>Ga0190275_10002511_pt1 | contig 13185 bp, 10 predicted proteins | sample Popmic550T_FD_133745 | JGI IMG/M metagenome (GOLD analysis project Ga0190275, IMG submission 133745) | Populus adjacent soil microbial communities from riparian zone of Yellowstone River, Montana, USA - 550 T | ecosystem: Environmental > Terrestrial > Soil > Riparian zone > Trees stand | place... | reverse complement strand
GCCGGAAACCTGATGTTCACCGGCTTTTTAGCGTGTTTGGCAAGACGGGCGATCCGCCGCGAGTAGCGTCCAAAATGTGAGTCGCACAGCAAGCGGCTCATACGGGAGGCCCCGATCGTGCGTGCCGCTAGCGCAGCACCTAGCACGAGGGGGCCGGCACCGGGCCCCCTTGCTCTCCGACAATCTGTCGGAGCAGGCAGTAGGGACACCGCCGGCCCTTCTCGTAGAACCGGACGTGGTCCGCGTCCGTCTGGGAGCCGCTCGTGGTCACACGTAGTTCCGCCTCAGCAGGGAACAGCACAGTAGGGAGCAGCACAGCAGCAGGTCGTGAACCGGCATCGAGCAACACCAAAACACATGACGCAGTTCCGGACTCGCCGCATCCGACAGCACCACCCCCGGGCGGCCGGCTACCGTCCAGCGCAGGCAAGTTCCCCCCGGCCGCCACCAAAGACAGGCCGCGCCTCACCTACATCATCGATACCTCTGTTTTGTTGTCGGATCCCTGGGCCCTGAACCGATTCGACGAACACGAAGTGATCCTGCCGCTGGTCGTCATCGGCGAACTCGAGGCCAAGCGGCACCACCCGGAGCTCGGCTATTTCGCCCGGCAGGCCCTGCGCATCCTGGACGAGCTTCGGGTCGAACACGGCCGGTTGGATGCCCCGGTACCCGTCGGAGCACCCGGCGGCACCCTGCACGTCGAGCTCAATCACACCGATTCCACCGTGCTGCCGGCGGGTTTCCGCAACGACAGCAACGATTCCCGGATTCTTGCGTGTGCTTTGAATCTGGCCTTGGAGCGGCCCGCCGACACCGTCGTGCTGGTCACCAAGGACATGCCATTGCGGGTGAAGGCATCGGCGGTTGGACTGGCTGCCGACGAGTACCGGGCGCAGGACATCGTGCCGTCGGGTTGGACCGGGATGGCCGAACTGCAGGTGCCGGGGGAGCAGGTGGACACGCTTTTCCATGCCGGTCTGGCCGACGTCGACGAGGCCCGTGAATTGCCCTGTCATACCGGTGTCAAGCTGGTCAGTCCGTCGAGCTCGGCGCTGGGCCGGGTGACCCCGGGCAAGCAGATCCGGCTGGTTCGCGGTGAGCGGGAGGCCTTCGGGCTGCGCGGCCGGTCGGCGGAGCAACGGATCGCCCTCGACCTGCTGATGGACGATGAGGTCGGCATCGTTTCGCTCGGTGGCCGGGCCGGCACCGGCAAATCGGCCATGGCCCTGTGCGCTGGGCTGGAACTGGTCATGGAGCGCCGGGCGCACCGGAAGGTTGTGGTCTTTCGGCCGCTCTATGCGGTCGGCGGCCAGGAGTTGGGCTACCTGCCGGGCAGTGAGAACGACAAGATGCAGCCGTGGGCGCAGGCCGTCTTCGACACACTGTCGGCCGTCGCGTCACCGCAGGTCATCGAGGAGGTCATTGCCAGGGGCATGCTCGAGGTGCTACCGCTCACCCACATCCGGGGTAGGTCGCTGCACGATTCGTTCGTGATCGTGGACGAGGCACAGTCGCTGGAACGCAATGTGCTGCTGACCGTGCTGTCCCGGCTGGGCACCAACTCACGGGTGGTGCTCACCCACGACGTCGCACAGCGGGACAACCTGCGGGTGGGGCGACACGACGGGATCGCCGCCGTCATCGAGACGCTCAAAGGTCACCCGCTTTTCGCTCACGTCACGCTGACCAGATCCGAACGCTCACCGATCGCCGCGCTGGTCACCGAGATGTTGGAGCTACCCGATATGACCTGAGCCCGAACGCACTGCATCCGCGACCCGAACGCCCCGCAGGGTCAACCCGCCGCCCGCCAGCGGCGGCCCTGCGGGGCGTTCGGCCACCTGCGGATCTGCCAACTCAACCGATGGGTATCGCTGCCGGCTCCTCGTGCCCGTCCGCGTCCTCTTCCGGCGCGCCGAATCTGGCCAGCACCAGGGCACCGGCCAGCACCAGCGCGAAGCCAACGGCGGCCGGCACGGCCAACCCGGCTGCCGGCCGGTCGGCGCAGATGATCATGCCCAGGACGGCGCCGAGGATCGTCTCGGTGGCGACCATCGCCGATGTCACCGAGACCACCGAGGCTCGTTGCAGGGCAAGCGCTCCGAGGATCAGCCCAAGCCCGCCGGCGGCTGCCCCCGCCCAGGCGGCGGGGTCGGTGATCAGCGTCGCCGGGGCGAAGCCGCGCAACAACCGGGCGCTGACGGCCAGCAGGCCGAAGCAGCCACCGGCCAGCAACGCCAGCAGTAATCCAGCGCGGGTCGGGTCGGCCAGCCGGGTCGCAGCACCCGCGATCGGCGCCACCAGCACCACCGCACCCAACAGCACCAGCCTGGTGGCCGTGCTGACATCCGGCGTACCCTGCGGCCCCGCGGTCAAGGCGACCACCACCAGGCCGGCGCCGATACCGACGACGGCGCCGACCTCCACCCGACGCAACCGGGCGTGCAGCAACAGCACGGACAGCACCGCGGTGATCGCCAGGCTGGAGGCCCGGCCGGCCTGCACCACGAACAGTGGCAGCGAACGGAGCGCGATGATCGACAAACCGAATCCCCCGGCGACCAGCACCAGTGCGAGCAGGTATCGCGGACTCCTGGCCAGCCGCAGGGCAAACCCGGCACTGACCGATGACCTCGGGAGCCGGCTGACCGCCGACGCCTGCAGCACCGCCGCGCTCCCGGAGCATAGGGCCGCGGCGGCGACGGCGAACAGGGCCAGGTTCATCGAGCACTCCGCTGCAGATCGGGTTGGACGGTGACCGCGGGTCGGCCAGTCGCTACCTCGGCGACCGCCCGGTCCTCGGTAGGCTAACCCGGCGGATTCATCCGTTAGGGGACAAATGCCGGCAAAGAGTGGAGAGGCGGCGGCGGGTTGAGCGTCACCGTTCCACAGCTGCGCACCCCTGCCAGTTCCACCGGCCGGACGCCCGGGTGGGCGGTGCTCGGTGTCTTTTTTCTCATGGCAGCGCTGCTGACCGTTGTGGTGACGATCGGTCAGTCGATCCAGGGTCCGACGCTGGGCTATCTCGACGGGCCCAGCTGGCTCGATGGCTGGTCGGAGGGAGACTCCGGCTGGTATTACGACATTGCCAACAATGGTTACTTCTACACGCCCGGCCAACAGTCCTCGATCGCGTTCTTTCCCAGTTATCCCTTGGCGGTCCGGGCCATTGGTGAAGTGATCGGTGGCGACTTCCAGATTGCCGGCTCGGCCATCGGTGTGCTGTCCGGGGCGGCTGCCGCGGTCATGTTCGCGTTCTGGGTATGGCGCCGGCTGCCGCGCGCGGGTGCGGTCACCGCCATCGCCGTGCTGCTGCTCTACCCCTACGCGTTTTTTCTCTACGGAGCCATGTACTCCGACTCGTTCTTCATGCTGAACGCGCTGGGCGCCTTCCTGCTGCTCGAGCGGCGGCACTACTGGCTGGCCGGCGCGGTAGGCGCGTTGGCCACGGCCGGTCGACCGGTGGGAATCGCCGTCGCCGTCGGGTTGGTGGTGCGCATGCTCGAGATGCGTGCCGAAAGCCGGTTGCAGTCGCTGCCCTCCGGTGCCGGGCTCGCCGGCTCGGAGACCGCCGCTTCGGCGGAACGAACCGGTGGCACCCCGTCAGCCCCGGCGTCGACCCAGGGGCCTGCCGAACAACCTGCCGAGACGTCACCGACTGCTGGATCGCCGACTGCTGAACCCCAGACTGCTGTACCCCAGACTGCTGTGTCGCCCGCCGATCGGTCGGCCCCGGAAGCATCGCCAGCTGCCGCGGCGGCGCCAACGGCAGGCACTGGCCGGCCCGGCTGGCGCGAAGTGCTGGCCGCCATCGGAAAGGTCCGGTGGCGCGAGGCCGGCGTATTGGTCTCCGGTCTCGGCATCGCCGCGTGGTGCATCTACCTGTGGCTGAGGTTCGGTGATCCGGTGGCGTTCGCCACCGTTCAGGAAGCACCTGGCTGGTACCAACGCGGCGGCCCACACACCTGGTTCAAGGTGACCTACCTCGGCACCATGATTCGCGGTCCCTACGATGTGGCGTTCCGCCTGACGGCGCAGGCCCTGATGTGCCTGCTCGCGGTGTTGTTGCTGCCGCGGGTGCAACGGCTGTTCGGCTGGGGTTACCTGGCGTACTGCATCGTCGTCCTGGCGATACCGCTCATCGGCACCAAGGACTTCATGGGCACGGGCCGCTATGTGTTGGCCGCTTTTCCGGTGATCGCCGCCGCCGGTGACTTTCTGGCCACCCGCCGGCAGCGCTGGGTGCGGCCGGTGGCGCTGAGTTTGCTCGGGCTGGGCCTGATCGCCGCGACCGCGGCCTTTTCGATGGGAGTTCCCGTTTCATGACCGGATCTTTGGGCCGGGAACGGTTCGAGAAGTTGTCGATCTTCTTCCCGATGTGGAACGAGGAGCAATACATTCATCGCGCGGTGCGGGCGGCGCAGGAGATCTGCGAGCAGCTGGTTTCCGACAAGGAAATCGGGGATTACGAGATCATCGTCGTCGACGACAAGTCGACCGACCTGACCGGCCGGTATGCCGATGAACTGACCGAATCGGACAGTCATATCCGGGTGGTGCATCACGACCGCAACCGCAAGCTCGGCGGCAGCATGAAGAGCGGGTTTGCCGCGGCCACCGGCGATCTCGTGCTGTACACCGACGCCGACCTGCCGTTCGAGATGATCGAACTGGTCCGGGCGGTGCGCGTGCTGCGCACCTACGAGGCCGATGTGGTGAGCGCTTACCGGTTGGACCGCACCGGGGAAGGCCCCCGCCGGGCCATCTACTCCTGGGTCTACAACTGGCTCATCCAACTCACCTTCGGCACCCGGCTGCGGGACATCAATTTCGCCTTCAAACTCTGTCGGCGCTCGGTGCTGGACGCGATCACGCTGTCCAGTGAGGGATCGTTCATCGACGCCGAACTGGTGATCAGGGCGCAATGCGCCGGTTTCACCATCGTGCAGATCGGCGTCGATTACTTCCCGCGGACGCGCGGAGTGTCCACCCTGTCGTCGACCGCGGTGATCCGGACCATGCTTGGCGAGATGCGCCGACTTCGTGGCGAGCTGAAGGCGCTGCCGCCGGCGCGTCACCCGTGAGCAGGTTGTTGATCGTCTCGGCCGACGACCTCGGACTCACGGACGGCGTCTGCCGAGCGGTGCTGGCCGGACATCAGCGCGGCATCGTCACCTCGACCTCGTTGCTGGCGGTGGGTCGCTCGTTCGAGCTGGCCGTCCGGATGTTGCTCGATCACCCCAGCCTGGATGTCGGCGCCCATCTGGCGATCGTCGGCGAGGACCCACCACTGCTGACCGCCCGGGAGATTCCTACCCTGGTCGACAAGCACGGGGCCTTCCCGCTGTCCTACCGGACCGTTGTGCTGCGCGGGCTGGCCCACCGCATCGACCCGGCCGATGTCCGGCGGGAATGTGCTGCGCAGCTGGAGCGAATCCTGGCCGCCGGTGTACCGGTGTCGCACCTGGACACCCACCAGCACACCCACCTGTGGCCCGCTGTCGGCTCGGCCGTCGTCGATCTTGCGGTCGACCACAACATTCCTGCGGTCCGCACCCCACACAGCGGCCGACACCTGCCCGTTGGCGTCGGGGTGAATCTGCTGGCCGGGCGACTGCGCAGCAAACTCGGTCGTTCCGGGCTGACCACAACCGACGGCTACACCGGATTGGACGAGGCCGGTTCGTTCGACCAGGAACGGTTCGGGCGGTCGCTGGGCGCATTCGGTCCCGCCCCCGACAAGGCCACCATCGAGCCAGCTGCCAAAACCAGGATGCAGACAGTGGAGATCAATACCCACCCCGGTGAAGCCGGTGACCCCGATCTCGTGCGCTTCGACTGGGGCTATCGCTGGTCGGACGAGCTGTCCATGCTGTTGGCGCCAGCATCCAGGGAGCTGCTGCAGCGCAACGAATTCAGGCTCGGCTCCTTCCAGGACCTGGTGAGCGCCGGCGGTAGCCGGTGAACACTCCGAAGCCGCGGCGAAAATTCCGGAACCTGCAGGGCCGACTGCCGGCCAGGAAAGGCGACGCTGTGCCGCGCCGACCAACAGGCGCCGGCCGGGCGGCGCTGGCGGCCTATCGGAACACGCCACTGGGCACCCGGCTGCATGCCACCATCCGGTGGTGGAGCGCTCCGTTCCCCGCTGTCGAGGCCGAGTTGCCCAGTAGCGGCAGAATTCTCGAAATCGGTTGTGGGCACGGACTCTTCTGTATTTACGCGGCCTTGGCGGGACCGGCGCGGGAGGTCCGCGGGGTGGATATCGATGCTGTCAAGATCGATGCGGCAGCCGGTGTGGCGCGCCAACTGCCCGGGCTGGATCTGGATTTCGATGTTGCCACTTCTGGTGCGGTGGCCGCCGGCCCTTGGGATGCCATCGTCATCATCGACATGCTGTACCTGCTGCCGGCAGACGATCAGCGTGAACTGCTCACCGCCGCAACGGCCCAGCTCGCGCCGGGGGGTTCGTTGCTGATCAAGGAGATGAGCTCGACCCCACGCTGGAAGGCGCGCTGGAATGCCCTTCAGGAAACGCTGTCGGTGTCGATTCTGGGGATCACCGAGCGAGCCGGATCCGATTCGGCGGGCGACCCGGGTGGACCGCGGTTCGATTTTGTGGGTACCGATGTGCTGGCCGGATGGCTCCGCGAGGCGGGGTTATCGCCGACCGGGCGGCGGCTGGACCGCCGCCGGTTGCACCCGCACCATCTGGTCATCGGCCAGCGGCCGGATCACGACCTTCGAACGGCACGGAATACTCCAGCAATGACCGAAAACCGAACCGGGTTGGACGAGCGCCGATGAACCGAGCCAGACTTGCCGCTGCCACCATGGCGGTGCTGACCACCAGCACTGCGGCGCTCCTGCTGGCGTTGTCGCCCGCCCAGGCCTTGATCCCCGGTGGGTCGGTGCCGGCTGCCCAGCCGGGCGCCGCGCAGGCGCCCGCAGGTGGCACTCCCGAATTGACCGTCACCCCCACCACTGATCTCGCTTCCGACGGCGCCACCATCAAGGTGGTCGGAGCCGGTTTTGCCGATAATTTCGGCGACCTGTATGTCGCCGTGTGCGCGGACGGGTCGACGAACCTGAACAACTGCGTCGGTGGAGCGGTGCCGACCGGCAATAGCACCTCGGCGTGGGCACACATCAGTGACGATGGCGATGGGCCGGGCGCGGTGACCGCCACGTGGAATGACGGCGGGTTCGACGTCACCCTTGCGCTGCCATCGGTGACCGCCGGCAGCCCCAATTGCGTCACCGGGAAATGTGCGATCTATGCCAGCAAGTCCGATGGTGTACCCATCTCGAGGCTGACCGAGGCGTTGGCGTTCAAGGCGCCGGCATCGTCGTCATCGAGTTCTTCCCCGCCATCACCACCGAGCCCCGCGGTGGTGCAGAGCATCTCGTCGCCGTCAATCGTTGCCGGCGGCACTCAGAAGGTGATCTTCTCCGGTTTCCAGGCCAACGAGCAGGTCAACCTGACGCTCTTCTCCGCGCCGCTCGTGCTTTCCCCGGTGAATGCTGACGGGACCGGCGTCGCGCAGGTCGAATTTGTCGTGCCGGCCGATCTCGAGGCCGGCGCGCACCGGCTGGAGGCCATTGGCGCGGATTCGAAATCTGTGGGGGTGGCCAGCTTCCAGGTGACCGCGCCGGTGGCAACCAGCTCATCGCCGCCGCCGTCATCATCGGCCGCACCGTCTTCGAGTGAGTCGAGTTCGGCGAGTTCGGCATCGAGCAGTCCGGTCGCGAGCAGCTCGCCGGCAGCATCGAGTCCGGTGACCACCGCCAGCACGGCGGTTGCCCCGGCCGGCGGGGACAGCGGGAACAGCCTGTGGTGGCTGTGGTTGATCATCGGCATCGTGCTGGTCGCCGGGATCATCACCGCGATCGTGGTGTACCGGCGCAAGCAGCAGGAGCAACGCGAACGGGACGAGCAGGAGGTCACCGAGGCGGCTGCCCGGGAGCAGGCAACGAACCAACCCCCCGCTCCCGGCTATGGTGCCGACGCCCCGACGGTCTTCCTGCCGCCGGTCCAACCGAATGGACCACCGGCCGGCGCAGACCCCTACGGGCTGCTCTCCGGGCGGGACCAGCCCGGCGGCCCGCCGTACTACGGCGACCAGGACCCCGCCGGTCCGACCCAGGTGCTGGGGCCACAGGGTTATCAACAAGGCCCGGGTCCCTACGGGCAGCCGCTCGGCTATGGCGGCCCGGAGCGCGGATTCCCGGCAAACCCGGAACAGGGCCCGCCTACCGCGCCGGGTGGTCCGAGTGGTCCGCGACCCGGATCCGGCGGGCCGGGTGGTCCGCCCACGGAGGCGTTCCCACCCGCAACCCAGGCGATCCCGGGCCGGGGCGGGGAGGTGGACGGTCCCGGCACCCAGGCCTGGGCGCCGGACTTCGACGACACCGACCCTGACGACGGTGCTCCCGGGTCGGGCAGCCGCCCGCGAAGCTGACGGCTGGGAGCTGCCGGGCCGCCGGCGGGGCGCAACCAGCCCACTGCACCACCGCCGACCACCATCGTGGCTGGCCGGTCGGAAACGGTGCAGTGGGCCGCCGTCCTACGGGTGGGTCATGGAGAGCACATCGAGTGCGGCGTCAAGCTGCTCCGCGGCCAAGGTGCCCTTCTCGACATGGCCGCGCTCGAGCACGACGGCCTTGATCGTCTTGTTCTCCTTGAGGGCCTGCTTGGCCACCTTGGCGGCCTCCTCATAGCCGATGTACTTGTTCAGCGGCGTGACGATCGACGGCGAAGACTCTGCGTAGGCCCGAAGCCTTTCGACATTGGCAATGATGCCGTTGATGCACCGGTCGACCAGCACCCTGGTGACGTTGCTGAGCAGGTTGATCGATTCGAGCAGGTTTCGGCCGATCACCGGGAACATCACATTCAGTTCGAAGTTCCCCTGGGTGCCGGCGAAGGACACTGTCGCATCGTTGCCGAAGACCTGCGCGCAGACCATCATGGTCGCTTCCGGCAGCACCGGATTGACCTTGCCGGGCATGATCGAGCTGCCCGGTTGCAGGTCAGGGAGTTGGATCTCGCCAAGACCGGCCGTGGGCCCAGATCCCATCCAACGCAGGTCGTTGCAAATCTTGTAGAGGCTGACTGCGATGGTGCGAAGCTGGCCCGAGGCCTCCACCAGTCCGTCCCGGGAAGCCTGCGCCTCGAAATGGTTGCGGGCCTCGGTGAACACGAGTCCGGTCGCTGTGTTGAGCTCCTCGATCACCGCGGCGGCGAAACCGGGCGGGGTATTGATCCCGGTGCCCACTGCGGTACCGCCCAGCGGCAGCTCGGCAATTCGCGGCAATGACGCGTTCAGCCGTTCCTGACCGTGACGAATCTGGGCGGCGTAGCCACCGAATTCCTGCCCGAGAGTGACCGGGGTGGCATCCATCAGGTGGGTGCGGCCGGACTTCACGACCGTGGCCCACTCCACCGATTTCGCCTCGAGTGCCGATTCCAGGTGCGCCAATGACGGCAGCAGATCACGGACGATCGACTCGGTTGCCGCGATATGGATAGAGGTCGGGAAAACGTCGTTGGACGACTGAGAGGCGTTGACGTGGTCATTCGGGTGGACCCTGCTCTCGAGTGCTTCGGCGGCCAGCGTCGCGATCACCTCGTTGGCGTTCATGTTGGAACTCGTGCCCGAACCCGTCTGGAAGACGTCCAGCGGGAAGTCGCCATAGAACTCGCCATCGGCGATCCGGTTGGCCGCGCCGCTAACGGCGTCGGCGATGTCCTGCGGCACCACCCCGAGCTGAGCGTTGACCTTGGCAGCCGCCGATTTGATCAATGCCAAGGCCCGTACTTGCGAGCGTTCCAATCCTCGGAACGAGATCGGGAAGTTCTCCACCGCCCGTTGGGTCTGCGCCTGGTATTTGGCGTTCTTCGGAACCCTGACCTCGCCCATCGTGTCGTGCTCGATGCGGTATTCGGTCGCATCCCCCGTCGCACTGCTCGGGTCGGTCTTGGTCGCGGTCGGGCCGTCGGAAGCGGAGGGCCGGAACTCGCCGTTGTGTTCTGCCATCCGGCAACGCTATCCGCCGCATTCGCCCGGCGGCCAGCCCGCGCCCTCCCGTTTCGGTCACATCTCGCCCGGACCATTTGGGCACAGTGCCGACTGCTCGCCGTGTCACCATGGTCGAGTGGCTACCCGGCGACCCAACACCCTGCGGGACATCACCATTTCGATGACGTTGCTTGCTGTTGTCGCGCTGGTGCTGGTGGGCATGTATGGCGGCGTCAGTCTCTCTCCCGGCCGGCCCACCGACGGTCAGACCCAGACGGCCGACATCCCCGGGGGGCTGCAACGCGCGGAACCGCTCGTCGGTTTCATTGTGGTGATCCCCGCCGACCTGCCGGCGGACTGGACGCCGAGTTCCTTCTCGTTCACCGAAAAATCCGGCGCAGCCGGTGCGCCGCCGGCCGTTCGCGGTGGATGGCTGACCGCTGAAGGTCGATTCATCACCCTGATCCAGAGCAGCGGTGCGGTGTCCGACGTGCAGAACGCAGAATTGGGAGCGGTCAACCCCGAGACCGGCACCGAGCAGGTCGGCGGCGCGACCTGGTCGGTGACGGCCGGCCGGCGAACCGAGGTGGCCTGGATCCGCACCGTCGGCGATGTTGTCTACCTCATCACCGGGAGCGCATCCCCCGATGACTTCCGCATCCTGGCGGGAGCAGCCGCGGCGGCCACCTGACCGGCTCATTGCGGGGCCGGAAATCGACACCCGCCCCGGAATCGTCATCGGCTATCCGGTGCACACCCAGACCCGTCGGGGTGGGTCCGGGTGTGCACTTGAATTCTTTACGATGTGTGCCGCACTTGCACCCACCCGTTTCGGGTTAATTTCGTTCAGTCCGAGGCCGGCGGGCTAGGCGAAGCGCCGTTGGCGGACATTCGCGGCGGGACCCGGTTCGCAGCTATGGTTGGCCGGTCAGCCGTGCGCGCCACAGCTCAACGAACATTACCGCGCGGGATATTTCGCCCATGTCGTCTTGAACCTCCAGGACGAAGCAGTAACCGATGTCCGGAGTAGGTGGTTCTGGTGCGCGGCGACCAGAAAGATGGCGTGGCACGTTCCCCAGGTGCTGGCGCTCCAGACAGCGTTCTACTGCCATTTGGCACCTTCCGGTTCGATACCAGGACCCGCCGGGTCGTCTGGTCGGATTCGATGTACTCGATTTACGGCTTCGAGGTCGGCGACGTGGTGCCGAGCCTGGAACTGATCACCTCGCACCAGATTCCCGGGGACCGCCGCCAGTGGGCGGACCGGTTCGACCGGCTACTCGTGGACGGGGGGCCCTTCTGCTGGCGCTACGCCATCCTGGACTCCCGGCAGCAGCAGCGGGAGCTCGTGGCGACGGGATCCTGCATCGTCGATGACGCCGGCACGGTCATCGAGGTGCGTGGTTTTCTGGTCGACCTGACCGAGAGCTTGCGGACCTATCACGCTGCTGAGGTCACCAAGGCCGTTCGTCAGTCGGCGGAAACCCGCACCACGATCGACCAGGCCAAGGGCGTGATGATGGCCAGCTTCGATCTGGATGAGCAACAGGCGTTCGACCTGCTCCGGTTGCATTCGTCCTACGCCAATCTCAAACTCAGGGACATCGCCAGCACCCTGGTGGCGCGGCTAGCCGCATCCGACCTGGCCCAGCTGCCGCCGCGGCAGCGGGTGGCCAACATCCTCGGTGACCTCGCCGACGGCCGCGGACCAACCCTGCCGCTGCCCCGCAGCGATGCGAACGGGCTGTCCGGCAAGAAACCGTCCACGGCGAGCGCATCGACGAGCCGGATCCCGGCCGCCGACCTGCCCCGCACGCTGGTGCACGCCGTTGACGATGCTGCGCAGAGCATCACTATTGCCGACTGGGCGGCGCCCGACCGCCCGCTTGTCTACGTCAATGCCGCCTTCGTTGCCCTCACCGGCTACCCGGCGGAGGAGATCCTGGGGCGGAACTGCCGCTTCCTGCAGGGCGCAGATACCGATCCGGATCAGGTCCTGGCCATTCGCGGATTGCTCGCCGATGGCAAAGAGGTGCGCACCGTACTGCGGAACTACCGCAAGGACGGCACCGCTTTCTGGAACGAGATGCACCTCTCGGGCGTACGCGACGATGCCGGCCGGCTCACCCACTACATCGGCTACCAGGTAGACGTGTCCGAACGCGTCGAGCGCGAGCATCAGCTGTACCAACTGGCCTATTTCGACTCCGACACCGGACTGCCCAACCGGTCGAACGCCGAACAGCAACTAGCCACTCTGCTGGCCACCGGCGGGAAACTCGAACTGCTCAGAATTGCCCTGACCGGGGAGGGGCCCGAAGCGGGCACGGCAGTCGACGACCGCGCCGCCCGCTCCGAGGCGCTGGCCGAGCTCGCCCGGGCGCTGCGCACCGCATACCCAGCTGACGTACAGGTTGCCAGGGTCGATGCGGACGCGCTGCTGATCTACGGGTCGGTCGGTGCCGACGTGCTGATCGACGGCATGAGTCGAGCCGCCCGGAACGGGGCCGCCGATAGCTCAGCGGTGCTGCAGCTGAGCTATGGGTTCGCCGGCTACCCGCGGGACGGCTTGACCGCGCCGAGCCTGCTGGCGGCCGCGGAAGTGCTTGCCGGTCAACTCGGCTGATCGGTCGCGGCCCAGGCCAGGAGCTTGTCCACCGGCCAGCTGTTGATGATCCGCTCCACAGGTACCCCGCATTCCTCGGCTCGGCTGCAGCCGTAGGGCTGCCAATCGAGTTGGCCGGGGGCGTGTGCGTCGGTGTCGATGCTGAACAGGCAACCGGCATCGACTGCCTGCCGAAGCAACCGGCGCGGCGGATCGAGACGTTCCGGCCTGCTGTTGATTTCGACCGCGACGCCCTGTTCTGCGCAGGCCGCGAACACCCTGGCCGCGTCGAATTGGCTTTCCGGCCGGGTCCCGCGCCCACCGGTGACCAACCGGCCCGTGCAATGTCCGAGAATGTCGGTGTGCGGGTTCTCGATGGCGCGCAGCATCCGCCTGGTCATCGAACCGGCATCGGAGCGCAGTTTGGAATGCACCGACGCGACGACGATGTCCACCCGGCCCAACATCTCGTCGGTCTGATCCAGCGAGCCGTCCTCGTTGATGTCGCATTCGATCCCGGACAGCAGCCGGAAGTCACCGAGATGCTTGTTCAGTGTG
>Ga0190275_10002510_pt1 | contig 13185 bp, 11 predicted proteins | sample Popmic550T_FD_133745 | JGI IMG/M metagenome (GOLD analysis project Ga0190275, IMG submission 133745) | Populus adjacent soil microbial communities from riparian zone of Yellowstone River, Montana, USA - 550 T | ecosystem: Environmental > Terrestrial > Soil > Riparian zone > Trees stand | place... | reverse complement strand
CTATAAATACGCCACCGGCATTTCCGCCGCGGTCGCCCTCTCCGAGCAGGTGCTCGCGCAGAAGCCCGGCAGCGTGGAGGCCTACCTGGCTTTCCTCAAATCGGGCGGCTCGAAGTTTCCGCTCGAGACGTTGCAGGCGGCCGGGGTCGATATGACAACTTCGGCGCCAATTGAAAGCACGCTGCGCCTCTTCGAACGGCGACTCGCCGAGCTCGAGGCTCTTCTCCTGTAGCAACGACCCCGCGGACCGCTGAATTATCGGAGCCAGCGGCGGGCGGCCCCCAAGGCCGTGCCTACAGGCAGGCAGTGGCAAGCGACGTGCTAAACAGGAGCTCGTGCAGTTTGAATGGCAGTTGCAGGCCGCCTGCGGCTACGCAGAGCTGGGCATGACGCGCGAGTCGCTCGCCGAGCTCGACGCCATCGACAAGCGCTACCAGAACCGCCCCGAAGTTCTTCAACTTCGCCTGCATCATCTCATGCGAAAAAAGAAGTGGGCCCTCGCGCTCCGCGTGAGCCAGAAACTTTGTCGCGTCGCTCCCGATGCGGGCGCCGGTTTTCTCCACGCCGGATTTTGCCTCCATCAGCTTGGGAAGACCGCCGAAGCGAAAAAGCTCCTGATCACCGGCCCGGTCGCACTGCTGAAAGAGCCGATTTATTACTACAACATGGGGTGCTACGAAGCCCTTCTCGGCAACGTCCATGACGCCGAAGCGAACCTGCAAATCAGTTTCAAGATGGACAGCTCCTTTCGCGACCTCGCGAAAAAAGATCCGGATCTGAAAGCGCTCCACGCGGTGATTTGATGTTAGCGTCGCACCAAACAAGGAACGGCGGTTTACAAACCGCCGGTTTTAAGGCGGGCGGTTTGGAAAGCGCCCCTCCTTGTTAAGCAATCGCTTTCGCGATCTCGCTTTCCCAAAGTAAGAATTCGTCCTGGGTTAAACGCGCCTTTTCGGGATTCCGGCGGATGTAACGCACGCAATTCGCGAAATGCTTTTCGTCGCGCACGAGCCGATCGAAGTAATCGCGCTGCCAGAGGTTGCCGGCCCGGTCGAGCAGCTTGTTGATTTCCCGGGTCGTAAACCGTTTCCAGCTTTGCAGCAGTTTCTCCAAAGGCCACATCGGATTCTGGACAAAGAGCGCGTGGACATGATTCGGCATGATCACGAACGAAATCATCACAACACGTTCGCCTTCGAAATGGCGCAATGTTTGCGCAACGATTTCGGCAAACTCCCGTCGGCGTAAAAGACATGCGCCATGTCCCGCATCAAGCCACTGTTCGATCGCGCCCGAAAAGCGGTTGTGATATTCCCGTTCAACCTCGGAATTCCATGGTTCGGGATGAAGGCGTAGCCAAACTTGCCGGTCGTTCTCCCATTGATTTCTTAATTTTAAGGGAACGGCGTCCGCAAGCCGGAAGGTTATGAAGTAGACGGCTCCCTCCTGCTGCCAATGCGGAAGACGATTCTCCGTTTGGCGAATATCGGCGTAGGGATTGAAGAAACGCAGTTCGTTCATCTGGGGGAGAACGCCTCGTATCATAATAGGGCGGCGAAAGCCTGTGAAGCCCCAAGGAGCGGCGATTTGAAATCGCCGTTGTCTTAGGTCGGCGATTTCAAATCGCCGCTCCTTGGATTACGCTCGACGGTGGAACTGGAACACGTCCCTCGCCTTTTCGAAGAAAACTTCGAGCGCTTCGGGGAGCTGGGCGGGGCGGTTTCCGTATGGCAAAATGGAAAATCGATCCTGGAACTGCAAGGCGGATTTCGAGACGCGAAACGAGAGAAACCTTGGACGGCCGAAACCCTTGTCTTGTTCTGGTCGGCCACGAAGGGTTTGGGCAGCGCGTGCCTGCTTCATGTTCTGCAAGAGCGCGACATCGGGCTAGATCGGCGCGTAGCTGAATTCTGGCCGGAATTTTCTCAAGGCGGCAAAGATAAGATCACGCTCGCGCAACTGCTCTCGCATCAGGCAGGCCTCCCGGCGCTCGATGAATCCGTCGATATTCTCGATTATCCGGCGGTAATTGCCGCGCTCGAAAAACAAGCGCCGCTCTGGCCGCCAGGAACAGCGCACGGTTATCACGCCCGCACGTTTGGATTTCTGGTCGACGAGCTGGTGCGGCGGACCGCGGAAAAAACAGTAAGCCAATATTGGCGGCAGGCATTCGGCGAACCGCTGGGACTCGACATCTGGATCGGCTTGCCGGAATCGGAGAACGCGCGAGTCGCGACCATCTACGCCGCGAAAGCGGGCGGGACAGCAACGCCCGCGCAATTTTATCGCGATCTCGTTGCGCCCGGCACTTTGGTCCGGAAAACATTCACTTCGCCGCGCGGACTGCACTCGATCAGCGCGATGAATACAAAAGAGAATCGCGCGCTGGAGATCGTTTCCTTCAGCGGAATCGGCAGCGCGTCGTCGCTGGCGAAATTTTACGCAATGCTGGCGAACGGCGGCGAACTCGACGGCCGCCGCTATTTCGGAAAGGAGACAATCACGCAGATGACGACGACCCTCAGCTCCGGCATCGACCGCATTTTTCAGATTCCGACGGCCTTCTCCGCCGGCTTCATGAAGGATCCGCCGGAAACGACGCGCCGAATCTTTGGCCCCTCAACTCTCGCCTTCGGCCATCCGGGCGCGGGCGGGAGCCACGCTTTCGCCGATCCGGAAAACGGGATCTCGTTCGCCTATGTGATGAATCAGATGGAGCAATCGCTTCTGCCTAACGAGAAGTCGTTGCGCTTGGTAGAGGCGATCTACCGGTAGGGACAATTTCAGTCGCCCATCACGGTGACGGCAATCTTCCGCGTATGGGCGGCCCGGCGATGCTCGAACAAAAAGATTCCCTGCCATGTTCCGAGCTGCATTCGCGAATCGACGATCGGGATGACCTCGCTTGTCCGGGTGAGGACCATGCGAATGTGTGAAGTGCTATCGTCCGGCCCTTCATCGTCATGCTCATAGTCCGCGTCCTCCGGCACGAGCCGTTCGAAGAAATTCTCCAAATCGCGCCGCGCGGCTGGCGCTGCGTTTTCCATGATCACGAGGCTACAGCTCGTGTGCTGCACGAAGACCGTCACGGTGCCGGCCGCAATCCCGCTGCGCGCGACGATTTCCCGAACTTGATCGGTGATCTCGTAGGTCCCCTTGCCTTTCGTCCGGACACTGAGTGGCTCGCTGTGCACACGGATAGACATCGCTCCGCACGCTAGCGATCCGCAAGCCTCGCGCAATCAACGGGAAGTTTTCGCTTCGCGCGGCGGAATGATGGCGGATAATCGACGGAGCGATGCTGCAAGATCTCGAGCGGATCCTTTTCGACGAAGCGACGATCCATCGCCGCCTCGACGAATTGGCCACGCGAATCTCCGAGGATTACCGGGATCGCGAACTGACAGTAGTCGCCATTCTGAACGGCAGCGTGATCCTGATGGCGGACCTGCTGAGACGCATCCCGTTGCCACTGAAACTGGATTGCCTCAGCGTCGCAAGTTATCACGGCGGCGCCAAAAGCGTCGGCGACCTGGTTTTTCGGCAGGTCTCTCTACCCGACGTAGCCGGGCGACACATCCTCATTCTCGACGACATACTCGACAGCGGCGTGACGCTCGCCACGATCCGGGAAAAGTTGGAATCGGCCGGGCCATCGAGCGTGCGCATCTGCGTGCTGCTCGAAAAGAAAAGGACGCGAACGCGCGCCGTGGAGCCGGACTATGTCGGCTTCGAAATCGCCGATGAATTCGTGGTCGGCTACGGGCTCGATTATATGGAGCGCTATCGCAACCTTCCGTGCATCGGCGTCTTGCGGAAAGAACTGGTCGCGCAGTCGGCGTGAATTAGATGAAGGTGCACGTGCAATTTTTCTCGCGGCTTCGGGATCTTGCGGGCATTTCGGAGGTGGAAGTCGAAGTCGCGGAAGGCACACGGATCACGGATTTGCTTGGGACGCTCTATGCCCGCACTCCCTCGTTACGCGACTGGGACAAGACCATCTTGGTTGCCGCCGGGGTCGAATTCGCCCAGCGCGATTATGTGTTAAAAGCGGGCGACCAAATTTCGATTATGCCGCCCGTCCAGGGCGGATAGACCTGAAAGCTTCAAGGAGCGGCGGTTTGAAACCGCCGTTTTCTTGGTCGGCGATTACAAATCGCCGCTCCTTGATGTCTTATCTCAGTCGCGGAAATTCTTGAAGTTCGTCGCGACTCCGAAATCGCGGCCGCGCACAAAGGCGATGACGGCCTGCAAGTCATCGCGTTTCTTTCCGGTCACGCGAATCTGGCGCTCTTGAAGCTGGCTTTGGACTTTGAAGTTCTGCCCTTTGATCGCGAGGATGATCTCTTTCGCCTTGTCGCCCTCGAGTCCCTGCTGAATTTTCAATTCCTGTCGCGCGTGCCCCAATGGCGAAATCGCCGGCTCCACTTGCTCGATGTTCCGGAGATCGACTCCGCGCTTGCTTAGCTTCCCAATGACGATTTCGCGCAGCCCCCGCAGCCGCGAAGCGTCCTCGGCCGTGAGTGTGATCTTCTCTTTCTCCGCGACGATTTCCGCGACGCTCCCCTTGAAATCGAAGCGGGTCGCCAGTTCCTTACGCGCTTGATTCAACGCATTATCTATCTCCTGCGCGTCTACTTCTGAAACGATGTCGAACGAAGGCATGACTAGAATTTTTGATTTTCGATTTTCGATTTTCGATTGGTGCGGTTCACTGCGTCAAGCTCGCACGTTGGCTGCCTGGGCAATAATTGGCGCGGTTCTGGTGCTGCCGGGCTGTCAACGCGCCGCGTCGAAAGAAGAACGCGCGCTCAGAGCCGAGCTTCAGAAAGCGCTCGACGAGCAGGCTTACGATCGCGCGGCGGAACTGGCGCGGCGTCACCTGAAGCTGAAGCCGCAGGACAACGGGACCTGGGACCGGTTTGTCCGCGCCCAGTTTGGGATGCGCGACTTTGCCGGCGTGAAGCAGTCGCTGGACGAATGGCGGCGCGCCGTCCCCAAGCCATCCGTGACCCTCGATCAATACGCGGGCGATCTCGCGGCGGAGCAAAAGGACTGGCCTCTCGCAGTCGAGGCGTGGACGAAAGTGATAGCCGCCGAGCCGGAAAACACTGGCGTTCTCGAGAAGATCGCCCGCGCGGAAAAATTGCGGAACCATTGGGCGCAGGAAAACGACGCCTGGACCGCGCACATCAACGTGCAGGACAACGCGGTTGCCCGGATCAATCGCGCGTTATGCCGGCGCCGTTTGCATCGGTGGCAGGACGCGTTCGAAGATCTACAGCGAGCGCGAGCCCTGGCGCCGGACGATCCCGAGGTCGAGCGCGGGGCCAAGCTGCTCGAACAGATGGGCAAATTTCTCTCCGATATTCGCGAACTCGATTCCGCCCTGGCCGTGACCCCCGAGGATCCCGGCTTGCATGCGGACCGCGCGCTCGTCTTCTTGCGCAGCGAAGATTTTGAGCTGGCACTGGAAGACGCGGAGGCCGCCGCGAGATTCGGTCCGTGGGCGATGCGCCCGAAATTATTTCAAGCGCTCGCCTTAATCGATCTCGGCCGCGCGGACGAATGCGAAAAGCTCGCAGTTCACCGGCAAATCCGGCTGGAAGCGCTCACGCCCGAGTTTCTGGAGACGATGGGACGGCTCGATTCGGAGATTTCGGCGGAACGAAATAATGCCGAGCTCTACGTCGCGCGCGCCTGGCAACTGAATGAAATCGGCCAGCCGGCCCTGGCGTTGCAGGACGCGGAGATGGCGGCGCGGCTTGATCCAAAATCGGCGGGCGCGTGCGCGGAAGCGAGCTACGCCCTCACGAAGCTTGGACGGGCGGCGGAGGCGTTGCAACAGATCAAGCGCGCGACGGAGCTGGATGAAACTTTTGCCACGGCGTGGCATTACCGCGGCGAGCTGGAGATGACGCGCGGGGAAACGTTGTCGGCTATCGAATCTTTTACCCGCTCGCTGGATGCGAACCAGACGGTGGCCGCGTTGCAGAAACGGGAACAATGCTACCGCAAGCTCGGCCTGTTGGTGAAAGCGGAGCAGGATCGAAAGGCGCAGGAAGAACTGAGCGCGCAAATGTCGAAGTAAACGTCGACTGCAAGGTGAGGGCCGGGCTCATTCGCTGAGCGTGTTCCCGGGATCCGCGGCGCGATCTAATACGACTTGTGAATCTGAATATCCCCGGTGCCCGCCTTTAACTCGATCACGGCCTCGGCGTTCGAACCCAGCACGGTATTTAGTGAGCGAACCGTGTCGTTCGCGCCGGTTTTTTGGGCGGCCAACGCGTTGATGATCCGCCCTGTCGCGGAGGTCGCGTTCAGCATGACCGATGCATCGCTGGGCAGAAACGCGCGGACAATGCCGCGATCGCTGGAACCTTTCACGGAGAATTTGTGGTTCTCCCACCAGCCGTAAAACACGTCCAAACGTCCGGTTTCAACGGTAAGGTCGAGGTCGGCAAAACAGTCCTGCGCACTGATCCAACCATTGGTCACACGCACCTTGGCGCCGCCACCGCGCAATCCTTCGACGGTCGCTTCGCCGTTCACCAGATCGAGCTGGGTAATCTTGATCGCCTGCGGAACGATAACGATATAATCGACCGTGCCGGAACGATCGCTGAGCGCGTTTTTTCTCGGAGGAAAAGTCGTGCCGATGGTTACCGTTTTTCGGGTCGCCTGCACGTCGACGACGATCCCCCGCAAACGCTCGGCGGTGTAAGCTTTCTTGGTCGCCTGGATTAGGATCTCCGTTGTTTCCGCCGCGTAGATCCGGATCGACCCGTCCGTGTTCGCGATGCTGAGCGTGGCGTCGGGATCCAACGAATATTTTTGCTCGATCGACTCCTCGAGGACCTTGGCGGCAGCAGTGGCCGGTCGTGCCAAAAGGAAAACGGCTAAGAGCGCTGTAGCCACGGCGCTATGTCGTCGTGCCGCGCGCCACATAACGCCCCGACATAGCGGGGCGGCTACAGCGCTTTGGGATTCGGGGGCGTCACTCATAGCGCAACGCCACCATTGGATCGACCTTCATGGCGCGGCGCGCTGGAATGTAGCTGGCCAGAGCTGCCGCGACGGCGAGCAAACCGACCACACCGGCGTAGGTCAGCACATCCGTCGCGCGCACACCGTAGAGCATCGTACTAAGCAAACGTGTCAGACCGATCGAAGCCAGAATTCCCAACGCCACTCCTGTTAAAACGAGAGTGAAGCTTTGCCGCAGGATCATCCGGAGCATATCGATGCGTTGCGCCCCGAGCGCCATCCGAATCCCGATCTCGTGGGTGCGCTCGGAAGTGATGTAAGCCATCACGCCATACAGGCCGACCATCGCCAGCGCGAGCGCGGAGCCGGCAAAGACGCCGAGCATGATCATGCTGAAGCGCCGGTTATCGAGCGACGCCGAGATGATCTCGCGCACCGTCTGAAATTTGGTCGGCATCTCGGGATTCAGCGCCCGCGCTTCCCGGCGCATCGCCGCCGTCAACGCGCCTGCGTCGCCATGTCCCCGGAGGACGATGGAGAACTCCGCTGCTGCCGCCGGCCGCTGGAAATAATTCACGTAAACAATTGGCCTCGCCTCGGCGTCCAATCCATCGTCGCGCACATCGCCCACCACGCCGACCACGTGGAGGAGCCGGAGCTCGCCATCCATGTTGCCGAATTGGATTTGCCGGCCGAGCGGGTCCTCGTTCGGCCAAAACCGGCGAGCCATCGTTTCGCTGATCAAGGCCGCATGCGGCGCGTCCGGGCCGTCCGATGCCTGGAAGGAGCGTCCGCGAATGAGCGGAATATTGAGAGCAGCAAAATATCCGGCGCTGGCGACGCGGTAATCCGCATCGCCGGTCTTTCCCGTTCCAGCGAGGGCATCGAACTGCGCGGACAACTCTTCCATTGTCCGCGCCGGTTTCGAGCCATCATCGATGACGAAGGTGCCGTTGGCGCCTTCGCCGCTCATCGGCAACGCGTTCGTGCCGCCGGCTGCGATGACGCCGGGCAGCCCATGCAAACGCTCGAGGAGTAGCTGATAAAATTGCGCCAGGCGGCGCTGCTCCGCCGCGCCCTCGGGTTGCGGCATCAAGACCGTCATGGCGACCGCGCTCTCAGGCCGGAAGCCGGGATTCACTTCCATCAAACGCTGGAAACTTCGGCCTAACAACCCGGCGCCGATCAAGAGCATTAGCGTAAGCGCGACCTGCGACACGATCAGGAAATTCCGGAAATGCGCGCTGGAACGGCTGGTGGATTTTCCGCGACCGGCGCTTTGGAGATCATTCTGCAACTGGCGATGCGACGAGTTGAGCGCGGGGACGAACCCGAGCAGCAAGCCCGCGAACAGGGAAACTCCAAGGGTAAACATCAGCACAGTCGAGTTCACTCCGATCCGGCCAACTTGTGGAAGGTTGCCGTGATACGCCCCGATGATGAGATCGACGCCCCAGAACGCGAGCAGAACTCCGAGCACCCCCGCGGCAAGCGTGAGCAAAATTGTTTCCGTAATGAACTGGCGCGCCAGCCGCCAGCGGGAAGCGCCGAGCGCCGCGCGCACCGCCATCTCCTGGCGCCGGGCCGTGGCGCGGACGAGAAGCAGGTTCGCCACGTTGGAGCAGGCGATCACCAGCAGCACGCCGACCGCGCCGCCGACAACGAGAAGGATGCCGCGGATATCTTTCACGAGGCGCTCGCGCAATGGGTTGATGCCGAAGCTGGCGGCGTCGGTTTGCGTGCCGTGCTCGACTTTGAGTTGCCGGCCAATCGCGCCGACCTCGGAGCGCGCCTGTTCAAGAGAAACCGCGGGCTTAAGGCGGCCGGCCACGCGCCAGTTGTGCGCTGTGCGTGAAGGAACCGGCGGAAAGAGCTTGGACGGGTACCAGACATCAACGTTAGGCGGGAATTCCGTGTCCGCGGGGAGCACACCGATCACCTCGAAGCTGCGGTTGCCGAAACGAAGAGCCGTTCCATCGAGTTCCCTGCGTTCTCCGAGATATCGTTTCCAAAAACCGAAGCTGACGACCGCGATCTCTTTTGTTTCAGCCAGCGATTCCGAGGAAAAGAGGCGGCCCAAACCTGGCGTCACGCCGAGGACGCGAAAGAAATCGCCGGAGACCGCGGCGGCATTGGTTCGCACCGGCTCGCTCCCGCCCGCGATCGCCTGGGGCCAGGCGCTGTATTGGGCCAGAGCATCGAAGCTGCGAGAGCGTGCGCGCAGGTCATCGAAGTTTGGCTGCGCGAAGGACATTCCCTTGCCCTTCTCGTCCAGCTCGCGTAGCTCGACGATTCGCTCCTGGTTCGGATAGGGCAAAGGCCGCAACAGGACGGCATCGAGGACGCTGAAGATCGCGGTCGATGCGCCAATGCCGAGCGCCAGAGTCAGAATTGCGACGAAGGTGAAGCCAGGCCGTTTGAGCAACGAGCGCACGGATAATCGAATTTCGTGCAGCAATGAATCCATAGTTCCTCCTTTATTCGTACCTCAGCGCCACAATCGGATCGACGCGCATGGCGCGGCGAGCGGGGACGAGGCAGGCGACAAGAGCGACTGCGATGAGAACGAGAGCGACCGAGGCGAAGGTCACCGCATCGGTCGGCGCAACCCCATAGAGAAAGCCGGCCAGGACGCGAGTTCCCGCCAGAGAAACGCCGACCCCTGCGACGATGCCGAGCAACGACAGCGTCAGCCCCTGGCGCAAAACAAGTCGCAGGACATCACTCGTTTGCGCGCCAAGCGCCATCCGAATGCCGATCTCGCGGGTGCGTTGCGCGACGGAGAACGCGAGCACGCCGTAAAGCCCAACGCTGGCGAGAAGCAATGCAACCACGGCAAAAACGCCGAGAAGAAGTGTGTTGAACCGCTGGGCCGCGAGCGAAATCGACATCACTTCGGACATCGTCCGCACTTTTGTCACCGGAATGGCCGGATCAACTTTCCAAACCATCGCTTTGAGTTGCGCAACCAATGCCGGCCCCACCGTTCCGGGCGAACGCACCACGATTTCCGCCCAGCGTTTCCATTCCTGAGCCGATTGGGCGTAAGGCGTGTAGATGGCGGGCTCTTCCGAATTGGCCAGGCCAAAATGGCGAACGTTCCCAGCCACGCCGACGATCGTGATCCACTGGATTTCTTCACTGCGCGCCCAGCGGATACGAGCGCCGATGGGATTTTGTTCGGGGAAATACTGGCGCGCCATGCTTTCGTTGATCACCCCCACGAGCGGGGCGTCGCTCCGGTCGTCCCGCGTCAGAGCGCGTCCCTGCACGATCGGGATTCCGAGGACCTGAAAATATTCGCCCGCCACGGAACGCGAGTAGAGTTCCGGTTCTTCGCCGGGCGTCAGAGCTGGACGGCCTTCGATGATGAAGTTGTGATTGATCGCATTTCCGCCCAAAGGGATTTCGCTCACCATGGCCGCGGTCACCCCGGGCAGGGAATTCAAGTTCTCGAGCACTTGCTCCCGAAATTGTGTCTGAGCCGGGACCATCTCGTAACGCGCCTTCGGCAAATCGACGCGCACCGTCACAACGTTCTCGGGATTGAAACCGGGAGCCACACTCGTGATCTGCCAAAAAGCTTTTCCGAGCAGGCCGGCGCCGATCAAAAGAACGAGCGCGAGACCGAGCTCGGCCACGACAAGGCCGCTGCGGAAGCGCGAGCGGGCGGAGGTTGTGCCTCGGCCTCCGGAATTCAACATCGCGTTCAGTTCCACGCGGGTGGCCTGCCAGGAAGGCAGGACGCCGAAGAGGATGCCCGTCCCCAATGACAGTAAAAAGGTGAAGGCCAGAACAGACCCGTCGAGATACACGTTTTCGACGCGCGGCAGATTCTCCGGCTTCAAAGCGAGGGGCGCATCCATGCCCCAGCTACCGAGGAGCAAACCGCCGAGGCCGCCGAGGAGCGCAAGCACCACACTCTCCACCAGCACCTGCCGGATCAAACGCCAGCGCCCGGCGCCGAGCGCGGCTCGCACCGTCAATTCCTGCGCGCGCCCCGCCATTCGCGCGAGCAGGAGGTTTGCGAAATTCGCGCAGGCAATCAGGAGAACCAAGCCCACCGCTCCGAAAAGAACCAGAAGTGCCGGGCGAATGTTCCCGACCATTCGCTCGTGCAACGAGACCAGAACAGTCTGGCGATTTTTGCTCTCTTCCGGGTCCGCCTCAGCCATGCGGTGATCGATGACGCGAAGCTCGCTCTGCGCTGCGCTCAGGGTAACGCCGGGGCGCAATCGTCCATACACGCGCAGGATGTGCGCTCCGCGCGCTTTGGCCGCGAGTGGATAGAAAACGTTCATTGGAACGAAGGCCTCGTTCGTCGCCCGGGGTGGCGGGAAATCCGGCGCCAGCACGCCAATCACCGTATAACTTTGGGCCGCCAGATTGATTTCCTGGCCGACGATTCCGGTGTTCCCGCCAAATTGGCGCTGCCACAAGCCATGGCTTAGAACGACGACGCGGGCGCCGTCGAAGCGATCGTCCTCCGCCGTAATCGTTCGCCCGAGGGTGGTCCGAGCTCCGAGCACCTTGAAGAAATCGGCCGCGACCAGCCCGAGCTCGATCTGAACCGGCTCGGCGCCACCGGAATAATCCGCGGCCTGCAACGTGGCCCCGCCCAGGCTCTCAAAAGAGTGGCTTTGCGCCTGAATGTCCTGCAGGTCGAGGGCGGATTGATTTGATTTGAGCGTGACGATCTGTTCCGGCTCGGGATAGGGCAACGGGCGCAACAAGACGCCGTTGACGACGCTGAAGATGGCGGTGTTCGCACCGATGCCGAGCGCCAGGGTGAGGACGGCGATGGCGGTAAACGCAGGGTGCTTGCCTAACGAACGGAGCGCGTATTTGAGATCAGCGAGCATGGTTGTTATAGAGCGAGCTCTGGGGAGCGCACGCGCCTCGCGTGCTGGTTGCGGCGCCTCGCCGCAACAGGCTTTTGTGGCGCAAGGTTCGGAAGAGCGAAAAAGTCCGCGATGGCGGGGGCGCCATCAAAGAATCCGGCCAGGTCGCCGCGGCGACCGCTCCCCAGCCTACTCATACCGAAGCGCCACCATCGGATCGACCTTCATGGCGCGGCGCGCGGGGATGTAACTCGCCAGCAACGCAGCCGTGGCCAAAAGGAAGATGACCGTCGCGTAAATCGAAAGGTCGTTAGCACCGACGCCGTAGAGCAGGGTTGCCATCACTCGCGTGGCGGCAAGCGCGACCACGAAGCCGATGATAATTCCGATCACCACGAGGGTGAGACTCTGCCGCAATACCATCCCGAGCATCTGGGTCTTTTGCGCCCCGAGCGCCATGCGAATGCCGATCTCTCGCGTCCGTTGCGTCACGCTGTAAGCGATGACTCCATAGATGCCGATGGCGGCAAGAATCATGGCCACGCCGGCGAAGATCGCGAGCAGCATCATGTTGAAACGGGGCCGCGCCAGCTGGGTTGAGAGAAAAGTCGTCATCGGCTCGAGGCGCGGCACGAAAAGGTCTTTGTCCACTTCATGAACCGCCCGTTTCACGTCGGCCTGCAATCCGATCAGATTCGTGGACGAAACGCGCAGGACAATATCAAGGCTGCGGGACGGGTCCTGCGCGAACGGGACATACATTTCCGGCCCTGGCGGCTCAGCGAGCGAGTCGTGCCGCGTATTGCCGACGACACCCACCACTTCGTACGGCGGCGCCTGGTTCTGCGGCCGGTCGACCATCACCTGCTGACCGATCGGATTTCGATCCGGGAAATAGCGCTTCGCAAACGCTTCGTTGATCATGATCACCAGGGGCGAATCCTTGGTATCGGTACGATTGAAGGCACGGCCTTGGAGCACGGGAATTTTCATCGCCTTGAAGTAATCCGGCTTGACGATGAGGTAACCGGCGGCGGGATGATTGCCACGGGGCAACGGCGCCGCGCCACTGACCATGAAGGACAAACCTCGGACATTGCCGGTGAGCGGCATCGGGTCCGCGCCCCCGGCGGATTCCACGCCGGGAATAACGGAGAGTTTTTCCATGATCGCATCATGCGCGCGGATTTGCTGGTCGAGCTCGGGATAACGAGCGCGCGGCAAGCTCAACGAGATCGTCATCAGCTTAACGGGATCGAATCCGGGATCGGTCGCGCGAAGATTAAAGAAGCTCTTGATCAAGAGGCCTGCCCCTGCCAGCAGGAGCAGTGAAAGCGAGACCTGCGAGACGACGAGG
>Ga0190275_10002509_pt1 | contig 13187 bp, 12 predicted proteins | sample Popmic550T_FD_133745 | JGI IMG/M metagenome (GOLD analysis project Ga0190275, IMG submission 133745) | Populus adjacent soil microbial communities from riparian zone of Yellowstone River, Montana, USA - 550 T | ecosystem: Environmental > Terrestrial > Soil > Riparian zone > Trees stand | place... | reverse complement strand
TGGACGTGGGTTTGGATATCGAGATGTGATTGCAACGTCTCTCCGCCTCATCCTGAGGAGGCGCGTAGCGCCGTCTCGAAGGAGGGGCGGCCTCGTGCTTCGAGACGCGCACTTCGTGCGCTCCTCAGCATGAGGGTCTGTGATCTACTCTGTCGCCTTGATGCCCGCTTCCTTGATGATCTTCGCCCAATAGGGCTGCTCGGTCTTGATCACGGCCGCGAACTCGGCCGGCGTGCCGCCGATGAGTTCGAGCCCCTGTTTCATCAGCGCCGCACGCACGTCCGGAAACGCGAGTGCCTTCACGGCCTCGGCATGCAACCGGTCGATGATCGGCTGCGGCGTGCCGGCCGGCGCCATCAGGCCGAACCACGGCACGGCCTCGTAGCCGGGGAAGCCGGCCTCCGCGACCGTCGGCAACTCGGGCACCAGCGCGGAGCGCTTGCGCGACGTCACAGCGAATGGCCTCAGCTTCCCCTCTTTCACCAACGGCGTCACATTCACGACATTGACGAACCCGAGCGAAACGCGCCCCGCCAGCAGATCGGGAAGGATCGCGGTCGAGCCGCGATAGGCGATTGGCCGGATGTCCACCTTCGCCATCGATTTGAACAGTTCGCCCGCGAGGTGCTGAGAGGTGCCGGGCCCGGCGTGGGCGTAGGTGAGTTCGCCGGGTTTCGCCTTCGCGAGCGCGACCAGTTCGGCGAGGCTCTTCGCCCTCACGTCGGGATGCACGACGACGATGTTGTTCGAGACGAAAATCTGGCTGATCGGCGCGAAGTCCTTCACCGGATCGTACGGGATCTTGTCGTAAAGCGAGGGCGCCGCGATCAGCGAGCCGTTGCCGCACATTACCAGCGTGTGACCGTCGGGCGCGGATTTCGCGACCTTATCGCAGGCAATATTGCCGCCCGCGCCGGATACGTTCTCGATGATGACTGGCTTGCCGAGGCTCGGCGCCATCTTCTCGGCCATCACGCGCGCCACGACGTCCGGCGCGGTGCCGGCCGGGAAGCCAATGAGAATGCGGATACTCTGTTCGGGATAGCCTGTCTGGGCCGCCGCAGGCGAGCCGAGGAGCATGAGCGCAACAAGTGCGCCGAGGACCATCTTCATTTTCGTCTCCCCGCCCTTCCGCAAAAACCTTTGCCGGTTCTTGGCCTCAAGTCTGGCGCAACGGCGCGTAAGCCGCCACCGTTAACCACTCGTTAACCATATTTCACGGATTCGCCGTGATTTCCCAACAGCTTCGCCCAAGTTCCCCGCGATACCGTCCACTGGGAACGGCACGGTGGAAGGCCAGATGCTTCGAGACACAAGATGTTCACACGCTCGACCAAATTCGGCTTCGCAGTGCCGGTGCTTCGCGCCGGCGTGCCCCACGACACCCTGCCCGTACTGATCGCAACGCTCTCCCTCGGCGTCTCCATCGCCGTGGTTCTGACTGCCGTCACATTGAGCGCCGCGCGCGCCGCGCAACTTTTCTGATACTTTCGCGTATCCCGACTAGTGTCCCGATTCCGCAGTTCGCCTCCTTTGAGGCGCACTCTGTGCGAACTGCGGGATCAAGAGGGACACTAGCAAACCTATGATTCTAGTGTGGCTTTTGAATTTGAAGTTCCTCTGCGAGCGCGCCGGAATTGCTGGAGGAACTTCAAATTCGCCACACTAGGGGCACGCGAAAGGAGTTCGCCATGCGGCGAGCGTTCATTGGTTTCTTGGCCGCGTGTTCTGTGACACCCGTCTCGGCACAAACATACTCTTCGGGCGCCGGCAATCTGTCCGTCGAAACGGTCGCGCGCGGGCTCGCAAATCCGTGGGCACTCGCATTCTTGCCCGACGGCAGGATGCTGGTGACCGAAAAGCCCGGGCGCATGCGCATCGTGACACGCGACGGCAAGGTCTCGCCGCCGGTCGCCAACGTGCCGCCAGTGCGCGCCTCGAGTCAGGGCGGCCTGCACGATGTGGTGCTCGACCGTAACTTCACGTCCAACAGGACAATCTATTTCTGCTTCGCCGAGCCGGCTTCGGGCGGTGGACGCACATCGATGGCCCGTGCCCGTCTTAACGACGGTGAAGCGCCACAGCTCGACGATGTGAAGGTGATCTTCCGCCAGGAAGGTCCGCTGTCAGGCGGCAATCACTATGGGTGCCGCATCGTTCAGGGGCGCGACGGCAATCTCTGGCTCACGATGGGCGATCACTTCGCCTATCGCAACGACGCGCAGAACCTCGCCAACCACATCGGCAAGATCGTGCGCGTCACGCCGGACGGCGCGGCGCCGCCTGACAATCCGTTTGTCGGCCGCAACGATGCGAAGTCCGAGATCTGGAGTTACGGCCACCGCAACTCGCAGGGCGCCGCGCTACATCCGCAGACTGGAAAGCTCTGGATGCACGAGCACGGACCCAAGGGCGGAGACGAGGTCAACATTCCGCTTGCCGGCAAGAACTATGGCTGGCCTGTGATCGGCTATGGCGTCAACTACGACGGCACGAAAGCGCATGAGTCGACCGCGAAACCCGGCATGGAGCAGCCGATCAAGTACTGGGTGCCCTCGATCGCGCCTTCCGGCATGGCGTTCTACACCGCCGATCTTTTTCCCGCCTGGAAGGGCAGCCTGTTCGTCGGCGCGCTGGCGAGCCAGCTGCTGGTGCGCCTTGAGCTCGACGGCGAAACCGTCACCAGAGAGGAGCGGCTGCTGGAAAGTCTCGGCGAGCGCATCCGCGACGTGCGGCAGGGACCCGACGGCGCGATCTGGCTGCTCACCGACGCCGGCAACGGGCGTGTGCTGCGGGTGACACCGGCGAAGTGATCGAATTGATCACCAGAAGTTATGTGACAAGCGCGCCTTGACCCCCTAGAAGAGCGCCCGTCCAGACAAGGGGAGTCGTGCCGCGAGTTTGCGCCCGGGAGGGTGCAGGCACGCATGCGGCTCTTCGCGGGTTTGACAATGTTCACGCTGTTCGAGCGGCTACTGAAGCCTGCTGTCGCGCCTGAGACCCCGGAGCCGCCTCCGGGGCTGGTGGCGTTCTATTGGCATTTTGCCAGGCAGGCGAAGCCTCTGTTCGCCGCTCTGTTCGTCGCCGGTTTCATTGTCGCCATCCTGGACACGATGATTCCGATCTTCATCGGACAGGTGGTGACGCTCGTCACCAGCGCGCAGCCGGCAACATTGTTCGCCGAACACGGCACGACGCTCATCGGCATGGCGCTGATTCTGCTTGTGGCGCGTCCCATCGCGATGACCGCGCAGAACTTGCTCGCCAACCAGGCGATCACCGCGAATGTCACGAACCGCGTCCGGTGGCAAAATCACTGGCACGTCGTGCGCCAGTCATGGGCCTTCTTCCAGAATGACTTTGCCGGCCGCATCGCGAACCGTGTCATGCAAACCGGTCCGGCGCTGCGCGAGACCGTCGTCGCGCTGATTACCGGCGTCTGGTACATCCTCGTCTACGGGACGAGCGCGTTGTTGCTGCTGGGGCGCGCGGACCCATGGCTCGCACTTCCCGTCGCGTTGTGGTTCTGCGGCTATCTCGCACTGTTGCGCGTGATCGTGCCGCGCATGCGCGACCGCTCGAAGGAAGTGTCGGAGGCCCGCTCGGCGCTGACCGGCCGTATCGTCGACAGCTATACGAATATTCTTACGGTCAAGCTGTTCGCTCGCGCACGCGAGGAAGACGACTACGTCCGCGAGTCGCTTGAACACCACACCGGGAAGTTCCACCGCTCGCTGCGGCTCAACACCCTCTTCAGCTTCAGCCTCTCGACGCTCAACGCAATGCTGGTCACCAGCACGGGTGGGCTGGCGATGCTGCTGTGGTCGCAAGGCCGTGTCGAGGTCGGCACGGTTGCGATGGCGCTTCCGCTCGCCTGGCAGATCGTGAGCGTCTCGGGCTGGGTCGCCTATCAGGTGACCACGATCTTCGAGAACGTCGGCGTGGTGCAGGAAGGCATGATGACCATCGCGCGGCCGATCGCTTTGATCGACCGGCCGGAGGCACCGCAACTTGCGGTCACGCGCGGGGAGATCGCGTTTGACGATGTGCAGTTCGGCTATGGGCGCGAGCCTCGTGTCGATGCCGAGGGACGCGTGAAGCATTTCCCGGTGATCGACGGCCTGACGCTGAACGTGAAGCCCGGCGAGAAGGTCGGGCTGGTCGGCCGCTCGGGCGCCGGCAAGTCCACGCTGGTCAATCTGCTGCTGCGCTTCTTCGATCTCGAGGGCGGACGCATCCTGATCGACGGGCAGGACATCGCACACGTCACGCAGGAGAGCCTGCGCGCGCAGATCTCGGTGGTGACGCAGGACACCTCGCTTTTGCACCGTTCCATCCGTGACAACATCCGCTACGGACGCCCCGCCGCGACCGACGCGGAGATCGAGCGTGCGGCGAAGCTCGCGCATGCGCAGGAGTTCGTCCTCGACCTCGAGGACTGGAAAGGCCGGCGCGGATATGACGCGCAAGTCGGCGAGCGCGGCGTGAAGCTCTCGGGCGGGCAGCGTCAACGCGTCGCGATCGCGCGCGTGATCCTCAAAGACGCGCCGATCCTCGTGCTCGACGAGGCGACGTCCGCACTCGACAGCGAAGTGGAGGCGGCGATCCAGCAGAGCCTGACCACGCTGATCGCCGGCAAGACCGTGATCGCGATCGCGCACCGGCTCTCGACCATCGCGCGCATGGACCGGCTGATCGTGCTCGATCACGGGCGCATCGTCGAGCAGGGCACGCACGCAGAGCTGTTGCGCGCGAGCGGCCACTACGCCGCGCTGTGGCAGCGCCAGTCCGGCGGCTTCATCGATGTCGAGGAACAGCAGGCGGCGGAGTAGGGCCGCCTGCGTTTTCGCGCGCGGAGCAGCATGATTTGCTCTTCCGAATTGCCCGCGAAGAGTTCCATTCCGATTTGGCGACAACGCGCTCGCCCCCGTTGACGCGCGGCGCCGGGCCCCTACTCTCCGGGCAACGCGCGAAATGCGCGAAAGGGGACTAACATGAGCAATTTCGGACGGCGTGACTTCCTGAAATCCTCCGCAGCGCTCGCGGCCGCCTCGGTGGCCGGCGGTTTCTCCTGCATCGAGATCGCGAGCGCGCAGCCGATCCAGGTCCCGACCATCGACAAGCTCGCCATCCGCGTCCTGGTCGACCAGCAGCACGATCAGTTCCTGCGCGGCAGCACGGTGAATGGCGTCGTGCACGAGGGGCCGGGGCCCGGCCGTAGCGCGAGCGCGCGCAACGTGCTGCACAACGAGTGGGGGCTTTCGCTCTATCTGGAGTCACAGCGCGGCGACGAAAACCGCACCATCCTGCTCGACTTCGGCTACACCGCGCCGGCGATCCTCAACAACATGGATCTGCTCAAGGTCGATCCCTCCAAAATCCAGGCGATGATCGTCAGCCACGGACATATCGACCATTATGGCGGGCTCATCGGCTTCCTGGAGAAGCACCGCGCCAGGCTACCGGCTGACGTGAAGCTCTACGCGGGTGGCGAGGACAATTTCTGCCATCGCGTCAGCGGCACGCCGACGGCGGGGCAGTTCGCCGAATTCGGCACGCTCGACCGCCGCGAAATCGTCGCGCAGAAAGTCTCGGTCGTACTGTGCGAGACGCCGACGGTGATTGCGGGGCATGCCTTCACCACCGGCAAGATCACGCGCAACAGCATGGAACGCCTTCTGCCGAACAGCTTCGTCGACTATTCCTCGAAGGAAGCGGCTGGCTGCGACTACGGCCACTACACGGCGGCGGAATTGCAGGGAAAAATCGTGCCGGACCAGCACGTGCACGAGCACGCCACCTGCTTCAACATTCGCGGCAAGGGTCTCGTGGTGATCTCGTCGTGCGGACACGTCGGCATCGTCATCTCGGTGCGGCAGGCGCAGCAGGTGTCCGGCGTCCAGAAAGTGCATGCGATCGTCGGCGGCTTCCACCTCGGGCCGGCGCCGGCTGATTACCTCAAGGAGGTGGTCGCCGAGGTCAAGAAGCTCGAGCCGGATGTGCTCATTCCGATGCACTGCAGCGGCCTAAACTTCCTGTTGGAGGCACGCGCGCAAATGCCGGGCAGCGTCATCAATACGTCGACCGGCAGCAAGCTGATCTTCAGCGCATAGATGAAGCTGCGCACCGTCGTGCTCGCGGCGCTGATGCTCTCGGGCATCGCGCCGCTTGGCGCGCAGACGCAATCAGCGCGCTCCGCTGCCGAACTGATGGACGCGGTGATGTGGAACCGCGAGCCGATCGGCGGCCCGTTCGCGCTGATCGATCACAATGGCAAGCCGCGCACCGACGCCGATTTCCGCGGCAAACTGCTGCTGGTTTATTTCGGCTTCACGTACTGCCCGGACGTTTGCCCGACTGACTTGCAGAACATCGGCCTCGCGCTCGATCAACTCGGGTCAGCGGGCGAAAAGATTCAGCCACTCTTTATTACGCTCGATCCCGAGCGCGACACGGCCGAGCACCTCAAAGACTACGTGCCCATGTTTCATCCGCGGCTGATTGGCCTGACCGGCGATGCGGCGGCGATCCACGCTGCGGCGGCCGCTTATCGCGCCTACTATGCGAAGGTCCCGCTCAAGGGCGACGATTACACCATCGACCACTCATCGTTCATCTATGTGGTCGGAGCGGACGGTCAGTATCTCGGCTTCTTCCCGCCCGGCACCCCGCCGGAACGCATTGCCGAGTCGATCCGCCCGCGTCTCAGCCCCTAGACCAGCCCGCCCATCGCCTTCACATCCGCGCTGCCCGGGAACACGTTTCCGGCGAGCGCCTGGTCGGTGACGCGCAGGTGATCCTTGAGCAGGCCCTTCAGCACGGCGCGCAGGTCCGTGGTCGCCGCAAGGTCGCGGCCTTCGTAGAGGTTCGCAGGCTTGACGCCCGGCCAGTCGGCGATGACGCGCCCGCCCTTGAGCGCACCGCCCGCGAGCAGCGCGACGGTGCCGGTGCCGTGATCGGTCCCGTTGGTGCCGTTGATGCGCGCGGTGCGGCCGAATTCGGTGACCACCGTCACCACCGTCTCGCCCCACACGTCACCCATGTTCTTCTCGACCGCGGCGAGCGCGCCATCGAGCGCGCCGAGCAGCGTCGCGAGGCGGCCGGAGTCGGCGCCTTCATCGACGTGCGTGTCCCAGCCGTTGAAAGCGAGCGCGCCGATACGCGGGCCGTCGGGGCGCGCCAGGAATTTCGCCGCGGTGCCGGCCGCGTCGGCGAAGAAAGCCTGCACCTGCGCGGCGAAGCCCTGCGGCAACTGCCGTCCATCGGTTGGATCCATGACAGTCGCATCACCGCTGCGCGCGAGCGCCGCGAGGTCGCGCCGCCCTTCGAGCGCGCGCCCGAGCTCCAGATCGGTGTGGTGATAGAGATCGATGAGCCGCGCCATCGTGTCTTCGCTCGCCGGCTGGATACGCGTCGGCGTCCACGACATCACCGGCGTCGGCCCGCGCACCACCAACGGCGTGACCGGACCGACCGCAAACGCGCGGCCATCGCGGCGCACGCGCGCTTCGGCCTCGAGCCCGCCAAGTGCGCGGTTGAGCCAGCCGGTGTCGGCGCGGCCCGGATTGGGCAGCCCGCTTTCCAGGACGTCCTGCCCATCGAAGTGCGAGCGTTCGCGGTAAGACGTGGCCGCCGCATGCACGACCGTCGCGTGCCCTCGCTTGTACATGCGCAGCAAATTCGGCATCGCGGGATTGAGCGCGAAGAAATCGTCGAGCGGCAGCGCCGGCGTCTTGCCATCGAGTACCAGCGCCTTGTCGCCGCGCAGCTTCACCCAGTCGGGGTCGCCGACCGGCGCGACCGCGGCGAGCCCATCGAGCGCGCCGCGCAGGATGATGGTGAGCATCCGCGGATCGCGCCCTTCGGCGCGCGCGAGCTTCGGCAGAAACGGCCAGGCGAACAGCATGCCGGCTCCGCCGAGCAGTTCGCGCCGTGTCGTGGCGTGGAGCGTCATGTCATCACCGCCTTTGAAATTCCGGCGCCATCAGTGCGAGGGTCAGCGCCTGCTGCCGGCTTTCGGCGCGGGCGATCGTTTTCCGCGTCTCGTCGGATGCAAGCGATGCGAGCGCCGTGTCGACGAACTCGGCCGGCTCGATACGCTCCTGCACCAGCTCGGCGATGCGGTTCGCGATGTCGAGCCGCTGCGCTAGCCCGTCGATCCAGGCAGACTGCACATCCGCGAAACCGATCGGCGCGCTCGGCCGCCACATACGCTCACCGAGATATCCCATGGCCTGCAGGCCGCGTACCGCATCCGGCACGACGCCAATGGCGCGCCATGCCGACATCAGCCATTCGCTCGGCCGCTTCAGCTTGAGGCGCTGCGCGTCCCAGGTCTCGGGCGATTCGACCAGCGCCTTGGCGATCTCCTTGAGGTCGCCATCGGTGTCGAGGAAGCGGCGCGCGAGTCTCGCGCTCAGCGCATCCGGCGGCTCGTCGGAACAGAAATGGCGTGCAAGCTTACGCGCCACATGCGCGGCAGTCGCCGGGTGCCGCGCGATATCGGCGAGCACCGCCCGGCCCTGCGCGGCGTCCGGTTGCCCATAAACCTTGCCGACGACGGTCTGCGGACCGGGCTCATGCATGCGCGCGCTGAAGAGGAACTCGCCGCCGCGCTCCGGATCGCTCGCGAATGGACGAATGGTCCAGCCGGTCAGCACCTTGGCGAAGCTGGTCACGTCGCCCTGAGTGTAGACCGAGCGGACGCCGAGCGTATGCAACTCGAGAATCTCGCGCGCGAGGTTCTCGTTCAGCCCACGCGTGTTGACGAGGCCGGCGACCGACTTCGGACCGATCGAGCGCGAGTTGTCGAGATAGAACAGCATCGCGGGATGCCCGGCCGACGCGAGCAGCATGTCGGAAAAGCGGCCGATGATGTGCGGGCGGATCGCCTCGCGCTCGTAGGCGCCGGTCGTGCTCACCGTGACATCGGCCGAGACGCAGAAGTGGTTCGACCAGAACCAGACGAGCCGCTCGACGAACCCGATCTGCGGTGCGAAGGCCGCATCGAAGCGCGCCTTCACCTCGCGTTGAAAGATCTGCTGCGGCACCGCTTCGGCGGCGGGCAACGGCGCAGCATCGGGCCTCTCCATGCCGTCCATCGCCATGCCGGAGGCCTTGCGCTCTTCCTCATCTTTGCGCTGCGCGATCAGCCGCGCTTGACGCTCCTGGCGGAAGTTGAACGCCGCCGCGGACGCCTTGGCGGCGGAGAGGAGCTCGGGATTGATGATCTGACCGATGCCCGGCTGGTCCAGCTCGGCAAGCAGCGCGCCGCGCGGGTCGGAGGCAATCGCCGCGATCGATCCCGCGCGCGGACCAAGGCCGAAGCGATGCAAGGCCAACGCGGCCGCACCTTTCGCGTCCAGGGACATGTCGACAATCCTCAAGGGCTGCCGGTCCGGGATTCGAGGCGACGCGGATCACCCGGCAGCACCTGCGGCAAAATAGCCCAACTTGCCCGTGGGGAACAGCGGCCACACAATCAAATTCTTCGATCAATCGTATGCGGGCGGCTGAAGTTTAAGTATTGTTTCAATTCGGTTTTTGGCTTCCGATCCGCTCAGCCCAACGCCTCCGACATGCCGTCCTGGTTATCCCGCCTGCCCCTGTCGATTCGCGCCCGAGCGCCCGCGCCGCTGCGCCGCGCCGTGCGCGCTGTGCGTCACCTCTTCACCAGTGGGCAGCCATCGATGGGGATTCCGCCGGAGCTGCTCACCGGCTGCCGCGTGTGCGCATCGCGCAACGAGCTGGTGAAGAACTTGCCGAAGCAGGCGCACGTTGCCGAGGTCGGCACCTATCGCGGCGAGTTCGCGCGGCACGTTCTCAGCGCGTGCGATCCATCCGAGCTGCACCTGATCGACATCGATGTCTCGCTGCTCGATCCGGCGGTCGAGAACGACAGCCGCGTCTCGATCCATCAGGGCGGGTCGCAGGAGATGCTCGCGCGATTTCCCGACGGACATTTCGACTGGATCTACATCGATGGCGATCACTCCTACGAAGGCGCGAGCGGCGACGCGCGCGTCGCAGCCAGCAAGGTGAAGCCCGGCGGCTATCTGGTGTTCAACGATTTCGCCCACGCCGATCCCTATCTCGGCGCCTATGGCGTCCACCGCGCGGTGGTCGAATTTGCGGTCACGCGCGGCTGGACATTTGCGTGGTGGGCCTACGAGCCGCACGGACTTTATGACGTCGCACTGCAGCGGCCGGCCGACAAGCAATCTTAGCCCAACGTTCGGCGAATCTTGGCAGATGACTGCTCGATTCAGCCGGGCGGCCGGCAATTCTCACGGTTGCGGCCCCGCGCAGATTGAGGTGATCGCCACGGACCGAGATCGGTTCCGGGAACGTCACAGCATGAAATACGCCTTGCCCGAGAAGCTTCGCGACTGCTTGTTGCGTAGCCTAGCACCACTTGCGGCCCTCGTTCCGTGAACGTGACCGCAACACCGCTGTAGCCCTGATATTCCCAACGTTTCTTGCTTCCGGCAGAGACGGGAAATCGCTACGCTTGCGAAATCCAAAACCCAAAACTCAAGGGAGGACTACCAATGTGGGGCGTGAAGTTCGTTGTCGTCTCCGCGTTCGCATCTCTGCTTGCCGCATCGGCCGCGCAAGCCCAGCAGCAAGCTGCGCCAGCGGCACCGCCTCCGCTACCGCAGGCGCCGAACATGACGTTCTTCGTCACCGGTGCCGGTCCCGGCAAGGGCGCCGACCTCGGCGGTATCGAAGGCGCCGATGCGCACTGCCAGACGCTTGCCGCGCGCCACGGCGCGGGCGGCAAGACCTGGCGCGCCTATCTCAGCACGCAGGAAGCCGCCGGCAAGCCCGCGGTCAACGCGCGCGAGCGCATCGGCAACGGCCCGTGGCAGAACTTCAAGGGCACGGTGGTTGCCACCAGCCTCGACGACCTGCACAGCGCCAACAACAAGCTCGGCTTTGACAACTCGCTCTCCGAGCGCGGCTTGATCATTCCGGGCGCCGGCTTTGCGCCGAACCGCCACGACGTGCTCACCGGCTCGACCAAGGAAGGCCGCGCCTTCCCGGCCGCCGAGGATCGCACGTGCAAGAACTGGACGAGCAGCACGCAGGGCGCCGCGATGGTCGGCCACATCGATCGCAAGGGCCTGCGCGACGACGAAGCGTCGAAGTCGTGGAACGAATCGCATCCCTCACGCGGCCCGGATGGCGGCTGCAGCCAGACCGATCTGCGCGGCACTGGCGGCGACGGATTGTTCTACTGTTTCGCGTCGAACTGACCGCAGCGATACCGACCGTAAATGGCGGGGGCCGAAGCCCCGCCATTTTCTTTTGACGCGCCGGCACGGCAGCCCGCGATCGAATCCCGCCGAGCGATGGGTTTGCCCTTCGTTGTCCGGCTGTTACCATGACCCCAACAACGAGCCTCAATGGCCCGCCCACGCGAGAGGAGACGATCATGACACGGACTTTTGTTTCAATGGCCGGCGCTGCTGCGCTTGCTGGTTTACTGGCCGGGTTGCCGAACTCCGCGATGGCGCAATATCCGGATCGCCCGATCAAGATGATCGTGCCGTGGGCCGCGGGCGGCGACACCGACAACATCTTCCGGCCGTTCGCGGCCGAGTTTCAGAAGCACATGGGCCAGCCGGTCGTGATCGCCAATGTGGGCGGCGCGTCCGGCACAGTCGGCGCGCGCGAGGCAAAGGCCTCCGCGCCGGACGGCTACACGGTCTATGCGGTGCACGACTACATCCACCTCACGTTCTACGCCGGCATCAGCGACGTCAAATACAGCGACTTCGAGCCGATCTGCCTCGTCGCCGCCACGCCCTCGGTGCTGACCGCGAGTTCCAAGACACCGTGGAAGAACTGGCAGGAACTGGCCGACGACGCCAAGAAGCGCCCGGGCGAGATCACGGTCGGCGCGACACTCGGCTCGACCAGCCACATCTTCCCGGCGATGATCGAGAAAGCCGGCGGCGTGAAGTTCAAGTTCGTGTCGTATGAAGGCCTCGCTCCGCGCATGAACGCGCTGCTCGGCGGCCACATCAACCTCACCGACTCTAACCTGACGCAGAAGGGCAAGGTGGAGGCCGGCTTGCTGCGCTTCATCGCAATCGCGAGCGAGAAGCGCGATCCGGAATCGCCCGACGTGCCGACGCTGAAAGAACTCGGCATGAACATCGTCTACGAGGTGGTGCGCGGCATCCTCGTGCCCAAGGGAACGCCGGCCCCGGTGCGCGCCAAGCTCGAGGATGCCTGCGCCAAGGCCACCAAGGAGGCGAGCTTCGCCCAGTCGATGAAGCTGCAGGGCACGCGCGTCGCGTACCTGAACGCCAATGACTATGCGGCGTTCCTCGCCAAGATCGATGGCGAGAGCAAGACGATCATGACCGATCTCGGCCTGATCAAGAAATGAGCATCGGCCGTGACGGCATTGCCGGGCTGATCCTGTTCGGGATCAGCCTGGTTCTCCTGATACAGTCGTTCAAGCTTCCCAAGCTTCCGATCGTTCCGGTAGGCCCCGGATTCTATCCCGCCATCGTGCTGTCGTTCCTGGCGGCCGCGAGCGCGCTGCTGGTCGTCCAGGACCTGATGCGGTCGCGCGCGAAAGCCGCGGACGGTGAGGCCGCGCCGCGCTGGAACTACTGGCCGGTGGTCAAGGCGTTTGCGATCGTCGGCGGCTACATCGCGTTGATGCCCCTGCTCGGCTTTCGCCTCTCGACCGTACTGTTCGTGACCTCGCTGCAAGCCGCCCTCGACCCGCCGCGCGATGCGTGCGGATGGGCCATGCTCGCCGCAATCGCGATCGGCACCGCAGCGGCGGCCTATCTGGTGTTCGAGCGCTACTTGCTGGTGCTGCTGCCGCGCGGGTCGTGGACGGGCTTCTAGATGCTGGACCTGCTCGGCCAAGGCCTCATCACCATCGCGCAGTGGAAATACCTGCTGCCGCTGATCGCGGGCGTCGCCATCGGCGTGGTCGGCGGCTCGCTGCCCGGCGTCACCATCACGATGACGGTGATCGTGGTGCTGCCGTTCACTTACGGCCTCGATCCGCTTGCCGGGCTCGCCGCGATGACCGGCGTCTATGTCGGCGGATCGACCGGCGGCCTGATCACCTGCTGCCTCATCGGCATTCCGGGGTCCCCCTCCTCCATCGCGACGACGTTCGACGGCTTCCCGATGTCACGCAACGGCGAACCCGG
>Ga0190275_10002508_pt1 | contig 13189 bp, 13 predicted proteins | sample Popmic550T_FD_133745 | JGI IMG/M metagenome (GOLD analysis project Ga0190275, IMG submission 133745) | Populus adjacent soil microbial communities from riparian zone of Yellowstone River, Montana, USA - 550 T | ecosystem: Environmental > Terrestrial > Soil > Riparian zone > Trees stand | place... | reverse complement strand
GCCCGCCTCCTCCGTCTGCTCCTTGCTGAAGATCCACACGAAGTTCTTCAGCTCCGGCAGGGTGATGGGCTTGCTCACCGAGAAGCCGCCCACGTCCTTGGCCCGCATCTCCGACAGCAGATAGCGCTGGTTCTCGATCGCGTTCAGGTCCACCTTCACCAGCATGCTGTTCAGGTAGAAGGAGTCCTTGACGCCCACCAGATCCACCTTCCCCTCCTTGGAGACGATCTGGTTGATGATGTCCTGGAGCTGGGTCAGCGGCTTCTGGAAGACGGCGTTGTCCGGGTCATACATCTTCACGGACCGCACCAGCATGTAGAGCCCCGACACCAGTCCGCGCGCCAGCGTCTGCAGCTTGTCCGAGTGCGCACGGCCATACTCGCCGGTGCTCTCGCCCTGGGCCTGGGTGATCTTCAGGTTCTCGGCCATGGCCTCATGCCTCCTCTGAGAGCGGCGCGTCCCCGAACAGCGCCTTCCGCGTCTGGTACATCGCCTTGCGCGCCGCGGTGAGCACCTCCACCGGCTGCGACTTGTCCTCCACCACGCCCTGCAGCACTTTGTAGGAGTGGATGTTGCACGCGCCCGCCAGCCCCTGGACGGCGAGCAGCTTGTCGTCCAGCACCTTCTTCCTGTTCAGCAGCGAGGGCTTCACCGCCAGCATCTGCGACAGCAGCGTGAAGGCGTTGGGCACTCCCGTGGAGCCCAGCGCCGCGTAGAAGGCGGTGCGCTCGTCCGGCGTCCGCTTCTCGAAGTTGGAGTCCCTCACCACCCGCAGCAGATCCACGTACGCGCGCTCCTGGTCGAACTCCGGCAGCAGCTTGGCCGCCTGCATCCGCACCTGGGAGACGGGATCCTGGAGCATGTCCGCGATCAGCCTGCGCCCCTCGGCGGAGTGGCCCGCGGTGATGATGTTCATCACCTCCAGCTTCACCACCAGGTTCTTCCCCTTGAGCACCTGGCCAAACATCTTGATCCGCTCCGGGTGCTGGCACTTCTCCAGGATGTAGACCATGTCCCGGATGCTCTGCGGCCGGTCCGCCTGCAGCCGCAGCAGGAAGGGATCCGGGCGCTCCTTGGCGAAGCTCGCCAGCACGTCGCACAGGAGGATCCGGTTCTCCGGCACTTCGATCGTCTCCAGCACCGTGAGCAGCGGAATGACGGCGTGCTCGTCCAGCACCTGCAGGTAGCGGGTGATGTCCACCGGGTTCTTCGGCCGGGTGTGCTTGAGCGACTCGCCCAGCCGGCCCAGGCGCTGCTCGTCCGCCATCTTCTGGATGAAGTACGTCAACAGCCGCTGGAGCTGGCCGTTGTCGAAGTCCTCGCGCTGAGAGAGGGCGCGCAGCTTGAGCACCATCTGGTTGATGGTGCCGTAGTCATCCTGGATGAGCATGGCGTCCAGCAGCTGGACGAAGATCTCCTCCAGCAGCGACACGTCATCCACGCCGCCTTCCACTACCTGGAAGATGGCGCTCACCAGCTTGGGGAAGAGGCGCGAGCTCTCCTCCTCCTCGATCTCCTTCTGCAGCCGGGCCTTCAGCGCGTCCGTGGCGTACGTGCCCTGCACCACCACGCCGCGGATCTGCTCCACGCCCTCCAGCTGCGCGTCCAGATCCTCCGCGGACACGCGCGCGAAGCGCAGGTAGTCCTCCGAGTTCGTCTGCAGGCGGGCGTAGAGGTAGCTCACCACCTTGTCCACCTCCACCGAGACCTCCTCCTCGGAGGCCCCCTCCATGGTGAAGCCCTCCACCACCACGTACTCGACGTGCTCCATCTGCGCCTTCCACAGCTGGGCGAGCACATCATCCGCGCCACGCTCCGGCTCCGAGAGCGCGATCATGGTGAAGGTGACCATCTCCGGCGGCAGGATCCCCGGACGGAAGATCAGCTGGCGGATGCCATCCCGGAAGAACTTGTAGGGCAGCGGCGTGGCCTCGGCGAACAGCGACTCGCCGTGCAGCACGAAGTTCTGCTGCTCCACCTTCAACGACAGCGGACCGTGCTTCTCCGTGTACTCGTTGAGGGCGCTCAGCGCTGGGTTCAGGAACTCGGGGAACTTCGCCTCGTTGTGGCGGTACATCCCAATCTGCTTGATGCCCTTGAGCAGCTGGAAGGTGAAGTTTCGCGCCAGGTCCACCTTCTCGCGTACCACTGGATCCGTGGAAGGCTCCGCGGGTGTCTCGTTGGTTGTCTGGGGCGAGGCCATGCGTTCTGGGGGGCTGTACGGGCAGAGAGGTGAGGGGGATCCCGAGTGTACTCTCTCAGAGGCAGGCGAGCCAGGAGGGCAGGAGCCCGCAAACGGCAGCGCCCCCGCCAGCGAGGGCAGGGGCGCCAGAGAGGGCCAGGGCTGCGCCGAGCGGCTACTGGGCCACCATGGTGGCGTCCGGGTCCACCTCGGCCATCAGCGCGGCCAGCTCCGACTTGAGCTTGTCCTTGGCGCGGATCTCCAGCTGGCGGGCGCGCTCGCGCGAGAAGCCGAAGTGCTCGCCCAGCTCCTTGAGCGTCATCGGCCGCTCGTTCATCACCCGCTGCTCGATGATGAAGCGCTCGCGCGGATCCAGCCGCATCAGCGCCGTGCGGACGCGGGCGTTGATCAACCCCGCCTCCTCCTTGTCCGCGAACTCGTCGTCCTGCGGCGCGCTGGCGCTCACCACGAAGTCCACGTGGCTGTTGCCGCCGTCCTCGCCCATGGGCGCGTCCAGGGACAGATCGCGGCCACCCATGCGCTGCTCCATCTCGCGCACCTCGCCCGGCTTCACGTGCAGCTTGCGGGCGATGTCATCCACGTTCACCACCTCGCCATCCGCGGTGCCGAACTTCTCCAGCTCGCGGCGCGTCCGGGCCAGGCTGAAGAACAGCTTGCGCTGGGCCTGCGTCGTGCCGAGCTTCACCAGTGACCAGGACTTGAGGATGTAGTTCTGGATGTAGGCGCGAATCCACCACACCGCATAGGAGATCAGCCGGATGCCCTTGTCCGGATCGAACTTCTGCACCGCCTTCATCAGGCCGATGTTGCCCTCCTGGATGAGGTCGCTCATCTTGATACCGTAGGAGCGGTACTCGTAGGCCACCTTCACCACGAAGCGCAGGTTGCTGGTGACGAGCCGGTGGCCCGAGGCCAGGTCACCCTTGATGAACTTCCGAGCCAGCGCCTGCTCCTCCTCCACGGTGAGCAGGGAGTAGTGGTTGATCTCCGAGAGGTACATCGCCAGAGATCCGGAGTTGGACGACTGCTCGTGGGTGTTCTGCATGGTTGAGTTCTCCCGACGGGGGGCCTCGCTAGGCCCGTAGAGTGGGTGGGGACGCTTGACGACCGCACGCTCCATGCCAGGAGCAACCGCAGTGCCAGCCCCGTTGACAGAAAAATCCCTGGGACTTCGAGGGTTTGACGCGAATCCCCCCGCCATGGGGGGGATCCAGGGGTGAAAGCGTTACAGACCGTTGCTGGAAACCTCTGCTCCTTCCTTCCCAACCCCTAACGGGGTGGAGTCGGTGTCGTCTGGAGGGCAGTCAGGCCCGATCCCTCGGCGAGAGAGCGGAGGGGCTCAGGAGGCCTGGCGACGGGGCCCGGCTTCCGAGGAGGCAGCGCGGCGAGCCTCCAGGTAGCGGCGCAGGGGCTCGAGCAGGCGCTCTGCCTCTCCGGGTGCGAGCGGGCGCTGGCCGAAGCGAGCCTCCAGGTAGCGCCGGGTGAGGGGCGCCAGTGGCTCTGCCAGGGAGTGCTGCTCGCGGACGAGGCGCGCGGTGAGCTCCTCCAGCGTCTCGCCCTCGCGCGGGCGCAGGCCTGCCTCCCGCAGCAGGCGCTCCACGGTGTCCACGAAGTGGGTGGCCGCGTGAAGGCGGGGCGTGGAGACTCGCGCGGAGAGGATGCGCCAGGTGCCGTAGGTGAGCAGGGCCACCAGCAGCGCCAGGCCCCAGGTGCGCGCCGGGGGCAGGCGGGCCGACGAGCGGCTGGGATCGCGCGGCGGGCGGATGAGGCTCTGGGCCGCTTCCAGCTGATCCCGGAGCGAGTAGTCGATGACGGCGGTGCGCCAGCGCCCCTCGATGGCCTCGTACAGCCCGGTGAGGAACTGGAGCGCGGCAATGGACTGGCTGGCCCGGTTGCCGGGGGGCGTCGCATCCACGGTGACGAAGCCGCGCTCAGGCACCAGCACGTGCGTCCAGGCGTGGGCATCCCCCGCGCGGAGGATGTAGTCCTCGTTGGAGCGCTCGCCGCCGAAGAAGCCCGAGGACAGCCGCGCGGAGAAGCCCTGGGTGCGCAGCATGATCGTGAGCGCGGTGGCGAAGTGCTCGCAGTGGCCGGCCTTGCGCTCGAAGAGGAAGTCCGCGAGCGGATCCTCCACGTCGCCGCCCAGCTCCAGCGTGTACGCGTACTCGCGCTGCAGCCAGGCGGACAGCTTGTACGCGGCGGCCAGCGGCTCACCCTCCCCGCCGAGCACCCGGCGGGCCAGCTCCGCCACGCGTGGATCTAGCCGGTCCGGCAGCGCCAGGAGCTGGCCGTGCTCGGCCTCGGTGAGCTGGGTGGAGGCCTTCTCTTCCGGAGGCAGGCTGGTGGCCTCGTAGGAGTAGGCGATGCCGCCCTCCATGAAGCGCACCTCGCCACCGCCGATCTCCAGCAGGGTGGCGGGGAGGGTGCGGCTGGCCTGGTGAGCCCGCGCGTTGCCCAGGCGCGTGGGGGTCTCGAGCGCCACCAGCGTGCGAGCGCCGTACGCGGGCAGCAGCTCGATCCGCTGGTGGACGGAGCGCTCACCGCCGGGCCGCAGCGTCACCCGCACGTGCGGACGCTTGGGCTTGCCGACGCTCGTCCACTCCTGCCCGTCGAAGGTGTCGTAGGTGCGGGCCACCCAGTACGCGCCGAGCTGCTCCATGCCGGGGTCGGGTGTGAGGTGGGCGCGCAGCACCACGCGGGGGTTGCTCTTGAGGGTCCCCGCGCCGCCCAGGCGCACCGTGTCCGCCAGGCCCGTGGTGGCGCCCAGGCCGGGGCCGGTCCGTCTCCCCGCCATGCTCCAGTTGAGGCGGGGAAACAGGATGAAGAAGGCGGCCGCGCCCACCACCGCGAAGAGCAGGCCCACGGAGAGCGGGCGCACCACTGCGCGAACGGGCAGGGGCTCACCCTCGGGGACAGCGGCCTCCACCACGGCCAGTCCCATGGAGAGGCTGGAGAAGATGCCGAAGGCCACCAGGAACACGGCGAACGTCAGCTCACCGGAGAGCGCCGCGCCGCCGGCCACCATGAGCAGCCCGGTCAGCTGCACCTGCCCATCCGTGCGCACGTCCGGCGTGGACAGCATCCGGTGGGCGGTGATCAGACCCGCGAAGGAGCATGCGGCCACCACGAGATCGAGCTGCCCCACATACACGGAGAGGCCCAGCACGCCGGCCACCCCCAGCAGCAGCACCGAGGTGGCCTTCACGCGCTTCGCGAACAGGCGCCGGCCGGCCAAGGCGCACACCAGCGCCACGGCGAAGAGGCCGACCGTCCACACGGGCAGCTGCCAGGACACGGCCATGGAGCCGAACGCCGCCCCGGCGCCCAGATCGCGCAGCCGCAGCCGCAGCTGGGAGGGAGCGCTCATGCCGCCGCCTCCTCCTCCGGCTCACGCAGCTCCTCGAACCCCACCCAGGCCAGGGCGCGGAGGATTCGCCGCTCCTGGACACTGCCCGCCGCGGGGCGCAGGCGCTCGCCCGACGTCTCCAGGCCCACCTCGTTGCCTGCCTCGAGCAGCTCGTGGCTGAGGGCCGCTACCTCCTCGCAGCGCCGCTCCAGCGCGTCGCCCGTGAGGCTGGGCTCCACGGTGAGGACATAGGTGCGGCGCTCCTCGCGCTCGCGCTCCACCTTGATCAGCTTCCCCATGGCGGCGCTCTTGCGCCAGTGCACGCGGCGGGCGTCCTCGGTGGGGCCGAGCTCGCGCAGGCCGGCGATGTCGCCGGTGCCATCGTTGCGGCGAGGGGTGCTCGCGTCCCCGAAGGAGCCCTGCAGCGCCTGCCCTGGCAGCTGGCACGCGTAGCCGCGCCGCGGGTACACCAGCAAGGTGCCGTCCAGATCGAAGACGCGCGTCTTGGCGAAGAGGCCCAGCGGCCAGGTGGTGGTGATCCGCACGCCGCTCAGCAGCAGGGGCCCCCGGTGGGGAGCGGTGAGATCCGCGCGGACGACATGCTCCACCCCCGTGCGGAGGTAGCCCACGCATCCCTCTCCCATGAGCGGGGAGTCCAGCTCGGAGAGCGTGAGGGCGAAGGCGTTGCCCTGGCGGCGGGTGATGGCCCAGCGGAACGCGAACGGCTCGCCGGCGAAGGCCGTCTCCGTCCCCAGGCGGCGGATGCTCAGGTGGCGCAGGCAGCGCTCGGAGAGCACGCCGGACACCACCACCATGGCCAGAAGCAGGCCCAGCATCAGGTAGAGCAGGTTGTTGCCCGTGTTCAGCGCGCCCAGGCCCACGCCGAACGTCACCACGAGGTAGGTGCGCCCCATGCGCGTCACCTTCAGGGTGCGCGGGGGGCGCAGCAGGACGCGCAGCCGCGCCCAGAGAGCCTGCAGCCCGGCCTTCACCGCGGCGCCGCCACCTTCCGGGAGATCTCCTCGACCAGGTGAGAGGCCTCCTCGCGGGCCGCCGCGCCCTGCACGTTGCTGCGCAGCAGGAGCCGGTGCGCCAGGCACGGCACCAGCACCGCCCGAGCGTCCCCGGGCGTCACGAAGTCACGCCCCTCCCACAGGGCGTGAGCCCGGGCCGCCGAGCCTACCGCCAGCACCGCGCGCGTGGAGGCGCCACGCTCGATGTCTCCGTGCTCCCGCGTCGCCTTCGCCAGCCGCACGATGTACTCCGCCACGGCCTCGTCCATGCGCAGCTCCGAGGCGACCGCGCGCAGGCCCAGCAGCTCCTCGGGCCCCGTCACCGGCTCCAGCGCCTCCACCGGCGGCGTCCGCCCGCGCGTGATGAGCAGGCGCGCCTCCACCTCGGGCGCCGGGTGCCCCAGCGACAGCCGCATGAGGAAGCGATCCAGCTGAGAGTCCGGCAGCGGGTAGGTGCCGGTGAGATCCAGCGGGTTCTGCGTGGCCACCACCGTGAAGGGCGAGGGCAGCGGATAGGTGTTCCCATCCAGCGACACCTGGCCCTGGGCCATGCCCTCGAGCAGCGCGGACTGGGTGCGCGGCGGGGCGCGGTTGAGCTCGTCGGCCAGCACGAGCTGCCGGAAGATCGGGCCCTGGCGGAAGGTGAACGTGGCGCTGGCCGCGTGGAACACCTGTGCCCCGAGGATGTCCGCGGGCATCAGATCGGCGGTGAACTGGATGCGCGAGAAGCTCAGCCCGCAGGAGCGCGCCAGCGCCTCGGCCAGTGTCGTCTTGCCGACACCCGGCACGTCCTCCAGGAGCAGGTGGCCCCCGGCGATCATGCTGGTGACGGTGAGGCGGGCTTGAGCCTCCTTGCCTTGCACCACGCTCGAGAGGTGAGCGGCGATCCGCTCCATGACCGGGCGCGCGGAGGCGGCAGTGGGTGCAGAGACGAGGGCGCGGGCAGGTTGGTTCATCTGCCGCGCAGTCTACCCGAGGCCTTCCCTGGGAGGGACTTGCTCGCCTCCCAGGCGAGCGAACTTCAGGCGAGGATCTCTTCGGGGGTGTAGTACGCGAGAGGCGCCGTACCCGTGCTCACCCCGAAATAACGGAACATCCGCTCATGGTGCACGGCCAGCCCGCGGAACTGCACCTTGTGGGCCGCGGGGAGCCCCTTCGTCAGCACCCCTACCGCCGTGTCCTTGAACTCGCTCAGGTGGGCGAAGTCCAGCACCACCTCGCGCGAACCCAGGGCCTCCAGCGAGTGACGCAGCTGCGCCGCCGTGCGCCAGTCCAGCGTCCCCTCGAGCCGAAGGGTGATGCGCCCCGCGAGCTCCTCCTGGTGGATCTGCAGCCCCGCCATGATCGTGTTCTCCCTGAAGTCAGTGTCGCTCCCCGAGCCGTCTCAGGACGGCACGGACAGCGTGTCCGAAGCATTTTTCGGGCCAACCCGCGTTCCAAAAACCCTTGGAAAATCCGAGGGGTGGCCCAGCACGGCGGGAAGAATTCGCGCAGAACGGCAGATTTTGCAGCCCCCCTCCTGAAAAAAGTGCCCTGACTGTCCTGCAGCGTGCGGAAGGGGTGTTGCGCAGCTGTCAGCTCTTGCTGCCTTCCGTCTGCTGCTGAGCACGCAGGGTGAGCTGGCGCTCCTGCTGAGCCTTCAGCTTGCGGAACTCCTTCACCACCTTGGCGGGGTAGCCGGCCATGAACTTCTTCCGGGACTCGCGCTTGGCGAGGATCTTCTTGGCCAGGCCCGGCCCCGCGTTGTAGGCGACCAGCGCGTGATCGACCGAGCCGAAGCGCTCGATGAGGTTGGCCAGGTACCAGGTGCCCAGCTCGATGTTGGTCTCCGCATCGAAGAGGTTGGTGGAGCGCCCCAGCCGGAAGCCGGCCTTGTCCGCCAGGTACGAGCCGGTGTCCGGCATCACCTGCATGAGCCCCATGGCGCCCACGTGGGACACCGCGTAGTTGTTGAACGAGCTCTCGCAGCGGATGAGCGCGATCACCAGCATCGGGTCCACGTTGTTGCGATGGGCCTCGCGGACGATCGCGACCGCGACGCGCCGCTGCTGCCGGACGGGCAGCCCCGAGGCCTTCACCGCGTCCGCCACGCCCAGCCGCACCGCCTCCTGGTAGTGCGCCTCGTCCTCGTAGTCCTGCAGGCGCGCCTGAGCCTCCTGGAGCGCCGCCTCCTGCTCGGCCAGCTTCAGGCGCAGCTCCGCCACCTCAGGCGTCTCCACCACCGAACCGTCCGGAAGCTGCACCGGGAAGCCGGGGACTGCCACCGCCCCTGCCAGCATCGCCGCCGCCGCCACCGCCACCATCCCACGCCTCATGTCCTACCTCCCCCACGCACCGATCAGCGTCCTGCCCCTGCCACACCTGCGGCTCTGTGAAGCACCCGGCGTGCCATCCGTGGGGCGCGGTGCCTATGTCATTAAGATCCTGGGGAAGTGAGGCAGGGGGTGGGGCGACGGTGGGGCAGGGCAGGGCGGTAGAAATGCCCGGGTGTGGAAGTGCTTTACCCTCCGCGAGGCTGTCGAAAGCACTGGCACGGCGCTCGCGAGGACTTGCCGCGGCCTGAGGGGCTCCCTAGCTTGGCCCGCATCCTACGGGTGTTGTGGCCAGGAGGGCGGCGGCGTGTTCTGGACGATGAGCATCATCCTCTTCGTGTTGTGGGCGCTGGGAATGATCAGCGGCTCTACCGAGGGTTACTGGGTTCACCTGCTGCTGGTCTTCGCGATGGTGACGCTGATCCTCGCGGTGGCCCAGCGTGGGCGGCGGTTGGTGGCATGAGCGGGCCGCTGGGGCTGGAGATCGCGCTGCCTCGGGATGCCGCCGGCTTCGTGCGCCGGCAGTGCCCGAGCTGCCAGCGCATCTTCAAGACGCGCCCAAGCCGCTTTGATGCGCGGATCCTCCAGCGCCGGCTGTTGGTGCTGTTCCCCTTCGAGAATCCGCACGAGGCCTATGAGCCTGTGCCCACGTGGACCTGCTTCTACTGCGGGCACCGGGCCGAGGCGGACGAGTTCCTGGTCCGCGATCACGTGGCGTACCTGGAGTCACTCGCGCGGGCCCTGGCCAACCATGTCCGCTACGAGCAGCTGGCCCACGTGTCGCGCACGCTGGCGCAGAACCCGCGGCCGACTTTTGTAGCGGTGGCGCCAGAGGCCTTGCCGGACACGATGCCGGACGAGCCGGAGGATCTGCGCCCCATCCACCTGGTGTGCTGCGCGGACGAGGTGAAGGCGCTGTGGGACTGGGACGGCCCGTTCTACTGCCCCCGCTGCGGCGCGCACCACGGGGGCCTGAGCGGCCGGCAGCAGGTCCAGCTGGAGTTCATCCAGGAGTAGACGCCGCCCTCGCGCTCGGAGCAGGCTGTCCGGCACATGCGGATGGCACGACTCGCGGCGCCGCTTGCCCTGCTGCTGGGGGCGGGAGTGGCCCGCGCGCACGACGCGGACATCATCTATACGCAGGTCCGGCGCACCCAGGCCGGGGGCCCCGAGGTGCGGGTGCGGCTGACGCTGACGGCGAGCACGCTGAGCCTGCTGCTGCCCGCGGACGCGGATGGGGATGGGGCCGTCTCTCAGGCGGATCTGGACGCACGCCGCTCCGCGCTGGAGGTGGGGCTCTGGGAGGCGCTGCCGCTCACCGCCGGTGGGGTGCCCTGCACGCGCGAGGAGGACGCCGCCCGGGTGAGCGAGACCTACGTGGAGCTGACCGCGATGTTCAGCTGCCCTCCCGGTCCGCTGAAGCAGACGTACACGGTGCTCTCCCTCCTGCCGGACAACTACCGGGTGGTGCTGGGCGCGTATGGCGGCGAGGGCGGCCAGCTCTTCGCGGACTCTCGCCGGCAGAGCCTGGAGATTCCCGAGCGGGGCCCCGCCTCCTCGAGCACCTTCGCCCCAGGCCTCGGCGGCTGGATCCAGCTCGGGATGAAGCACATCTTCGAGGGGCTGGATCACCTGGCGTTCCTGCTCGGGCTGCTGCTGGTGGGGGGCAACCTCAGGCGGGTGTTGGGGATGGTGACGGCCTTCACCGTGGCGCACTCGCTCACGCTGGGAGCCACGGCGCTGGGCTTCATCCTGCTGGATGAGGAGCGCACGCGCTGGGTGGAGGCGGCCATCGCCCTCTCCATCATCTATGTGGCGGCGGAGAACCTGCTGCTGCGCGAGCACCACTACCGGGCCCTGCTCACCTTCCTCTTCGGGCTGGTGCATGGCTTCGGCTTCGCCAGCGTGCTGAGCGCCTACGGACTGGGGGAGCAGGTGGCGTCCGGCCTGCTCGGCTTCAACCTGGGAGTGGAGCTGGGGCAGGCCCTCATCGTCATCGCCTTGCTCCCCCTCATGCGGCTGATCCAGCGCCGGCCCAAGGTCCACCTGTGGACGGTCCGGGCGCTCTCGAGCGTCATCCTCTGCGCCGGCACGTGGTGGTTCGTTGAGCGCCTCGGTTGAATCCCCGCGATCCCGTCCCTAACTTGCCGCGGAAGGTCGAATGGTAGGGAGAAGGGGGACGCAGATGGGAGCGAGGCATACTCGCTTGGCGGCCGCGCTGGCGGCTGCATGGGAGGCCGAAGTCGTCTCGGCGAGGCGCATGACAGCGCTGGCCGAGCGCGTCGGAGATCCGCGAGCGCGAGCGCGCCTGATGGTACTGGCGGCGTTCTGCCGGGCCCACGCTTCCCGGCTGCTGGCCCGTCTGGCTGCGCTCGGACGCGGGCCGCTGCCCGTGCCTCCCGAAGAGGTGGACGTGGGCTCGGATCTGGCCCTGGAGCTGCGCAGGGAAGGAGTGTTCGCCCGGACCGCTGCCACCCGCTACGAGTCCACCGCGGAGATGGCGCGCCAGCACGCGGATCTGTCCTCTGCCTGGGTGTGCGAGCTCAATCGCACTGAGGAGCAGGATCGGTCCCGGGAGCTGCTCACCCTGGCCGAGGGTGTGTTTCCGGCCATGGCGCTTGAGGACTCCGCCGCCGCCGCGCCCGCCGACTCCTAAGCTGATTCCTGGAGCCTCTGTGGCGCGCCGCTGCTGACAGGCCGTAGGCCTTGGGCGTAAGAATGCGCCTCATGGCGAAGGCAGAGAGCTACAACGATCTCATCTTCCAGCTCGGCGACCTGGCGCGGGACCGGCTGCCCGGCAAGCCGAGCTGCCCGCGCACCATGGACCGCGTCTTCCGCGCCGAGGAGGCGCTGGTGGCGCGGCGGGACGAGCTGGCGGGGCTCGAGCAGGAGATGAATGAGGAGGACGCGGCCTGGCAGGAGTTCCTCTTCCAGCAGGAGAAGGAGAAGGCCAACCTCACGATCACGATCAAGAAGTTCAAGAAGGCCGTGGACGCCATCGAGGGCAAGGTGAAGGAGATGCGCAAGTCGCTCTCCTCCAAGCGCGCCGAGCTGCGCTACGGCCTGGATGGTCTGAAGAAGCTCGAGGCGAAGATCCACGACATGGAGATGACGCGCAAGGATCCCATGGAGGTCGCCACCGCGCGCGAGAACCTGAAGAAGAACCGGCTCAAGATGATGCGGCTGCAGCGCGACATCGAGCAGGTGCAGGATGATCTGGCACAGGCCCTCACCCCGCTGCCCGGCCAGCCCGGCGCGCCTGGCATCCTGGCGCACAAGCGCATGCTGGAGATCCTGGACGAGTGGGAGGAGCGCAAGGGCACCTTCGACGAGCGGATGGCGGAGATCGACGGGGCCATCAGCCAGAAGGAGCAGGAAATCCAGGCTGCGGAAGACTACCTGGACCAGGCGTTGTTCCTGCTCGGCGAGGATGTCTACAAGCAGCGCATCTCGGATGCGCAGCTCGCGCCGTTCTACCCGAGACTCGATCGCGCCCAGTGAGGGGACGATCCGCTATCGGTGCTTGACGCGAGGGGCGTGTCTGCTAGATTGCGCCGCTTCCTGCCGCCCGGAAGGGCTAGGCAGCGGATTTCATTGAGTTTTTCTGCGCCACGCGCGCTCGCAGTGAGGATGACGTGAAGGGTCTCATTGGCAAAAAGATTGGTATGACCCAGGTGTTCAACGACGAGGGCAACCTCGTCCCGGTCACCGTGATCGACGTGAACACGTGCCAGGTGGTGGGCAAGCGGACACCCGAGAAGGATCAGTACTCGGCGGTGACGCTGGGGTACGGGGAGATCCGCGAGAAGTCGCTGACCCAGGCGCAGAAGGGGTTCTTCAAGAAGAACAACACTGCGCTGCGCCGTCACCTGAAGGAGTTTCGGGTGACGCCGGAGGACGCCGCGAAGTTCAACGTGGGCGAGCCGGTGAAGGCGGACCTGTTCACCAAGGGGCAGCTGGTGGACGTCACGGGCATCACGAAGGGCCGTGGCTTCCAGGGCGTCATGCGCCGGTGGAGCTTCAAGGGCTCGCAGACGAAGACGCACGGTACGCACGAGTATCAGCGTCACCCGGGCGCCATCGGTCAGCGTAAGACGCCTGGCCGTACGTACCCGAACAAGAAGATGCCCGGTCACTACGGCGTGGAGCAGGTGACCACGCAGAACCTGACGATCGTGGACGTGGACGTGGAGAAGGGGCTGCTGCTGGTGAAGGGCGCTGTCCCCGGCCACAACGACGCCATCGTCTACGTGAAGCCGGCCATCAAGCTCGCCATGCGCGAGCAGCACAAGGCCGCCCGCTAGCCTCTCGCTGC
>Ga0190275_10002507_pt1 | contig 13194 bp, 16 predicted proteins | sample Popmic550T_FD_133745 | JGI IMG/M metagenome (GOLD analysis project Ga0190275, IMG submission 133745) | Populus adjacent soil microbial communities from riparian zone of Yellowstone River, Montana, USA - 550 T | ecosystem: Environmental > Terrestrial > Soil > Riparian zone > Trees stand | place... | reverse complement strand
GGGATGACCGCGAGGGCGTCGGCGGCCGCGAGGGCCGAGAGGACATGGCTCCCCTGCCCCGTCGGTCCGCCCGACAGCGAGATCCGCACGCGGCCCAGCTCATCGCGGACCGGCGACCCCACCGGGTCACGCTGGGCGAAGACCCGGATGAAGGCCCGGCGGCCGTGGCTCTTGGAGACGGGATCGCCGAGGACCGCCCGGTCCACGGGCCGCATGAGCGCGTCGTCTCGATGACCGGCCAGCCTTCGGATGGCCGGCCGCACGAACAGCTCGAAGGTCACGAAGGTCGAGACCGGGTTGCCGGGCAATCCGAACAGGAGCGTCGCCGGCCGTTCGGGGTCCGTGCCGTCGTCCTCGGGCGCCCGCGCCGTGCCGAACGCCTCGAAGGCGGAGCGCACCACGTCGTACGGCCCGACCGAGACCCCACCCGAGACGATGATCGCGTCGAGGCCTTCGACGAGTCCGGCGCACAGACGGCCCCGGACGTCGTCGAATCGGTCCGCGGCGATCCCGAGCACGTGCGCTTCGCCGCCGGCGGCCTCGATGAGCGCGACGAGTGCCGGCCCGTTCGCATCCGGGATGCCGGCCGGGCCGAGGTCGCGGCCCGGAGCGCGGACCTCGTCTCCCGTCGCCATGACACCGATCCGTGGCTTTCGACGGACAGGGATGGCGTCGTGACCGGTGCCCGCGACGAGCGCGATCGCGGCCGGCGTCAGCACGGATCCTTCGCGAACGACGATCACCCCCGCAGCCAGATCGCTCCCGGCGGTTCGGATGGAGCCGCCTCGAGCCACGGCCTCATGGACGAGACAGCCGGGCGGCAGCGGTCCGGTGGCGTCCCGGCCGCGCGGTCCGGCCGGGCTGCCGGCCGCGTCCAGGGGCGTCGTCGCCTCGACGGGCACCACCGCGTCGGCGCCGGGCGGGATCGGCGCGCCGGTCGCGATGCGGATCGCCGTCCCCCGGCGCACCGTCGTGTCCGGTGCCTGGCCGGCCCGGACCTCGCCGATCACCTCGAGGCGGACCGGGCTCGTCTCGGTGGCCCCGGCGACATCGGCGCTGCGGATCGCATAGCCGTCCATCGCCGAGTTGTCCCAGGGCGGGAGGGCGATCTCGCTCACGACGTCCTCGGCCGCGACCCGCCACAGCGCCTCCGACAGCCAGCCATGCTCCGCCGGGACCGGCCCGTCGATCGCTCCGAACACGTGCTCCAGTGCTTCCTCGACCGAGAGCAACCGGTCCATCAGGAGGCTGCGCCGCGGGCCTGCAGCCGATCGCTGACGGCCTGCGCGACGGCCTTGCGGGTGACGATCCCGGCGAGCAACCCGGCTTCCATCACGGGCAGCCCGTCGAGACCCGTCCGATGGAACGCATCGAGCGCCGCGCGCAGGGTCGTGTCGGGCGCCATCCGCGGCAGCGCGTCCCCGCCGACCATCACGTCGCCGGCCCGCGTCTCGGCCCAGCGGTTCTGCCGCAGACGACGGACCTGGGTCGCGCCGACCACGCCGAGGAGCTCCGCGCCCTGCACGACCGGCAGCGTCGTCGCCGAGGATCCGTCGAGCACCTGCGACGCGAAGGTGTCGAGGGTCAGGCCGGGCGCCACGGACGTGACGTCGCGGTCCATGACGTCGTCCACGTGGAGGCCTTCGAGCAGCGCGTCGACGTCACCGCTGCGGGCGACCGTCCGGGCGCTCGAGACGAGGAACCAGCCAGCCAGGGCGAGCATCAGGCCGTCGACCGAGTCGACGAGCAGGATGAGCACGATGCCGACGACCCCGAGTGCCATCCCGAGCCAGCGGCCGATGCTCGCGGCCACCTGCAGGCCGACGGCAGGATCGCCGGTCCGAGACCAGACGACGCCGCGCGCGACCCGGCCCCCGTCCAGCGGGAATGCCGGCAGGAGGTTCGCGAGGCCCAGGAGCACGTTCATCCCGCCCACCAGGAGCGCGACGCGGCCGATGACCTGGACAGGCCCGCTCCCGACCGCCTCGCCGATCACCGTCAGGACGAGCAGGCACAGCCCGAGGACGATGCTGACCGCCGGACCGGCGAGCGCGGTGACGATCTCGTCGCGGGGCGTCCGCGCATCGGTCCGAGCGGATGCGGCCCCGCCGAAGAAGTAGACGACGACCGGACCACCCGGGAACCCGGCGCGTCGGGCCGTGATCGCATGGCCCAGCTCGTGGGCAAGGGCGGAGAGCAGGAACGCGGCCGCCACGACGCCACCGATCAGCCAGCGGACCGCACTCGTGCTGTCCGGAGCCACACGTCCGACCTGGGTGGCCACGGTGACCGCGATGACGGCCAGGATGAGCGCCCACGAGAGGTGGATCCGGATCTCGAAGCCGAAGAGTCTGGCGATCGGCATGGCGCTCACTCGGCTCCGCGAGGCGTCTGGGGCATCGGCGGCGCCGTGATCGGATCCCCGTGGGGCCGCGCGGCCGGCTCGAGTGCCGTGGCCGCCCGCCTGGACGCGACGATGGCGACGATCGCCGCCACGACGATCGCGACGACGCCGACGGCGATCGCGGTCTCTTGCCAGAACGCGAACGGGAACAGCTGGACCAGGCGCTCGGTGGCCGGATCGAAGGTGTAGGAGCCGCCGGCGAAGAACAGCTGGTGGAAGACCTCGAAGAGCGTGTCGAACGCCGTGAACGAGACGATGCCACCGGCGATCAGGGCCGCGATCAGACCGATCGATCCGGCGCGGACCGCTCGCCACGACCGATGCCGGCCGACCGGATCGCGACGTCTGGCGGCCACGACCACGGCGGCCAGGCCGAGGATCGCCGCGAGCGCGAAGAACCCGACGAACACGCCCCGGACGTCCCGCATGTGTGCGCGCTCGCGCTCGATGAGGACCGGGGCGCCGGCGACCTCGACATCGAACGTCGGGGGCCCGAGCACGAGGTCCGCCAGGATCGCGTCCGTCGCGGCGCGCAGCTCGGTCACGCTGTAGCCAGTCCAGGCCGTCGCCTCGGCCCGGCCCTGCTCGAACGAGACCCACCATGGATTGAGGAAGAGCGGCATCGTCACCGCCAGGATCACGAGCGCGGTCGCGACACCGATGACGAGCGAGCCGAGCCGCGCGGCGAGACCATGCACCGGCCCATCCTAGCCCGTCCCGGGCTGGGGACCCTTGGCGTCACTCCTCCTCGAGGGTCCGCGCCTGCTCCCACCAGCCCGCGATCGTCAGGTCCTCGGGTGGTGTCGTGTTCAGCTCGACGGCCGCGCGCCGGAGCAGGTCGCGGAATCGATCGGCGTCGAGCGCAAGGACATCGCGCAGGCCCTCGATGCCGGCCTGGATCGCGAGCTGGTGCTCATCGGGCCCGAAGCTTGCCAGGTTCAGCAGCAGGGCCTCGTCCCGCCACATCAGCACATCGTTCGGGGTCGCGTCGACCTGATCGGCCAGCACCTGACGTCGGGTGGGGGTCTCGGATCGTTCGAGCAACAGGCCGGTCGTGAAGGTGCCCTGGCGCTCGAGGCGCGACAGGTGGACGGGTTCGATGCGGGTCAGCTCGGTGATCGGCGGCACAGGTCTGGCGGAGCCTCCAGCGGGTGACGTGGCAGGATCGCCATCATCGCATCAGTCGTATCGCGTCGCTGGCTCGCGCCTCGGCAGTCGATGACCCATCCGATCGACCGCCATGGCCAGCCCGACCGAGGCCGCGACCGTCGTGATGAACACGATCCCGGTCGGGATCGTGCGGTCCGTGGTGCTGGTGCCCGCGGCGCAGGCCGCATCGCAGACGGCGACCGAGATCCAGCCGATGAGGATGCCGGCACCCGACGCCAGGAGGACCCAGGCCGCGACCTTCCAGAGCGAGAGGAGCCGGCGGCGTGCCTTGCCGCCGGTGCGTGGCACGGCATAGGAGGCGAGCGCCAGCGCGCCGATGACGATGATGAGGAAGGGGACGGTCTGCCCACGCAGCAGCCCACTGAGCAGGACGGGCACGCCGAACAGGCCGGCGAGGCCCCCCAGCGCGACGGGGATCCACGGGCCGGCGAGGAAGTTTGCCTCGGCCACGTCATCCGGCCAACGCTCCTCGAACGTCTTGCCGGGCGGTGAGGTCTGTCCCGACATCGGTCGCCCTCTCCTGCTCGATCCACGCGGGCTCGCGTGGGCCGAGTGTGCGGTCCTCGGCACCACCGTGCAAGAGGTCGCTCAGGCGGGGGCTGGTCCACCCGGCCAGCGCAGGAATCGGACGCGGCCGACCTCCGAGAAGCCGAGGCGCCGGTAGACCGGCTGCCCGAGCTCGCTGGCCATCAGCGTCGATGTCGTCATGCCGGCCGCTCGCCCCGCTTCCATCGCTGCGGCCGTCAGCGCCCGACCGAACCCGCGACCCCGGTACGCCTCACTGGTGGCGACCGCGATGATCCCGGCCAGGCCAGCGCCGGTGAACAGCCCGCTCGTGGTGACGAGGGTCCCGTCCACCCACCCGCCGAACAGCCGCAGCCGCGGATCGGGTTCCGACGCCAGCCGCTCGAGCGTGTCCGCGAACGCCGACCCGCCCGGGGCGGCGTCGCCCAGCGAGCCGACCGCGAAGCCGGCCAGCGCGTGGCGTGTTTCGGGGTCGAGGGCTTCGGCGATCGCGAGGGCCGGCGGCCCACCACCGGTGTCGAGCGCGCCGCGAACCGTCAGGTCGAGTTGCATCAACGGATCGGTCCCGTGGTCCTCGAAGCCGATCGCAACCAGGCGCTCGGCCAGGTCTGTGGGGCCGTCGGACGGCCAGATCGTCCAGTAGAACGGGCGACCGCCACGCCCCACGGTCGCGACGATCTCGCGGGCGACCTGCGCCACGTCCGTCGCGTCGAGCCGCGCGCCGTACACGAGGTTGAGGTAGTCGTCGTCCGCCTCGGCCAGGCGGATGCGAACCTCGCGGGCATCGACGATCTCGACGCCGGGCGTGTCGGCATAGGTCTCGACATAGGTCAGGTAGTCGCGCTCGGCGTGCAGCCGGCCGTCGGGGCCGTGGGTCGTCACCCGGCCGACTCGCGCTCGAGCACCGCCCGAGCGAACCCGGCCAGCGCGACGTCCTCGAGCGGCGGGTTGATGAGCCCAGCCCGAGCGTCCCGGAACGCGCGCTCGAGTGGCCCGGTCAGGAAGCCGGGGCCGCCGGCGATGCGCAGCGCCTCGTCCGTGGCGTCCACCGCGGCGGACGTCGCGACCAGCTTCGCCAGCGGCACATCGGTCGCGTCCCCCGCGCCATCCCAGCGCCGCGCGGCCTCGATGACCACGATCCGTGCCGCCCGCAAGGCCATGTCGAGGCGCCCGAGCCGAACCTGGACACTCGGGAGCTCGGCCACGGCCGTCGAGCCGTCGCCCGGCCGGCGGTCGAGGGCCCAGCGGGCCACGCGCCGGCGGACACCCTCCCCCACGCCGAGGTACGTGGCGGCGACCGCGATGCCGAACCACGCGGCCGGTGTCGCGCCCCGAACCTCGGCGTCGGCCTCGCCCATCATGTCGTCCGGGGGGCGTCGGACCGTCGGCTCGCCGCGCGCGCCGTCCAGAAGGAGCCGTCCCGAGGCCGAGCCACGCATCCCGAGTGCCTCGAAGCCCGGCATGCGCGTCACGCCCGGCTCGCGCAGGTCGACGACGAAGCGCCCGATGGCCTCGGTCGGGTCGATCCGGGCCGTGACGATCGCATGGGTCAGGAACGGCAGCCAGGTCGTCCAGGTCTTCTCCCCGGTCAGGCGGTAGCCGCCGTCGGCATCACGTCGGGCGGTCGTGCCCGGGATCGCGCCCCGAGCCGGGGACCCGCCGCCCTCCTCGGTGGCTGCGTTGTTCATGAGCGCGCCCTCGTCGACGATGGCCCGCCAGAGCCGTTCACGCAGCCCCGGGTCCACGTCCCTCGATTCGCGCAGGGCACCGGTGACGTGCACCTGCATCGCGAAGCCGAGCGCGGCCGAGCCGTCGATCGCCCCGAGCGCCATGAGGACCTCGGCCGCGTCGGCCGTCGTCGCGCCAAGTCCGCCCGCCGCGACGGGCACGCACAGGGCGGACAACCCGGTCTCGACGACGATCCTCGCAGGTCCCGGGTCTGGTGCATCGCCGAGGTCGAGCGTCTCCAGCCGTTCCACGGACGCCGCGAGGGCACGCTGGATCGCCGGGGTCACCCGCCCTCCCGCGCCCGACCCGCCGCCCGCATCGGCCCGACCGCGCGACCCGCTGCCGAGTCCTCGATGAGGGCCTCGAGTCGGCGCTCCCGCGTCTCCGGACGTTTCGCGCTCGTCACCCAATGGGTGATCGCCTTCTTGTAAGACGGCGGCCGTTTCTCCCAGTCGGCCCAGGCCGGAGCGTTCGCGCGGATCCGAGCCAGCTCGTCCGCGCTGAACGCGGTCTCGGGCTGCTCGTACGAATAGACGGCCGTCTTCGCCGCGTTCCGGGCCTCGTACGCGGCGAGTCCCGCTGGGCGCATCCGACCGGCCGCGGTCAGCGCCGCGACCTTGGCCACGTTGATGGCGCTCCAGTTCGAGCCTTTCCTCCGCGGGGTGAATCGCTGGGCGAACGACGTCTCGTCGAGGCTGTAGCGGACGCTGTCGATCCAGCCGACACACAGGGCTTCATCCACGGCATCCGACCAGGCCACGCTGGGCCGACCCGTGGCCTTGCGATAGCCGCCCAGCCACAGCTCCTCGGCGGTCTCGTGATGGGCATCGAACCAGTCTCGGAGCTCCTCCGGCGTCGCGAGGAACTGCACGTCGTGCGGACGCGGTGTCGGGCTCACGCGGCCGCGGCCTCGCGCAGGAGCACCCAGGCCCGCTCGAGGTGGCGAGGTTCCGTCCGCAGGTTGCCGATCGCCACGCGGATGGCGAACCGCCCGTCGAGGCGCGTGTGCGACAGGAAGACCTCGCCGGTCCGATTGACGGCATCCATGATCGCGGCGTTGCGGGCATCGAGCTCGCCCTCGGACGCGTTACCGGCTGGGCGCCAGCGGAAGCAGATGGTCGAGAACGGGACGGGCGCGAGACGCTCCCAGTCGGGATCGTCGTCGACCCACCTGGCGAACTCCTGGGCGAGCACGAGATGACGCTCGATCCGACGACGCAGGCCAGCGAGCCCGAACCAGCGCAGCTGGATCCAAAGCTTCAAGGCCCGGAACCGGCGCCCAAGCTGTGGGGTGTACTCGTGGTAGTCGTGGACCGGCGACTCGCGATCGAGTGTGAGCAGGTACTCGGGCAGCAGGCTGAACGCCGCTCGGAGATCGCCCATCCGGCGCGTGAGCAGCAGCGACGCATCGAGCGGCGTGAACAACCACTTGTGCGGGTTGATGACGATCGAATCCGCGCGCTCCCACCCGACGAACGGGCCACGACGGTCGGGCAGCATCGCCACGACGCCGGCGTACGCGGCATCGACGTGCAGCCACAGGCCTTCACGCTCCGCGATCTCCGCGATGGCCGCGACCGGGTCCACCGAGGTCGAGGACGTGGTGCCGAGGGTCGCGACGATGGCGATGGGCAGGCGACCGGCGGCACGATCGGACGCGATGGCCGCCGCGAGGGCGGCAGGGTGCATGGCGAACGCGTCGTCGGCCTCGACCCGGATCAGTGCCTCCCGGCCGAGGCCCAGGGTCATGCACGCCTTCTCGATCGAGCTGTGGGCCTCCGTGGAGGCGTAGACACGGAGCGCGGGCAGGTCCGGGCGACCGGTCAGGCCGAGCGACGCGGCGTCGATGCCGGCCGCCTGCCGCGCGCCGGCGAGGGCGGTGAGCGACGACGTCGACGCCGTGTCCGTCAGCAGCCCGTCGAACGCCTCCGGCAGACCGAGGGCCTGGCGCAACCAATCGACGACGACCTCCTCGAGCTCCGTCCCGACCGGTGAGGTGCGCCATAGCATCGGGTTCTGGCCGAGGGCGGCGGTCAGCATCTCGCCGAGGATCCCCGGGCCGGACGCGGTCGTCGCGAAGTAGGCGAGGAAGCCTGGGTGCTGCCAGTGTGTGGCATGCGGCTCGACGAGCCGCCGGTAGTCGTCGAGGATGGCCGCCAGCGGCTCGGGACCGTCGGGGGCCGATCTCGGGAACCGTGGCCGGATCTCGCCGGGCTCGACCGCCGGAAAGACCGATCGGCCCTCGATGGTGTCGAGGTAGTCGGCCATCACGTCGACCACGGCATGGGCCGCGGCCCGGAAGGCCGCCGGGTCCATGTCGGTCAGCCCGTCGACCTGGGCGGCCTCCAGCAGCGTTCGATCGGCGTTCAGATCGATTCCCCGACCTGGGACAGGATCTCCTCCATCTGCGGCCCGAGCGCGATGAGGACCACGATGGGCAGCACGATGAACAAGCCGATCAGGATCAGGCCGATGACGAGGCAGCCGACGACCGCGGCGTTGTTCGACGCATCCGCGCGGCGGACGACGGCGGAGCCCGCCCAGCGGTCGTGGAGACCGCGGTGGGCGGGATGCATGGCGGTGGTCAGCAACAGGACGATGGACCAGCCGGTCGTGCCGTAGGAGCCGATCACGCCGAGGACGCCGGGCAGGAGGGCGAGGATCGAGAGCGGCAGCCCGTAGGCCACGAACCGGATGACGGCCGGCCCGATCTCGAGCGTGCTGCCGTCGTCGGCTTCGACGACGCGCAGGGCAAGGAGCCGCATCCCGAGCGTGGCCTCCATGCCGCTCGTCCAGAAGCCGACGAAGTACAGGAACTCCACGCCGAGGGCGACGATCGAATACAGGAGAGCGAGCGTGGTCGCGTCCTCGGCGATCGAGCCGCCGGTCACACCGATGATGAGCGCGAAGATGATCGTGGCGACGAGGCCGACGATGAAGATGTCGATGATCCAGGCCACGAGCCGCGCGCCGATGCCAGCCGTCACGAAGCCCTCGCGCACCGAGGGAGCGAGGGCCGCATCGGGCGACTCCCACCCGACGATCGGCGCGCCGGCCGCCGGGGTGGCACTGAGGATCGGGCTCGTCGACGAGGCGTCTGGTGGCGGGCTCCCCGGCGCCGGTGGGGGCGGTGGCGCATCGCCCAGCGCCGCGTCGGCGGGGCTGGGCGGCGCGGCGTCGGGCGTCAGCGGGGCGCTGCCCGGCGGTGTGTCGGCGCCAAGGGTCGCGTCCGAGCCGTCCGGCGCGAGCGGGGTCCAGGCCACGGTCGGGTCGTCGGGCGAGGTCGGAGCCGCGGGCTCGGGCGAGGTGGACGCGTCGTCCGGTCGAGGATCCTGCGGATCGAGCGGCTGCGTCATGACCTCCCCTTGTGCGTGCGCAAGGGACCATGATAGGCGCGCAGGCCGACGCTCAGAGGCCCCCAGGACCCTGCACGCCGGCCGGCGCCCGGCCAACGCAGTGGCCACGATCGCGAGCGCATCCGACCCGGGCGTGGGCCGACGCGGTTCGTCCTCGGTCATGGATACGCTGACGTTCGCGGTTCGGATCACGTCCTGCCGCGCGCTCGAGAGGCGGAGACCCCGCGACGAGAGTTGCCTCGGGGAGCAACTGCGATCTGCCGCGGGGCTCCGCAGCCGATGGTACTGGCCGCCACTGGGACCACGCGAGGGCGCCATCCAGGATGTGGTGCGCCGGCGCGCCGTTCGGGGATCACCGGATATGGCGCCTGCCCCCGAGCCGATCGCCCCCCAATGGCCGATCGACGACGAGGCGCCGCGGGCAGCGTACGACGAACCACGAATGTGCGCCCTCGCGGCCGGCTCACGGCGGATCGAGCCGATGTCCGAGGTCATCGGGCTCGATACCATCGCACGATGAAGGACGACCCCGTCGAAACGAACCCGACCCTCTATCGCGTGGTCATGGAGAACGAGCGTGTCCGGGTGCTCGAGTACCGGGATCGACCGGGTGACCGGACGATGCCGCATCGACATCCCGACAGCGTGATGATCACGCTGAGTGGCTTCCAGCGACGGCTCGCCCAGGGCGACCGCGTCGCCGATGTCGTGCTCGAGGCCGGCCTGACGCGATGGATCCCGGCGCAGGAGCACGCGGGCGAGAACATCGGGACGACCGACTCGCACGCACTCTTCGTGGAGCTCAAGGAGGACGGCGACCGGCCGAGTGGCCGTGGGCTGGACGGGTCCCCAACGGCCGCGGACTCCGTTCCGCCGATCGGGCCGTCCGTCCGCTGATCCGGCGGGCTCGCGACCGCCGGCCACGCGCAACCGCCCACCGCACCCGTCCCTCGTCGGTGATGTCCGGAGATTGCAATGTCGGATCTCCGCGTCGACGTGAGATAGTCGCCGGAGCAGCATCCGCTGCGTCTCTTTTGGGGCGATGCCTCGACGTCAACAGTCAGGTTCGCCATGGTCGAAGAGATGCTGTCGCTGCAGGTCGCGGCTGAGCGGTCCGGTCAGACCGTCATCCGCCTCGGCCGTTGGTGCGCGACCGGCATGCTGCGTTGCGAGCGCGTCGGGGACGACTGGCTGATCCCGCTGAGCGAGCTCCCGAACATCCCGAGGGTCGCGCAGGAACACGCGGCCGCCGTCGAGGAGGCGCGTGTGACCGCGCTCGCAGTGCCAGTGACTGCAGCGCCTACTGATCTCAGCGACATCGTCGCGCGCCGCCTTGGACTCGCGGCGGGGAAGGTGTCCATCACGCCCCTCGCCCTCGATGGCGTGGACTACGTCGTGGCCGTCTGGCCCGGCGCGGCCCTGGCGAGCGGCGGCCTGCCGGCGCTCGTGGAACTCGCGGCGGACCTCGACGGAGAGTTGCTCGACGGCGAGGTGAAGTAGGCCCCGCCGGGGGCAGCATCGCGCCGGACGCCCGTCGGTCGCAGCCGTCTCCGACGCGGCACCAAAACGGTCGGGGAGTACGGTGATGATCGCTCGCCGGATGACGGCGTCGATGTTCATCACGCGGCGAGCATCCAAACCGGAGGCCGCCATGAAGCGCCTGCTGTTCCTCAATCTTGCACTCCTTGTCCTGGTGCAGGCCGCCCCCGTCAGGGCCGCGGACATCGTGGGGAGCGACCAGTTTTGGCTCGTCACCCTTACCGTGGAATCCGTGACCGTCGATCCCAGAACCGGGGTCGCGACCGTGACCGGCTCGACGTCCTGCGAGCCGAACACTGATCCGGGCACGATCGTCGAGGTCTCACCGACCAACGTCTACGTGAACTCCCTCCGATCAACTGCGACAGCCGGTGCCACCATCGAGGCCTGCCAGCCGTTTGCGGTGCAGGTCGAAAGCCTCGAGGTGCCGTTCAGACCGGGGAAGGTGTTCGTCGAGGCCATCGTCGTCGTCACGTCCGGAGTCCCGGACCAGATGCCCCACACCAGCTTCGTCGTGGTCGCAGCAGAGACCGTCGCTCGACCGCGGTAGCGCAGGCGCGGCTTCGTCCACGCAGCCATCAGGCCCACGAAGGACGACCCACTGCCGCCATCGGTGACCCGCGCGGATCTCCACCGGATCCTCGACAAGCGGGCGCTCCGCAGGGCGGCGACGGAGGCGTGGAGCGGCGCCGACGGTCGCTCCGTATCCAAGCGGGCTCGCTGCCCTTACGATGGTTCAGGACCGGGGAGGACGCATCCGAAGGGGACCGATGCAGAAGCTAGTCGCCGAGATCATGGCTGCCTGGCGACGAGCGGAGCGCTTGGCTGGCACGCTGCCCGAAGGGTCCGCCGAGCAAGAGGCGGCCGAACGCGCCTGCGATCGCCTGCAGCAGGCATTCCAGGAGCTCACCCACTCCGGCGTCGCGCATGCGATCTCGGAGGCCGAGGCCCGGCTCCTCGTCGCCGACGCCGCCAAGGATCTCCAGCCGTCGGACGCCTGACAACCGTCACGCGGCTGCAATGTCGGCGACGGGACTGGGCTGGACCGCCCGCCGCCAGATCGGCAGCATCGTCATCGTGATCGACGAGACGCCCACGGTCCAGGATCTCCTGGAAGCATGGCGCGACACCGCCCGCGCTGCCGAGCTCGCGGACCGGCTGGCCACGGCAGCGGCCATGGCGGCCGAGCAAGCCGGTCTCAATGCCACCCAGGCGGAGGAGGTCGCGACGATGGCCGAACGAGCTGCCACGACGGCCGCCGCGGCCGCGGAACGGGCACGAAGCGCGGCAGACCGGGCTCGGGACCAGGCACGTCAGGTGGGCGACGTGGACCTCGTCGAGGCGGAGGCACGCCGAGTCGGCGCGCGCCAGGCGGAGTCAGCTGCACGAGCCGCCTACGATGCCGGTCGGGACGCCGGGATGTCGGACGGCCGCGAATGACGCAGCGGACGCGGCAGCCGCGTCAGGCATCGGGCGAGCTGTCCTGCTGCGCTTGCTGGTAAGCGTCGAGGGCAGCGGCCTGCAGGACCGTGGCCTCTGTCGCCTCGATGTAGACCTCGATGGACTCGCCTGGCTGGAGCCCGGCCCAAAGGCCACAAAGAACGCGACCGACGACATAGGCACGCCCGAAAGGCCGCACGGCCGTCAGCTTGGGTAGTTTCGGATCCGAAGAGCCGGGTACCCCTCGAGGAGCCACGACTCCTCGCGTGCTGGGTCCGCACGGTCGAGATTTCGATCCTGTGGACGAGGTCGCGACGCTCGGCCGGAAGCAGGACCAGGTCATCGACCTCGGTCGGGTCATCCCCGAGCTTGGCGGTCACCGAACGACCCTACGCCTCTGACATGACCTCCTCGGTTGGGGGGCGACAAGCGGAGGCCGGCGTGGTGCTCAGGGGCGTACGCGCCGGCTGTCCGTAAGGCGTTCCGGTCCCAGCCCGACGAACGTTACGCCGGGAGTTTCCCTCCTAGGCCGACGACCCCACGCCGGGGCGGAGACGCCCGCGGCAACGGTAGACCGCCCGTCTACCACCACCGGGCATAGCGACGCCTCCTGAGGCGAGCGGGTTGTAGCCTGATCCGAAATGGAGACCCCGACGACACTGGGCCAGTTGCTAGAGGCAATCGACACGCTCGATTCGCACCTGACCTTATACGCGCCAACTTCACGACCGCTTTCAGCTGGATCACCTGCGCTGGCGGCCGCCGAAGGAGATGACTCGGTCCAGATCGTCGCGTTCAGAGAACTCGGCTACCTGCTGGAGGTCGACCGCGCCCGCGAAGCTATCGAGGTGTGGTCGTCGTGGTGGAACGGCCGGGTGCCTACCGCAGATGAACGTGTCGCGGCCGTCGCGTTCTACGCCGACTACGACTCGTACCTCCCGGTTGATTCCGAACTGGCTGAGTCGAATGCCGCCTCGATGAGCTCCCCTTGGTTCTTCGTTCGTCGCCTACGGGTGGCTGAGCAACGACCCG
>Ga0190275_10002506_pt1 | contig 13196 bp, 9 predicted proteins | sample Popmic550T_FD_133745 | JGI IMG/M metagenome (GOLD analysis project Ga0190275, IMG submission 133745) | Populus adjacent soil microbial communities from riparian zone of Yellowstone River, Montana, USA - 550 T | ecosystem: Environmental > Terrestrial > Soil > Riparian zone > Trees stand | place... | reverse complement strand
GACCTTCCTCCAGCGCGCGTTCGACCAGATCGTGCACGACGTCTGCCTGCAGAACCTGGACGTGGTGTTCGCCATGGACCGCGCCGGCCTGGTGGGCGACGACGGGCCGACCCACCACGGCGCGTTCGACATCTCCTACCTGCGCGCGCTCCCGAACATGGTGCTCGGGGCGCCCCGCGACGAGGCCCAGCTCGTCCACCTGCTGCACACGGCCCTGGACCACGAGGGCCCGTTCGGGCTGCGCTACCCGCGCGGTGCCGCCGAGGGGGTGCCGCTGCCCTCCAAGCCGGAGGTGCTGCCCATCGGCCGCGGCGAGACCCTCCGCGAGGGCGAGCGCGTGGCCCTGCTGGGCTACGGCTACGGCGTCCCGGTGGCGCTGGGCGCGGCGGACGTGCTGGCCGCCGAGCACGGCGTCGAGCCCACGGTGGCGGACGCCCGCTTCGCCAAGCCGCTGGACGCCGAGCTGATCGCCTCGCTGGCAGCCGAGCACGACGTGCTGGTCACGGTCGAGGAGAACGTGCTGTCGGGCGGCTTCGGCTCCGCCGTCCTGGAATACCTGGCCGACCACGACCTGCTCGGCGAGGTGCGCGTGCTGCGCTTCGGCCTGCCCGACCGGTACGTGACCCACGGCAAGCCGGACCTGTTGCGTGCCGAGGTCGGGCTGACGCCCGAGAAGGTGGCGGCCAGCGTGGCCAAGACCGTGCTCGAGCCCCGCGGCGCCCTGGCCTGAGCCCGCTCTGAAGAGGCTTCCCGGGAGGGGGTAATGCTCGAGGCACTTTGTGCCGATGGTGACAACTTAAGGGTCCCCGTTCCGCCCCGTCCGGGCCCTCGCAGCGTTACCGATCGGACGTGCCGCAGGTCATGCCTACCGAGTCCCCGCCCGTCGAGACGCTCGACGGCGCCCATGACGTGACCGACGGCCCGGACCAGGAAGTACTTCTGGGCGTTCTCAGCAAGGTAAAGGCCGGCGACTTCACCGCCCGCATGCCTGTCCATTGGACGGGCGCCTCGGGCAAGGTCGCGGACGCCCTCAACGAGATCATCGGCGCCAACCAGGCGCTGGGCACCGAGCTCGAGCGCGTCAGCCGCGTGGTCGGCAAGGAGGGCAAGCTCTCCCAGCGCGTCTCCTTCAAGGGCAGCGACCAGGTCTGGGGCGACTGCATCGAGTCGGTCAACAGCATGATCGAGGACCTCGTGCGTCCCAGCAACGAGATGCAGCGCGTGATCGGCGCGGTCGCGGACGGCGACCTGAGCAAGAAGGTCTCGGCCGACGTCCAGGGCGAGATGCTGGAGCTCAAGAACACGATCAACGGCATGGTCGACCAGCTCAACGGGTTCAGCTCCGAGGTCACGCGCGTGGCCCGCGAGGTGGGCACCGAGGGCAAGCTCGGCCAGGCGGCCGCCTACACGATCGAGGTCGGCGGCGTCTGGAAGGAGCTGACCGACAACGTCAACCTGATGGCCGGCAACCTGACCGGCCAGGTGCGCGACATCGCAGAAGTCACCACCGCGGTGGCCAACGGCGACCTCAGCAAGAAGATCACCGCGGACGTACGCGGCGAGTTCCTCGAGCTCAAGAACACCGTGAACGCGATGGTCGACCAGCTCAACCGCTTCGCGGGCGAGGTCACACGCGTGGCCCGTGAAGTCGGCGTGGAGGGCAAGCTGGGCGGCCAGGCCCAGTCCGAGGAGGTGGCCGGCGTCTGGAAGGACCTGACCGACGACGTCAACCAGCTCGCGGCGAACCTGACCAACCAGGTGCGCGCGATCGCCGACGTGGCCACCGCCGTGACCGAGGGGGACCTCACGCGGCAGGTGGGCGTGGAGGCCAGCGGCGAGGTGGCCGTGCTCAAGGACCTGCTCAACGAGATGATCCGCAACCTGCGCGAGACGATGCGCCAGAACGAGGAGCAGGACTGGCTGAAGACCCACCTCGAGCGCTTCACGCGCATGCTCCAGGGCCAGCGCGACCTGGCGACGGTGTCGCACATGGTCCTGTCCGAGCTGGCGCCGCTCGTGTCGGCCCAGCACGGCGTGTTCTACGCGCTCACGGACCCGGACGACGGCGGCAAGCCGCTGCTGGAGTTCCAGGCCGGCTACGGGTTCAAGGAGCGCAAGAACGTGGCCGGCTCCTTTCGCGTCGGCGAGGGCCTGGTCGGCCAGTGCGCACTCGAGAAGGAGCGCATCCTGCTGACCGAGGTCCCGCCCGACTACATCCGCATCAGCTCCGGGCTCGGCGAGGCCACCCCGCTGAACATCATCGTCCTCCCCGTCCTGTTCGAAGGATCGGTGCGCGCGGTCATCGAGCTGGCGTCATTCGCCCCCTTCAGCCCCACACACCAGTCCCTGCTCGACCAGCTCACGGAGAGCATCGGGCTGGTGCTGAACACCGTTGCCGCCACCCAGGTCACCGAGCAGCTGCTCGAGCAGTCGCAGTCTCAGGCGCAGGAGCTGCAGTCCGGCCAGGAGCAGCTGCGTCAGTCGAACGAGGATCTGGGCAAGCAGGCAGCCCTGCTGGCCGGCAAGAACGACGAGGTCGAGAGCAAGTACCAGGAGGTCGAGGAGGCCAAGCGGCTGGTCGAGCAGAAGGCCACCGAGCTCTCCGTCTCGTCGAAGTACAAGTCCGAGTTCATCGCCAACATGTCGCACGAGCTGCGCACGCCGCTCAACAGCCTGCTGGTGCTGGCCGAGCAGCTCGAGGACAACCCCGACGGCAACCTCACCGACCGCCAGGTGCAGTTCGCCTCGGTCATCCGCTCCTCCGGCGTGGATCTGCTCAAGCTGCTCAACGACATCCTCGACCTGGCCAAGGTCGAGTCACGGACCGTCAACCTCGAGCTCGTCGAGTTGTCGATCGCCGACCTGGGCGAGAGCATGCTCCAGAGCTTCCAGCCCGTCGCGGAGGAGCAGGGGCTGGCGTTCGGCGTGGACGTGGACGGGGCGCTGCCCTCCACGATGGTCAGCGACCCGCACCGGCTCCGCCAGGTGCTCAAGAACCTGCTCTCCAACGCCTTCAAGTTCACCGAGCAGGGCGTCGTGAACCTGACGCTCGCGCGCAGCAGCGGCGGGTGGGACCCCACCTGCGAGCGGCTCGAGCTCGCCCCGTCGGTGATCGCCATCAGCGTGGTGGACACGGGGATCGGCATCCGCCCCGACCTGCAGAAGACCATGTTCGAGGCGTTCGCGCAGGCCGATGGGACGACGGCGCGCAAGCACGGCGGAACCGGGCTGGGGCTGTCGATCAGCCGCGACCTGGTCGAGCTGCTTGGCGGCGACATCGGCCTGGTCAGCGAGCCGGGACGAGGCAGCACGTTCACCGTCTACCTGCCGCTGGAGTCCGTAGAGGTGCCACTGCACCCGGCCTCGCCGCCGGCGCTCCCCGCGGTCGCCGTCAACGGGGCCTCGACCAATGGCGCGGCCGAAGAGCTGCCGACCTTTCCCGTGATGACAGCCGACGAGCCCCCTCTGGAGGCGGCAAGGACGGCCGATGAGTTCTTCACCGGGGCGGCCGCCGGCACGAAGGTCCTGCTGGTGGACGACGAGTTCCGCAACATCTTCGCCCTGTCGGCGCTGCTCGAACGAGGCGGCATCGACGTGGTGTCGGCCCAGAGCGGCCCGGACGCGCTCACGATGCTCGGCGAGCACGACGACGTCGACATCGTGCTGATGGACATCATGATGCCGGGCATGGATGGCTACGAGACCATGGCCGCCATCCGCGACCGGCCCGGCTGCGCCGAGCTCCCGATCGTCGCCGTGACCGGAAAGGTCGTGGCCGGGGAGCGAGAGCGCTGCATGGCCGCCGGGGCGTCGGACTACATCCCCAAGCCCGTGAACACCGCCCAGTTGCTCGCCGCGCTGCGCGAGTGGTTCCCGACCCCCGATCCCGGGCCCTCCGCGGCCTGAGCCCGCCAATGCCGGTAACGCCCCCCACCACCATCCGCGATCCGCCGACCCTCTCCGAGTTGCCTCCGCGCGGCCCGGATGCCCCCATCCTGGTGGTCGACGACAACCCGGCCAAGCGGCTGGCCATCGGCGCCATCATCGAGCCGCTCGGCCACCCCGTGGTCGAGGCCGAGTCCGGCGAGGCCGCGCTGAAGGCGGTGATCGACCAGTCGTTCGCGGTGATCCTCATGGACGTGCAGATGCCGGCGATGGACGGCTACGAGACGGCGCGACTCATCAGGCTGCGCGTGGAGTCCCAGCACACGCCGATCATCTTCGTCACGGCCCACACGGAGGAGGAGGCGCAGCTCGCGATCGCCTACGCCAGCGGGGCGGTGGATTTCATCTTCGCGCCGATCCTGCCGGACATCCTGCGGGCGAAGATCACCATCTTCGCCGACCTGTTCAGCAAGTCACAGGCGCTGGGGCAGTCGATCGACGACGTCACGAGGCTCAGGGACCGGTTCCGCGACAGCGAGGCGCGTACCCGCTCGGTGCTGGACAACGTGGCCGACGGGATCGTCACGGTGGCCGACGACGGGGCGATCGAGTCGTTCAACCCCGCCGCGACCGAGTTGTTCGGATACGAGGAGGAGGACGCCGTCGGCCGGCCCTTCACGGACCTGGTCAGCAGCGGGGTCGGCGTGGCCTCCGGCCACCGCAAGGACGGGTCCAGCTTCCCGATCGAGCTCGACGTCAGACACGTGGAGCTCGGCACCGGCGGCGTCCAGATCGCCTGCCTGCGCAACATCGCCGAGCGCCAGACCTACGTGGAGGCGCTGAAGTACCAGGCGCTCCACGACGACCTGACCGACCTGCCCAACCGGGCGCTGTTCGAGGATCGCGTCAACCACGCGATCCAGTCGGCCAGCAGGACGGGGGACGAGCTGGCCCTTCTGCTCCTCGACCTGGACGGCTTCAAGGTCGTGAACGACACGCTGGGACACCAGCACGGCGACACGCTGCTCAAGCAGGTGGGCGAGCGGCTGGTCGAGTGCCTGCGCGACGGCGACACCGTGGCCCGCATCGGCGGCGACGAGTTCGGGATCCTGCCGCAACCGGGCATCGGCCTCTCGGCGGCCGCGGCCGTGGCGTGGAAGATCGAGCGCGCCCTCGCGGTGCCGTTCGTGATCGAGGGGAACGAGCTCGACATCGGGGCCAGCATCGGCATCGCGCTGGTTCCCGAGCACGGGAACAACATCGACGACCTGCTGCGCCGCGCGGACCTGGCCATGTACGACGCCAAGCGCAGCGGCGCGGGCTACGCGGTGTTCGCTGCCGAGCAGGAGGAGGCCCCGGCCCGCCGCCTCGCGCTGCTCAGCGACCTGCGGCACTGCGTGCGGCGCGACGAGCTGGTGCTGCACTACCAGCCGAAGATCGACCTGCGCACCCGGAGGACCATCGGCGTAGAGGCCCTGATCCGCTGGCGGCACCCGAGCGGCGAGCTGCTCATGCCCGCCGCCTTCATGCCCGAGGTCGAGAGCAACGAGCTGCTGATGCCCATCACGGAGTGGGTCATCGCCGAGGCGCTGCACCAGCTCCGGGCCTGGCGCGACGACGGATTCGACCTGACGATGGCCGTGAACATCGGCGCGCGCTGCCTGGCCGAGGGGGCCGCGCTGTTCGAGACGGCCGATGCGCTGACCAGCAAGTGGGGCGTGCCGGCGGACAAGCTGACCTTCGAGCTCACCGAGAGCGCGCTGATCGACACCAGCGTGCCAGGGCTCGTGGAGCGGCTCAAGGGCATGAACGAGCGGCTCTCGATCGACGACTTCGGCACCGGCTACTCCTCGCTCGTCTATCTGCAGAAGCTGCCGGTGGTCGAGATCAAGGCCGACCGCTCCTTCGTGACGACCCTGTCCACCGTGCACGACGATGCGGTGATCGTGCATTCGATCGTCGACCTCGCACACAACCTCGGCGTGACCGTGGTGGCCGAGGGCGTCGAGGACGAGACCACCCTGAACTCGCTCGTCGAGTACGGCTGCGACACCGCCCAGGGCTTCTTCTTCAGCCGCCCGGTGTCCGGCGACGAGGCCACCCGCTGGTTCGAGAGCTCCGAGTTCGGGATCGACCGGTCGCTGGTCAAGCCCGAGCCCCGCGGCGCACTGGCCTAGAACGCCTTCACTCGGGGAAGATGCCCCGTAGTGCGCGTCGGCCTCTTCATCACCTGCATCAACGACACGCTGTTCCCGCGCACGGGCATCGCCACGGTCGAGGTGCTGGAGCGCCTGGGCTGTGAGGTCGTGTTCCCCGAGGAGCAGACCTGCTGCGGCCAGATGCACGCCAACAGCGGCTACCGAGAGCAGGCGCTGCCGCTGGTGCGCCGGTTCGCGCGGGCGTTCGGCGAGGCAGGGGTCGACGCGGTCGTGTCTCCCAGCGGCTCCTGCGCGGCCATGGTGCGCGACCAGTACCCACGGCTGGCGCCGGACACGGCAGAGCTGGCCGCGAGGACGTTCGAGTTGTCGGAGTTCCTGGTCAAGGAGCTGGGCGTTGAAGACGTGGGGGCCACCTACCCGCACCGCGTGACCTACCACCCGACCTGCCATTCGCTGCGGCTGCTGAAGGTGGGCGACGCGCCGCTGCGGCTGCTGCGCAACGTGCGCCAGCTCGACCTCGTGGAGCTGCCCGACTCCGACCAGTGCTGCGGCTTCGGCGGCACCTTCGCGGTGAAGAACGCCGACACGTCGGCCGCCATGCTCACCGACAAGACGCGCAACGTCCTGGACACCGGCGCGGAGGCCTGCGTCGCGGCCGACAACTCGTGCCTGATGCATATCGGCGGCGGGCTCTCGCTCCAGCGGGCGGGAGTGCAGGCCGTGCATCTGGCCGAGATCCTGGCGGCCACCGAATGACCGCAACCGGCTTCCCCGCCGCCGCCGGGCACGCGCTGGCCGACAGTCAGCTGCGGCGCAACCTGCGCAAGGCCACCTCCACCATCCGCGCCAAGCGCGAGGGGGCCGTGGCCGAACTGGAGGACTGGGAGCAGCTGCGGGACGCGGGCGCCCGGATCAAGCAGCACGCGGTGGACCACCTGGACCGGCACCTCGAGCGCCTCGAGCAGTCGGTCACAGCGGCCGGCGGCACCGTGCACTGGGCCCGCGACGGCGACGAGGCGAACGGGATCGTGGCCGCCCTGACCAAGGCCGCGGGCAGCGACGAGGTGGTCAAGGTCAAGTCGCTGACCACCGACGAGATCGGCCTGAACGACGCGCTGGCGCTGCACGGGATCGATGCAATCGAGACCGACCTGGCCGAGCTGATCGTGCAGCTGGGCGACAACGATCGCCAGTCGCACATCCTGGTGCCGGCCATCCACCGCAACCGCGAGGAGATCCGGGCGCTGTTCCGCGAGCGCCTGCCGGGCAACCAGGACATCTCGTCCGACCCGGCGGAGCTGACCGCCGCCGCGCGCGAGTACCTGCGGCGCAAGTTCCTGACCGTCGGGGTCGGCGTCAGCGGAGCGAACTTCGCGATCGCGGAGACCGGCTCGGTCGGGGTGGTCGAGTCCGAGGGCAACGGGCGCATGTGCACGACGCTGCCCGGGACCCTGATCACGGTCATGGGCATCGAGAAGGTGCTGCCGCGGTTCAGCGACCTGGAGGTGATGCTGCAGCTGCTGCCGCGCTCCTCGACGGCCGAGCGGATGAACCCCTACACCTCGATCTGGACCGGGGTGGCCGAGGGCGACGGCCCGCGCGACTTCCACCTGGTGCTGCTGGACGCGGGGCGGACCCGGGCGCTGGCCGACCCGGAGGGGCGGTCGGCGCTGCACTGCATCAAGTGCTCGGCGTGCATGAACGTGTGCCCGGTGTTCGAGCGCACCGGCGGCCACGCGTACGAGTCCACCTACCCCGGGCCGATCGGGGCCATCCTGTCGCCCCAGCTGGCCGGGATGGCCGGCCACACGACGCTGCCGTGGGCGTCCTCCCTGTGCGGCGCCTGCTACGAGGTCTGCCCAGTGAAGATCGACATCCCGTCGGTGCTGATCCACCTGCGCCAGAAGGTCGTGAAGGCCGGCGACGGGCCGGCGGGCGAGCGGCTGGCGATGGAGGTTGTGGGTCGGATCTTCAACAGCCCGCGCAAGTACGAGCGGGCGCAGAAGGCGGCGCGCCTGGGCAAGCGGTTGCCGTTCCTGGTCAAGCCCTGGACCGACCACCGCGACCTGCCGGATCCCCCCGAGCAGACATTCAGGGAGTGGTGGCGTGAGCGAGGCGCGTGACGAGATCCTGCGCCGCGTCCGCACGGCGACGCGGGACGTGGGGGAGGGGCCCGAGGCCTGGGATCCCGACGCCGACGCGGCGTACGACCGCGCCCCGTCGGCCGGCGACGACCCGGCTGGGCTGCTGGCCCAGCGCGTCGAGGACTTCAAGGCCACCGTCACGCGCGTCGGGGGTGAGGAGGAGGTGGCCGCCGCGGTGGCCGCCATCGCCGGCCGTCACGGTGCGCGGCGCCTGGCCGTCGCGCGCGGGTTCGAGCCGGGCTGGCGGCCGCAGGAGGGCCTCGAGTTCGTGGAGGAGCCCGAGCTGTCGGTCGAGGAGCTGGACGCCGTCGACGGTGTGGTCACCGGATGCGCGCTGGCCATCGCCGCCACCGGCACGATCGTGCTGGACGGCGGCCCCGGGCAGGGACCGCGGCGGCTGACGCTGGTTCCCGACCTGCACGTGTGCGTGGTCCGCGAGGACCAGATCGTCCCGGGCGTGCCCCAGGCGGTCGCGGCGCTCAAGGATGCGGCGGTGAGTGGGCGGCCGCTGACGTTCGTCTCCGGGCCCTCGGCCACGTCGGACATCGAGCTGGACCGGGTCGAGGGCGTGCACGGCCCGCGTCGGCTCGAGGTGGTGCTGGTGGCCTAGAAAAGGAAACGACCCGCCGAAGCGGGCCGTTTCCGAGGGAGGAGTGATGCGATATGGATCTGTTAGAGGAAGTTCTCGGTGCGGCGTGCCGGCGTGTACCGGGTCAACAGATTGATCAGCATCGTCAGCGCCGCGAAGCCGCCGAACACGGCCACCGCGGGTGCGTCGCCGACCAGGGCGAACAACACCGCGGCGCCCGCGAGTCCGAAGGCCAGCCCCAGGTCGTAGCCCGACTGCTGGGTCACGGGGACGGTGCCTCGGCCAGATGAGGCGGTGCCCGCGAGCCCGAGGCCCATCACCAGGATGGCGATTGCGAGTCCGGCCACCTGAGCCGCTTCGCTGAGCGAGAGCAGCGCTGCGGTGGCCGGGATTGCCACGCCGACGGCGATCAGCAGTGCTGAACGCACGTCGGCGGATATGAGGCGGGTACTGCTCACGAATCCAACGTACCCCTGGCCCGGGGAACCTCTGTGCACGTCGTCACACAGCCTCCGGACGGCGGGTACGCTGCTCGGCGTGGCAAAGCGGCGTCTGGACGCCTTGTTGGCCGACCGCGGCCTGTTCGAGTCACGGTCGCGGGCCGCGGCCGCGGTGATCGCCGGGGAGGTCCGGCTGGCGCCCGGCGGGCAGGTGGCCGACAAGCCGGGGCGGATGGTGGCCGACGACGTGGCGGTGCAGCTGGCCGAGCGGCCCCAGTTCGTCTCCCGCGGGGGCGTGAAGCTGGCCAACGCGCTCGACGCCTTCGGCCTGGACGTGACCGGCCGCCACGCGCTGGACGCCGGCGCCTCCACGGGCGGCTTCACCGATTGCCTGCTGCAGCGCGGAGCGGCGGCCGTGATCGCGGCCGACGTGGCCTACGGCGAGCTGCACTGGTCCATGCGCCAGGACGAGCGCGTCACCGTCCTGGAGCGCACCAACGTCAAGGCCCTGGACCCGGCCGCGCTGCCGTTCGCGCCCGACCTGATCGTGGCCGACCTGTCGTTCATCTCGCTGCACAAGGTGCTGCCCGCCCTGATGGCCGCGGCGACGCCCGAGTTCGACTGCCTGACGATGGTCAAGCCCCAGTTCGAGGTCGGCAGGGACAAGGTCGGCAAGGGCGGCGTGGTGCGCGATCCGGCGCTGCGCCGCAGCGCGCTGGTGTCCGTGGGCCGGGCCGCGCAGGAGCTGGGGGCGACCGTCATGGGCTTCGCCTCCTCGGGTCTGCCCGGCCCCAAGGGCAACCGCGAGAGCTTCGTCTGGCTGGCCGAGTCGGGCCGCCCGGGCGGCGCGGCCGACCTGGACACCGCCGTCCTGAGGGCCGAGCCGTGAGCGCGCCGAAGTCGGTGGCGGTGTTCACGCGGCGCAACCCCGAGAAGACCGCGGCCGCCGTGCGCCGGCTGGCGGAGCTGGCCGCGGAGTCCGGGGTCGAGCTGCTGGTGCCCAGCGAGGAGGTCGACAAGCACGGGTTCGAGGACCTGCCGGGGGCCACCTTCGATGCCGACCCGCTGACCGCCGACCTGGCGCTGGTGTTCGGGGGCGACGGCACGATCCTGACCACGATGCGCCGGTTCGCGGGCCGCGACGTGCCCGTGTTCGCCATCAACTTCGGCGCCGTCGGCTTCCTGTCCACGGTCGAGAGCACCGACCTGGACGAAGCGCTCCGGCGCGCGCTGCGGGGCGAGTACGAGGTCCTGCCCCTGCCGGTGCTGAGCGCCGGCGACGGCGAGCAGCAGGTGGCCGTCAACGACATCTCCTTCCACCGCCGCCAGGACCTGCGGGTGGCGGAGCTGGCCTACTCCGTCCAGGGCCAGGAGCTGGGCCAGGTGCGCTGCGACGGACTCGTGGTGGCCACCCCGGCGGGGTCCACCGGCTACAACCTGGCCAACGGCGGCCCGGTGCTGGCCTGGGGGGTGGAGGGCTACGTGGTCTCGTTCATCGCGCCGCACACGCTCACCGCCCGGGCGCTGGTGGTCGCGCCGGACGACGTGCTCGAGGTGGTCAACCGCTCCTCGGACGACCCGGTCGACGTGACCACCGACGGCCGCCGGGTGCGGTCGCTGGAGCCGAAGGAGAGCCTCGAGATCCGCTTCCACGACGACCAGGCCCTGCTCGCACAGGCCGCGGGCACGAGCTTCTACGACCGCCTGCGGGAGAAGTTCGGCCGCCTGAGCTACTAGCGACCCGCACACGAACGTACGTTCTGTCCGCGGACCGCGGTACACCTGCAGCGTGCTCACGGAACTGCGGATCGAGAACCTGCTGCTCATCGAGCGGGCCGAATTGCGGCCCGAGGGTGGGCTCAACGCCATCACCGGCGAGACGGGCGCCGGCAAGACCGTGCTGGCCCATGCGCTCGACCTGCTGCTGGGCGGCAAGCCGCGCGCCGGCATCGTCAGGCCCGGTGCGTCCGAGGCCTACGTCGAGGGCGTGTTCGACCTGCCCGCCGGGCTGCTGGAGCGGCCCGAGCTCGAGGACCTGGCCGAGCGGCTCGGCGACCACGACGGCGAGGTCGTGCTGGCCCGCCGCGTCAGCGCGGAGGGTCGCAGCCGCGCCTACGTCCAGGGGCGCTCGGCCACCGCGGCCGACCTGCGCGAGCTGGGCGGGCGCCTGCTGGCGTTCTTCGGCCAGCACGAGCACCGCCGCCTGACCGTCGCCTCCGCGCAGCTGGAGCTGCTCGACGCGTTCTGCGGGCCCGACCACCTCGCGCTGCGCGACCGCGTGGCGGAGGCCCACGCGCGGGTACGCGCGACCGCGCGCGAGCTCCAGGAGCTGCGCGAGCGGGCCGGCACCCGTGACCGCGATCTGGACCTGCTGGCGTTCGAGATCGACGAGATCGAGTCCCTGGATCCCAGCCAGGAGGACGAGGACGCCCTGACCGCCGAGCGCGGACGGTTGCGCGAGGTCGACGGCCTGCGCGCCGCCGCGGCGGCGGGGTCGGAGGCCGTGGCGCCCGACGATCCGGACGCCGCCGGCGCCGCCACGCTGCTGGCCGAGGCGGAGCGGCTCGCCGCGGCCGTTGACGGAGCCGACCCCGCGATGGATGCGCTGACCGAGCGGCTGCGGGCGCTGCGGATCGAGGCCGAGGACCTGGGGGTCGAGCTGCGGGGCTACCTGGAGGGCCTGGACGCCGACCCCGGGCGCCTCAACGAGATCGAGGAGCGGCTGGACGGCTACGACCGGCTGAAGCGAAAGCACGGCGGCTCGGTGGCCGCCGTGATCGAGCACGCGGAGCGCTGCCGCGCGGACCGCGACCGGTTGGCCGACGCGGAGGTGGCCACCGAGCGCGCCGCCGCCGCCGCGGCGGAGGCCGAGAGCCGGCGCACCGCGCTGGCCGCGGAGCTCACCGCCGCCCGGGCCGAGGCCGCGCCGCGGCTTGCGGAGCGGGTCGTGGGCGAGCTCGACGCGCTGTCCATGGCCGGCGCCGCGTTCGAGATCGTGCTCGAGCCGCGCGAGGACGTGGGGCCCTCGGGCGCCGAGCGCGTCGACTTCCTACTGGCCGCCAACCCGGGCGTGCCCGCCTCGCCGCTGCGTGAGACCGCCTCCGGCGGCGAGCTGTCGCGCGTGATGCTCGCGCTCATGACCGCGGCCGGGGCCGGGTCGGCGGGCACGCTGGTGTTCGACGAGGTCGACTCGGGGGTCGGCGGGCAGACCGCGCGGGCCGTTGGGGAGCGCCTGCGCGCGCTCAGCGAGGACCGCCAGGTGCTGTGCATCACCCACCTGCCGCAGATCGCCGCGCTGGCCGAGCGCCACTTCCGGATCGAGAAGAGCCCGGAGGGCGAGGTGGCCACCGCCAGCGTCGAGCAGCTGCGCGAGCCGGCGGTCGTCGAGGAACTCTGCCGCATGCTCGGAGCGGACTCCGAGGACGACGGAGCCCGCAAACACGCGGAAGAGCTGCTGGCGGCGGCGTGATTCGTCCTCGGGGGCAGGTACAGTGATTTCCCAGTGAGCAGCACCTCCCGCACACGCTTCATCTTCGTAACCGGGGGAGTGGTGTCTTCGCTCGGGAAGGGGATCGCGGCGGCCTCCATCGGCCAGCTGCTCGTGGCGCGCGGCCTGTCCGTGGCCATCCAGAAGTTCGACCCTTACATCAACGTCGACCCGGGCACGATGAGCCCGTTCCAGCACGGCGAGGTGTTCGTCACCGAGGACGGCGCCGAGACCGACCTGGACCTGGGCCACTACGAGCGCTTCACCGACGTCAACGCCACGCGCGGCTCGAACGTGACCACCGGCGCCATCTACGACTCGGTCATCCGGCGCGAGCGCCGCGGCGACTACCTCGGCGGGACCGTCCAGGTCATCCCGCACATCACCGACGAGATCAAGAACCGCATCCTCCGCGTCGCCCAGGCCGACGACGTCGACATCGTGATCACCGAGATCGGCGGCACGGTCGGCGACATCGAGTCGCTGCCGTTC
>Ga0190275_10002505_pt1 | contig 13198 bp, 10 predicted proteins | sample Popmic550T_FD_133745 | JGI IMG/M metagenome (GOLD analysis project Ga0190275, IMG submission 133745) | Populus adjacent soil microbial communities from riparian zone of Yellowstone River, Montana, USA - 550 T | ecosystem: Environmental > Terrestrial > Soil > Riparian zone > Trees stand | place... | reverse complement strand
AATCCGAATCGCCGCGAGTCAACGCCTAGTACGCTCGCGGTTAAAAAAGTTCCGGGCTGGCCGCAAGCGCACCGAGTCGACACGGGGCGCGGGCGGCGAGATTAAAGAGTCGACTACACACGTAGAAGCGGGCGTGGAGCTATTTCGGGACGCGGGTTCGATTCCCGCCGCCTCCACTTTGTCAGTGACTGCCAACTGGCGACGATCGTTGTCAAAACCCTTGCTCCGGCGAGGGTTTTGGCGTTTCTAGACGTCACGGCCAGTGCCATCAAACAAACGCTGCCAGATGCTCGCCGATATCAGCCAATAGCACGTTACACCATTATCTACTCAAAGGTAGAGAAGACGGCAGGCAAACCGTCCGGTGGCCATGCAGACTTTTGATTGCATTCGGTTCCCCGACATCATCAATTATTTTGACTTCTGCGCAGCTGATCCACGGCCACGGCCATGATTACGATCACGCCGAGTGCGATGTATTGCGTGGGATTGCTGAGGCCCAAGAGTGTGCCGCCGCTAGCGATCACGCCCATGATCGCCGCTCCAGCGAGGGTACCTAGCACCGTGCCGCGCCCGCCGCTAAGACTGCCGCCTCCAATGACGACGGCCGCGATGAACTTGAGCTCGAGGCCAGTCCCCGATGTCGGATTGCCGGAATTTAGGCGGGCAAAAAAGCAAACTGCGGCGATGCCGACGAGCAGGCCGGCAAGTGTGTAAACGGTAATTTTGACGAGCGGTACATTGATCCCGCATAGGCGGGCCGTGGACTCGTTCGATCCAAGCGCGAAGACGTATCGTCCGAACACGGAGTAACGCAGCAGACAAGCCATTAGCACGGCCAAAATAAGTGCCAACCACACGCCTTTAGAGACGAGAAGCCAGGACGGATCGGGACGGACTGCGGAAAGCTCGCCGAGCCATGCCGGAATTTGTGCGGCCGAGGGTCTGACGGAAGTTTCGTCGGCCACGATCATTGCCATCCCTAAGAAGACCGTCATCGTACCGAGGGTCGCGATGAACGGGACGACTTTTAGGAGCACGATCAGAAGTCCGTTCGTTAAACCGCACAACGCGCCCGCTCCGACGCACATCAGCAGGCCCAGCCAAATCGAACTTGGGGAGTTTGGCATCGAACGCAACCAGACGGGATCTGCGGCGATGGGACTATTTGGGTTCTGCAAGTCATCGATCGCCTGCTGGGCATGTGTAAGTTGGTTTTGATTTGGTGTGTCCATTGACTCTAATTGTGTTAATTTGATTTGCAGCAACTCACGGAGACGCTTGCGCCGCTCGGCGGCGGCCTGTTCGGCCTGAGCGATGTCTTGCGAATTGTTCGTCGCCTTGAGATCACGCAGCATGTCGTCGGCCGATTTCGCGCGAGCAACTGCCCCAGCCAAGTTTTCACCCTGTGCGAATGTGAAGCCCACGTCTTCGCGAATTCCCCAGGCGAGGATCGTCGAACAGAGTGAAAGCGCCACGCCGGCGGAAAGGTCGATGCCGCCGGCAATGATCACAAGTAACATGCCCAGCGCACAGATCGCCACAAAGGCGTTTTGCACGGAAATACTTTGAAGATTCTGCTTGCTCCAAAACGTGGCGTCGCCGCCGTGCAGGTAGATGTCGACCAAGGTGAAAAACGCGATTACCGCGCCCACGGCGGCGAGTGGCCGTGCTACGTTCATCAGCGATTTCAACCAGACGATCATGCCGACGGATTCCTTTCAGGCGGCCTCTTCGCTGACGGCACACGTCAGAACGGCCTCTTCAGTCCAATCGGCCGTGGGTCGAATTGCAACGAGCCGGCCACGCGACATGACACCCAGCGTATCGCAGACGGCAAGCAGCTCAGTCAAATATGAACTTACAAAAATGATCGCCTTTCCGGCGGCCGCCAGCTCACCCATCAGGCCGTAGATTTCTGCCTTTGTACCTACATCAATTCCACGCGTCGGTTCATCGAGTAGCAGCACGTCCGCTTCCTGGTGGAGCACGCGCGCCAGCGCGACTTTTTGTTGCGTGCCACCGGAAAGCTCGGTGACGGCTTGATCCGGGCCAATACATTTGATCGACATGCGATGGATCCAATTTTGCACAACGTCATCTCGACGGCGCAGATTGACGAAACCGACGCGAGTGTAGGGGGATAAATGGCTGTACGTGACGTTGTCCGCAATCGAGCGTTCTTGAGCGAGGCCCTCTCGTTTGCGATCCTCCGATACCATGCCCAACCCGGCGCGAATGCGAAAGCGCGGAGCGGCAGCGGGCAAAAGTTGGCCAATTCGAATCTCACCTGAGCGCACGTTGTCCAAGGCAAACAGTGAACGCAAGAGCTCGGTGCGGCCCGCTCCCACGAGTCCGGCGATTCCCAGAATCTCGCCACGGCGCAATTCGAAGGTAACATTGCGAGGTCGCCACCGACCGCTGAGGCCTTCCACAGACAGAATGGTTTCGCCCATGGAATGTGGCACCTGGGGATATAGCTCCTGCATGTTGCGGCCGGCCATCAGCGAGATGATCTGGGCATCGCTTGTATCGGCAACTGTACCGCTGCCGACCGTCCTTCCATCGCGAAGAATCGTGAATCGATCGCAGATGCGCCGAATTTCTTCGAGAAAGTGGCTGATATAGATAATCGCCATGCCGTCCTCGCGCAATTTACGAATGACGGTGAAAAGGTTGGCCACATCATGGCGGGCCAGTGAGCTGGTCGGTTCGTCAAGAATGAGCACTTTGGCCTGGCTGGCAAGCGCTCGGGCGATTTCCACGATTTGTTGCATTCCGACGGAGAGCGTTCCTGTCATGGTTCGCGGATCGAGTTCGCCATGGCCGAGACGAGCAAGCGCTTGCTGGGCGATTCTTCGGCCAGCGTCGCGGTCGAGCAGACCGAATTTGCGCCGCTCCTGTCCCAATAAGATATTGTCCTCGACGCTGAGGTCGAGCGCGAGGTTTAATTCCTGGTAAATCATCGCCACGCCGGCCAGGCGCGCTTCGTGTGCATCATGTGGCGCGTAAGGCTTGCCAAGGAGGGTCATCCGCCCGGAATCAGGTCGGTGAGCACCGCTGAGAACTTTCATAAGCGTGCTTTTTCCGGCCCCATTTTCGCCGATCAATGCAAGCACCTCGCCCGAGCGAGCCGTCAGCTCGACATCGCGCAAGGCATGTGTCGCGCCAAAGCGCTTGCACACTGCTTCCATTTTCAGTAAGTCGGAATCCATGCTATCTCCGCTGCGCCGGCGTGAGGACGGGCATTGCCGCCGCGTCGCGATGGATGACGGCCTCGCCCGTTTCGATGTCCAGCGTCCATTCGCGCGGCTCTGGCAACCGCAGGGACCCATTGCCTATTTCCAGCGGCATCCAAAGGTAACGAGAATCCCATTGACTCGAGGGCTTCCAAATGTCGCCCATGAAAATGACGGTCGTTGCTTTCGAGCCAACGACCTTGATGAGCATCGTGGACTGCGAGCCGTACGTATTTGTTTCCGGCGGCGCGATGTCCTTAAACTCCGACCAAGGGCCCTCGAGCTTGGGCGCCGTGGCGTACATATTCGGGTTCGGTCGCCAGCCGGTGAGGTGGGAGCCCACCACGTAGTACAAGTCGTTGTAGTGAACCACCGCGCCCCCTTCGATGGGGGCCTTGATGAATGCGACGCTCTTTTCGACATCGAGATAATCGTCCGAGAGCTTCGCAATATGGAAGCCACCGGATGGCCGCTCTTCAAAAATCAGATACGCCAAGCCGTCATCATCGACGAACTGGCCGATGTCGCGCGATTCTTTGCCCAGTGGTCGAAAGCTGCGAATGTACTGATAAACGCCATCGACCGTGTTGCACGTGGCCACACCGACGCGGGCCAGTCGGTAAGCATTACCGCTGCCGTCCACGGGCCCGTCAATGTGCATGTACATCACGAATTTCTTAGTGTGCTTGTTGTAAAACACCTTGGGCCGCTCGAGGATCCAGCGGGGGCCGAATTCTTCCGGGTCGGCTTGTTGGACCACGTTGTTGCGGAAGGTCCAGTTCACTAGATCCTTCGACGCATAGCAACTGACGTACCTTTTTGATCGATCGAGGTCGCGCGCTCGCTGCTCGCCGAACCAAAAGTAAGTCTCGTCAATTTTGATGATGCCGCCGCCGTGGGCCTGGATGTGCTCTCCGCGATTGTCGGGCCACCGCTCTCCAGGCAAAATCTTTTGAGGGCCGGCCAGGCCCGCGGGCTCCACCGCGTGCGCCGGGGAGGGAAAGAATTCGCCGGCGATCGTGCTGTGAATTCCTAACAGAAGAATCGTCAAGAATTCTTGTGTGCACAATCTCGCAATACGACTTAGGTTGGCCATCAATTCAAATCCATTGCCTATCAGCGAAACTGTTCGGGGAAGAGTAGCTTGTGAATGTGGGGCTCGTTCATGTTTTCCAGAGTCGCAATATTCTCTCCGGTGGAGATTTTCTTCTCGACACGCTCGCCCTGTAGGTGCGCTGCCATGGTCTTGACCGAAAGGTATCCCATATTCACTGGATCTTGCAGCACCAAGCCTTGGATTTTCCTTTCTTTGAGAGCTTGGACCAACCTGTCGCTCGAATCGAAGCCGATATAAATGACTTTTCCAGACAGACCTGTCTCTTCCAACGCGCGAAGCATGCCGACCGCGCTGGTTTCATTGACCGCAAAGACTCCGTTCACTTCACTCCGGTGTTTCAATAGCAGCTGTTGCGACTTATCGAGCGCTGTCTGCTCGGACACGCCGGCGTATTGGTCGTCGGATAGAAGTTTAATATCCGGAAAGTCCTGTTTTAATTCCTCCAAGAAGCCGCGCTCTCGATTTTCAGTGCTCTCGCTGCCGGGACTGTAGCGGAGGAGGATCACATTGCCTTTGCCATTCAATTGCTTGCCCATTTCTTGCGCCGCCAGCTGGCCGCCTTTGTAATTGTCAGTGGCCACGTAACTGACGATCGCATCCTCGTCATCCAGACCGCTGTCGAAAATTACGGTTGAAATATTCGCTTGTTTAGCCCCGCGGACCGCGTTGAGCAGGGAATGCGAATCGATAGGCGCCAGGCAGATGCCGTCCACGTTGCGGGTCACGAAATCTTCAACCAAGTTGCCTTGTTCCTCGCGATTGTCATCATGAGCGGGCGCTTTCCAAAGAATCTCAACGTTTCCCAACTCTTTGGCGGCATTGGCGGCACCGGCGTGGACCGACTTCCAGAATTCATGCGTCGCGGCCTTTGGAATAACGGCAATTCGATACACTTTGCCAGGCGCATTTCGAGAATTCGCCGGCGGAGTTTGAGGAGTGGCGCCATTCTTCGTATCCGAACAGCCGACCAATAATGCGAACACAAAATACCACGACCATTTTTGCAACATTGATAGCTATCCTCGCATTCGACAAGTCACTTATCGACGTACAGTCTACTCGGTTTTTAACTCGCCGTTCAGGCGAACGATTTGGCCACGCTGGGTATCGATTTTGGAAGTCCGGTCGCCATACCGCAGCGCAGCTGGACCACCGTTCTCGCTGCGCAGCGTCACAGTTGCCAGCTTGCTGTCTTTCCAATCGAAACCCAATTCGAATCCACCGCGGGCGCGGAGGCCTTTCACACTGCCGCTCGGCCAATCTTTCGGTAAGGCAGGCAATAGCGAGATTTCACCTGAATGACTTTGCATGAGCATTTCGGCGATTCCCGTCGCGCCGCCAAAATTACCGTCGATCTGAAACGGCGGATGAGCATCGAACATGTTTGGATAGGTCCGCGACGGGCTGAATAAATTGCGAACGATATTCCAGGTGCGATCGCCATCTTGCAACCGCGCCCAACAATTGATGCGCCAGGCGATTGCCCAGCCGGTCGACAGATCGCCGCGCGTATTGAGCGATACCTTGGCTGCCTCGGCCAGCTCGGGTGTGCCGCGCAGCGTGATCTGGTCGCTCGGATACAGGCCATAGAGATGTGAGATGTGCCGGTGCCGCTGTTCTCTCGCTTCAACGTCCCAGTCTTCTAGCCATTCCTGCAATTGGCCCACCTTGCCAATCTGGTTCGGCGCGAGTCGGCTACGCTTACTCGCCAACTCGGCTCGAAACTCGGCATCAACATCGAGAATCTCCGCCGCCCGGATGCAATTAGAAAACAGATCGCGAATAATCTGCGAGTCCATCGTCGGCCCGGCGCAAACGGCGGAACCGAACGGATGTGGATTTTCCGGCGACAGCGATGGATTCGTCACCAGCCATTTATGTTTTGGCTCTTCGACCAACGTGTCGACAAAGAACTCGGCGGCGCCTTTCATGACGGGATATATGCGTCGCAGGTACTCTTTGTCGCCGCCATATTCATAGCGATCCCACAAGTGCAAACACAACCACGCGCCGCCGGTCGGCCACATGCCCCAGTTCGGACCGTCGATGGGCGCGGTCGCCCGCCAAAGATCGGTGTTGTGATGCGCGACCCAACCGCGGGCGCCGTACATACTCTTTGCCGTTCTCGCTCCCGTTTCCGAAAGCTCTGTGACCATTCTGACAAGCGGTTCGACGCATTCGGCCAAATTAGCGGGTTCGGCCAGCCAGTAATTCATCTCGGTGTTAATGTTGATCGTGTATTTACCCCCCCACGGCGGCGACATACTTTCGTTCCAAATTCCCTGCAGGCCGGCTGGCTGTGTTCCGGGGCGCGAGCTGCTGATCATCAAATACCGCCCATACTGAAAATACAGCTCGGCGAACTGGGGGTCGTTGGCCGCCGGAAAGGCCTTGATCCGCTCGTCGGTCGGCAAGCTAGCGCGTTCGCTGGCGCCGACATCGAGCGCAACCCGCCGAAAGAGGTTTTGGTGCGCGGCAACATGTGCAGTTTTTAATTGGTCATAGGATTTCTCGATTACGGCGGCGATCTGTGACTTGGTGGCCGATTCCGGATCGCCGCTCACATCGTCAAACCGCTTGAAACTCGTCGCCGCGGCGATGAACAGCAAAGCCGAATCAGCGTTGCGAACTGAGATTTCCTCGCCTGACGCCGACGTCTCGCCTCCCGTGGCCAGGGCCCGTATGCGAGCCTGGAACTTGATCGCCCCTTTGATTCGCTCGGCATCCCCATTCACCCCATCCAGTACCAGGGAATGGTTTTGCTCCGCTGCCGCAGTCGCCTTTTGAGGAGTTTGCATTCGGGCCGTGAAAGTGATCTGTCCCTCGCGGCTGGCCGTTAGCCGAACGCAGATGACTTGATCGATGGGACTTGCAAAAACTTCCCGAACGAACGTTACGCCGCCCGCGTCATAGCTGACGCGAGCGAGTGCGGTGTCCAGATTCAATTCCCGACGGTAGTTTTGCGCGGCACCCGCTTCCGGAAACTGAAGCAACAGGCTCCCAATGGTTTGATACGGCAGTTGCCGCAACGGCCGAGCCATTACCTGCGCACTAATGAGACGGTTGGCCTCACTGTATTGCCCCGCAAAAACGAGTCGTCGAACTTCCGGCAGCGCCTCTTTTGCGGCCGGGCTAACCGGATCGTACGGACCGCCGGCCCACAGGGTGTCTTCATTGATCTGCAACCGCTCTTCACTAATGCCACCAAAAATCATCGCACCGAGGCGGCCGTTGCCGATCGGCAGGGCTTCCGTCCACACTTTCGCTGGCTGTCGGTACCACAAGCTGAGTCGCTCCTCAGGAGCTTGCGCATCACCAGCAAATGAAACCGCGGCCAACACCGTGAATAGTGGTTGAATTAACATTAGTAGTCCTACCAGCGCTACAGTCTTTCTATTTGTCATCAGTAAAGTTCCTATTTGGAGGGGCGATGTAAAGGTTCAGTTTCTGTCGATCGAGCGTCATGTCGCGTCGAAATCGACTTGAATTTTTACGAATTGATCGGGATGGCTAGTCCATTGTTCGAGCGTTGCGTGAGCGTCAGCCAAAGGGATCGATTGCGTGATGACGGCATCGACTGGAAAACGCTTCTCACTCAAGTGGGCGATCACGTGCGCAAAATCTTCGGGAAGCGCATTTCGCGATCCCAAAATATCCAGCTCCTTCATCACAAAGTGCTTTGTTTCGTACTCGACCGGCGCTTTGGCGTAGCCGATGTAGACGACGCGGCCGGCAAAGCATACTAGCTCAACGGCGGCACGAAACGTACTTGGCTGGCCGACCGCTTCGACAACGACGTCCGGCCCCTTGCCACGAGTGAGATCATGCAGCCGCTCAGGCAATGATTCGGCCTTTGAATCAATGACTTCGGCGGCGCCGCATAAAGCAGCGACCTTGAGCTTGGATGAATCGATGTCGACGGCGATCACACGAGCTCCGCGCCCTGCCGCTCCCGCAACTGCGCCGAGCCCAATCGCTCCACAACCGATCACAACGACAGTGTCTTCAGCCGCTACCCGCCCGCGATCGACCGCGTGAAACCCGATCGTTAACGGTTCCACGAGCGCCAACTCGCGAAGTGTCAGCGAATCGGCCGCGACGAGCTTTCGCCAAGGCACGACGAGCCACTCGGCCATTCCCCCGTCGCGCTGCACGCCCAGTGTCTGGTTATCACGGCAGCAATTGAATCGCGAACGTTGGCAAGCCGAGCAAATGCCGCAGCTCGTGTAGGGGACGACCAGCACATTACGGCCACGTTCCCAAAGCTTGGGAACATCCGTACCTGTTCCTTCGATCGTTGCGGCGATTTCGTGACCGGGAATTCTCGGGTAGGCGACGAGCGGATTAGCGCCGCGATAGGTGCTTAGATCACTGCCGCAAAAGCCAACGCGGCGTGTTCGCAACAACACATCCGCCGGTCCCAGGGTCGGAACTGGCCGGTCAACAATAGCCGCCTGACCAGGTTTTTCGATAATTAGAGCTTTCACGAGTGAACTCAGTTTTGCGTGGCGTGTATTCTATAAGCCTTGATGGCAGACTTTCCAAACAGCCAGGACCTCTCTTCGCTGTTCAGCGTCTCGGACCAGCGAAATATCATTTCGTGCCAGCGGGCGTAGGTTGTCGCCAGCAAACACACGGGCCAATCGGAGCCGAACATCAATCGGTTCGGACCGAATGCTTCAAGGACTGCATCGAGAAACGGTTTGAGCTGATCGAATGTCCAATCCGAAGACGCAGTCTGAGTTGCGAGGCCGGACACTTTGCACATGACATTTTCACGCCGTGCCAACTCTCGAATTCGCTGGTGCCACGGTTCGAGTGAATTCCTGGCTACTAATGGCTTAGCAAGATGGTCGAGAACGAATTGTTGATTCGGATGCCGATCGACGAATTTAATCGCGTGCGGCAATTGCCGATCGTAAATAAGGATATCGTAAGCCAAGCCGTATTGCCGCAGCGTGTCGACTCCCGCGTTGAATCGATCGTCATCCAGAAAATGGTCGTTCGGCTCATCTTGGACAACATGCCGCGCGGCCTTGAGCGCGGCGTTGTGCGTCAACTTATCAAGGTGAATGGTCAGATCGGATTCCATAAGTGGCAACCAGCCCACGACCGCGCAGATCGTGGGAGTTCGGGCCGCTAGACTCAAGAGCCACTCGGTTTCGGCGAGCGACTGCCTTGCTTGCACGGCAACGACCGCATCAACGCCCGCCTTGGAGATTTCTGGCAGCAAATCGTCGGGCACATAGTCGCGGCGCAGGACTGCCATCTCTTTGCCAATCCAAGAGTAATCCACCGGCTCGAATTGCCAAAAGTGTTGATGAGCGTCGATGATCATGCGGACTCCAATACGAGATTGGCATATGGAATAGTGTCCGCGGTGCGAATTAGTCCGATCGCGCCCGCCGTGCGCCGCTTTAAGTCAATATGCGGCTCGAATGCGACAACGACGTCGCTCAGGGCGTCGCGAAAACGCTGCTGAACTTCTTGGTCATTGTTCGCCAAAAACTCCTCAGCCATCCAGGCTTGACCGATCGAGTAATTGGGGCGGATAGCGCGGACGACGTCCAACACAGTCGGTATATCATCGACGAGCGAGATATCCACCGTTTCCAGCTGCGGCCAATACGGGTAACCTCGATCCGCAATTACCAGCAGGTTCGTATGCCGGATGCGGCTAAGCAGCGAGCTCAAGTGCGGATTCAAGATTCCCGTCTTTAACATGTTGCAAAACTTTCGGTTCTGCCTTACGCCGAAGTGCTGTTCTCAACCGACGTGGGCGTAATCAGGCGATACCAGGCCGACTCTCTTCGCATCGAGCCAAAACGCTGGCGGTACATCCGCTTTCACCGCCGCCACGTTCTCGGCGATTCGCTCCGGCCGGCTTGTATTCAGAGCGACTGCCGCCACTCCTGGCGGCGACAGGGCAAACTGAACGCAAGCAACCATCGGTGACACACGGTGCCTTCGGCAGAGCGTCAGAAATGCCTCTCGCCAAGTAAATAACGATGCATCATCTTCGGGCGTCGCGATTCGATAGTCGAAATAACGCCCACCCGTCAGAAAACCGGCGTGGAAGACTGCTGAATTTATGACCATCACTCCGCGGCCCGCTAGTTGTTCGACGAACTCTACGACTTTGGGCGGGTGACAATAAATGGTCAAGCTGTTCGCCAGCATCACCCAATCGAGCGGCACGGCGGCTGCAATTAACTGGATCACCTGCCAACTCTTGCTGCCGACGCCCACAGCTTGCACCTTTCCGTCAAGTTTCAAGTCGTTCAAAACACGATACGCATCGAGGATGTTTTCCAATCGCTTACTTCGGTTCGAACTCGAAACTGCCCCATCCAGATACTCATCTGGGTCGTGGACGGAAACCAATTGGGTTGAGTACGGCGGTCCAAGCAATTCGCAGCCCTGTTGCCAACAGTCCAGAATGCCGTCGCCACTAATGCAGAGTTCGGCATCATGTTTAAGTTCAGCCCAGACACCGGGTTCGAACGTCGCCGACGCGTGTTGTAGCGGGACTCGTCTCCATCCCAATTTGTTGCTGATGACAACATCGACCGGAGGCACCTTCAGCCGCCGTAGATTTTCACCGATCGACTCCAAGGCCAAGCCCGCTCCGTATTTTCCCGCCGTGTCCAGATAGACTGGCGTGTCAACCTGCTTAAACCATTCTCGAGTAATCTCTAGTTTTGTTTCGTCCGCAAGTGCGCCGTACAGGTTGCCCAGGCAGCTCGTGCCGAAGACGATCCGCGGCAGGCTCAGGCCCGTATTTCCGATATGGTTGCGCTTCATGACGATTCTATCTCAAAGTATCACTTAACATCGAGACGCAATGCGCTGAGGTGCCGACAGAAGTGCTCGGATAGCATCTCGGTGTACGTGTCCATGTGGTCGACGAGACACTGCCGCAGCGCGCGTCCGAGGTGCGGATGCGTCATCACGGATCCAAACGTGCAGTGCAGAATTTGCCGTCCCGGCGCCGTAAAGCCTCGTCCTGCAGGAACAGTTTGCCAATCCTCAAGGTAAACCGCCCGTAAGTGCGAATCGTTTAGCAACTCGTTTACCGACGGCACGTCTTCTAGGGAGGCATGGACGTGATACGACGCTCGATCGACCTCATATCGAGAGCGAGCAAAATCACAAATCTCGCGAAACAAATCGGGCGCCCGCAAGGAAACAGCCCGCAACGCTTCGAGATAGGAAGTGCCGGCCGTTTTGACGTGGAACCGGCCACGCGTGGCTTGAGCGAGTGCTGGATAAATTGACAGCTTATCGGAACCGGAATGCAGGCTGAGCTTATACGGGCCGAGCTGCTCGGCAATCGCCGCGTGATCGGCCAACGACGATTTGAATCTCGCGACATCGCCAATGTAGTCGACTCCCTTTTCAAACTCCCCGATGAATCGCGGCGCGATCGAAATTAGCTTCACCCCGGCCCGCAAACATTGCTCGGCGATTATCCAATGTTCGGCAAGCGTCGTGGGCTGGGGCGTCTCGTCAATACTCAGCTCGATCTCATACTCGCGGCCTGCAGCTCGCTGCACTCTCTCGACGTAGGCGCCAATTCGGATTGTAAACTGTATTGCCGTTCCATATTTCACGGCCGCACGCTTAAGCGATGTGGCGTCAAAGGTGATCGTGCGGCCGGTGCCAAGCTTGATCTCTCGGCCGATATAGTCATTAATCCAATAAACGCGATCTTGGATGGATGCGAAGTGATCATCAAGCGTCGGTCCATCGAAGTCATCGGCCAGTTGTTGCACGCATTCGGATGGATCAATGGTGAAAAAGGTGAAGCCAGCCGCGGCCGTTCGATCGACGTCTGCTTCGCTCTTCAGGTGATCGGCGTCCGCGCCGTGCGGCAGCCCCCACTCGCATGCTCCGATGGCTCGCTGAGCATCATCAATGACTTGCTCCGGAGTGCGGCCAGTGCGCGACATTTCGCGTATCGATTGTTGAGCGAATATCGGGCTGATGCCAGCACCGCCGCGCCGCATGGCTAATATGTGGCCAGGCGTCGCCATACCAACGCGATCGCCGAACCCGAATGAGGGAGCCAGGCCAAGCACACTCGCCGTCGATATTCGGCCCATCGGCACTGCTTCGCTCGTCACCACGGCGCGCCCTCCTTTCGCGTCCCGCAAATTGCCACTTCCAACCCGAGTGCCCTCGCCATGGCGGCTTTGCTCAGTGCCGCCGCATCGGCCTCCTCCGGCGAATTCGCATAAGCCACTTGAATATGGTTGCTCTTATGCCGGGCCATCATCTGATCGCGCGAGACGCCATAGGTGACGGCGTGCATGATTGGCCACTGCGGCGTCGTCAATTGCCAGCGGCGCATTGTTTCTTTTGACGGGAGTTCGGCGACGCCGGCCCGACCGATGTCCATCTTGAGGGAGTTATCTTCAACAAAGATCCGCGACCAAACAATCTCGCCCGGTCGGGAGATACCCTTCAATGTGCCGCCACCGTTTGGAAAGTACATTGGGGGCTGCCGCTCGCTTGTCGCGCCGCGCCAGCCGCCAACGAAATGCGCGGGCGGCGCGCTGCCGCTGATCAGAAACACCCAAACGTAATCTGAAATAGTTCCCGAGGCGTCCCAATCTCCCCAGCGCAGGTCGTGCAGCGTTGTTTCAACGGGCTGCCCCATCGCCCGATGAATGCGGTTCGTCAAAAGCGCATCGAGGCCAGCGCACTCATCCACTTCGTTGAAATGAGGCAACGGCTGGCCCGCGTACAGCGCGCGCGAACCGTCGCGGCTGGTCACCGGCGGTCGATGGGAATTATTCAGCGTGCCTTCAACCAAGTCGCTCGCCGGCAACAGGTCCTT
>Ga0190275_10002504_pt1 | contig 13198 bp, 11 predicted proteins | sample Popmic550T_FD_133745 | JGI IMG/M metagenome (GOLD analysis project Ga0190275, IMG submission 133745) | Populus adjacent soil microbial communities from riparian zone of Yellowstone River, Montana, USA - 550 T | ecosystem: Environmental > Terrestrial > Soil > Riparian zone > Trees stand | place... | reverse complement strand
GATCTCAGCGGTGCTGTGTGCGGTCGCTGCGTTCGCCTACCTGCCGAGCAAGTTCGGCGACCTGACCGGCGCGACCGAGAAGATCGCCGCGCAGAGCGGTGACCCCCGGATCATCGCGACCGTCTCGGTGATCATCGGCATCGTGCTGGCCGCGGTCATCCTGGCGCTGACCGGTTACTTCACCGGTACCGAGGACAAGCCGGTGCAGGACGTCGGCCGGACCTCGCTGACCGGTGCTGCCACCGTCATCCTGTCCGGTATCTCGGTCGGCTTCGAGTCTGCCGTCTACACCGCGCTGGTGATCGCCGCTGCTGTCTACGGCGCCTTCCTGGTCGGTGGCTCCGGCGTACTCGCGCTGTTCGCGATCGCGCTGGCCGGTGGCGGTCTGCTCACCACCGTCGGCGTCATCGTCGCGATGGACACCTTCGGTCCGGTCTCCGACAACGCGCAGGGCATCGCCGAGATGTCCGGTGACGTGGACGGCGAAGCGGCCCAGATCCTGACCGAGCTGGACGCTGTCGGCAACACCACCAAGGCGATCACCAAGGGCATCGCGATCGCTACCGCGGTGCTAGCGGCGACCGCATTGTTCGGTTCCTACACGGACTCGATCTACGCGGTGCTGAACGACGCCGGCGACGCCGCGTTCAACGTGGACGCGCTGGTGTTCGACCCGTCGACGCTGGTCGGCCTGATCATCGGTGCCGCGGTCGTCTTCATGTTCTCCGGACTGCTGATCAACGCCGTCGGCCGCGCCGCCGGTGCGGTTGTCTACGAGGTCCGTCGCCAGTTCCGCGACATCCCCGGGATCATGGAAGGCACCGGCAAGCCGGAGTACGGCAAGGTCGTCGACATCTGCACCCGTGACTCGCTGCGTGAGCTGGCCACTCCTGGTCTGCTCGCGATCGCGGCGCCGATCGCGGTCGGCTTCGGTCTGGGCGCCTCGGCGCTGGCCGGCTACCTGGCCGGCGCGATCGCCAGCGGCACCCTGATGGCCGTCTTCCTGGCCAACTCCGGTGGCGCCTGGGACAACGCGAAGAAGCTGGTCGAGGACGGCAACCACGGCGGCAAGGGCTCGCCCGCGCACGAGGCCACCGTCATCGGTGACACCGTCGGTGACCCCTTCAAGGACACCGCCGGCCCGGCCATCAACCCGCTGATCAAGGTGATGAACCTGGTCTCCGTGCTGATCGCACCGGCCGTCGTCGGCATGTCGTCGATCGGTGAGGACACCAACACCGGTCTGCGGATCGCCATCGCGCTGGTCGCGTTCGCGATCATCGTCGCGGCCGTGGTCGTGTCCAAGCGCCGGGAGTCGGTCATCTCCGACACCCCGGCCGAGGCCAACGTCGCGGCCTGACCGCCTGAAGTGGTACGCCGAGAGGCCCGCCGGACTGTTCCGGCGGGCCTCTCGTCTGTTCTGGTACCGACCGTCAGCTGGCAGTGACTTTCATCGGGGCTGGATGGATTCCCTGCTGAACAAGCCTTTTGGTCATCCGGAATCGACTTTGGTCGGATGTGCCGCGGGCCGGAGTGCGGAAGTGTCGGGGGTGGGTCAGGGGGTTAACCGATGGCAACCCCGGTCCGGAGGACGGCACAATCCACCTAAGGGTGGACACACCGGGTCCGCCCGGGGTCCGATGTGCTGACCCGGCCAGGCCTCGATACTGAGGGGGACACAGCCCGCCCATGAACTCACTGGCGCGCCACCGAACGAGGAGTACGGGATGATCGAGGCAAAAGGCCTCACCAAGCGATACGGCGCTACGGTTGCCGTTGACAACCTTTCTTTCGAGGTGAAACCCGGCAAGGTGACCGGCTTCCTCGGCCCGAACGGGGCCGGCAAGTCGACCACGATGCGGATGATCCTGGGCCTGGACACCCCGACCTCCGGCGACGTCCGGATCGATGGTCAGCACTACCGCGACCTCAAGCAGCCGCTGACCAAGATCGGCGCGCTGCTGGACGCGAAGTGGGTGCACCCGAACCGGTCCGCCCGGGCTCACCTGGCCTGGATGGCCGCTTCCAACAAGCTTCCCAAGGGCAGCGTCGACCGGGTGCTGGAAATGGTCGGCCTGACCTCGGTCGCGAACAAGCGGGCCGGCGCCTTCTCACTGGGTATGTCGCAGCGGCTCGGGATCGCCGGCGCGCTGCTCGGTGACCCGGAGATCCTGCTCTTCGACGAGCCGGTGAACGGCCTCGACCCGGAAGGCATCGTCTGGATCCGGACCTTCATGCACCGGCTGGCCGAAGAGGGCCGGACCGTGCTGGTCTCCAGCCACCTGCTGTCCGAGATGGCACTGACCGCCGAGGAACTGATCGTCATCGGCCGCGGCAAGCTGATCGCGCAGAGCTCCACCACGGAGTTCGTCGACCGCGCCAGCGGCACCACGGTCAAGGTGCGCAGCCCGCAGCTCGACCAGCTGCAGACCATCCTGCAGCAGCAGAACCTGGTCACCCGGATGGAGGACCTCGGCACCGAGGGCAAGGTGCTGTTCGTCGAGGGCGACCTGACCACGGACCAGGTCGGCGAGACGGCTGCCGCCCAGGGTGTCGTGCTGCACGAGCTGACGCTGCAGCGCGGCTCGCTGGAGGCCGCCTTCATGCAGATGACCGGCGACTCGGTCCAGTACCACGCACACGACGAGATCGCCGCCGTCACGGACCTCACGGTTCCGCCGGTCTCCGGCGCCGAGGTGGCCGCCGGGCCGAAGGAGGACAACTGACATGTCGTTGATCACCGTCGAGCGGATCAAGCTCTTCTCCACCCGGTCGCCGTGGTGGTGCATGATCGTCGCCGCCGTGTTGTCGATCGGTCTGGCGTCGCTGGCCACCGGTCTGGCCTCCGGGGCCGACGAAGCCCAGATCACGCCCGCGATGTCGCAGTTCGGCGTCAACCTCGGGCAGATGGTCATCATGGTGATGGCCGCGCTGGCCGTCACCACGGAGTACCGGTTCGGCACCATCCGGACCAGCTTCCAGGCGGTACCGCAGCGCACGGCTCTGCTGCTGAACAAGACCGTCGTGGTCGCCGGACTGGCCGCTGTGGTCGGTCTGATCGCGTCCTGGGGTTCCTGGGCGATGGGCTACTTGCTGGCAGGTAGCGCCGACATGGCGATCGACACCTCGGCCGAGTGGCGGCTGATCTTCGGTCAGGGCCTGGTCTACGGGGTGGCCGCGATCTTCGCGGTCGCGGTCGGCATCTTGATCCGGCAGAGCGCCGGCGCGATCGCCATCCTGATCCTGTGGCCGCTGCTGGTGGAGAGCCTGCTGCCGCTGATCCCGAAGGTCGGCGACGACCTGCAGAAGTGGTCGCCGTTCACGAACGCGAACCAGTTCATCAACGGCGGTCAGGACATGGGACTGGCCGGCGCCGAATCAGCGGGTGCTTCCACCTCGCTGTCTCCGTGGTGGGCGATGGCGTACTTCGCCGCCTGGGGTATCGGCCTGCTGGTGATCGCCCTGGTCACCGCGAACAAGCGCGACGCCTGACCAGACCGCCGCCGGGTGGCTCCTTCCACCCGGCGGCACCTGGTGCGCCGTGCCCTAGTGCCCGGCCGGGCTGAGGGGTCCTGGCCGCTAACGGCCCATGGAACATCTGGAAACAGATGTCCCATGGGCCGTTTCCTTTGTTAGCCTGCGCTGCATGACCGACTGGGCGCAGGTGCGCGCCAACGCCTTCGCCGTACCGGCCGATCGCCCGCTGGACGAGCTGGTCGGCGAGCTCTCGGCGATGCTCCGGTCGCCTGATCCGCAGGTCCGGGACGGGCAGGCGTATTCGACGCTGGCCACCTGGATCGGCAACGGCGTGCTCGGCGTGGAGGAGTTGCGCGCGCTCGGGGACGAGATGGTGGCCAGGTTCGCCGACCCCGAGATCCAGGCCCGGTCCTTCGCGCCGCTGATCCTCGACTCGATCGTCTCGCAGGGCGTTTTCGAGCCGTCCTGGGTGCCGCCGTTCGAGCGCTGGTACGTCGCTGAGGAGGATCTGCGCGGCTTCGACGCCAAGCTGGGCTGGTTGCACGCTGTCGCCCACGGCAGTGACCTCCTGGGCGCCCTGGCGCGCGTCCAGGCCGTTGAGCCGGTGCAGATGCTCCGGCTGGGCATCGGACGGCTCCTGACGCCGACTGAGTACGTGCTGCGTGACCTCGAGGACGATCGGCTGGGGTTTGCTCTCACGGTCGCCCTGACCCGCCCGGACCTCTCCGAAGACGACGCGGTCAGCTGGCTCGACCCTGCAGTACGGGCTCTCGCTACGGCTCCGACCGCCGGCTTCCCTCCGGAGATCTCGAACACTCTTCGCACGATGCGTGTCGTCTACCTGCTGGTCGACCATGGCCTGCGCCTCGACGACGACCATCCGCATGCCCAGGTGCCGCACCGCGACCAGGTGAAGGCCAAGCTCCTTGAGCTGTTCCGCACGGCCACGCCTTACTACTTCGGATGACCACGGCGGCGATCCGGGACAACTACAGCCGGGTGGCGTCGGCGTACGCCGGCAGCTGGGCTGAGACCCTGGCTGTCCACGGCAGGGCACTTGCCGAACGCGTGATCCAGCCGACCTCGATGCGACGGGTCGCTGAACTCGGTTGCGGGCCTGGTCTGGTGCTCTCGGAGCTGGCCCGGTTGGCTCCGCAGGCACGCGTGCTCGGGGCTGATCTGACCGAGGAGATGCTCCGCATGGTGCCCGCGCGGTTCGATCGGGTGGTTGCCGACGTCCAGGCGTTGCCATTCCGGTCCGGCGTACTCGATGCCGTCGTGATGCCCTTCGTGCTGTTCCACCTTCCCGATCTGCCGCTGGCGCTTTCCGAGGTACGCCGGACGCTGGCCGCGGGTGGTGCGTTCGGAGCCGTCACTTGGGCCGGCCATGATCCGCATCCGGCGTACGACGTGTGGGTGCGCGTGATCGATGACCATGGTGCTCCGCCGGATCCGTCGCCGCAGATGCCCTCGAATGAGACCACCTCCGATCCTGACAATCTCCGGATCGCCTTGCAGGCGGCGGGTTTCGAGGAGGTCTCGATCACTGTCGAGAGGTTCCGTCACCAGCCGACGGCGCGTGAGTTCCTCGAGCACTCCAAGATGATCGGCGCGATGGCGCGGCGGATCGAGCAGTTGCCGGCGGATCGGCGGACGGCGTGCTTGGCGGCTGCCGAGCTGGAGTTGAGCAGGCTGGACGCTGAGGCGTTCGTCGAATCGGGAACGGTCCTTTACTGCACTGCCTCGGCGGGCTCCTCCTAGCTGCTGCGAGGATGGGCGTATGGACGAGCAAGAGCTGAGCGCGGGACTGGTTGATCGGCTGCGCGGTACTTTCGAGGCCGCGGAGTACACGGTCGAGGGTGTAGCGGAGCGGTTGGGTGCTCAGGCCAACAATGCGCTCAGTCGCAACGAGACGACGCTTGCTTTCCAGCGGACGGCTGCGGGGGACTCGCTCGACACTTTGATCAGGCTGTTCTTGTTGCAGCGGGCTGCGCCGAAAGAGCTTGTGGATAAGGTGTTTTCGGGTTTTCTAGATGACTTAGTTGCTCTGGGCATCTTGAAGGAAGCTGGGCATTTGGTTGCGGCGGCGATCGATGTCCGGCCTTTTGCCGAGGACGACAGGCACTGGTGGGTGATCGCTGATCTGACGCCCGGGCTGGACGGGCGGCGGGAGCCGATGCGGTCCGATTACGTGCTGGGCATCGCGCCGGCGAGCCTCAGTCTGGTGAAGCTGACGGTGCCGATCAAGGCCGAGAGGGCGCTCGATGTCGGTACCGGCTGCGGCATCCAGGCGCTTCATCTCGCCGAGCGCGTCGGTCAGCTCGTTGCCACGGACATCAATCCTCGGGCGCTCCGGCTGACCCGTTGGACCGCTGCGCTCAACCGGGTCGAGCTCGACGTCCGGGACGGAAGTCTTTACGAACCAGTCGAAGGTGAGCGGTTCGACCTGATCGTGAGCAACCCGCCGTATGTGATCGCACCGCCTGCTGCGGATGCGCGGCTCACTTATCGCGAGACTGGGTTCGCTGGAGATGCGGTGGTCGAGCAACTGGTTCGGCAGGCTCCACAGCACCTGACAGAAGGCGGCTGGTGTCAGCTGCTCGCCAACTGGACCTGTGTCCGCGGCCAGGACTGGCGGGAGCGAATCGCCAGCTGGACAGGGGATAGGTCCAGCTGGGCCGTGCAACGTGAGCAGCTCGACCCAGCTGAGTACGTCGAGTTGTGGTTGCGGGATGCGGGTTTGCATGGGCGTCCGGAGTACACGAGCCGGTACGACGCCTGGCTGCGGTGGCTGGACGAGCAGCAGGTCGAGGCGATCGGGATGGGCTGGATCAACCTGCACAACGTCGCGGGCAGTACGGTCGCGGAGGAGTGGCCGTACGAGATCGAGCAGCCGATCGGACCGTACGTGCTCGATAGGTTCGAGCAGATTGAAGCGCTGCCGGCGGATCTCACCGGGCTCTACCTGACGACGGCTGAGGACGTCATCCAGGAGACGACCGGCCAGCCCGGCGCCGAGGATCCGGCGACGATCGTATTGCGCCGGCAGCGAGGCATGCGCCGGGCCGAGCAGGTGGACACGGTGCTGGCCGGGTTCGTCGGTGCTTGCGACGGTGACCTCAGCGTCGGGCAGATCCTGGATGCGTTGGCGAGTCTGCTGGAGCGTGACGACCTGCACGCGGACTATCTACCGAAGATCGCCGGCCTCATCACCGAAGGGTTCCTCACCTACTGAGGGCCCGGATCGGCGGCGGCGCTTCTCCTGGTACATGCGGCTGTCGGCGGCGGTCAGCAGCTCGCTGAAGGGAGTACCGTCCGTGCTGCTGGCGTGCCCGATGCTCAGGCGCAGCATGGCGAACCAGGGTTCGATTGCACCCCGTGCGACCCGCTCCGCCGCCGCCTTGATGCGCTCGACGAGCTCATTGGCGCCGCGCTCGTCGGGGTTGTCCAGTACGACGACGAACTCGTCGCCACCCGCCCGCGCCACGACGTCCTCGGCGCGGCACTGTTCGGTCAGCAGCTGGGCGACGCGTCGCAGTACCTCGTCACCGCAGGCATGGCCGTGACTGTCGTTGACCACCTTCAGGTTGTCGACGTCGATCGCGAGCACGGCGACCGATCGGCCCGACTCGAGTGCTGCGCTCATCCGCTCGTCCAGAGCCCGGCGGTTGCCCACCCCGGTCAGCGGGTCCTCCCGCGCAGCGCGCCACTCGGCGTCGTGCCGGATCGAGAGGTCGTGGGTCGCCAGAGCACTCCGTACGGCGTACAGGCCTCGTAGTCGCTCAGCCCACCAGCCGCGCGTGATTGCTCGTGCGTACTGCAGTCCTGCGGCTGCACCGGCGTCACCGGACTCCGCGACGATCCGTACTGCGGTGTGCCGGACCAGCGCCTCGACGGGTGGGTCGGAAGTCGGCGGCAGGTCGTTCGCGGATCGCTCGGCGGCCTCCGTTGCCTCGTCGATCCGGCCGAGCGAGGCAAAAGCCTTGGCCAGGTAGGCGCCGGCGATCGCGGCTAGTTCGAGCCTGCCAACCTTGACCAGTTGGTCGCGGCAGTCCTTCAGGATGACCGCGGCCTCGGCGGGATCGGCGTCGAAATCGCTTGCTGCCAGCCACATCCGGCCGGTCATCGGCCAGTAGCCGATCAGGTTCGCACGGACGATCACCTCGTTGGCCTCCGCCGCCCAGCGCTTGGCTTCCTGCCGACGGCGCAGAATCTCTTCGTCGTACGCCGGGTCGCCGAGCCGCTCCATCTCGTGGGCCCAGCGCAGGTTGGACTCGGCCAGGTTGAGCCGGTTGATCGCAGGCGACTCGGGCAGCCCGAGTGGATCTACATCGGCCGCGGCGGCGTACTCGAAGTGCGGGATGCACAACTCGAAGAGGCGCAGCAGGTCATAGGCGTAGCCCAGCCCGGTGTGTGCCCAGCTTTTGAGTCCGGGATCCCTGGTCCTGGCGAGCGCGTTCTCCGCCGCGACCAGGTCGGCAACCGAGTCGCCGCCTTCGCCGGTACGGATCAGTGTGACGATCCGGACCGCGTGTGCGTTCGCCTCCCAGCCGGGCTCGTCGATCGCGCGTGACACCCGGATGCAGGCGTCGACGGCGTCCAGCGCGGCTTCGGCGTCGGTGGCGTGGTGGGCGGCGACGGCCCGGACGTACTCCGCGGCGGCGCGTTCGCTGGACGGCTCCGGGCCGAGCTCGGTCAGCAGCAGCCGGAGGTCGGACGCGGCTTCGGTCGGTTTGCCCGATTGGGCCCGCGTCATCGCTGCCGCGATCCGGGCGGTCACCCCCGAAGTCTCGCGCACCCGATCTCCCCCGTTCCCTTGCTTACCTGGCGCGGCGCTTGTCCTCGTACAGCCGGCTGTCGGCCATCGCCGTCAGTTGCTCCACCGGCACACCCTCCGCGGTCGCGGCGTATCCGATGCTCAGGCTCAGCTGGCTGAGCCACGGTTTCGCCGTCGTGGCCGCCACCAGGGCGACCGCGGCCCGGATCCGCTCGGCCAGCTGTGCGCCCCCTTTGGCGTCCGGCTGGTCCAGCACCACAAAGAACTCGTCTCCCCCCGATCGAACCACGGCATCGGTCGCCCGCGCCTGTTCTACCAGCAGGTTGGCCACAAGTTGCAGCAATTCGTCCCCGCGGGCATGCCCGAAGGTATCGTTCACCACCTTCAGGTCGTCGACATCGATGGCCAGCAAGGTGACCGCGCGTTGCGAGTCCCTTGCCGCCGTCAACCGCTCGTCGAGTGCTCGGCGGTTGCCGATCCCCGTCAACGGATCCTGTCGCGCGGCATGCCATTCGGCATCATGGCGCGCCGAGAGGTCATGTGCCACCAGGGCATGCCGTACGGCGTTCAGCGCGCGCTGACGTTCCTTCCACCAACCGCGCGCCACCGAACGCGCGTAGTCGAGCGCGGCGGCTGCTCCGGGCTCGCCGGTTTGCGCGGCCAGCTCGGACCTTGTTTGGAGTACGAGGACTTGGGTGGAGGGATCGGTCAACGGGTTCAGGTCGTCGATGGCGCGGTCGGCCGCTGCGCGGGCGTCATCCCATTTGCCTTGCGCGGCGAAAGCCCTTGCCAGGTAGGCGCCAGCGATGGCCAGCCGCTCGGTTTCGCCGAGCTTGCTGATCGCGTCACGGCACTCTTCGAGCTCTTCAACGGCGGTACCAGGATCTTCGGAGGTCGCGGCGGCTGCCGACCAGAGATGGGCGCTCAAACGCCAGTACTCCTGGCTCTCGTCGTCGACGATCACCTTCTCCGCCTCACGCGCCCACAGCGCAGCCGAGGCAAGCCGCTCATCGATCTCCGGCCGGTACGACGGATCGCCCAGCCGCTCGAGTTCGTGCGCCCAACGCAGGTACGTCTCCGCAAGGTTGAGCCGATCGATCGCGGGCGACTCGGCCAACTCGAGCACGTCGACGTCGATGCCGGTGGCAAGCTCGTAGTGCGGGATACAAAGTTCAAACAGCCGAAGTACGTCGTACGCGTAACCAAGCCCGGTATGAGCCCAGCCACGAAGCCCGGGATCGCTGGTGCGACTCAGCGCATGCTCAGCGGCCACCAGGTCGGTGATGGTGTCACCACCTCGCCCACTGCGTGCGAGGGTGATGATCCGGATCGGGAGTGCGTTGGCCTCCCAGCCCGGCTCGTCGATAGCGCGGGCGACGGCAAGACATTCGTCAACGGCTGCAAGCGCTTCGTCGGCGTCGCTGGCGTGGTGAGCGGTAACACCACGGACGTACTCGGCAGCGGCAAGGTCGTAACTCGGCACCCCACCGAGTTCGGCGCGAATGACCTCAACCTGAGCAGCTGCAACCACATGCCCACCCGACTGCGCCAACGTCATAGCCGCCGCAATCCGCGCGGACACCCGCCCCGCCACCATCGCCCGCCCTCCCATCCTTCCCCGTCCCGGTAGGACCGCCCATTGTGTCCGCGCAAGCCCTCGCTGTCACTGCCCAGCTCTGTACTGCGTCCCCCACGCCACTGCCTCCGGACGCTCCTTCGTCGCGCCCGCTCGGCTTCGGCTCCCGCCCACCCGTGGACGCGGCTCCTCCGTCGCCCGCTGAAGGGAAGGCGTGGTGGGCGACGGAGGAGCCGCAGGGTGGCTCGTATCAGCCTGCGGGTGCACGGCGTGCTGCGTAAGGGGATGGGGAGGACATGGATGCTGCGCAGAGGGCTTGTGCGTCAAGGGTCCTGCCAAAGGCGCGCGTCAAGGGTCCTGCCCAAGGCGCGAGGCAAGCGTGCTGGGTCAAGGCGCGGCAACCGTGGTGCTCGCCGGCGCCGTCGGTGGGGTTGACCCCTCGGGGGTGGGTTCGCCCCGTGGTCTGCCGGGGAGCGAACCCTGTGAAGAGGGGCGGAGTACACCGTTCGCGTCACTAGGGTGCCCAAGGGAGCGTGCGTACCGCCAAAGGCAGCGCGGAATCCGTGGTGCTCGCCACTGCGTGGTGGTGCAGTGTGTCGGACTACGACGGGGTGGAGTACACCGTCTGTATCGCCAGGCGGGCAAGAATCTGCGGTGGGCCAGAAATGACGTACTGAGGTTCGGCCGGAGGATCTGGCCGGACCTCTGGACGAGATGGCGGCCTAGGCTCTGGCGGCCTCGATCGCTTCGAAGATGTCGGCGTCGGTCTCGCGTTGCCAGTCGGGCAGCTCCTGCCAGTCGGCGACGTACGCGGGTTTCGGGTCGGGGATGTGCTTGTAGATCTGAGCGATCCAGCACAGGGCCACGAAGCGACCCTTCTGGTCTCGCGTCAGCTTCGAGGTGTTGCCGGCGCTGACTTCGATGAATTCGGCAACCTGCGTGTAGACACTCGCTGCGCTGCTGCGCTCCCACTCAGGGGTGTCTTCCCAAGGGGTGACATAGCTCGCTTTGGGCTCGCCGGGGAAGTGTTTCTTGACTCCTGCAATCCAGGCGTCGCGGAAGATTCGGCCGGGCTCAAGCGTCACTGTGGGTTCTCCTCAGGGGTTGTCGTTCAGAGGTTGGCAAGCGCGGAGATCTCGGCGTTGAGGTGCCGCACGTCGCGGACCGCAGCGAAGGGCGCCAATTGCGGTTGAAGCGTACGAAGCTTCTGTGCGACCACTCCGGACCTTGTCCGCTGCGCCATTTCGAGTGCAGCGTTTCCGTAGCTGACGACCTGCTCAGCATCGCCACGCTGGGCGCCGGTCATGGCCAGGTCGGACAGAACACATCCTCGCCGCCTCGCAGACAGCGCGGTCTGCAGCGCTACCGTCAGAGCTGCTTCCGCTCGATCCGGAAGCTTCAGTGATACGTAGCTTGTGCCGCGTTCTTCAGCGATGCGCGACCCGTCGAACCGGAGCCAGCCACCATTGTTGTGAGGCGCGGACAGTTCGTGGACTCCCTCGGCGTACCCCATCGCGCGCTCGAACCCTGCGACATCGCCGAGCCCCGCGAGTGCTTGTGCCTCGACACAGCTCACCCAGTACCGCGTAGAGAGGCTTCTGCTGCCGTTTCGGGCGAGGTTGCCAGCGATTTGGAGCATGGGTAGGGCCCTGCCGTACTCGTGGCCGTACAGGCCAAGGAACGCGTGTCGGGTCATGGCACAGGCCCAGAGATCGAAATCGTCGGCTTCCTTGCTCGCCGTAGCCGACAAGGTGTAGCACTGCGCCGCGTCGGTGTACTTACTCGCGTCGAACGAGATCTCACCTGCAAGTTGGAACAGGTCGGCGACGAGTCGGGCAAGTCCGCGCCGCTCGTCAGATCGCTTCACCTTGCCAAGATTGTCCATCAGGACGGACAGCTGATTTCTGACGAGAGGGTAGGCCGCACTCTTCGATGAAGCGCTCGTGTAGAGCTGCCAGAGATGTGTATTGAGATCAGACAACTCGGCCAACGCGGCCTTGCCCGCGACAGAGCCCTTGATTGGCTCGGTGGCGCGGTCCCAATCGACGGACGCGCTAGCTGGAGGCACCGCCAGCGTGGCACCAGCCACCGCGAGCAAACGAAGGAGTTCACGCCGGTTCATGTCGTCGATCTCCTGCTGGCCCTGGCGGAGTGGGTCGGCTGGCGTTGGGCTCAATGCTGGGGTGCTTGCCGCAAGACCAACCAGGACTCGTGCCTCAGGAGGCATGTTCAGTCCTGACGCAATTCTCTCAATGACTTCAAGCCGGGTGATCCGGCGTCTTCCACGCAGGGTCTCGCTGATGCGCCCTTGACTTAGGCCGACTGCTTCTCCAAGTCGAGTCTGGCTCACGCCTCGCTGGTTTGCCTCACGAAGCAGCAAGCTCATGTCCCGGGCTGCCAAGGCATGCCCGACTGCGACTGACCGCCAGAAACTGGCGGGCAGCTCAATCAGTCCCACTTTGGCGTCTTCCATTGCCCAACCTGTCGCTCGCTGTATTGGCATCGTAACCGTCCATCTCGGGCTGAATGCGACGCCATCGGCGGGGCTCAACCAAAGCGATATCCCATCGTGGGATGGCTCCGGCCGTCACGCAACCCGCAGCATCGACTACAGAAAGTCATGAAGTCCTGCTGAGGGGAGACGGAACATGGTTGAAGTGCCACGGGCATTCGTTCTCCTGCGCCACCACGACCCGTCGCAGGTGAGTGGCACGGGCATTGTGGCCGAAGGCACTGAATGGACCGATGGTTCGGCGTCTGTGCGGTGGCGTGGATCTGATCCCACGGTGGCGTATTGGCCCGGAGGTATTGAGGCGATCGAGCGCATTCACGGTCATGGGGGCGCGACAGAGGTCTTGTTTCCCGACGAGTTGCCCGCCAATCGAACTGCCGAAGACTTCGCTTATCCGTTGTCGTCGGGCCTGCCCGTGCCGACCGCGAGCAAGGACGGCCTCTGTACGGGGTGTGGTGGGGCTTGGCCCTGCACGCGTTGTGCCGATTGCATCGCGGGGTTGCTGCCATGAGTGACGTTGACGAGCGCCAGGAGCTGTTCGGCTTCTTCCATGAGGAGACGTTTACCTCCGCGCGCCAGGCCGCTGACGTACGCGGTGCCATGGCCGAGTTCGCCGACCGCTGGAACTACCGCCTGGCCAAGGTGTTCACCGCCAAGCCCGGTGACGGTGCCGAGGCGTTCGAGGCCTTGCGGGAAGCGGTACGACGTGATGGTGCGGCGGTCGTAGTCCCAAACGCGGATCATCTAGCGCCGTACGGCGATGTCTACGCCCTGGTGACCGAACTCCGCGAGCTATCCGGAGAGCACGTCATGCAATCCGAGCCTGTAGAGGCTCCCTGATGCGGCGGGCGGCTGG
>Ga0190275_10002503_pt1 | contig 13201 bp, 6 predicted proteins | sample Popmic550T_FD_133745 | JGI IMG/M metagenome (GOLD analysis project Ga0190275, IMG submission 133745) | Populus adjacent soil microbial communities from riparian zone of Yellowstone River, Montana, USA - 550 T | ecosystem: Environmental > Terrestrial > Soil > Riparian zone > Trees stand | place... | reverse complement strand
GATGATGGTCTCGCCCGAGTACTCGTCGGGATCGTCGAGCTGGTACTGCACCATCGGCAGGTTCTCGCCCGGCACGCCGAGGGTCCGAAGGTTCCCCTGAAGCCCGATGCAGAGCACCACGTTCGCTGCGAGATGGCGCTCGCCGTCGCTCGTCGCGATCTCGAAAGCGCCCAGTTCGCCCTTGATCGAGACCACCTTCGAGCCGTAGCGGATGTTGACGCCGTAACTTTCGAGCTCCTTGTCCCAGGTCTCGAGAATCGTCTCCCGCTTGCCGGCACCGAAAGTGATGGGGCTGCGCAGCGGAAGCACCGACGGTTCCGCCATCACGTGCTTGCCCTTCTGGTAGCGGTAGATCGTGTCGGAAGCGTGGGATTCGGCTTCGAAAAGGATGTGCGAAACGCCGAGCTCGGCGGCGTGCGCCGCGCAGGAGAGCCCGCTGGGGCCCGAGCCGATGATCGCGATGTGGAATGTAATGCTCATCAGCAGGGTCCGGGATTCATGATTAGCGGTTCAGGATTCGGCAGGCGAAACCGCAGAATGTCGTTGCGAGGAGCCGGCAGCGACGAAGCAATCCCGGGGATCCCCGGGGTCGCCACGGCACGCTGTGCCTCGCGATGACAACCAAGCGCGAAAGTAGCCGTCGACGCCATTCTAGCAGCGTGTCCGACTTGTCTCTCCGATATGCACACCAAGGAAAGGAGGTTACGGAGGGAAACCGTGGGTTTCCTTCTGTTCGTGGGGCAGCCAGGCCCGAGCGAAGGCGAGCGCTGCCCCTATTGCACGGCCGGTCCCAGGCTCGCTTTCAGCTCTTTCAGCGCCTGCTGGAACGTGGCGGGCCGGTATTTCTCGTCGTTGACCACCGCGGAGAGGAGCTTGTTCAGCGCGGGGCCCACCGCTGGTGCGCTCAGGAGCTGGCGCTTGCGCATGAAGTCCGCGACGCTCTGGAGCGCCATTACCGCCTGCTCGGCGCCCTGGTAGTCGCTGTACTCGCCGTTCAGGCCGTCGTCGATGAGACCGATGAGCATCCCGTGCAGGTCCTTCTCCGAGAACTTGTAGGCGCCGATCCTCGGCACGAGCTGGGCGATCGCCTGCTGGAGCGTGCGCGCCTGGGCGAGGGCGTCGTTGCCGCTGGCGACGGCGCGGTGGAAGCGCTGGATCTGCTCGCCGAGCTGGGGGGCCGAGTCCGGCCCGACGCGCCGCGCGATCTGACGCACCATGAGGAGGCTCGAATCGTTCAGACGAATGGTTCCCGGGCCCACGCCGAGCCGTCCGCCGGCATTGCGCTGGTCGCCCATCGGGTGGTGGCAGGCGTGGCAGTCGAAGAGCACGAGCTCCGGAAAGAGCCCGTCGCGCCCGCGCTTCGGGTCGTTGAGGATGTCGAGAATCTCGTGCGCGCCGAGCGCCTGTCCGATCGCCCAGATCCTGACTCCGTCCCATACCTGGCCCGACTCGAAGCGGTAATGGGGCGGCTGGATCTGGGTGAAGGTGTCGAGCTCGAAGCTCATGCGCGGATGCCCGGCCGCCATCATCTTGTGAGTCACGAACTTCTGCGCGTTTCCGAAGTGACACGACAGGCACAGCTTCGCGCGGGAGACATGATCTTCAGTGGGGTACATCCCGCGCGCGAGGTTGTCGGCGTGCTTCGCCCCACGCTGCACATGGCTCTGCACCCAGCGCCCGGCCGGGCCGTGGCACGCTTCGCACGTGACGCCGTCGGAGAGCACGAAGCGCTCGCCGCGCTGGGGATCGGCGACGTTGTGCGCATGGCAGTCGAGGCATAGCGCGGACTGGTGCGCGTTCTCCTTGAGGCCCAGGCGCTTCATGATGTTTTGCGAGCGCTCGTTGAGCAGCACCGAATAGGCGCGCGCGTGCTTGTCGCGGCGCGACCAGGTCACGTATTCGTTCTGGAGCACGCTCGACTGCTTCCAGGTCTCCACCGCGCCGTGGCACAGGCTGCTCGCGCAGCTCGCCACGCCGAGCGACCTGTCCTTCGAGTTGTGCGGAAGCGGCGCGGCGGCGAACGCAGCTGCGTCGATGGCGGCCCAGGCGAAGGCAATGAAAGCGGCGCGTAGAAAATGTATTCGCACTTCAGTCAGCGTTTCATCGTGTTCAGAGACTCTTTAGGCACGTCCTGCACGGTCCACGGCACGCCGTTCGGTTTGAGAAAGAGTTTACGCTGCTCTTCGAGGTTGAACGGGCGCGAGCCGATGCGTCCGAACACCGCGACCTGCCCGCCGGTCTCGTCCACGGCGCGGTCGCGCTCCAGACCGCGCGAGAGCGAGAGCGCCGGGCTGCGCGTGCCTTTCCAGGCGATCAGGCGCGGCGTGGGGACGGGGCTGAAGCCGTAGAACTTGGGCTGCGTATCGGGCGCCGTCAACTGACCCACCTTGAGCCCGTTGGCACCGTCCGCGACATAGGCGAAGAGCGACGCATTGGTCGAGCCGACGATGACGTCCTTCGCGTCGTTCAGCTTGCCGTCCGCGTTGAACTTGGTATACAGGCGCGGGCGCTCGGGATTTTCGACGTCGACGATTGCAAGCCCATCGCGGCCCGCCGCGACGTAGGCGTATGTGCGCGCGACAAAAATGCCGCGGGCGTCGGCGAAAGGCACGCGCACGTCGAGGCGCCGGGCTTTCTCGGGGGCGGTGACGTCCAGCACCCGCAGACCGGTTCTGTCGGTGACGAAAAGGTAGCGGAACTGGAGCGCCGAGGCGCGGGGCTCGTCCATCGGTACGACTGCGGCGATTTTCGGCTTGAGCGGCACGTCGAGATTCACGATCACCATCGCAGTGGGCGTGGCGACGTAGGCGTAATAGCCCCCCATCGTGATGTGTGTCGCGCCCTTAAGCACGCCGCCGCCATCCCACGTGAGCGCGCGCTTGAGGAAGTTGTTACGGGCTTCGCCGTCCTGGAGGGTGTTGACGTCGGTGAGGATCAGCCCCTCTTCGGCATCGGTGATGATCGCGTAGTTGTAGATCGGGTGGAACGGCTGCTCCTGGTTGGTCACCCTCATGAGGTCGCCCTGGTTCTTGAAAGGCGCGATCGGCTGGTTCGTCGGGAGTGCGACGCAGGTCGCGTTAGGCGACGGGATGTGCGTGTCGTGCCCGAGCTTCGAGAACGGCGCGGTGATGATGCGCTGGGAGATGCCCTTGTTCGCGATCGACGCGACGTCGTACACCCGCATGCCGCCGGCGCCTTCCGCGACGTAGATGTATTCACCCCGCAGCTGGAGGCAGCTCGCGCGTCCGCGCGTGCCGTGATCGTGCGCGGTTACGCCCAGGCGTGCAGAATCCACGTCCGGCAGCTCACGTCCGCGCTTCTCGTGCGCCGCAAACCAGTCGGGGTACGCATAGCGGTGGAGGTAGCTCCCGATCACTGCCTGCGGCTCTTCCCATTCGGTGACCTGCACTGCCTCGATGTGGCGCTCTTCGCCGAGCCAGGCGTTGAAGCCGATGAAGTTCACGAAGTTGGTCCCGTGCAGGAGGAGCTGCGCCATGATCGCGTTGTTGTCGTTCGCCGCGGAGACGTGACAGTCGCTGCACGTCTTGGTCTCGGTCTTCCTCTCCGTGTGCGGGTAATGCGGCGCGAACGCCTGGCTCGAGAACCCGCTCGCGGCAACCGGCGGCTGCTGGATGTAGATGCGCTCGCGATTCGCGTTTGTCGACGACAGGACCAGGGCGGACGAAGACCGGATCGGCGCGATCTTGCTGCCCTTCACCGGGCCGTGCCGGCCGAGCTGGAAGATGTCGTCGCGCACTACCTGCGGGTTGTACGTGGCGTAATTGCGCGTCGGCCCGCCTTCGAAGTGCAGCCTGTCGGTCTTCCAGTTCGCCTCGATCGGGAGGTGGCAGCCGTTGCAGCTCGTCGTCCACGAGACGTGGCAGGTGTAGCACGTCATGCTCTCGTTACCGTGGGCGCGCTTGTCCTCGGGCACCGAGGTGCCCCAGGTCTGCGCATAATCATCGTGGCTGCCCTTCGCCATCAGCTTGGCGCGCGCCGCCTTTGGGTTGTACTCCCCGTGCTTCGGGTTCACGCTGTCGCGCACGAGCGAGAGCGTCCACTCCTTCTTGGGGTCCATCGACGAGCGCTGGTAGAGCTTGCCTTCGCGCCACTCGAAGCGCCGGCGGCCGTCGGGCGTGCGCAGAAGACCCAGGTCCATGCCGCCGGCTCTCGCCGCGGGCCCGGAAGTGAAGAGCGTCGGATAGCGATCGGACGTGCCGTGGCAATCCACGCAGTCGATCTCGATCGCCGCGGCGACTTCGCCGTAGATATGGCCGTTGCCGTGCGAGTCCTGGCCGAAGTGGCAGTCGACGCAGTGCATGCCGACGTCGAGATGCACCGAGGACATGTGCACCGCTTTCTTGAATTTCTGGGGATCTTCGTCCGAGACCGCCTTGCCGTCCTTGTCGAGGAGGGTGCCTTTGCGGTCGCGCTTGAAGATCGCGCGGAAATTCCAGCCGTGGCCGTGGTAATCGGCAAACTGCGTGTCCTTCAGCTTCGGGTTGAGCTTGGAGACGTCCTTCAGGAAGCCGGGATCGCTCCAGTTGCCGAGCACCGCGGCGCCTTCGGGATTGCGGTCGAGGATGCGCCGGCGCTCGTCGTGGTCCGGGTAGCGCTGCTTCTCCGGCCACATGAAAGGCGCGTCGGCTTCGTAATCCCACATCGTGTAGCCGTAGAAGCTGTTCACGAAAACGTTCGGCTGGTGCATGTGGCACGTCATGCACTGCGACGAGGGAATCGCGCGGGTGAATTCGTGCTTCAGCGGGTGTCCCGATCGATCCTTGGGTATGGTCGGGTCGGCCGTGACCGATTTGCCTTCGTGGCCGAACTTCGCGTAATGACCGGAATGGCGCGGGTCGCGGTCATTGGCGTAGACCACGTGGCAGCTTGCGCAGCCCGACGAGCGATAGTCGCCCGGCTGCTCGTTGGTGCCGAGAAACCACATCAGCGGGTCGTTGAGCCGGGTCTTGGTGAGGTTGATGAGCGGCACCGCGATGCGCGCCCCGGTTCCGGGGCCGCGGTTCGACTGCTTGATGTCGGGCCGTCCGGGCTCGTCGAGGATCTGGAGGCGCCCGCCGAGGTTCGGCACCCCGATCTCCGGGAAGAGAGTGCCGATGACGCGTCCGCCGCGCTCGAACACGCGGAAGACGTCGCCGGGCGGCACCGTCTCCCACGCCGGCAACGGGATGAGCTCCGCGAGGATGCCTTTCCCGGTCATCCATGCGTCCGGCACGACCGGGTTCCTGATGAGCGCGGGCTCGCCGATGCGCGTGTATGCCTCGCCGAGGATGCCGCGCTTGTTGGAGAGGATCCCGTTGTTGTAGGACGCGCCGTTGAAGAGCATCGCGCCCGTCGCCATGATGCTGCGCTCGGCGGCCTGGATGATCTCGAGGTGGCAGGCGCCGCACGCTTCGCGCGCGATGCGGTAGTCGGCGGGATTGACGAAGCGGATGAACTCGGGCCGCTCGCGGTTGAGCAGCGTGTACGAGGCTTCGGGGTTGGCCGACGCCGGTGTCTTCCACTCTTTCGGGAAGCGCGGCGCCACATGCGCCCGCCCCATCGCGGCCATGTATTCGGGCGTCTCGAAGAATTTCGGCGTGTCCTGCGGCGGCGACTTGACGCTCGCGTTGCCTCCGTGACAATCGACGCAGCCCAGCACGACGCCGGGGCTTTCGTGCATGCTCGCGCGATCGGTCTCCCGGTGGCAGGTAACGCAGCCGGCGGACTTATCCGCCGCGTCCTGCGCGGTCTGTGACGCAGGCGCGTGCGGAGCGGTTTCAACCGGCGACGCGGGCACGTCGGCCGCCGGTGCGAGCGCCAGCGCGAGCGCAGCCGTGAACAAGATCCAGCCCGCGAGGCCGATTGCGATTAAACGCATCTACTTGTCATCGCGAGGAGGCGACAGGGCCGACCGCGGCGATCCCGTGGCGCACGCAAAAAAACGTGCGGACGCTCCGGGGTTGCTTCGCCGCTGGCGCAGCTCGCAATGACCCCGTTGGGTTCAAGGTCCGCATGCAGGTTCGGAACCGAATCAGGTGGCTTGCAACGACCATTTTTCTTAGTACGCGAGCAGGACGTTGAGGAGGACCGAGTACTGGGCGCGGTCGAACGCGTTTCCGTACAGCTCGCGTAAGCCTTTCGCCGGGAAGAGCGCCGCGGCGGACGCATTCACCACGATGTTCTGGTTGAAGAGCGGTCGATACTGGATCCCGGCCGACAGGTCGGCGCCGATGCGCGTGCTCGTGAAGCGCTGGTTGCGCAGCGTCGCGAGCGACGAGAGATTGTCGAACTCGAGGTAATTGAGATTGGTGATCACCCGGAACTGCGGCCGGATGTCGAAATCCGCGCCGATCCCGAACAGGTGCAGCCCGGGATTGGTGAAGTTCGACTGCCCGTGCTCGCGGGACGTGCGCAGCGACGCGAGCACGCCATTGCGGATCGAAAGGTTGGTGCCGCCGCCGCCGATCAGCGGGATCGACTGGCGGATCCAGTAGCTCGTGTCGGCGCCGGCGATCAGCGGATTCTCGTTGACCGCGTCGAACCCCGTGGCCTTGCCGTCAAACGGGTCCTTGTCTCCGGACTGGTAGAGCGCCGTCGCGCGCACGCGGACCCAGTCGAAATCGCGCGAGACTTCGAGCGCGCCGAAATATGCCCGGATATCCTCGCGCACCCCCGAGATCATGCCGCGGCGGTCGGTGCCGGTCGCGTAGTAGGCCGACGCGCTCACGTTCCAGCGGCCGAAGTGCCCGTCGCCGTTCAGGCCCAGGTAGGTGACGTCGTAATTGTGCGGCCGCCCCGTACCGACGACCGCAGGGCGCTCGAGGAAACCGTTCTCGTTGTAATACTGGCCGCGGTCGCCTTCGCGATTCCGGTTGTGAAGAACCGTGCCCTGCGTCGTGAAGCCGAACACGGGGAAATCCTGCCGGTAGAGGTTCACGACGTAGACGTCGTCGGCCCTCGGCCGCTGGTTCACGTCGTTCAGGCCGCTGTTCGTGTCCTTCTCGAGACGCCGGAAGGCGCCGACGTTGTACTGCCACTGGTTGTTGTCGCGCGTGCCGAACACGCGCACCCCGAGCGGCTGGTCGAGAAAGAGAAAGCCGCGAAAGTCCGTAGTGAAAGGCTGGATACCGAAGCGCACGCTGTCGAAGTCGTATCGCGTCGAGACGTCTCGCAGGTGCTTGTCGACGAAAAGCTCCTGCACGCCCAGGTAGCCGTCGTCGCGGTTCTGTCCGCGGCGCGGATCGATGTTGATCGCGCGAAACTCTTCCGTGATCGTGCGGTTCACGTTGATGACCGGCACGAAGCGGAATTCGTAATCGGGCGGGCGGAAGACCGTGTTGCCCTTGATGAGCGAGAGCCCGAGGATGGCGGTCTCGATGAACGCGGCCTGGCGGTTGCGGCCCAGGGTGGCGTTGGAACCGGGATTGCGCGTCGACTGGAGGCCGACCGGCGTCGGCAGGCTGCGCAGCTCGACGACGCTGTCCGATACCGCCGAGACGTTGAAGAACCAGTCCGGGCCGAGCTGCTTCTGGAGTACCGGCAGGTCGCCTTTGAGGACGTTCGGGTTGTACGGGTCGCGCACGTCGTACGGCATCAGCCCGAGGCCCTTCAGGATCCGCCACCGATCGATCACGGGGACTTCTTCGCGCAAGGCGTACGGCGTGGGCGCCGAAACCTTGGAGGGATCGATGACGGGCAGCCGCGGCTCCAGGCGCTGCCCCTGCGGTCGCGCGCGGTCGAGCCCCGCGTCCGCGCTTTTCTCGGCGGCGGCGCGCTCTTCAGGCGTCAGCGATTGCGGCACCCGCGGATCCCGGCCCGCGGCTTCGGTGCCGAGACGGCTGTCGGCGGGGAACGGCGCAACGGCGAGCGATGCGCCGGTGGGTCCGACCGCATTGAGTATCCATGCGGGTGGCGCGCCGACGCGCCGCACCCGATACCACTCGCCCGATTTTGCATCGGCCTCGAGCTGCACGCCCTGCTCGACGCGGCCGATGACCGGCGACTCGGCGTCGGGCTTTTCGTGCAGCGGGGCCCTCGTTACGAGAACTTGGACCAGGAAGCGCTCCGTCGCCGCCGGTGCAGCTGCTGCAGCCGGCGTTGCCGCAGCGAGCGCGCGTCCCTCCAGCGCCGCGGCCGACGCCGTCTCTTCCGTCGCCCCGGCAAAGCTCGCCGCCGGGGCGAGGCCGATGGCGGCGCCCGCGATCAGCGCGAGCGCACGCGGGCGTCGGAGTTTTTCAGAGGCCATCGCAGACATCCGTCGCGGTGGTGTCGAGGAAAGGTGCGATGGGGCAGTTGACGTAGCGCAATCGTCCTCCCGGCAACCCGGCGATCTGGTCGGCGCGAATCGCCGCGGGTGCATTCGCGATCCCCGTGCCGAGGGCGCTGCCCGCGTTCGCGAGGCCGAGGAACGCGATCATGTCGTCCTGGTCGATGCCGTCGCCCGAAACGCCGATCGCGCCGACGATCGTGCCGCCGCGATAGATCGGCACCCCGCCGGCGAAGATCTGGATGCCGTTCGGGACGCGCGCGAGCCCGGTGCAGGGCGGCACCTGCGCGCCCGCGAAGAGGTTGGCCACCACGCGGTTGATGACGAGGTCGAGCTGGAGGCCGTCGTTGAACGGGCTCCACTGCCCGGACGGCTTCGAAAGCGGGCCGGGCGGGGTGCCCTCGATCCCGTCAGGGAAGAAGGGCCGCGCGAGGTTACCGATCGCCCGCGCGCTGTAGGCGCGCCCATCGGTGAGCGCCGTGCCGCCCGGAATGAACGCCTGCATGTTGGCGACGTATGTGGTGATCGGCGAGACCGCGGGCGGCGTCGGGTACAGGGCGGGTGGCTCCGCGGAAAGCTCCGCGGCGGCGGTGGGCAGCGAGAACAGGAGCGCGGCGCGCGCCTTCTGAGCGGAGACGTCGATGCCGAACACCGGCGCGTCGGGCGTCCGGACGAGTCCGACGATGACGCCGTTGGTGTCGACGACGGTGATCGACACCTGCGCGGGCGCGCCGACGGGCTGGCGTATCTGCGCGCGGGTGCGGTTCGCCACGCGGATGGCTTCAACGAGAACGCGCGACACCTCCGGCTGCGTGAGCCGGCCGTCGGTGCCCGCAATCACCGGAAAGCGATTGACGCCCGCGCCGTTGTCGAGCACGAATGAATTCGTGCCGGCAAACGCGGGATCGGTGTTCGGGCGCACACCCGAGGCCGTCGTCGTATAAGCCGTTCCCGGGGATACGACGCCAGGGTTGTAGCCGGGCACGGGGACGAGCGCGCCGGGCACGGTGGCGAAGGCGGGTGCAGCGCCGGGGTTCGATGCGATCGCCTGCGAGTCGAGATAGCGCAGCGTCCGGCCGTCGACTGCGATCCGGTCGGCACGGCGGGCAGCCGGGGCTTCGAACCCGCTCGTGCCTGCCACCGCGATCAGCTCGTCCGTGTTGGTGTCGATGTCGAAGATGTTGAGATCGAGCCCGTAAACGTTGTCCGCGATGATGCCGACGCCGCCGACCACGGTGCCGCTCTTGTACAGCGGCAATCCGCCCGGGTCCGCGGCGAGGCCGAGGGGAGAGCCTTTGGGCCCGGCGGTCCCGGCGCCGCCGTTGCTCACGACGTCAGAGCACGAGAGCGACGAAAACTGCACGCCGAAAAGCGGGCCGCTGGCCTGATTTCTTTCACCCGGATTGAAGTTCTCCTGCACGATCTGGCTCGCGGTGCGCGTCGTGAATGCATTGCCTTCGCTCGAAAGGTACGCGCCGGTGATCGCCTTGCTGATCGCCGCGAACTCGGACGGCACGATGGCCACATTCTCGAGCCCGCCCGTAACGGGGCGCCCGCTCGAGATGAGGAACGTCGGCGCGGCGCCCAGCATCCTGAAAACAGCGAGCACGTTACCGACGCGATCGACCACTGCGATCGTGGCCGGCGTGCCGCGCGCCGTGGCTTCCTGGGCGGCCTGCGCGATCACGCGCTCCACTTCCGCGATGGTGAGCGCGGTCAGCGTCGCCGTTGCGCACCCGCCGGTGCACCCTGCGCCCAGCGACCCTCCACTACCGCCGCCGCCAGAGCCCCCGCCGCAGGCGGCAAGCAACGTTACGAAGATGAGCGTGGCGAAGCGTCGTTTCATTTCTTTCCCTTTTTTGTCGCCGGCTGCAGTGCTGCGTGCCAGTTTTCGCTGCCGGCGTGAAACTTGTGGCACGTGGCGCAATCCGACGTCACCTTGCCGATCACCGCTCGCGCGCCGACGTGACATTCGCGGCACTTCTCGACGGTGGGCATGGCGACGTCCGTCGCCTTTTTCGAGCGCGTGACATCATGACACGTCGAGCAGCGTTCGGTCGCGTGCTTCGCGTGGGTAAACAATGCCTGCGGCATCCAGGTGTGAGCGACGCGCACCGGCGCGACTTTGTAGCCGGCCGGCTCGCGCGTCACGTAGTGGCAGGTCGAGCACACGTCGCGCGTTTCGTAGAGCTCGCGCAGCACGCGCTGGGCGCGCTCGTCGGCGATGCGCAGGGCCTGCTGGCGCTCCTGGTAGTCGATTTCCGCGCCCGGCCGCATGCGCTGGAGGTCCGGCGGCGGCACGACGCCGGGCGGCACGTCCCCGAGCACGAGGCGCGCGTAGAACTCGCGCAGCACCGTCATGACGGCCTGCTCGGAGCCGTGGGGCACCTGGCGCGTTGTCACCTTGGGCTCGAACGCGAGCGAATGGCAGCGCTGGCAGTGCTTCTCCATCGTGACCGGCTCGATGAGGCGCCCGCCACGCGCTTCGGGCTGGTGGCAGTCGGCGCAGTCCATCACCGTGCGGCGCTCTTCGGGATCGCGTATGCCGTTGGGGTCGAGGTGGAGCGCATGGTTGAACTTGAGATTCGAGCGCTCTACCATTTCGGCGGTCGCCGGTGTGGCCTGGCGCACGCGGCGAATGGCATTCGGGTGGCTCGCGTCGAGCAGCGACACCCTGAACGCGGGGTGGTCTTCCACGAAGTCCGTGACGTTGGCCGACTGCGCGGCCGGCGCCGCGTTCTTTACGTCGACATGGCAATCGGCGCACAGCTCCTGCGCGCGCGGCGCCATCTGCATCCCTTTATGGTCGCGGTGGCATTCTGCGCAGCGGGTCGTGGCGAAGGTCACGCCGCGGGCGCCGGTGAGCTCGGTGCGCGGGACGTGCTCCTTGAGCGCCTGGTGACACGACACGCACGCCGAGTCGCGCACCTGGAGGAACGCGAACTGGTGGCAGCTGCGGCAGTCCTTGCCGAAAACCTGGTGGCCTCGCGAGACCGGTCCGGGGTTCCACGACTGAGCGAAATTGCCCGCGACGACGGGGACGATCTCACGCAGCATCTCGCGCGCGGAGCCGGGCTCGGCTGGCGTGGAGCCGCCGAGAAAGCCCGCGGCCAGCGGGACGACCAGGCAGAGCAGGATGATGCCGAGGAACGCGAGGTAGGACAGGCGGCGTTTCGAAAGGCGCGGGGTGCGCATGAGCACCCGGCGCACTATGTTGCCGCCCGGGGGCGACTGCTCGCTCGCGCTGACTGCGAGGGCCAGCAGCAGGCCCGTCGGCTGAGGCTCGATCGTGATGAGGTACGGGCCGATCTCGACCACGTCGCCGACCGCCAGGCGCGCGCTGTCGACGGGACGGCCGTTGACTTCGATGGCGCCTTCGATCGCCTCCAGCGTCGCGCCGTCCTCGGCGACCGTGATCCGCGCGTGGTTGAGTGCGACGCGCGCATCCTGCAGATGGATCTGGCTCTTCGAGCCGCGGCCGACGATCAGCACCGGGCCGGCGACGCGGCGCTGGTCGCGCTGGGCCTTGCCGCGCGGGTTGGTGCGTACGAATGTGACGAGGACGTCCATGCTCCGGGTCGCCGTTACCAGTAATAGAACACTGCGACGACGTGCGCGATCAGCGCAGCGAGCAGCGCGAAGGCGAGCGGCACGTGGAAATACAGCCACAGCTGGAGCAGGGCCCGAAAGCGGAGGTCGCTGCGGATGCGGTCGGTGAGGCCGCGCTTACGCGTCATCTCGGTGAGGAGATGCTCGTTCAGCTTCGCCTGCTCCCCGGTGAGCGTGCGCCCGATCGTCTTGAGGGCGTTGCACGCAGCGAGCGTCGGACATGCCGCGGGCTTGAGCACGGGTCGCAGCGTGAGGCTGCCGGTTTGCGTCATTTCGCGGGCCACCGCGCGCGATGCGCTCCCCACGATGGCGTTGATGTCGTCGGGCAGATCGAGCGCGATGCGGCGGCATTTGTGGTCGAGGTCCGCGACTTTCATGAGCAGGGTCTCGAGCGTCTCGTTCCCGGCGTTCTTGGTCATGAGCTCCGGGTAATGCAGGTACGCGTACACCCCGAAGAAGCCGCTCACGACGACCGCCACCGTCAACGCGTACGCGAGCGTGTGGATGTTCCAGCCGAACTCGAACGCGCAATGCAGCGACACGATCACGATGAGGCTCGTGCCGAGGTATACGTGCGCGGAGGTCCAGCCCTGGAGACTGCCGACCGCGTTGCGATAGCGGCGCTTGCGCACGCCCAGGAGCATCAGCCAGAGGATCATCGCCGCGCCGATGCCGCCCAGGGTATAGCCGAGCCACGTGCCTCCGTACGGCTTCAGGTACACGGTCGGGGGCTCGTGCCACGCGTAGGCCGCGATCGCGGCGACGCAAAAGAGCAGGGCGACTCGCAGGTAGCGGCCGCCTTTGTAGCCGAGGATGGACTGGTGCTGCTGCATCAGGGCAAGCTGGACATCGCTTTTTTATTTAGGGACTTGAGGTGAGACTCCCGTAGCCCCCGCAGTATATCCGAGCAGGCGCCCCTACCGCCGTTCCAAGGAAAGGAGGTTACGGAGGGAAACCTCGGTTTCCCTCCGTTCGTGCACCGAGGCGCGGCTTGGGCGACTTGTCGCCCTGGCTTCATCGCCGCGCCTAGCCCCCACGCGCAAACTCCGGGAAAAGGGTCATGGCGCCGTCCACGAAGAGCGTCTGGCCGTTGACATAGTCGGAATCGTCCGACGCGAGCCAGACGGCGGCTTTGCCGATGTCTTCCGGCACGCCGATGCGGCCGTAGGGGATCAGCTCGAGCAGGGCGTCAAGGGCTTCCTTCGTCTCCCACGCCTCGCGGTTGATCGGCGTCTGGATCGCCCCCGGCCCGATCGAGTTGACGCGGATCTTCTGCGGCGCGAGCTCCTGCGACAGCGATTGCATGAACATGCGCACCCCGCCTTT
>Ga0190275_10002502_pt1 | contig 13202 bp, 13 predicted proteins | sample Popmic550T_FD_133745 | JGI IMG/M metagenome (GOLD analysis project Ga0190275, IMG submission 133745) | Populus adjacent soil microbial communities from riparian zone of Yellowstone River, Montana, USA - 550 T | ecosystem: Environmental > Terrestrial > Soil > Riparian zone > Trees stand | place... | reverse complement strand
CTTCTTGAGTTCGCAAGGTTCGATTCGGAATTCACCGTCGGGATTCGGTTGGACAAAACAATTCGCTTTGACGAACTTCGTTCCCCGAATCTCCCTGACGAGCTCGTCGCCACTGAGGTAGCTTGTGCGCTCTCCAGTCAGAAGAAGGTCAACCGCACCGGTGTGCCGACGCTCCCGCGCCAGGTCGTTTGCGTTCATTGGATCCCCCTCGACTGGGAGGGTCCGGCCGGTGCAGGACCACTACCCCCAGCCGGTAAGCACGTTACGCCGCATGACCGGACGCGACTAGCGTGAGTAGCCGACCTCCTCTGGACGGCATTACCTGGAACCGAACGGCGGACGGGCGCTGGGTTGAGACAGGCGCCGGGAGCTGCGTGGTAGAGCCTGCACACACGTCCCGCACCCGGATCAGATCACCGCCCATCGGGCCGGCACCAGCCTTATATGCACGCCCGAGCCGATCTTGGTCAGGTCTCACCGGGGCTCTCCCCGCGTTGTCAGGCGAGGAGGGCGAGCTCAATCCAGCTCAGGAGCGGGTGCCAGATCGTTCGACCCCGGGCGGTAACGCTGGCCGGTCTCCGGGTGGTGCCCCTGTCGGTGGCCTGGCACCGGCGGGGCGTGCGTGGCTGCCAGGACTCCGAGAGATGCGGCGACATCCGGGTCCGCGCTGACCACAGCCGGAGCCGGCAGGGGAGCGGCCACCGCGGCGAGCTGGTCGTTGATCGCTTTCCGGGTTGTGTACGCCGCGTGGAGGGCGTCTTGGTGCTGGAACGGTTTGCCGAGCTCTCCTTCGGCGCGGGTGATCTCGGTAGCGAGCTCGTCGATCCAGTCCTGCTTGGCGGTTAGTTTGCGGTCAAGGCTGCCGAGTGCGTTCTCGAAGCGGACGACCAGGCCGGGCGCCGCGTTCTCGATGTCGCCGGTGGAGATCGCGATGCCGTCGACCGGTACGCCGACAACGTCGACCAGGACGTACGGCTTGTCGTCGCGGTACTGGCGCTTGGCGGTGAGTTCGAAGCCGCCGAGCTGACCGACTGCTTGCTCGGCTGAGTCCCATCGCGGCGCGTTCAGTACTGCGGCTGCTCGGCCGGCGAGTGCCCGCGCGGCCTGGGCGCGTTCGTTGTACAGGCGGCCATCGACCTGCATCCGGAACTGGTCGCCGCGGGTGTCGACCCGGCGCGCGAGAACTGCCTCGAGGCGGGGGATCTCGCTACGGAGTACCGCGATCTGCTTGGTGTCCTCGCGGATCCGGTGCTTCAGCATGCTCTGTGCTTGGCCGTGAGCGCGTTCAGCTGTTCGCTAGCGGATGTGGTTCGCCGGTGAGGGTGGAGAGGGCTTGGGCTATTTCGGGGAGGGTGGCCTTGACGTAGGTGGCGGTTGTGCCTGCGGCGGGGGCTTCGGTGTGGCCGGCGAAGGCGCGGGCGGTGGCGTAGCCGTAGTTGCGTTCTACCCAGGTGAGCGTTGTGTGCCTGAGCCAGTGGGTGGATATCTGCTGGGTGGCAACCCAGGGCAGATGTCGTCCGAGGCGATCCCACAGGTGGTCGTAGCGGCGTTTGGTGATGGGGCGGCCGTCGACATAGCGGAGAAGTTGGCCGTTTGGTGGGGCGCCGCGGGATTCCGCGTGGTGCAGGAGATGCGACATAAGGGTGGGGGACACGGGTTGCCAGCGCACGGTCTCGCCTTTCTCGGTGAGCCGGATGAGGCATTGAGTGGCGTCCAGATCGTTGGGGGTCAGGGCGAGCGCGCCCCCGCGCCGGCAGGCGGTTTCGGTGTGGAGTCTGAGGATGATGCTGTCGAGGGCGGGGTCGTTTCCGGTGGTGGCAGCGATTTGGTTGATTTCGGCGAGTTGTGTGTCTGGGATGGCTCGTCGGGTGGAGGTCAGGCGGCGAGGCTTGGCGACTTTGAGGGCTGGGTTGGTGCCGGGGTTGATAAGGCCGTCGTTCTCGGCATTGGTGTAGACGCAGCGGAGGGCTGCGATGAAGTGTTCGGTTGCGGAGCGCCCGCCGCGGGCGTTGCGGCGGACGGTGACGGTGGTTTTGAGGGTTTCGGTGAGCTGCCGGATTTCTGTTGGTGTGGGTTCGTCGAGTCGGCGGGCGCCCCAGTGTTCGACCAGGCGGTTCCAGTAGGAGCTGTAGACGCGTCTGGTTCCGGCTCCGACGGCTGTGCTGACGATGGGGACGTACTCGGCGAAGGTAGGGACGGCCGTTGGTGGGGCGGCGGTTGCCAGGAGGTCGGTGACGCTGACGCCTAGGCGTGCGAGCAGAAGGCGGGCGGTTTCGACGTCGGCGCTGTTGGTTTGCGTCATAGTGCAGCTCCGTCAGCCAGGAGGGTGTCGAGGGTGGCTGGTGGGTAGATCGTCAGCAGAGAGCTAGTCGGGTCGGCAGCCAGGAGAACTCGATCTCCGGTGGTGAGTGCGCAGAGGTGCCGCAGTGGTGCAGGGATGCACACATGGCCCTGTGACGTGAGGTAGAAGGATCCAGTGGGATCAGGTCTGAGCAGAAGGACTCCGCGTACCGCGGTCAAGGTCAGCGCGAGGTCGTGCGACCAAGCCAGCTGACGCATGATGCGGGCGTCGGTTAGGCGACCGCTGTGATCGATCGACGACAAGCCGTAGATGGTCGCTGAGGTACGTCGTGCGGCCAATGTGGGCAGGGGAAGAGGGCCGCGGTCAGGCAGCAAGGAAGGGGCCAACTTGCCTGCTGTTGCAGGCATTCGAAGCGCCGGGATACGCAGGTCGACCGGGGTGCTCATCGGGTGGCCCCCAACGGCCAAACGCAGGACGGCTTCGTGGAGCACCGAAGCGCTTCACGAAGCCGGGTTACTTGATACTTCTCGTAGCGCAGGTATGCGCAGCGTGTGTGCCAGAGGCGGGACTTGAACCCGCACGCCCGGGGGCACCGGCACCTAAAGCCGGCGTGTCTGCCATTCCACCACTCTGGCGAGGGGAGATCGGCGTCCCCCTGGGAACATCTTAGGGGGACGCCGATCGGTCAGCGGCTCTGCAGGGCGCTGATGAAGACTGTTCGCAGGTCCGACGGGTTCAGGGCCACGTAGCTTTGACCGCCGGTGGCCTGGGCGAGCTGTCGGAGCTCGTTGGCGTCGGCGTCCGGGCCCATGCCCAGGGCGATGATCCGGACCGGGCGGGCCGGGTCGCGCAGGCCTTCTAGGGTCTGCACGGCTTTGGCCAGGGAGAGGCTGCCCGGGTCGTCGTTCTTGCCGTCGGTGAAGAGCAGGACGGCGTTGACGGCGCTGGAGTCGTAGCTGCTGCGTACTGCTTGGACGGCGGCGATGGCGGTGTCGTACAGACCGGTACCACCACCCTTGATCGGCTTCTGGATCACCATGTTCGCGGTGATCTTCTGCCGCTGGGCAGGAGTCAGTTTGCCGATCGGTACGACCTCACGGAAGTCGGCGCCCAGTGGCCCGATTTTCGTCGAGAACGTCCACAGACCGAGTGCTGCGTTGTCCGGGAACAGTCGCAGGCCGCCCACCGCTGCTTCGATGGTGAGCTGCATCCGGGTCTTGCTGCCGACCTTCTCGGCCATCGAGCCGGAGACGTCGACCACGGCCAGCGAGTGCGCTGACAGTGACAGCCGGGTCCAGCTCAGCAGCGTCTTGTTGACGGCCGCCGCGGACGGTGCGGTCAGCCTGGTGATCGCTCCGACGCCGCGGCCCTCGCCGAGCTCGCTGGTCAGCGGGTCCCGGAAGCCGGCGTCGTCGCGTGCTGTGCCGGCCGAGTTGGAGATCAGTTCCGCTGCGAGCGCCTTGCCCGCTTCGGAGTACACCTCGTCGTTCGTCTGCGCGGTCACCACGACCGGGTAGTCGAGCAGGAGGGTGCCGGTGCGCGGCACGATCGCCTTCAGTTCGGTGTCAGGGTGCTCGTCCTGGTACTTGACGTAGCTCTGCTCCGAGGCCGGTACGACGAGCTGGCTGCCGGCCTGACCTGCCCGGCTGAACAGCCCGTTCACGTCGGTGTAGGGCTTGGCCATCGAGCCGAGCTTCTGCGCCGTCGGCACGATCACCCCCGCCACCTGGTTGTCGGTGGCAGACGTCTTCTGCCGCTCGGCCTGGACGGCCAGCAGCGCCAAGGCACCGGGCGACTGGCTCAACGGGTCGAGCAGGGCCGGTTGGGCCCGTGAGAAGACGCCGAGCCAGGACGAGGTGTCGGCGAAGTTGTCTGTCCGGCCGACGAGTACCAGCGGTGAGGTCGCGATCGAAGGAACGGCGATCGTCGGAAGCTTCTGGCCGTCGTCGGCCTGAGCCACCCACAGCGACGAGTCCGGCACCCACAGGTCGGGCCGGTTGTCGGTACTGCCGGCGACGTCCTTGGCCACCTTGGCCGAGGGTGCCGCGCTGATGGTGAACTGCAAGCACGAAGTGCTGTCATCCTTCTTGGCCGCCAGCGACTTGGCCGCTGACTCCAGCAGGGGCTGAACCTCGGGCGTCGTGCTGAGCCGGACCTGTGTCGGGTCGTCGCAGGACTTCCCACCCAGGAAGCCGTCGGCACCCGATTCCGATCCGAAGGAGCGGACCACAAACACGGCGCCCAATGACAGCACCAGTAGACCGACGGCGGTCAGATACACCGGACGCCGGTTGTTGTTACTTTTCGTCACCGCAGAGGAGTGTTTTCCCATCGCGGCAGGTCCCTCCCTCCCAGAGGCAGACTGCGGGCGCAGATTACCCGGTTTGCACTGGTCAGGGCCAAGAGCGCCACTGGTGTTCACGCCCTGGATGGAGGGTTGCAAATGACCGCCGGATGCACATCCGGTCCCGCTCTTCCCCAGCAGACCCGGAAAAGTCACTCAGCGTAGTGTTGCCGCTGCGGTCAGGTGAAATCCGAGTGTGGTCCAAATCACATTTCGACTTTGCTCAAACGACCGTTGCATGGACCACCGTCATGAAACGGTCGAGGGTTTCCCTCCGTCTCATGTCCTGACAACCGCGCGGGCGGTCTAGTCCAGCCCGAGATCGCGGCGCAGTTTGGCGACGTGCCCGGTGGCCTTCACGTTGTACTGCGCGACCGCGATCTTGCCGTCCGGGTCGATCACGAAGGTCGACCGGATCACGCCGGTCACCTTCTTGCCGTACATCGTCTTCTCCCCGAAGGCGCCGTACGCCGTCAGCACCGTCTTGTCCGGGTCACTCAGCAGCGGGAACGTCACGCCGTCGCGCTCGCGGAACTTGGCCAGTTTGGCGGGCTTGTCCGGCGAGACGCCCAGTACGGCGTATCCCTGGGCCTGCAGCGAGTCGAGCGAGTCGCGGAAGTCGCAGGCCTGCTTGGTGCAGCCCGGGGTCATCGCGGCCGGGTAGAAGTACACGATCACGCTCTTGCCGCGCAGCGAGGCGAGCGAGACGTCGGTGCCATCGGCGTCGGGGAGGGTGAACTCGGGTGCGGGGTCGCCGACGGACAGACGTTCGGACATCAGGTGCCCTCCACAGAACGGATCGGGTGATTGTCCGACATTCTGCCGCACGTGCCGACGCGCCGCCCAAGTGGCCCGAGTGGCTGGTGGGGAAGCTCAGATCACGCTGAGATCGACCGCGTCGGCCATCGCCCGATAGCCCGCCTCGTTCGGGTGCAGGTGGTCCCCGCTGTCGTACTGCGGCGCCAGCCTGGTCGTGTCAGCGGGATCAGCCAGCGCGGCCGCGAAGTCGGCGACGGCGTCAAACTCGCCGCTGGTGCGGATCCAGGTGTTCGCGGCCGCCCAGATCCGCTCACTGCGCTCGGTATGGACCGCGGCACCCCCGAACGGCGGCAGGGTGACTCCGACGATGCGGATCCCTCGGGAGTGGGCCTCCTGGATGAGCGTGCGATAGCCGGCGATGAGTTGCTCGGCCGTTATCGCCGGGTTAGGCGTCGTGCAGGGCGTCGGCGCGACCTCGGGGGAGCCGATGTCGTTGATACCTATCAGTACTAGCGCAGTCGTGGCTCCAGGCTGATCCAGTACGTCGCGCTGGAACCGGACCACGCCCCGGTCGCCGTAACAGGCCGACTCGGTCAGTAGCCGGTTACTGCCGAGACCGGCGTTGAGTACCGGCGTCGGTCGACCCGCGGCGGCGAGTCGCGCGGCCAGTAGATCCGGGTACCGCCGGCCGGGCGTAGTACGGAAGCCGTTCGTGATCGAGTCGCCGAAGGCCACCACTGCGCCGGTGCCTGAGGCGACAGTGTCGACACCGGCCAGGAAGTACCAGCTGCCACTGCTCTCCCGGTACGCCGCCCCCGTGGTCTCCGCTAGCTGGTCGCCCTGCGCCCGGTACGCCGCTCCGGCCGCCCCGTACTCATGGAAGGTGGCCGGCCCAGTGGCCTCGGCGAAGTACAGCGTCACGGCGACCCGAGTCCCGCTGGTCACACCGGGCAGCGCGATCGCGTCGCTGGCTGCCTGGCCGCCGACGGGCACGCTGACTGTCCCGGCTCCGCGGAACCACACCTGCCGTACCGACCCCGGCTCGACCGCTGCACCCACTGTCGCCTTCGCCACGGTCGCACCAGCCAACTTGAGAGGCCGTACGCCGTACTGGTTGCTGACTCGGATCCGCAGCTCTGGACCGCCGGCGGCCAACTGGACCACTTGCCGCACTGACTGGGCAGCGAACCCCTGCTGGGACCAGCCCGTAGTCGGCTGCTGCATCGCAGTGAGCCAAGCGGCCCGCCAACCGTCGGTTACGACAGGAGTGAACGACCACTGGGTCAGTCCTGCGACTATCGCCAGCAAGCCGGACCAGCTACCCAGAACTCGCATTTCCAGCTTCCTAACTTGTTCGTTGCTTCTCCAGCCTGATGCAGAAAGGTCCGCAGAAGTTAGGTCTCGGCGCGTGATTTAAGGGTTTTCCGGCGGCGGGATGCGGCACAGTGGTCTTATGCGGGCGATGACGGTGGTGCCGGGCAAAGCTGACTCTGCGTCGGTCGGCGAAGTACCAGAGCCTGCTGAGTCCGACGGCTCCGTACTGGTCGAAGGCCTGCTAGCCGGCATCTGCGGCACGGACGTAGAGATGTGCAGTGGTCTATTCGGCACTGGCCGCCAAGGCGCGGACAAGCTCGTGATCGGCCACGAGTCGCTAGGCCGGGTGCTAGAGGCTCCGGAAGGCTCCGGCTTCACCACTGGCGATCTAGTCGCCGGCATAGTGCGTCGCCCCGACCCGGTGCCTTGCCCTGCCTGTGCCCGCGGCGAGTGGGACTTCTGCCGCAACGGCCGCTACACCGAGCGCGGCATCAAGGAGATGGACGGCTACGGCGCCGAACGCTGGCGAGTCGACCCGTACTACGCCGTACCGGTCCCAACGCAGCTCGGCCGCCTCGGAGTACTGGTCGAGCCGGCCAGCATCCTCGCCAAAGCCTGGGAGCAAGTCGACCAGGTCGGCGGCCGGTCCTGGTACAGCCCGCAACACGTGCTGGTCACCGGCGCCGGGCCGATCGGGCTACTGGCCGCTCTGATCGCCACGCAGCGCGGCTACACGGTGCACGTGCTCGACCTCGCCACTGACGGTCCGAAGCCGCAACTGGTCCGGGACCTGGGTGCGGAGTACCTCAATGACCTCGCTGACCTCCAGGCAGCGCCTGACGTGGTCATCGAGGCCACCGGCGCCGGGCAGGTAGTGGTCGACTGCGCGAAGCTACTGCCGCCGGCCGGAGTGATGTGCCTGACCGGCATCTCGCCCAGCCCGGCGACCATCGACGTACAGCTGGATGCGCTGACACGGCAGCTCGTAGTACGGAATGCAGCGCTGGTTGGATCGGTGAATGCGGCCAAGCGGCACTATGCGGAGGCCGTGGACGTCTTGCTGGCTGCCGATCCCGCCTGGCTGGAGCGGCTCATCACCCGGTCCGTGCCGCTGTCGGACTGGCCCGCGGCCCTGGTGAAGGAGCCCGACGACATCAAGGTGGTCGTCGACCTCCAGTCCTGAGCTGCGGGGCAGACCTGCAAAGATGTGATCAAACACTGTGAAGGGAGCCCTGGTGCCGGACACGCAGGCTCGGACCACCGAGCAGATCGAGGCGGACATCGCCGCCACCCGTGCACGACTGGCCTCGACCGTCGACGAGTTGGTCGACCGGGCACACCCGAAGAACGTCGCCAAGCGGCAGGTCGAACAGGCCCGGGCCCAGGTGTTCGACGAGCGCGGCGAGTTGCGCACCCAGAAGCTGGTTGCGGTCGGTGCTGCCGCGGTGGGTGTCATCGGCATGTTGCTGATGATCCGCAAGCTGGTGGGGCGCCGGTGACCGGTCGCAAGCGGCTGACGGATGACAAACTGCCGATCCGGATGCTGCACGACCGGGTGCTTGTCTCGCTGGAGGCTGAGGGCGAGCGCAAGTCCTCGGCCGGCATCCTGATCCCCGCGACCGCGCAGATGGGCCGGCGGCTCGCCTGGGCGAAGGTGGTCGCGGTCGGCGCCAACGTCCGTACGGTCGAGATCGGTGACCGGGTGCTGTTCGACCCCGAGGACCGGGCTGAGGTCGAGGTCCGGGGCGACGACTACGTCCTGCTTCGCGAGCGCGACCTGCACGCTGTCGCCTCAGGCCGCCTCGAGGACGGTCAGACCGGCCTTTACCTGTAGTACCTCGCTAGTACTTCGGCGCTGCCGCGGCCCCGTGCCGCGGCAGCGCTTTGCGTTTCAGAAGCTGTTCGGGCCGAAGCGGAAGATCGCCACCACCAGGGCCAGGACGAGCAGCGCCGCGTTGATCCCGATCTGCGGGAACTCCTTGCGGCGGGCGTGGGTGACGATCGCGCCGAGCATGACGACCGCCAGGCCGGAGGCTGCCAGCGGGACCAGCACCGGGGCGATGTCGAGCGCGCCCGGCAGGATCAGTCCGAGCGCGGCCAGGGCCTCGGCGGCGCCGATCAGCTTGAGCGTGCCGGCGGAGAAGTCCTCGGTCCACTTCATCTGCGGGTTCTCACCGAGCTTGGCCTTGGACTGGCTCAGCTTGGTCAGGCCTGCGGCGAGGAAGAACGCCGCCAAAACGCCGGCGACGATCCAGAGAAACACGTTCATCAGTGACGGTCCGCTCTCAAAGGGTGAGTTGATGTGTCAACTCGAACGGTAGCCGCAATGACTTGAAGCGTCAACTAACCGGTAGGATGGCTGCATGACGGGGGAGCCTGAGGTGCGCTGGCTGGAGCCGGACGAGCTGGCGGCGTGGATGTCGCTGGCCGCGCTGATGTTCAAGCTGCCCGGCGTGCTCGACTTCCAGCTGCAGCGCGACTCCGGGCTCACGCACTTCGAGTACTTGGTGATGGCCGGGCTGTCCGAGTCGCCGGACCGTACGCGCCGGATGAGCGATCTGGCCGGCTTCGCCAACGGGTCGCTGTCGAGGCTCTCGCATGTCGTCAAGCGCCTGGAGCGGCGGGGTTTCGTCGTACGACGACCGGATGCCGAGGATGGCCGGATCACGGTGGCCGAGCTCACCGACACCGGGTATGAGCAGGTTGTTGCCGCTGCACCAGGTCATGTCGCCGCCGTGCGTGAGTACGTGATCGACGCGCTCAGTCGTGAGCAATTGGCTCAGCTCAAGCTGATCAGCGATCAGATCCACCACAAGGTTGATCCGCAAAGGCCTTGCTGACGGCCGAACGATCGTGCTTTTATGAGCGGGTGGGTAAGGGTGAGGAAACGCGCGCCGCGGTCCTGGACGAGGCTGCCCGGCAGGTCAGCCTGGTCGGGCTGGGCGGGCTGACCATCGGGCTGCTGGCAGAGCGGACCGGGCTGTCCAAAAGTGGGCTGTTCGGGCATTTCCGGTCCAAGGAGCAACTGCAGATCGCGGTGATCGAGTGGGCCGGCGAGTTGTTCGCCGAGCGGGTGATCCGGCCGGCCCTGCGGATGCCGCGGGGTGAGCCCCGGCTGCGCGACTTGTTCGATCGCAAGCTGCGCTGGAGCAACGGCGACCTGGCCCTTCCCGGCGGGTGTCTTTTCACCAGTGTGGCGGCGGAATTGGACGATGCTCCGGATGGCCCGGTCCGTGATCGGCTGGTGCAGATCGAGCTGGACTTCGCCGACACGATCGCCACCGTCTTCCGGACCGGGATCAGCGAAGGGCAGTTCCGCGCCGACGCGGATCCGGAGCAGTACGCGTTCGACATCCGCGGCGTCTTGATGTCGTACCACCTGGCCGGCCGGTTGCTGGCCGACCCCAAGGCCGAGGATCGGGCCCGCGCCGCCTTCGAGGCGCTGCTCCGGGCGGCCAGGATCTGATGTTCCCCTGTGAGGAGTGGTGATGGCGGCAAAGAAAAGCACGAACGGTCGGACTATTGACAGACAACGGCAGCTCTTCCGGCTGTTCGAGCGAGTCGCCCCGGCGGCCGGCGCGAAGATGCTGGATGCGATCTGGTTCGGATTGCCACCGGTGTCCGAGAAGGCGAAGAAGGTGCGGGTCGAGCTGCCCGAGGCGGTACCGATCGAGCTGGCTTTCGAGAACGGCAAGATCCGGGGGAGCAGTTGGGGCGAAGGGCCGACCGTTTACCTGGTCCACGGGTGGGGTGGCTGGGGGCTCCAGCTCGCTGCGTTCGTACCGCCGCTGGTCGACGCGGGCTTCCGGGTGATCGCGTTCGACGCGCCCAGTCATGGTGACTCCGAGGCAGGACGGGAAGGGGCGAAACGGTCCACGCTGCTGGAGTTGAGGGATGCCTTCGAGGCTGTGGTTGCGGCCTTCGGACCGGCGTACGGAGTGGTGGCGCATTCGCTCGGGGCTGCTTCGGTGACGCTGGCGTTGAAGGACGGGGTGAGTGTGCGCCGGGTCGTGTTCATCGCGACGGCGACGGACTTCCGTGACTGGCTGGCGCAGTTCGAGCGGCATTTCGGCTTTGGGCCGCGGACGCGGGAACGGTTCTTGCGGCGGTTCACTGCTCGGTTCGGGCCGTTGGATGACTTCGCGGTGGTGCCGCTGATCGATGGGTTGGTGGAGGAGCGTGAGCTGCCGCCGCTGCTGGTGATCCATGACCGCTCCGATCGCGAGACTCCCGCCGAGGGCAGTGCGAAGGTCGCCCAGGTCTGGCCCAATGCCGAGCTCCAGCTCACTGATGGCCTCGGCCACAACCGCATCCTCCGCGACTCGACGGTGGTGAAATCCGCGCTCACCTTTCTCTCGGCCGACGACCCGACGGCCGTTGATCCGGCAAAGCCTTCAAGCGCGCTCGCCATCGATGATCCGGTGGGGCAGTCCAGCGGGCGGGCGGGCGGCGACGGGGTGGCGGTGGGACAAGGGACAATGCCTGGGTGACCTTCGCACCCACCTCCAGCCGGCTGCCGGACTTTCCCTGGGACAAGCTCGCTCCCTTCAAGCAGAAGGCGGCCGGGCATCCCGACGGCATCGTCGACCTCTCGATCGGCAGTCCGGTCGACCCCGTGCCGGAGCTGGTGAAGAAGGCGCTGGCGGACGCGGCCGACGCACCGGCGTACCCGACGACGCTCGGTACGACGTCCGCGCGCCAGGCTGCCGTCGACTGGCTGGCCAGGCGGCTGGACGTGCCCGGGGTCGACCCGCAGACCGGCCTGCTCCCGGTGATCGGTACCAAGGAGCTGATCATGCTGCTGCCGACACTGCTCGGCATCGGCGCCGGCGACACGGTACTGATCCCCGACCTGGCCTACCCGACGTACGAGGCCGGTGCCGCGCTCGCCCGAGCGACGAGCGTCCCGGTCGCCGACCCCACGCAGTACGACGGTCCGGTGCGCGTCGCCTACCTCAACTCCCCGCGCAACCCATCCGGCCAGATCACCTCGGCAGAGGAGCTGCGCACGGCAGTGGAGTGGGCCCGGGCGAACGACGTACTGCTCGTCAGTGACGAGTGCTATGCGGAGTTCGGCTGGGACTCGACGCCGGTGTCAGTACTGCACCCGGACGTGTGTGGTGGCAGCTTCGGCAACCTGCTTGCGGTGCACTCACTGTCCAAGCGGTCCAACCTGGCTGGGTACCGGGCCGGTTTCGTCGCCGGCGATGAAGCAGTCGTCGCTGAGCTGCTGGCGGTCCGCAAGCACGCCGGTCTGATGGTGCCGTCGCCGATCCAGGCCGCGATGGCCGCGGCCTTCGCCGACGACGTGCATGTCGAGGAGCAGCGCGCCCGCTACATCCGCCGCCGGTCGGTACTACGGGATGCGCTGACCGCCGCCGGCTGGGAGATCACGCTGTCACAGGGCGGCCTCTATCTCTGGGCGAGCCACCCGGCGTACGACGCCTACGGATCCGTTGCTGCGTTGGCGGATCGCGGCATCCTCGTCGCTCCCGGTGCCTTCTACGGCACTGCGGGTGAGCGGCATGTCCGGGTCGCCTTGACCGGTACCGACGAGCGAATCGACGCGGCCGTAAAAAGGTTGCACGAATAGCCGAACTTTTGGGCAGAGTGTGACGTCTTCCGGGGTAGATGCCTCTTAGTAGGTGAGAGGAGAGCTGGGGTGGCTCTCCCGTCTTGTGAGGACTGACCCGTGAATGCTCGTGCCCTCTGTTCGGTCGCCGTTGTGGCGGCGCTTTGCATCGGGTTGACTCCGATGACTACCGCGGCGGCGGAGGAAGGCCCGACGCCACCGGTCGCGGTGGACACCACGCCGACGCCGGCTCCTGTCGACCCACCTCCAACGCCGACACCTACGCCGACGCCGACACCCACGCCGACGGTCACAGCCAACATGCTGCCGATCACGTTGGACCAGCCGGCCGCGACCTGGGAAGACCGGCCGATCACGTTCACTGGCCGGCTCGAGACCGGCCTGGTGAACTCGTACCTGACCCTTTGGCAGCAGTTGCCGACCGGCTGGGTATTGCGCGGCTCGACCCGGACGACCACCGGTGGCGCGTACAAGTTCACCTACGTCTCGCCGACCCCGGGTGCCGCGATCTTCCGCGTCGTGATCGGGGTCAAGTTCCCGAGTGCGGTCGGCAACACCCCGGACCGTACCGTCAGCGTGCTCGACCGCACGCTGGTCATGAACAAGCCGGCCGCGTCGTACGTCGTACTGACCGGCGTCAGGATGACGGGCAAGCTGACTCCGCCTGAGCCAGGTCAGAAGCTGGTCGGTCTGCAGGATCGCTTCGGCGGCAAGTGGCGGACTCTGACGAGTGCGTGGATCGCGGCGAACGGGACCTTCGCAGTACCGGTGCCGGACAACTTGCCTGCCACCAAGACCGTGCGGGTCGTCACGCTCGGCGGCGCGTCCACCGCGGTCGAGGCGTCCGGGTACGCCGTGATCACGATCAAGGCGCTGCTGAACGCCAAGGT
>Ga0190275_10002501_pt1 | contig 13205 bp, 10 predicted proteins | sample Popmic550T_FD_133745 | JGI IMG/M metagenome (GOLD analysis project Ga0190275, IMG submission 133745) | Populus adjacent soil microbial communities from riparian zone of Yellowstone River, Montana, USA - 550 T | ecosystem: Environmental > Terrestrial > Soil > Riparian zone > Trees stand | place... | reverse complement strand
TTTGCGGCGCGAGGCGCGTTTCCTTACATTGTCTCTGCCTTGGCTGTTTCCCATAATACCCTCAGCCTCTCCCTTCTGAGGACGAGCTCCAAATGATTTCCTTCAAATCAACCGGACCAGGTTTCCTCATGAATAAATTCGACGCCCCTATCTCAATTTTCATTCACCCAAACCAACCCCGCCCCGGCATAGAAGTTTCGCGCTTTGCGCAATATAGGAGTCGCTTAGAGCGGCCGCGGCGGGATCAATATAGGATCGACGGCAGAAAAGCGCCGGCTGGTTCCTGGTAAAATCCCCTGCTCATCAGGGTCATCGGCTGCACCACCCGAAGGCCGCGCTGGAGACACCAGCGCAGCAATTCGCTGTTGCGGCTCGGCAGCATGAAACCGGGGCCGGGAAATTCCTTCGCCGCGCCAATGAGCGCTTGCAGGTCGCCATTCGTCTCGCCCACCGCATGCCCAAAAAAACCAATCAATGTGGCGTAACCGGTGAGGCGGCCCTCGCGTTCGACCACCGTGGCCGTGCGTTGCTTAATCGCATCAAGCAGGTCGCCGCCGCGATCATGTCCGTGCACTCGCTGGCAAAGGGCGTTGCACTTCTCCAAGTCGGATTCCCGCGCAGCGCGCACCGCGTAACCGGGAATCTGTGCGTTCAAGGGAGATCCCTGCAGGCAGGTCAGCGGCTCGCGAACGTCGTAGCCGAGTTTTGTGTAGAGCGAAAACGATCGGGTGTGATAAGCGCCTTGAAGCAGGCGGACGCCGGCGAAATTCTTCTGCGCGGCCCGCTCATGCACGGCTTCCATCAAACGGCGCCCAACGGATTTATTTTGCGCCGCAGGATTGATCGTAATGGGACCCACGCCCGCGATGGGGCTGCGTTCGTCGAGAAAATTGCTGCCGACGATGCGACCGTCGATCTCCGCGACCACGGAATAAAAACCGGGATGCGAAAGCATCCAGCTCAGCACTCCCGTCGCCACCTCCGGCGAGGGAAAATCGCGTGGAAAATTGTGCGCTTCCGCGATGGCCTTGAAGGCATGGTAGCAAATAGTGCCGCACGCCTTCGCGTCGTCCGGAGTGCCGGGTCGTAGCCTTAGATTCATCGGTCGAAATTATTCATTTCAGCGCCGTTGTCGTCACGCCGCGGACGAAAACGTGGAGAGCCCTGTTTTTTGCTTCCCGGATTACTTTTTCGCTTTTCGTGCCTTCGCCTTCCTCGCGGTTCCCGGTTTGGCGACCGCGGGTCCGTCCGTCTTTTTGCGGCGGGACGCGCGTTTCAGGACGTTGTCTTTGCCCTGGCTGTTTCCGACCGTAGCTTTGTTTTCCGCCTCACCGCTCCTTCAGGGCGGGCGATGCTCGCGAATCTGCTGGGCGGTCGGCTGGAAGAGGGTGTAACCATGCGCGGCAGCGAGCTCGCCGGCATTGATATTGAGAGGATCGGCGCGGTTCCAAGGCTGCACGAGAGCGTGATTGGTCAGGTGCCGGAGCGAAGGATGCGTGCGTTTAAGATGCGCGAGCAATTGATTGAGCGCGGTAATCTGTCCCGGCGTGTAGCGCTCTCCGCCACTCTGCAGATTTGCCAGGCTGATACCGATGGAACATTTGTTGATGCGCCCCTCTCCCGAGGGGGCCGGGATGGTTGAGCCAGTGTGAAAGCCCTCCCTGTCATCGGCCACGCAGTGGAAAATGATGGGAGTGGAATTATCGGTTTCACGGGTCCAGGTGGAGTCGCGGCCATCGCGCGCAATGATGTAGTGGTAGCTGAGCCCGGCGCCGCGCAGGTGATTGATGCTCGACATCGCACTGGCCCCAGCCGTGGCGTGCAACACCACTAAGGTCGGCCGCACACTCCGGCTCCGGCTCGGGAGCTGGGCCGGAAGAACCCGGATATTCATATCGACCGTCGCCGCGCCTTCTTCCTCGCCGCTTTCCCGACGGGCCAGCGCCTCCTCAGTGCCCGTCAGTTCCTGTTCTCCCGGGCGCGGCTCCCTCTCACTTGCCGGATTGCCCGCCTCGCCTGCGTCTCGCTCGCCCGCGGGGGACGGGCCGGCGTTCCCACCCAGGTCCTGAAAAGTCTCCGCGAACGCCAGGGCGTTGTTCCACCGATTTACCAACCCGCGCCAGAAAGGACTGCTTTCATCTCGCCTCGCTACTTCCCGTTCATAGCGCTCCCGCGCCGCGCGTAACTGCCGCAAGCACGCCGCCGGCTCCACCCGCTCGCCCGCGGCGATTGTGATCGGCCCCACATCGCCATCCACACCCACACCGAGCGCTCCTTGATAGATTTTCGCCGCCCCGCCGGCGCCGCGGTTAAAGATGCAGTCCCGCAGGTAGGACTCGACCGCATCGAATGGCGTCCAGCGGTCCCCCGCGTCGGTATAAGAGGCGATATAGCGTTGGGCCGCGGCCTCGGCTTCGGCGAAGTTACCGGCTTCCACCAACCCGCGCAGGGCCGCGGCTTCAGTCGGATGATATCGGTCGTTGATCCCGGCCACTTCGAAGTTCCCGCCGCCATCCCCAGCGGGGAGAAAATAAACTTTGAGCCGCCCCTGGCTGTCTCGGCGTCCCTCGAACTCAACAATTTTGGCGGCCATGCGGAGGCGGTTAGTCGGATTGCTCATGGGCGTGCTTTATGGGGTTATTTGCGGATTCGCGGTCGTCGCGAGAAGGCTTTCATCAAGGAAGAATGCTTGGCCTGCACCGTAACGAGTCCGTGGTGGCTGAGGCGAGCAATTTCGCGGCGTGGTCAGTAGGCGACCGGGTTTTTGATGAACCGCCACAGAATCTTGCAGGCGACGGACCAACTGCGGGCGCGGCCCTGCGCGTGGGTGGCGATGCCATCCAGTTTCGCGCGGTCATATAAGTTGCCGTTGAAAATGACGGCATGGATCCGTTGCGTATTGCGAATGTCTTCCAGCGGATTGCCGTCGAGCAGCACAAGGTCCGCGGTCTTTCCCGGCGCGACGCTTCCGTATTGCTCCGATAAACCGAAGTATTCAGCCGGCGCAACGGTGGCGGCGAACAACGCATCTGCTGGCGTCAATCCCGCGAGAACCAACTGCTCGAGTTCGCGGTGCACATCTATGCCCGCGACAATATAGTCGGTCCCAACCAGGATTTTCACTCCTGCGCGATGGGCAGCGCCGGTCAGCTCCAAGCCTTTGCGGTAGAATTCGCGATAGGCTTCGCGGCCCGCCGGCGAAGGGTCCTGCTTTACCGTTGCATCCACGTCCTCAAGCCACTGCCAGTGCATGAGCGGATGCAGATAGCGCAGCAAAGGATCTTCGCGCACGCGCGCGTCGTCCGCGTAGGCATCGACCCAGCGCGTCAGATGCGTCGGCACGTACCAGGTGCCGTTCGCTTTCATGGCGGCAAAGATCGCCTCGGCCATGGCCGGATCGTGCTCGTCGAGGATGCGGCGCCGGTCTTCCCGCCATTGCGGCGTGCCGGCCACTTCGCGAAGCGCGGCGCTGCCGGGAAACGATTCCTGCAAAAGGAACCGCGCGTGCTCGATGCTCTTTTGGTGCTGCGCTGCTTCGATGGCGCTGACGGCGTAAGGACGGTGCCCGACCACTTCCAACCCGAGACGTCGCGCTTCGTCAACCAGGGCGAGGTAGGCTTCGCGCGGCAGGCGGTCATACACTTTGATCGCCTCCACCCGCCCGGCGAAATGACGAACGAAGGCGCGCGCCTGGTCCGGCGTCGCCGTTTCAAAGAATTCCGGGACGTTCTTGAGCCGCTTGCGGATGCCGGGCCCATTAGCCATGAAGCTCGTCGAGTGGACGACTCGCGGCGCGACTAGCGTTCCCGCCACCGCTTCCCCGCTCCAGCGGCGTTTGTCTTCCGCGCAAGCGATGAACGGGTCGTTAGGCTGCGGGCAACCCTGCATGTCCCGCACATTCGTAACGCCGTAGGCGATGTAGAGCGGCAGGTCGAGCAAGGGCGAGACCGAGTAGATATGCGTATGCATGTCCCACAAAGCCGGCAGTAAATAACGGCCCTGGCCATCGACGATCGCGGTGCCCGGTGGGAGCGCGATTGTCCCGTCGCCCCCGGCCGCGGCAATCCGGCCACCGGTGATGAGGACAGTCTGGTTCGTGCGTCCGGCCGGTGGGGGCGCCTTAATCGCTTCGCTCGGATCGATGATCGACACCCCCACGATCGCGACGGGTGTTTCGGTCCGAATCGGCGCGAGCTCGCGTTCCGGCCAGAGAACCCCGGCCGTGAACAACAGAAGGGGCGTTAGCACGACCGCGGCCACCACGACCGCGGCACGCTTCAGGAACTTACGTGCCCGCACCGGGTAGCGTTAAGTCGTGGCGGCTTCCGGTTTGTGCGCCACTGAGACCATCCAGCCCACGCCGAACCGATCGCTCAGCATCCCAAATTTCGGGGCCCAAAAAGTTTTTTCGAGCGGCATCGTGACCAGCCCGCCCTCGCCCAGCGCGGCGAAGACACGCTCGGCTTCCGCTTCATCCGGCACGGTGATCGAAAGCGAGAAACCCTCGAAAGTCGCCTGGCCATCGCAGCGGCCGTCGGACGCCATGAGCACCGTGTCTCCGATCTTCAGGGTAGCGTGCATGATTTTGTCCTCGAAGCATTCCGGCATTTTGGGCTGCGGCTCCGGCGCCTCCTTGAAACGCACGAGCATCGCCACTTCGGCGTTGAGCGTTTTACGATAAAAGTCGATGGCTTCTTCGCAGCGGCCGCCAAAGAAGAGATACGGCTGGATCGCTGGCGTTGGGTTGGGTGTGCTCATGCCTCGAAATTGACGCCATTTGCCCGGAGGTCAACACCAGAGGACTCAAAGCGGCGCCGGAGGCTCTCGGTCCGATAGGCAAAAATGCGCGCCACATCGCGGCGCACGAAAAGGTTGTGGACCAGGAAATCGAACGCCACGGCGTAACGGACGCGGTCGCGCATGAGGGTCCCGCCGTCCCGCGGTTCGAACTCGTGCTCGTGAATCCAGAGCCGGTACGGTCCGCGCAGGTGTTCGTCAACGAAACGGACCGGCGGTTCCCACTCGGTTATCTTTGTCCGCCAGCGAATCGGGAAACCGCGCACCCGCAATTTGTAATCGATCAACGCACCCGCCTTCATTTCGACAGGCGCCGCGGTTTCCATTCGAAACCGCACCCACGGCGGCGTGATGGCGTCGAGATTCCGCGCATCGGAAAAAAATGCAAACACCTCCTCCCGCGGCCGCGGCAGCCAAAGCTCTGATAAAAATTGCCGGACTTTCATTCCCTCCGGCCTGCGGCGGTCCCCCTCACCGCTTGAGCGGCACCGCCACGATCGCCGTTCCCTTGAGCTCGCCGGCCTCCTTTATCGTCCCGTCCGGCTGATAGTGCCGCACGTAGGAATTGCCGATCACGTGCAACGCGCCGTTCGCGATCGTGGCGGTCGTCGGTTCGACAAAGTCCGAATGATGGTGCGACTGCAACACCGTCACGCCCGCGATCCTGGTGCCTTTGTCCGCCAGCGAGATCCGGATGACCCGACCCGGGTTGGTGACGTTCTGCACGCCGAACAAATCGCCGTCGTGCCAGTAAAGGCCATCGATGCCTCCTGTCATCACGGTGTCGGGTTGGGGCAATCGCGTGGGCTCACCCGTGGTCGTGTCGATGCGGAGGATGCCGGTCGAAGATGCGACGTAAAGCATTCCGTCAGCGCCGAGCGCGATCCCGTTCCCGCCGCGCAACGCTCCCGCCGCCCCGAACCGCGTCAGCGTTGTTTCATCCGGCTTCTTGCGAAAGAGCGTCGCGCTCATCGAATCGGTCACGTAAAGAGTGCCGTCTGGCGCGACCACGAGATCGTTAAGCTGCACCGCGTCCGGCGCGTTGAAGCGATCCAGCAAACCGCCCGTCTTCAAATGGTAGCGGACAACGGCATTGCGGCGTTCCTTCTTCGCTTCGTCCAGGAAGCCGTTCGTGCTGACGGCGTACAAGTGGCCGCGCCCGGCATCGACCGCGAGCCCCAAAACCGTGTCGAGCTTATCAGCCGGCTTTGAGAAATCCTGCGCGTTGCCCTTCGCGTCCGAGATGATGATTTTGCGCTGCGCGATGCTTCCAATCAGGAAACGCTCGCCCGCGGGCGCGTAGGCGATGCCCTCCGGGACGAGTTTCGGATCCTTGAGCCGGAAAGCGACCGGCGAGTCCGGCGTTTTCGGTTCGCCATCCTCGAGCTCCTTGCGGATCGCCTGAAACTCCGGATCGTCCCAGACAGCATCGAAGCCGATGCCACGCACGGGGATGAGGCCGAGCTTCCGCCCCTTCAAGCTCCGCAAGAGTTCGAACGCGGCTTCCCGCTCCCCGAGGTGCATGTGCGTGACCGCCTGAAAAAACACCAGCACCACATCGCCCGGCCGCTCTTTGCGCAGATTCTGGATGCGCTCGAGGCTGGCCCGCGCCGCGGCCGTCGCGGCATCATCAGCCGCCTGTGTGGAGGCTAACGTCCACGCGAGAAAAGCAAAGAAAATGGCCAGTCGCAGGAGTCGTCTGTGTCCATTCGAAATAGCAAACAAGGCGGCTTTCATCCCCCTACTCGTCCTCTTTTCCTTTCGAAATTCAAAACGTTTTCGCCCCTGCTGCACTCCGCCAGGAGAACCAAAAAACAGTGAATCGGCAGCCACGTCCATCTCGTGGCCGAGGCTGACGTAATTGAAATTCACCGCCGCCACGTCGCTGAAGACCGCGTTCGACTCACGGAGCGCGAGAAATTCCGCGTAGGAAAATTGGCGGAACGATCGCGACCGCGCTAAATCCCCGCGATTTCGCGAGCAAGCGGAGAGCGAGCTTCAGATCGCCGAGCATGAACCGAAATAATGGCATATCGATCGGAGTTGTCAGCGCAGAGCCATCAGCGCCTCTCTCAGAGCCCGTACAATGTCCTGGCATTATCGCGCAGAACCATCCGCGCCAGTTCCATGGCGCGGTCGCGTGTAATTTGGCCGTCGGCCATCATGCCCGTCAGTGCGAGCGCGAGGGCCTCGCGCGCGCTCCGAGTTGAAAGCCAGGCGAGTTCAGGCCAACCCACCTCGGGTGTAATTTCGAATGCATCCGTCCCGAAAAGCACTTTCTCGGGCACGAACTCGAGCCAGCTCCGCAGCACGCCGCTCAGTTCGCGCGTGGAGAGCAGAAAAGTTTGCGCTGAGAAATCCGCGTAGACATTCGGCTTGTAGAGGAGCATGCGAGTTTGCTGGGCAAAGGGCGATCCGCCGTGGACGAGGACGAATTTGGTCTGGCGCAATTTCGGATCGTTCAGGACGGACTCGAGCAGAAAAGGGCTGGCGCCCCTCTGATTAAAGTAACCGCTCGCGCCAGCGCCGGTGTGAATGTGAATCGCCAGGCCGAGCTCACCTGCCTTGGCCGCGACGTGGCGAAAGATGAAATCTTGAAGCGCTTTGTAGTCAGCCGCCGGAGGCGACCCGCCTTTCACGAATTGCGCATAGATCCGAGCGGCCTCTGCTTCCGATGAAGTTCGAAAATCGAGCGTGCGCATGTAAGCCGCCGCGAATTTCAGGGCCACGGCGCCTGACTCCTTTTGCCGGGTGAGTGTAGCATCGACAACTTTGCTCAGATAACCGGCGAGCGTGTCGGGCAATTTCTCGACTCGGGCATCACGCTGGTAGCGTTGCAGGACACGCCGGGCCCCGTCGATTTGTCCGCGATAATCCGGATTGGCAACGCCCGCGGTCGTGTTGTCGAGCGGAAACAGGAAGCCGTCTGCAAACGGCACCCAGAGAAAACGCGGCGGAGCCAGGCCGGCGCCCATCGTCACGCGATTCGCGAACATCACGTCGATATTGAGTCGATCCAGAACCCAACTTGGAAAGGCGTCACCTTGTTCCTCATGGATTCGTTTCTTGGCCGCAGACAATTCCGCTGGAGAGGGCTTTCTGTCGCCCAATTCGCCCGCGAAATAGAGCGCCTGCTGCGCGGCGACATGCTCCTGATTGTCGGGCCGCAAGCGAACCGGCATGTCCATGGGCGATTCCACCGGATCAGCGAAATCCGTTTCCGGATCGGATTCATTTTCTTTGAGCACCCGTTTCGGATGCGCGTGATTGTCGATGGCCTTGATCTTATTGATCTCCGCCAGCAGTTCCGGCTCGGCGGCGGTCTGGCCGCAGAGCTGTGGAATCATTAACGAGAGAGCCGCCGCTCCTGCCCACCATCTGCGCGCCAGAATTTTCATGACGGGAACCCTAACAGAGCGGCCATTCTTCGCGCAGCTGCATTCTCGCAGCCGCTCGCCGTGATTGCTCCCGCCGCGTCGGGACGCTAGTCTCGTCTCGCTTCACGCAGCATCCTCAGGTCCATCCGAATTCTCGTCACCGGCGGCTTGCTGCGAAAGATTTCCGTCAGTTGTTCCGAGGCGAGCTTGAAGGGGGCGTTTGGGCCGCGAGCGCCAAGGCGGCCTGAAGATTCACCAGCGGGACGCTTGGGCTGGTGCTTGGCGGGGCGCTGTCGTGCAAGAGTTTGACTACCTCCGCTGGGGTGAGCCGGGGATGTTCGGCGCGGATGCGACCGATGATTCCAGCGAGCAGCGCCGCGGAAAATCCGCTGCCACTTTGGCGAATGATCTTCTCCGCATGGAGGGTTGGGATGTCCGTCCCCGGAACCCACAACGCGGCCGGGCCGCGAGTAGCAAAAGATGCCGGCCGCCCGTCTTTGTCGGCAGCGGCGGCCAGCGCGAATCGATTCTGAAAGCGATCGCCGTCGAAGGGGAGCGCCGCGTCGGGTTCGTTCCCGGCAGAAATCACCACGGGAATGCCCTTCTCTACCAATGCAACCAAAGCCTTTTGCAGCGGAGAGCGCACACCCAATTTGTAGGCGAAGAGTGTAACGTGGGGTCGATCGCTTTCCGCCAGGCGCTTCATCGCGCTGAGTAGATCCTTTTCGCCCAGCCCCAAATTGTCGGGCACTTCGGCGACGATGAACTTTGCGTCCGGGGCCACGGCCAGCACACTCCGGATCAGGTCTCCGGTATATTGGCGCAGACTGAAGTCGTAGTTATTTCTGGACGATCCGCTTTCATCCGAGTTCATCGGGAGGAATTCCAAACGACCCGCCGGCAATAATCCATCGGGCGGCATCGCTCCGGCGAGGGCCACGACGGGCGGCTCGGGCGCATTTGGTATTCCCGTGGCTCCGATGCTTTCGAGCAAAGGCGCCATCAATTCCGCGATCGCCGCCGACGGATCCGCCACGGACGCCACCTCCTCTGGGGCGGATTTGAGCCGAAGCCGTGCGATCTGAGTCTGGATCGCGCGGCGCTGCTCTTTGTCAGGATCGGGCACACCGGGCGGCGCGGCGGGCAAGAGGCGAAGCGCTCGATCGTAGTCACGCAGGGCCTCCTCATATTTTTCCGCTCTTTCCGCCAGTTGCGCGGTCGCGTGCACGAGCGGCTGCCATTGGGAAAGCCGTCCATCGCCTTCCGCCGTGAGGGGCGCGAGGCGGAGGTAATGCTCCTCATATTCGGACGGGCGGACGTTGCCGGTCCGTCCCTGCTTGCCGAGCTCGGCGACGGCGATGAAAACTTCGAGCAAATCGCCGAACTGTTTTGTTTTAAGAAGTTCGGCTTGTTTAACCCGCCTGGCGAAAGGTCGCTGCGCGATCGCGTAAGCGATTTGCTCGACGAGTTCGAGATCGTCCTTCGACTCGACGTGCACCCACAACGGGTCGTCCCCTTCCCGCCCAAGCGGGCCCGCGACCGTCGCCCCTTTTTCGCTGTAATATGCGCTCAGGGTGAGGGCGTGCTTCTGGCCGAGCCAACTGTGCAGCCAGCTAAAGAGCTTGCCGACCTCGACCTGCGCGACACTCATCTCCAAAGCGAGCGGCTTGAAAACATCCTTCGGCAGATCCACGGGTTGGAGGAGAAAGGCAAAGTCGACAGGTGCTGAGACGGCAGATTCGAGCTTCGCGGAACGGGCCTCGGCGATGGCGGCGTTAGCCCGGCGAAGGTCGCTCTCGAGTTTACGCAATCTCGCGCTGAGAATGCGCGCCAGGAAGACGCCCTTCTTTTCGGCATCCTCGAGCCCGGAGACTTCCAGCGGGCGGATTTCGGAGGGCATATCCTTGCGCCAGTAGGTGGTGGCGATGGAACGGCCGAACCAAATACAGGCCGAGAGAAGGAGCAAACTCAACCCGGCATGGACGAGCGCCTTTACAAGAAGTTCCACTGCTCCGCATAGGAACATTCTGCCCTGCCGGGGTCAACCCATTGTTCGCAGGCCGTTCAGAGTAATCCTTTGCTGTCTCAGTCCGCGTCTCAAGGCGCATAGTGAAAACCAGGCCGCGAGCGCAGACGAAAGTCATAAAAACGTCGAGCTGGCTGGCGATGGGATCTTATTGGAACAACGTGATGAGAGTGCGACCTCCGACTGCGGCGAAGATTGCGAGACGCCCGGCCGAACGCTAGCTTCCTTTCGCTTCACGCAGCATTCCCATGTCCATCCGAATCCTCGTCACCGGCGGCACCTTCGATAAGGAATATAACGAGCGGACCGGCCAGCTCTTTTTCAAAGACACTCACGTCGCGGAGATGCTGCGCCTGGGACGTTCGCGGGTCGAGGTCTCCATTCGCACCGTTATGATGATCGACAGCCTGGAAATGACCGATGCCGACCGCGCGCTCATTGTCCAGAATTGTCTGCAGTCCGACGAGGCGCGGATCGTCATCACCCACGGCACGGACACAATGACGGAGACGGCTGCCGCTGTGGCCGGCGCGGTCGCGGGAAAAACGGTGGTCCTCACCGGCGCGATGATTCCCTACGCCTTCGGCAGCTCCGATGGCCTTTTCAACCTCGGCAGCGCCCTCTCGTTCGTGCAGGTCCTCCCGCCCGGGGTTTACATCGCCATGAATGGCAAATGCTTTCCGTGGGACCGCGTCCAGAAAAACCGCGAGCGCGGCGAGTTTGAAGGAATCCCCCTGAACCCTGAACCCTGAACCCTGAACCCTGGATTCCTAATCCTACTTCTTACTTTCCCCGAACGCTTCCTTGTTCACAACGTACGGCATCTTGGTCGGGTCGCCGCCGTGGTTCCCCTCCAGCACATCGATCACCGCCTGCGCCGTGCGTCCCGCCATCCCTTTGTCGGGATCGACTGAGAGCCGCGTGATCTGCCCGCCGCTGGCGAAGTGATGGAAGAGCCGCGCGCGATCCGCGATTTCGGGATCGAGTAACGGCGAATCGGCCGGCAGCGGCTCTTTCTCAAAGACGTCGAGCGCGGCGCCGGCAATGACGTTGTCTTTCAACGCCTGGGCCAGGGCCTTCTCGTCCACGACCGGACCGCGTGAGCTGTTCACCAGATATGCGGTGGGCTTCATCAACTTGAGCGTTTTCTCATTGATGAGGTGAAACGTCGGCTTGTCGGTTTCGCCTTCGCGCAAGAGCGGCACATGGATGCTCACGTAATCCGCGCTGCGGATTGCTTCTTCGAACTCGACGTATTTGATCGACGTTTTCTCTTTCTGAAACCCTTTCGCGTGGCGCAGGTCCATCACTTCCTGGATGCCGGCGATGTACTCGTCGTTGTGATACGCCGGATCGTAGCAAAGAATGTTCATGTCGAACCCCGTGCACTTCTTGATCATCGCCAGCCCGATGCGGCCGGTGCCGATGATCGCGATGGTCTTGCCCGTGACTTCGTCGCCGAGGAACGGCAGGAACGGATGCCACGACGGCCATTTCTGCTCCCGCACCAGGCGCTCACTCGCATACATTTTTCTCGCCAGCATCCCCATCATGAAAAAGGCGAACTCCGCAGTCGCTTCCGTGAGCACGTCCGCGGTGTTCGTGAACGGGATCTTGTATTTGTTCGCGTCAGCCCGGTTGATGTTATCGAAGCCGACCGCGATCTGCGCCACGACCTTGAGTGAGCCCTTTCCCGCTTCGAAAATCTCGGCGTCAATCGGATCGCGGAGCGTCGTGATCAACGCATCGACGCCGCTCTTCACTTTCTCGACGATCAACTTCTTCGGCGGCGCCTCCGGCCCCTGGAAAACTTCCAGCTCGTAGCCGCGCTCGCGCAATAGGTTCTCAGCCGGATCGCCGATCTGGGATGTGGCGAAGATTCGTTTCATTCCCGATTTTTACGAGACCCTGCTTTCACAATCCTGAAAATCCTGTGAATCCTGTCTAATTAAATGTTTGCGGTTACCCAGGCGCCGATCCGCTCCAGCGCCTTCTCGATGTTCTCGATTGAGTTCGCCACGCTGAAGCGCAAATAGCCTTCGCCGAAATCTCCGAAGGCCGTCCCGGAGAGCCCGGCCACACCGGCGTCATCGAGCAGCGCGTCCGCCAGTTTCTTCGATGGCCATCCGGTTTGCCTGATGTTTGGGAAAACGTAAAACGCCCCCTTTGGCAACCGGCAGGAAAAACCTTTGATCTTGTTCAGCCCTTCCACCATCACGTCGCGGCGTTTCTTAAACTCCGCGCACATCGCCTCCACCGACGCCTGCGGCCCGCGCAACGCCTCGATGCCGGCGACTTGCGTGAAGCTCGCCGTGCAAGAGTTCGAGTTCGTCATCAGCCGCGCGATGTGCGTGGCCAAATCCGCGCGCATCACACCGTAGCCCATCCGCCAGCCCGTCATCGCGTAAGTCTTCGAGAAACCATCCAGCAAAATGCAGCGCTCCTTCATCCCCTCCACCGACATGATGGAATGATGCTCACCCTCGAAAATGAGGCGGCTGTAAATCTCGTCTGTCAACACGATGATGTTGCGGTCGCCGATCGCGCGCGCGATGCCGTCGATATCCTCCTTGGTGAGGACGCCGCCAGTCGGATTGTGCGGCGAATTCAAAATGATGAGCCTGGTGCGGTCGGTGATCAGCCCTTCGAGCTCGCCGACGTCGAGCCGGAAATCCATTTCCTCGCGCAACTGGATCGGCACCGCCTTCGCGCCGACGTAGTTGATCATCGACTCGTAAATCGGGAATCCCGGATTCGGATAGATGACCTCGTTCCCTTCTTCCGCCAGCGCGAGGATCGTGAAAAAAATGATCGGCTTCCCGCCGGGAACCACGACCACCTCGTCAGGCGTCGCACTCACGCCGCGCGTCTCGCTCACGTACTGCGCAATCGTCTCCCGTAGCTGCGGCAGCCCGGCGGAGGGTCCATAATGCGTGAATCCTTTGTGGAGTGCATCGGTCGCCGCCCCGATGATGTTGCCCGGCGTATCGAAATCCGGCTCCCCG
>Ga0190275_10002500_pt1 | contig 13205 bp, 8 predicted proteins | sample Popmic550T_FD_133745 | JGI IMG/M metagenome (GOLD analysis project Ga0190275, IMG submission 133745) | Populus adjacent soil microbial communities from riparian zone of Yellowstone River, Montana, USA - 550 T | ecosystem: Environmental > Terrestrial > Soil > Riparian zone > Trees stand | place... | reverse complement strand
GGTGCTCTATGGCTCCCAGTGGGGTCGCGCCACGATCCACAACACCGGCGTCGGGCCGCTCCACATCAACAACCTGACCGCGTCTGGGCTCAGCATCCGGGGCATCACGCTTCCCGCGACCGTACAAGGTGTCCGGCTGGTACAAGGCCACGGCCGCCACCCGCCTCAAGGCCTACTACCGCGATGGCTCGGGGGCCTGGCAGTTCTGGGCGCAGAGGCCCCTGCTCCCCACGCGGAGCAGCTACGGCTTCACCGAGTGGAGCACTCCGGCTGCTCCCTCGGGCGCCACGGCCATCAGCGTGGGGCTGTCGCTCGACCGAGTCGGCACCACAACGATGGATGACTTCGCCCTGTCGGATGTCTCGCTAACTCCGTAGTCTCGGAGTGGGCCCGGGTGTCTCACCCCTGCCCCTCGCGCAGCAGCGCCTCGGGAATGTTTATGTGGCGCGAGCGGAGCCACTCGCCCAGCCCCTTGCCCTGCGGATCGAAGCGCGTGGACCTGCCGTGGTACCAACGGCCCGTGCCAAGATTGCTGGGCTTCTCGGAATGGGGGCGGCGGGAATCGAACTCGCTCCGGACGGTGCGAAACCCTCAGCAGAATCGCACCCTTACCTCAGCCCTTACCTCGTAACCGCCGGAATGCCTTGAAGTCGTTATCCCGCCGCGTCCCGTTTCGTCCCGCCCTGTCACAGCACATTCCGCAGGCTCCTGCGACATACGTGCAACATGGCGGACGTGCGGAGCGCTGGGCCTCGCGGTGCGTGCTGGGCTTCGTGGCCAGCGCTCCGCATGAGCTCACTTCTCCATCGCTTGCTCCTTGAGCTGCGCCGCCGCGAGGCAGGCTCGCGGGTGGCCGCTCGTGCAGCTCTTCTCGAACAAGGTGAGCGCTCGAGCCGGATCCCGGATCACCCCTTTGCCCCTCGCGTAGATGAGGCCGAGGGCAAAGCAGCCTTCGGCCTCACCGTTCGTGCAGACCTGCTCATACAGACGGATGGCTTGCTTGACATCCTGCGACAGGTACACTCCCCCAAGACCCTCCTCGTACATCACCCCCAGACTGAAGCAGCCCAGCTCCAGGCCTTGCTGGCATGACCGCTGGAAGAGCCCGACCGCGCGAGACAGGTTCGGGGAGGCCATGCCACGGCCTTGAAAGCTGAGCGTGGCGAGGTTGAAGCACCCGGAGGCGATCCCGCCCCCGCAGGCCTTCGCGAAGAAGCTGGGCGCGCGGGATTCGCTGGTGGCCACGCCCTCATCCAAGAGGAGGATGCCGCGCTTGAAGCAAGCCTCGGCGGCTCCGCGTTCGCAAGCCTGTTCCAGCTCTGCGGCCGACGCGGCCCAGGCGACGGTCTGCTTGCTCCGTCGCGAGGTCTTGGGGAGCGCCTCGATGGGTTGTTGCAGGAGACGGCCCAGCCTCTCTGGTCGCGGGGAGTCATCTGGCAGGGACTTCAGGTCCCACAACAGGAGGCTCCTGGCCGTCTGTGTCCAGTCCACGAGCGGGAAGCGCTGCTCGAAGAGCCGGGAATCCCTGGCCCATCGGTTTTCGATGATGAAGCTCGGTCCGCTGGCAGAGAGATTGACCGCAGAGCGGGCACCCGCGGAGGACTGGGCGGTGAATGAGATCGAGCCGAAATAGGTCACAGCTCCCTGCGTCACCTCGAAGGGGGAGTTGCTGAACTCCGAGGTTTCGAGCTTGAAGGGCGGGCTCCCGTCACCGCGGTTGCACTCGACGCGTGCCGAGAAGAGCGCGTATTTGCCTGCAGGCAGAGCAAACGCGAAGGTGTTCCCTGTCAGCCGCTTCGTGTTGAACAGCGTGTGAGCGGGCGTCTCCTGGGTGAGGGATTCCTTCCTGGGCGCTGACGGGTTACGGAGGCGGGCGTCCAACCACACGCAGGAGAGCTCTGCTTCATCCGTGGGCATCGTGACCGTGCCAACGAGGAGGCCCTCGTCCTCTGCCAATGTTGGGAGGACGGGATGAAGACGCGGGGCAGGCGTGGCCGCCAGGCGAAGCTCCTCCTGAACCGCGGTTGGCAGTGAGGCAGGAGGCACAGGGAGAGCTTCACTCCTGGAAGGAGTGTCCTCCTCGAAAGGATTCTCCTCCACAGTGTGTGCCCTGCATCCCATGAGGAGCAGGCACACCATGGCTACGAGAGGCATTCGGCGCACGGGGTCTCCTGTTGGAAGCTTGGCGAGCCCCATGCAGCATACTCTTGCCAGCGACCAGGTATCCCTGCCCCGGCGCCTTTACGCATGTGCTGATTCAATCTGTACTGGGAGTGCGGCCGCTGTGGAGGCAGGCGACAGCGGCCAGGGCGGGCATGTGCCCCAAGCCGGGCTCTATGTCTGTATGATTCTCCAAGTCACGGGCTCTGGAGGGTTGTGATCGGAGGAACTCAGGACCGCGATGAAAAAGAACCAGTCCGGCGCCAGCTGCGCCCTTCGTGCAAGTGTTGCTCCTCTCCATTCGGACAAGCACGCCTCCGCTCTTCGGTAGCGCTTTTTACTGGCCGCTCGTCGGCTCCAAGGCAGAGACATGCGACAGGTTCTCAGGTGGATGACAGTGGTAGTCCTGTGCTGCTCGGCAGGGGCAGTGGCCGGGGAGGACAGACCGGACGCGCGGCTGCAGGAGGCGCAGCAGGCCTCCAATGAGGCGCTAGCGCTCTACGAAGCGGGCAAGTACTCCGAGGCTATTGCGAAGGCCGAGCATTCGTTCGTGCTGCGGGAAGCGGCACTTGGAGGCACACATCTCGAGGTCGCCACTTCGCTCAACAACCTCGCCTTCCTCTACACGGAGCAGGGTTTGTATGACCGGGCCGAGCCGCTCTACCAGCGCGCGCTCGCCATTCGGGAAGCGGCCCTCGGCAAGAACCATCCTTCCGTCGCCGCTTCGCTCAACAACCTCGCCCTCCTTTACGCGGAGCAGGGGTTGTATGACCGGGCCGAGCCGCTCTACCAGCGCGCGCTCGCCATTCAGGAAGCGGCCCTCGGCAAGAACCATCGTTCCGTCGCCACGTCGCTCAACAACCTCGCCAGCCTCTACAAGGACCAGGGGTTGTATGGCCGAGCCGAGCCGCTCTACCAGCGCGTGCTCGCCATTGATGAAGCCACCCTCGGCAAGAACCATCCCGACGTCGCTACTTCGCTCAACAACCTCGCCGGCCTCTACTTTGACCAGGGATTGTACGGCCGGGCCGAGCCGCTCTATCAGCGCGCGCTTGCCATCTGGGAAGCCGCCCTCGGCAAGAACCATCCCGACGTCGCCCGAGTGCTCAACAACCTCGCCAGCCTCTACAAGGACCAGGGGTTGTACGGCCGGGCCGAGCCGCTCTATCAGCGCGCGCTCGCCATCTGGGAAGCGGCCCTCGGCAAGAACCATCCCGACGTCGCCACTTCGCTCAATAACCTCGCCTCCCTCTACACGGAGCAGGGGTTGTACGGCCGGGCCGAGCCTCTCTTCCAGCGCGCGCTCACCATTATTGAAGCGGCCCTTGGCAAGAACCATCCTTTCGTCGCCACTTCGCTCAACAACCTCGCCAGCCTCTACAGGAAGCAGGGGTTATACGGCCGGGCCGAGCCGCTCTTCCAGCGCGCGCTCGCCATTCGGGAAGCGACCCTCGGCAAGGACCATCCCCACGTCGCCACTTCGCGTGACGAGCTCGCCTCCCTCTACAGGAGGCAGGGTTTGTACGGCCGGGCCGAGCTGCTCTACCAGCGCGCGCTCGCCATTCGGGAAGCGACCCTCGGCAAGGACCATCCCCACGTCGCCACTTCGCTCAATGAGCTCGCCAGCCTCTACTATGACCAGGGTTTGTACGGCCAGGCCGAGCTGCTCTACCAGCGCGCGCTCGCCATTCGTGAAGCGGCCCTCGGCAAGGACCATCCCGACGTCGCCACTTCGCTCAACGACCTCGCCCTCCTCTACGCGGCGCAGGGTTCGTACGACCGGGCCGAGCCGCTCTACCAGCGCGCGCGCGCCATTTTGGAAGCGGCCCTTGGCAAGAACCATCTCGAGGTCGCCACTTCGCTCAACAACCTCGCCGGCCTCTACGCGGACCAGAGTTTGTATGGCCGGGCCGAGCCGCTCTACCAGCGCGCGCTCGCCATTCAGGAAGAGACCCTCGGTAAGGGTCATCCCACCGTCGCCGCTTTGCTCAACAACCTCGCCAGCCTCTACTATGACCAGGGTTTGTATGGCCGGGCCGAGTCGCTCTTCGAGCGCGCGCTCGCCATTCGGGAAGCGGTCCTCGGCAAGAACCATCCCGAGGTCGCCACCTCGCTCAACAACCTCGCCAGCCTCTACAAGAGTCAGGGGTTCTATGGCCGGGCTGAGCCGCTCTACCAGCGCACGCTCGCTATTCAGGAAGCGGCCCTCGGCAAGAATCATCCCGAGGTCGGCTTGTTACTCAACAACCTCGCCTCGCTCCGGTTGGCGCAGCATCGCCTCGGCGCTGCCATTCCGCTGCTCACACGCTCCTTCGCCATATCCGAGCAGCGCCTGCGCCAGGAGGCGCTCGGCTTCTCCGAGGCGCGCATGGCCAGCTTCCTCCAACTTCTGCGCACCAACGAGGAACGCCTCTATGCGCTGCTTCGTGCCCATCCAGATGACGCCCGCGTCAGACGTCTGGCATTGGGCGCCGCCCTGCTTCTCAAAGGCCGCTCGGTCGAGGAAATGGCCAACATCTCCCGGGCTGTCTACCGGAGCCTGGGAGCAGAGGAGCACGACACCTTCGAGCGGTTGCGCGGGCTGCGCACCCAACTGGCCAAGCTCTCGCTCCAAGGCCCTGGCGCACTGCCACTGACAACCTACAAACAACAGCTCAAAGAGCTCGCCGAGCAGGGTGATGCCCTCGATGCCGATCTCGCCAAGCGCTCCGCACCTCTGCGCGCGCTGGCCGCGCTGCCGTCTCCCGCTGACATTGTCGACCGTGTCGCTGCGGCCCTGCCCAAGGACGGCGCCGTCGTTGAGTTCATCACCTATGAGGACAGCCCGCGCGTGCCCAAACATGGCACGCGTGCGTCACGGCGCTCCCGCCAACTGCGCTACCTGGCGCTGGTGCTCTTGCCTGACGCCACCATTCGCGCTCGCGATCTAGGACCCGCCGAGCCCATCGACTCGGCCGCCGCACGCCTGCGCGACGCCCTGGCCAACCGCGACGCCTCCTTCCAACCCCAGGCCCAGGCGCTCTACCAGCTCGCCTTCCGACCTCTGCTTTCACTGTTGGGGAAAACGCATCGCCTCTTCCTCTCACCGGATGGCCAGCTGGCCCTGGTGCCCTTCGCGGCCCTGCACGATGGCCACCAATTCCTCGTGGATACCTTCGACTTCACCTACCTCACCTCCGGCAAGGATCTGCTGCCTCGCCTCGAGGAGACAGCCCCCGCCTCCTCCGTGATCGTCCTCGCAGACCCGGACTTCGGCGCCTCGCTCCCAGCACCCGCTCCCTCCCGGGGAGACGCTTCTGCGCGGGCCGAGCGCTCCTCCGCCATCGAGCGCTTCTTCTCCTCACTGCGCGAGGACCCGGTGCACCGAGCCTGGGCCCTCACCCCATTGCCAGGCACCCGCCAGGAGGCCAAGGCCATCCAGCGCCTGCTTCCCCAGGCCCAGCTCTTCCTCGGTCCGGAGGCCACCAAGGAGCGACTGCTGCACCTGCCGACCCCTGGCATCCTCCACCTTGCCACCCACGGCTTCTTCTTGGGGGACGTCCCCGCTCCTACAGACTCCCGTGCCGTCGCCCACTTCGGTGCCCTGGGCGAGGAGCCTCTTGCCTCGCGCCCGCCGGATCCCCTGCTGCGCTCCGGGCTGCTCCTGGCTGGGTCAAGCGCTCCAGCACCTGACGCCTCCAGCCCCACCCAGCCCCCGCCCGAGAGCACCCTGGCGACGGCCCTGGAGCTGGCCAGCCTCAACCTGTGGGGCACTCAACTGGTTGTCCTGTCCGCGTGCGACACGGGCCGAGGCGAGGTCAAACTCGGGCAGGGTGTCTACGGGCTGCGCCGGGCCTTCGTGGTGGCGGGAGCAGAGACGGTGGTGATGAGCCTGTGGAAGGTGAACGACGAGACCACTCGACAGCTCATGGAGGATTACTACCGCAACCTGCTCGCGGGGCAGGGGCGAGCCACCGCCCTGCGCGAGGCCATGCGCGAGCTGCGAGCCCTCCAGCCTCATCCCCACTACTGGGCACCCTTCATCGTCGTGGGCAGCGATGCCCCGCTGCGCACACCGGCTCCCAACCCCCAAGAGCCACCGAAGTGGTGGCAGCAGGCGGTGAGCAAGAACGCGGAGGTGGTACCGAATGACCTGGGAAGCACGGACGGTCCCGTGACCCCGGATGTGGCAAATGTGGTGGAGAAGTCTCAGGGCACCTTCCAGGGGTGCGTGGAGACGGAACTGCGCAGGAACCCGTCCTTCAGGGGTGGGAGAGTGCTCCTGGTGGCTACTGTAGCGACCTCAGGCATCGTGAAGAGCACAAAGCTGGACCGTAAGGATCTGGATACCTCGCCGGTGGGTAAATGCATCAAGAAGACCGCCATGCAGATGGTCTTCCCGGCCTTCAAGGAAGAGGTAGCTGTGGAGATCCCGCTGATCCTCTCCTCTGGGACAATGTAATGGGTCCTGACGGCAGGCCGCTGCCGCGAGGAGCAGCAGCGAGGCCAGCGCGCCGCGTGCAGACAGAAGCCCACCAGCAAGGCGCACCGGGGCTGCTTTCTGGAGGAGGCGGAAGGTCGTTGGCAAGCCTTCTGTACAAGTGGCGCCTCGCCGTCATCAACGGTGAGGGCTGCACGGTGGAGCTTATCTAGAGGCCCCAGAGGAGTAGAGTCGGCGAGAGGCGCGGTGCCGCTCGGGTTCGTCGGCGCCTGCTGCGAAGGTCCGCTCTCGCTCGCCCTCTCGCCGAGTCTCACCCACCGTCCGTTTCCTCCACGCTGCTCATCGAATCGGACGTGCAGTTTTCCTGCAGCGACGCTGCGCCGGCCTTCTCGCTGGACACATGGCCTTCCCTGTATGTGCGTCATTTTGCTACCTCGCGGCTCTTCCCTGACCGGCCTTCCCCAAGACAGTCAACCCACCCCGAGGTCCCGCTGGCGTCACACCACCGGGGTCTCGACTCTGTTAAGCATGAAAATGCTCCCTGGCAACACACTCCGAGCGGGATGGGGCACCGGCATCCTGCTCGTGTTGGCAGCTTCCTCGCAGGCGCTCGCGGCGATCGCGTATCAACCCATTCCGCCGCTTGCGCCGCTGCACCACACCTACAACCCGGGCATTACCGACAACTTCTACACCCTCAACTACCAGGAGTCCTTCAACTCGACCCAGAACGGCTACGTCTCCCGGGGCATCCTCGCCTATGTCGAGCGCTACTCTCAGCCCACCGCCTCACCCTTCCGGCGCTACTGGAAGGGCCCGCCCCAGCTCGAGCACGTGTACCTGACCGACAACTACCCCGACGAGCTCAGCTACGTGCTCAACAACGGCTACGTCCCGGAAGGCAGTGAAGGCCACCTCCACACGCAGCAGGTGCCTGGCTCCATGGCCCTCTACCGGCTGTCGAAGTTCAACGCCAACACCGGGGATCTGGTCCACACCTATACGGCCTCCGCCGCGGAGGCCCAGAACCTGATGGCGCAGGGCTGGGGGTACGATCACATCGCCGGCTACGTGCAGCACACCTCGACCCTCTCGGGGATTCCCGGCAGCGGACTCGACGGGTACCCCGTCATCCCCGGGGGCCACTACCTTGCGCGGCGCTGTGGCAACAACGCCACGTGCCAGAGCGAACCCGGCTTCCGGAACTACTACGTCGGCTATCGCAGCGTGATGAGCACGCCCAAGCCGACAGGCACGCACCGTCAGACCCTGAGCTTCGACGTGTGGTCACCGGACTACTTCTCGCCGGCCCAGCACGAGCACATCGCCATCGGGATTCATGGGGACTTTCCCCTCAACTTCTCGAACATCGAGGCAAGCACAGCCCATGACGGGCTGGGCATCCTCCTCGGCGAGTCCGGCTGCGGCCAGGGAGCGACCTCGGTGATGATCGAAGCCTTCTCGCCCACATTCAGCACGGTCACCGGCCACTGCACACCCAACGTGCTGAGGAACAACGTCACCTACTCCTTCCGCATCACCGTCTCGGATACAGCCGAGATCAGCTATACGGTCCGGGAGAAGCTCACCAACAGGCTCGTCTCCAGCGACAGCCTCAACGCCGCGGGGCTGTGGGCCAATCAGAAGCTCCCGTTCCCTGCCAACAAGACCGGCTACTTCTTCATCCCGGCGACGCTCGGGAGCCAGGACTACACGCTCTACCTCACCAACCTCAATGTCTCGTGGCAGCCCTGAGCCGAGCATGAGACTGCCCCAGTTCAGTTCCGTGGACACCTGCTGCTTTTAGCTCAACCCAAGCCCTTGGCGCCCCCGTGCAGGACCGCTGCGCCGTTCTCAGGGCCAGAGAAGTTCCCGCTCCCACGGGCCCTCCGCTCTCTGCCGATAGCGCAGACGCGTGTGCATCCGATGAGGGTGGCCCTGCCAGAACTCCACGCGATCCGCCTGCACCGTGTACACGGTCCACACGGGTGCCACACGGCCAGGCTCCTCTGCGACATGCCGCTGCGCCTCGGCGAGCGCATCCTCCAGCACCTGGCGAGAGGGAAGCGGCTGGCTCTGGCGTCCGCTGAACACGGCCGCGCGCGCGGCAGGATGACGGGCGAGAAAATCCGCCGCGTTCTGCTCTGCCGAGCCTGTGATGACAGGCCCTCGCACGCGCACCTGCCGCCCCTGCAGAGGCCAATAGAACGTGAGCGCGGCCCAGGGTGTCTGCGCGAGGTCAGAGCCCTTGGCGGACTCCCTCGACGAGGCGAAGGCCCAACCCTCCGCGCTCACGTCCTTGAGGATGAGGACGCGTGCGGCCGGGTGGCCCTCCTCATCCACCGTGGACACTGTCATCGCGTGGGGCTCAGGCACGCCGGCCGCAATCGCCTCGGCGAGCCACTGCTCGAAGAGTGCCACGGGCTCTGCTGGAGCCGTGTCCGTGTCAAAGCGGGGCAAAGGGCCCTGGAGGACCGGCAGTTCCCGCAGCCTCTTGCGCTGACTCAACCCATCCTCCTATTCCGAGCCTGACTGCCCGCAGACGATAGCTGGCGTGACGGGCTCAGTCTGCCCTCGTTGACTCAGGGCGGGATGGAGGCGGCGGGAATCGAACCCGCAGCAACCGCAAGAGGCGAGCCCCGCGCCCACCAGCACCGTGATTCAAGGATTGCCGGTCCCGCTCCTCTTCGTCGAGCAGCCGAAGTCGCTTAGTCGCTGCGCAACGACACGATCGGATCGACGCTGCTCGCCCGCCGCGCGGGCATGTAGCTCGCGAGCATCCCGATGGCGATCATCATGACCGACATCAGCGCGAACACGACCGGGTCCAGCGACTTGACCTCGTAGAGCAGCGCGCCGAGGAAGCGCGTGGACGCGAGGGCCACGGCGACGCCGATGACCACGCCGATGAGAACGACCTTCGTCCCCTGCGACACCACCTGTCTGCGCACGCTCCCCGGCGTCGCGCCGAGGGCCATGCGCACGCCGATCTCACGGGTCCGCGCGGCAACGACGTACGACAGCACACCGTAGAGTCCCACCGCGCCGAGGATCAACGCGAGCGCGGACATCACACCGAGCGTCAACATCGTGAACGACAACTCCAGCGTGGACCGTCGCGCCAGGAACTCCATCGTGTACTCGCGGTACACCGGAGCCTCGGGGGCAATCTGGCGTACCAGCTCGCGCACCTCGCGCTGCAGCGTCTCGGCGCGCGACGACTTGAGGACGTACGCCGGCGAGCTCATCCTCCACGAACTCGGAGTCGGACCGGTGAGCGGGAAGTAGACGACCGCCTCACCGGCATCGCGCCAATCATCCTGCTTCACGTCCTCCACCACACCGACGACTGTCAAGGGTACAGCGGTGTTGTCGCCGGTGATGCGACGGATACGCTGGCCCAGCGGACTCCCGTTGGGCCAGAGCCTGGTGGCCACCGAACGGCTGACGATGACGTTGTTGTTCGGCGTGAACGCTTCGTCATCCGTGAACGCACGCCCTTGCAGCAACTCGATCCCCATCACGCGAAAGTAGTCCCCCGCGGTGAAGTTCTGGTAGAGCAGCGCGCCGCCTCCCTCATCGGACATGGCGTCGGAGAGAAATCGCCCAGCGGCCGTTCCTTCGTCGAGCGGAATGTTATTGACGAGACCGACCGCCGTCACACCTGGGAGCGCGCGCAGCTGCTCCATGAAGGTGACGTGCAGCCGCCCCCAGGCGGGTCCGTCGGTGAGGTGCTGCTGGTCGGGCGCGAACTGGAAGGTGTAGATGTCGTCGGTTTCGTAGCCGGGGTCCACGTTGCGCAGTCGCTGGAAGCTCTGAACCAGCAGAGCGGAGCAGATGAGGAGTACCAGCGCGAGCGCGGTTTGCCCGACCACCAGCATGTTGCGAACCCAGTAACGGCGGCCTGTGGTTCCCCGGCCCCCGTCACGCATGCTCGTGAGGTCGGGAGACGCTGCGCGCAGCGCGGGGACGGCGCCAGATATCAGCACGGCGAGCAAGACGAGCCCGAACGTGGCCGCGACCGTCGCGAGCTCCAGGCCTGCGGCGGCGTCGAGCCGCGGAATCCCCTGCGGCGCCGCGCGAAGGAAGAGCGGCAGTGTCACCGCGCTGAGAAACACGGCGAAGACGCCCGCAGGTACCGCCACCATCAACGCCTCCGCGATCTGGAGCCGGACGAGCTGCGCCCGCGACGCGCCGAGGGCTCGGCGGACTGCCATGTCGCGGCCGCGGCCCTCGGCCCGCACGAGGAACAGGTTGGCGACGTTGGCGCAGGCGATGAGGAGCACGATGAAGACTGCGCCCAGCAGCATCCACAGCGAGGTGCGCGCCGTGCGACCCACCATGCGGTCCAGCAACGGCTCCACCACCGCGCGGTGCTTTTCGATCAGACGGGCGTAGCTGGGTGGGCCGCCGAAGCGCGCGGGGAGCTCCTGGGAGAGTCTGGTCAGCTCCAGGGCGAGCTGCTCCCGTGTCACTCCTTCCTTCATGCGGGCAAGGACGAGTGCGCCGAACTGGCCGGGACGAACCTGCTCGACCCGAATGGGGGTGGAGACCCAGAGCATCGTTTCATCGCTCGGGAAGCGGAACTCCGGGGGCATGACACCAATGACCTGCTTCATGCCGTCCGAGACAAAGTACGACTTCCCGATGACCGATGGATCGCGTCCGAACCAACTGCTCCACAGCTGGTCGCTGATGAGCACGACGTCGTCATCATCCTCCGGGACGGGAAGGCGCCCCAGCTGCGGGCGCAGGCCGAGCAGCGGGTAGAGGTCGTTGGTCGGCCACGCCATCGGAATGCGCTCGACGCGGCTGTCCGTGCGCAGCGTCGATGTGCCCGCGCCGACCATGCAGAGGCCATCGATGAGCGTCGAGTGCTCCTTGTAATGAAGGTAGAACTCCATCCCGAGGTCGAAGCGCTCAGGGAGATCCGATCCCGGAGCGGAGCCGGCGACGGCGACCAGCCGGTCCGGGTTGTGGAAGGGGAGCGGTTGCAGCAGGACCGTGTTGACGACGTTGAACATCCCGGCGACCGCGCCGATCGCGAGAGCGAGGGTGCCAACGGCGGTGACGAGGAAACCCGGTGTGCGCAGCAACGCCCGACGCGCGTGGCTCAGGTCGCGACCGAAGCCCTGGACCCCCGCGAATGGCTGCGCGTCGCGGAACCGATCCTCCACGTTGCCGACGTTGCCGAAATTGCGTCGCGCGACGCTCTCGGCATCCTGGGGTGAAAGACCCTGCGCGCGCAGCCGCTCCGTTTCGAGCTCGAGGTGAGCGCGGATCTCGTCTTCGAAGTCGCGCTGGGATCGGCGTCCGAACATCAGGCTTTCTCCGGCGTGCTGTTCGGTTCCATGACACGGGCGATGGACTCCACGAGGCGGTTCCAACGCCCCCTCTCAACGGCGAACTGTCGCCGGCCAGCGGCCGTGAGGGAGTAGAAGCGCGCGCGGCGGCCGTTGTCCGAGATTCCCCAGGCGCCGCTGATCCACCCGCGGCTCTCGAGGCGCTGCAGGGCGGGATAGAGCGACCCGTGGTCGACCAGGAGCGTGTCACCGGACCGCGCCTGGATCGCCATCGCAATGCCGTGCCCGTGGTGAGACCCCAGGGCCAGGATGCGGAGGATGAGGAGATCAAGCGTTCCCTGGAGCAGGGAACCTCGGGGCGGTGGGACGTTTATGGTCGACATTCTACCTGAGTGTCGTGTGCCTCTGGTAGATTGTCAACCCGTGGCGCGGTGCGCTGCCAGGGTTCTTCGGGCGACGCGCGGAGGCGCCGCTGGAGCTCGACCTGCCCGCGCATCTGGACACGCTCATGCATGCCTATGAGCGCTTCCCGGAGCTTGGCGGGCGCGCGACTCAGCGCTGAGTAAGGCGGCGGGTTGTCTCAGGGCTCGCTTCTCGAGCCTGCACACTGGATGGGGAAGAGGAGGTCTGGCATCCTTGGGGAATGGCTCCTCTGGCTCGTTGGTATCGACTCACGATCGTGTCGCTGGTCCTGGCGGGGACGGTGGGCTGCGACCAGGCCACCAAGCAGCTGGCCATCTCGCAGCTCCGCGACGAGCCGGCCCAGACGTTCCTGGGCGGGTTCCTGCGGCTCGACTTCGCCGAGAATCCCGGCGCGTTCCTGGGCCTTGGCGGCAGCCTTCCTCGCCCGGTGCAGTTCTGGCTGCTCACGGCGGGAGTGGGCCTGCTCCTCCTCTACATGCTGTTCTACCTCGTGACGAGCCGCTGGCTCGGGCGTCTCCACGCCGTGGCGCTCGCGCTGATTGCTGGCGGTGGAGTGGGCAACTGGATCGACCGCCTGATGAACGATGGACGCGTCGTGGACTTCTTGAACCTCGGCATCGGCTCACTGCGCACGGGCATCTTCAACGTGGCGGACGTGGCCATCATGCTCGGCGGCGGACTGCTGCTCCTGGCCGTGCGAAGGTCGAACAGCCCTGGAGCACAAGACGGGGACTCTGGCCCGGGCGGCTCCCTGGCTTGAGGCGCTCTTGCGGCCGGTGGCGGCGAGAATGACGACAGGAGACAGGCGCCAGGCGTCCCTCCGGGCCGCAAGCAGTGAGGGCCCGGAGTGAAGCCTCGCGGGGCTACTTGCGGTTGCCGCGCATCCTCGGCGGCGGATT
>Ga0190275_10002499_pt1 | contig 13209 bp, 10 predicted proteins | sample Popmic550T_FD_133745 | JGI IMG/M metagenome (GOLD analysis project Ga0190275, IMG submission 133745) | Populus adjacent soil microbial communities from riparian zone of Yellowstone River, Montana, USA - 550 T | ecosystem: Environmental > Terrestrial > Soil > Riparian zone > Trees stand | place... | reverse complement strand
CGCTGCGCCTGCTCGCCGCGGGGGCCGTCGTCGGCGTGTTCGCGTGGGGGTGGAGCCGCACCGGCGTCGTGGAGCCCGGGAAGGGGGCCGGCGAGCGCGTGCCGGAGCGGGTGACGGGGGAGCCGCCCGCGGACTGGACGCACGCCGAGCTGGCGGCGTACCTGAAGCGAAGAGGGGTGGAGGTGGAGTTGAGGGGCGGTCTGGTGGATGCTGGTGGCACGCACTCGTTGTTCGTGGACCCTGCGACGAAGCAGAGCGCTGCGGTCACACTGACGGCAGATAACAAGGCGGCCCGAGAGCTGGCCGCCTCGGATGGCAAGTCGTTCGCGTGGGGTCGGTTCGTGATCCGGCAGCGACTGAGCGACGGCGCGCCCTATTACGCTCGGATCAGGGAAGTCCTCCGCTGACCCGTTACCGTGTGAACACCGGGAGGCCCATGCCGGGATCCCGGGCGGCGCCGTTCGGGATCGTCGGCATCGACCCGAGCCCGTCGGCGGCGTTGATCCAGTCTTGGATGAGCGAGTCAGGTGCGTCGGTTTGCTCCAGTGCTTTCAGCACTTTCTTCGCCCACTCCTCAAGCCAGTCGGGGGTGAACACGCTCGGCTCCTTGAGCACGTTCAGCATCTGCAAAACTGCATCCTTGAGGAACTGAACGAAATCCGCTAGCACCTCGATCACGAACTTCTTGATCGGTAGCAGCCCCTCGCGGATCAGCATCTCGATATCAGTCATCGAGTCTGTAAGCCGACTCAACTCCGGCCCTGTCTCGTTCGCCTCGCGCACGTCCGCCATCAACCGGGCGTTGTCCTGCCGCGCCGAGGACGAGGCGAGGTTTCCGTTGTAGCTGGCGAGCTCCCGCCCCCGCCGCACAAAGGCGTCGACGGTGTCGCTGAACGCTCTCACGCCCGCCGCCGCCGTCTTAATGGCCCCCTCGGCCGCACCGCCGGCGCCGCCCAACTTCCCGACGGCCTCCCCCGCCGCGTCCGCCGCCCCCGCGATCTTGCCGAGCCCCTGGCCGGGCTCGGCAAGGCTGGCCGCGGCACGTCCCCCAGCGTTGACGAAGTCAACCGCCATCTGCTGAACCTTCGCCGACGCTTCCTTCGCCGCTATCGCCAGGGCGAGCGGCCCGCCAGCGGCGGCCACGGCGCCGCTGGCCCCACCAGCCGCCGCCCCGGCCGCGATCTGGGTGAACTTCCCGCCGCCGGCCTCGGCGACCCTCTGCCCCGCGGCCTGACCCGCGCCGCCACCAGCCCCAAACCGCGCGTCGGCTGCGATCCGCTGACCCTCCTTCGCCAGCCGTAGCCGCTCCCGCTCCAGGTCGAGGAGCCGCTTCTGCCCGGCGGCGTAGGCGGGATCTTTCATCGCCGCGGCCAGCTGCCGGTTCGACTCGGCCAGCTTGTCCGCCCGGGCGGCCAGGTCGTCCACCACCGGGTTCCCGGGTGCCGCGGGCTTCGGTGCCGGCGGGGCCACTGGCACGGCCGGAGACGGCGTGATGGGGGCCGGGGCGGCTGTCGGTGCGGGCACGGGCTTCGGCGGAACCAGCGGGGGGACGGGCACCGTCGGGTTCGTGAACGCGGGACCGAGGGGCGGCTTCGCCGGAGGGGGCACAGTCGGCACGGTCGGGGCGGGTGTCGCAGCGACAGGAACCGACGCCGGTCGTACCGCCGCCGGCGGGGTGGGGGCGGGCGTCCCGACCGGGCGCGACCGAGGCAACTCGACGCCGAACAGCGGCTCGCTTGGCTTCCCGGGTTGCGGAGCGACCGGGGCGGGCGCCGGAGGCGGGGTGACACCGAACGCGGCGTCCAGGTCGGGGTTGATCCGGCTCCCGGGCGGGGCCGGCGGCGGGGGAAGGCGGTTGACTGGCGTCGTCGCCGGCGGCGGGGTCGCGGGCGGCATCCACGAAGGGCGCTGGCCCGGTGCCGGCTGTCGCCCCCCGTTCGGGTCTTCAAGGACGATGCGGACGATTTGCGGTTCGACGGCCATGCCCGCGATTGTCGCGGGAACGCCCCGGGGATTTTTCGCGGCGTCGTCGGCGTGCGTGGTCGGGGCGCTCACACTTCGGGGGAATCGGATGCTCACCTTCCGCGGGGTGACTCGGCCCCTGATCGATTGGGCGGACGACCTCGGCCTGACCTCCGAAGTCATCCGCGGCCGGATCGACGCGCTCGGCTGGTCAGTCGATCGGGCGCTCACCACGCCGTGCCGGGGCATATCCCGGTCTCGCCCGGTATGGGCGACTCACCCTTGCGCCTGACGCCCGGGCGTTCCCGGGATACTGTCGGGCATGTCCCAGCTCACCGATCCCGGGCGAATTACTTACGGCGGGTTCACGTTCCCGGTCGAGACTCAGACGACCGGGATCATCGTCCGCCCGGTCCTTGACTCCGCGGGCCGGACGGTGATCTACAACGAGATCACCGTCTCCCTCCGCGCCCGCCTGTCCGGCCCGCTGATGGACACCCAGACGCGGCTCATCGAACGACAGCTCACGAAGACGGCCTTCCCGTTCATTTATTCCGGCCGCGGGTTCGGTCTGGCGGTGAATGTGTCCGAGGCTCGCGATGTGCTTTGGGGGCCGATCCCTGGGCCGGTCGAGATCAAGCCGCTGGGGGGCGGGCAGGCCGTCGAACTGAAGTGGTCGGTCACGATCCACATCCCCGACGGCCCGGGGGCCAGGTATCGTTTTGCGCCTTTAGAATTTTCGTTCGGGCTCACCTTCGACGTGGACGATGCGGGTTACACCACGCGCACGTACGCGGGCTTTTTGCGCGTCCCGATGACACGCAACGCGCCGAACGTGCGCACGCTCCCCGACAGTGTGGATGAATACCGCGAAGACGTTTATCCCCCGCTCCTGCCCGGCTTCCGCCGAACGCCTGGCTCTTGGGTGATTGCGGCCAGCAAGAGCCGCGTCGATTTCACGGTGACCGATGAACAAATGGCCCCGAACTTTCCGCCTCCCGGGGTGATACGCGCGACCGCCAGCGGACGAATCACTAGTACGCCGGGGAAGCTCCTCGAATGGACCGGCGTCGTCGAGGGCGACTACGAGATCGCGCGGAACGGGACTGCGAGCGTCGCTGCCGCGCGGAACGCCTTCTTCGCGCTGGTGAAAGACCGGGTCAACCACACCATCGACACGATTAGCCGCCTTGCAACGACCGAGTTGCGGGCCGACGGCACCGGCCCGGGCACGAAACCGTGTGTCGCCCCGGTCTCCTTCATGATGGCCGAGCCGGACATTTACGGTCGGACCCGGGTGCAGTACTCGCTCACCTACAAAGTAACCGGCGCGAACCTACGGTCCATGCTTCAGGCTTCGGGGCTTTGGAGGCCCGTGCCTGGTAGCAACTGGAAATTGTGGAGCGCCTCCCTCGGCACGGTACTGTCCGCCCGGGGCCACGCCGGCCTCATTTTTTCACCCAATGACGACCGGATAGTTGATCTTCTTCAGCCTGGCCCGATGCAGCACGACCTCAGCAACCGTCGAGGGCAAGTCGGCACCGACTTCCGCACGATCCCCCAGGATGTATTCCCGGAGCCATCACCCGATTCGAGTTGGCTGTCCTACACGAACCACGTCTACGTCGAGACCGACAGCGGCGTGGTCGAGGTGCGGACGCTCCCCACGGAGCCGCGGACGGCCGCCGGCGACCTGGGCGGCGCCGGCCTCTCCGCCGGGGCCGCGGCGGGCATCGCCGCGGGGGCGATCGACGGACTCTGGACCGCCGGCGGCGCGGCCTCGCCGTTCTACTTCCCGCCGCCGCGCACCCCGAGCCAGCAGCGGAAGGGCGGGCTGGACAAGAAGCAGGCGCCGCAGCGGCGGGCGCGGCAGGGCGGGGCGCTGGTCATGGTCGGGAGCGCCGTGCGGGTGAAGTTCGCCATCCCGCAGCCGACCGCGACCCGGTGGGGCGACGCGACCCTCACCCCGGCGAACCGGCCCGACCGCGGCGAGGGGTTCTTCACGGGCGTCGTGGGGAACGCGATCTGGCCGGTGACGGCGGCGCGGTGGCGGCTCCGGTTCCTGATGGACACCGTCCCCTCCGACGGCGTCGCGGTCGTGCCGAACCCGCTCCAGGGCGGCGGCGGGTCGGCGGGGCCGCCCGACCTCGGGAACGTCATCGACCCGGCCCTCCCGCGGGTGCCGCCGCCGGACTGACCGCCGTTCCGCTTACCATGCGTCCGCACCCTCACCCGGAGTCCCCATGCCCGCGCCGGTCAAGTTCGACGACTCTTACGGCTACCTCACCTTCGAGTTCGAGCCGACCGCCGTGATGGTGGAGGGCGAGCGCCCGCCCCGCCCGGTGCGGCTCGACGTGTACGAGACGCACAAGGCCTACGCCGACGTGATGGACGCGCACAAGGAGGACGCCGACGCCCACGCCGCGGGCCTGGCGTGGCGGGAGCACCTGTACGGCCTCGGGTTCCCGCCGATGTCCGTGGCGAACGGCTACCAGGTCGTGCGGCAGGTGGTGGCCGAGATGGACCGCCTGGGAAAAGCCGGCGCCGGCTCGGGGAGTGCCGGCTGAGCGACTTCTACGGGTTCCCGGTGTTCGGGCTCCCCGGCCCGGACAAGCTCGCGCTCGAGCTGAACCGCCCGATCCTCGCCGCCGAGCGGCGGCTGCGGGCCGGGTGCCGGGACGACGAGGTGTACGACCTGATGCTGGCCGCCACCGGCGACCCGGACGCCGCGGCCGAGGCGTACACCGCCCGCCTCGCCGCCGTGATGAAGACGGGCGCCACGCCCGACGTCTGACGCCCCGGGCGTTCCCGGGATACTGCGGGGCATGTCCGCCACCAACGCCACCGGCCCGGACCCCGCCGCGGCCAGGAAGCTCCGCGAGAACCCGACCCGGTCCTACCGGCCCGGCGCGTCGTGGTCCGCCGGCCTCGCCACCGCGGGCATGGACGGAACGCCGTGGTTCACCTGGATGGACGTGCCGCGGATGCTCCGCGACCCCCGCGTCCGGTTCCTGGAACGGATGTGGCGGTCGCCGTTCCAGCGGGCCAAGTTCAAGATCGTGTCCGACGACCCGCGGGTGGCGCGGTACGCCGGCCGCACCCTCCGCAAGTTCTGGTCGGGCTCCCTCCCCCGCCTCCTGTCCCGGTACTTCCGGTTCGGGTTCGGGTGCGGCGGGGCCGAGTTCGTCGCCGCCCGGGGGAAGGTCCACCTCGACCAGGTCCGCGTCGTCGAGGCGCTCGACGCCCGCCCGCTCGCGTGGGCCGACGGGCCGGACAAGGGGCTGCCGGCCGGGTTCGCGGCCCCGGGCGTCGCCCGGGTGCTCGCCCCGCACGCCGTCTGGTTCGCCGGCCAGGCCGAGGTGAGCCCGTGGTACGACATGCCCCCGATCTCCGGGGCGTTCGAGCCGTGGAGCGAGAAGCGCGGGCGGAACGGGGCCGTGGCGTCGCGCCGCCTGTGGTACTGGAAGAACGCCGTCCGCGGCGGCGGCCTCTACTACCCGCCCGGCCGGTCGAACATCGGGACCGAGGAGACCCCGCAGTGGATCGACAACCAGGATCTCGCCCGGCAGGTGATGGACTACACCGAGAACGGCTCGACGATGATCTTCGAGAACACCCAGCATGGGGGGCTCGAGGGGAAGCGCGCGTGGGAGTACACGGCCCCCGAGAGCTTCCCCGACCGCGCCGGCCTGCTCGACTACCCCGGCCACCTGGACAAGGAGATGGCCGAGGGCGTGGGCATCCCGCCGGAGGTGCTCGAGGCGTCCGAGGTGGGGAGCGGGTGGTCGGGGCGGATGGTCCCGATGGAGACCTGGCTCGGGGGCGTCGACGAGTTCGTCGGGCTGGCGTACAAGGCGTTCGAGCCGACCCTCAAGTACGCCGTCGCCGCCAACTACGGCCGGGGCGCGTTCTTCGACGTCGAGCCGCAGTCGCTCGTCGAGATGGTGCGGCAGCAGGCGCAGGCCGGGCCGGGCGGCGGGGAGGGGAAGAACCCCGTCCCGGGGCTGCTCGGGAAGGGCGGCGACGAGGGCGGCGGCGACGAGGGCGGCGGCGACGAGCCGAAGCCGCAGAAGCTGTCGGGCGGGTGGGAGCCGTACAACCGCCGCAACGGCAAGAAGGGGCTGCGGAACCCGGTCACGCACCGCTACCGCGAGATGAGCGGGTCGGGCCGGGTGCCGAAGCACGTCCGGCGGAAGGTGAAGAAGCTGCTCGCCGCGCGCGACCTGTCCGACGGCCGGGCCGGGGGCCAGCACGCGCCGAAGGGCGGGGTGACGATCGGCGGCACCACCTACCCCGGGGGCCGGTTCATCCCCGGCGAGGTGATCGACAAGGCCACGCCGGCGGAGAAGGCCGCGCTCGACGGGAAGGGGTCGGGCGGGGACAAGTCCGAGCGGCTCCCGGCGCGGGCCGTGGCGCTCGCGGGCCGCGTGCTGGCGAAAGGGGCCGCGGCCGCCGGGAAGGCCGAGCACGTCCTCGTGAACGTCATCCTCGCCAACCACGCGAGGCTGCCGGCCGGGCTGCGCGGCGCGACGGCCGCCGCGTTCCGGCTCGGCATGGCCGGGTTCGACGCCGGGCAGGCCGCGGCGCAGGCCGCCGCCCTCGACCGCGGCGTCGCCCCGGAGCGCGTTGCCAAGATCGGACACCTCCTGGCGATCGCCGACGTGGCGATGTTCAAGGGGGCGAAGGCCGCGGCCCTGCTCGGCGTCCCCGGCGGCGCCGCGGCCCTGTGGGTCACCGGGTCCGTCCCGGTGGCATCGCTGGCGTACCTGGCGTACAGCAGCGCCGCCAACCCGATCCGCACCGCGAAGGCCGCCCTGAAGGCCGTCAAGGCGGCGCTGGCCCAGACGGGCCGGAACGTGAAGGACGACGCCAAGAGCATCCCGTCGGACCTCATGGCGAGCGTGAAGAAACTGGCGGCCAAGGCGGGCGTCGGGAGCCCGGCCCTGGCGCTGTCCGACGGCCGCGGCGACGGGGAGGGGCTCGAAGACCTCATGGCGGAGTTGGCCGACGCCGACCCGGGCCGCGCCGACTGGCTGGTGGCGTGCTTCGCCGCGGCGCTCGCCGAGACGGACGGCGACGGGGACGCGGCCGCCGAGTTGGCCGTGCAGGCGGCGGGTGATGGTGACGACACGGGCGGCGGGGGCAAGCTGCTGTCCGCGGCCGAGTTCGGCCCCACACACGCCGGCCTGTGCGTCCGCGCTGCCGACACCGGCCGCGTGCTCATGCTGCAACGGGCCGCGACCCCGGGCGACCCGGCGGCGGGGATGTGGGAGTTCCCCGGGGGGAAGATCGAGGCCGGGGAGTCGCCGCTCCGGGCCGCCTCCCGGGAGTGGGCGGAGGAGGTCGGGGCGCAGCTCCCGCCGGGGCGGTACGTCGGCGAGTGGGCGTCCGGGAACGGGGTGTACGCCGGACACGTCTGGGAGTTGCCGACCGAAGCCGCGGTGGACATCGCCGGCCGCGCCGGCGACCGGGGCGAGGCGGTCGCCTGGCGGGCGCCGGCCGACCTGCGCGGCGCCGACATCCGTGCGGAACTTCGGGCCGACGCCGCGAAGGTGCAGGCCGCGGTCGGGGCCGCCGGCCCGGCGCGGGAGCTGTCCGACGACCGCGGCGGCGCCCGTCACGCGCCGAAGGGGGGCGTCACGATCGGGGGCACGACCTACCCTGGCGGAAGCTTTATCCCGGCCGAGGTGGTGGAGAGCGCGACGGCCGCGGAGAAGGCCGCTCTCGACGGCGGCCCGAAGCCGGCGCCCGCCCCCGGGAAGGACGGGCCGGCGTGGAAGTCGCACCCGGCCGCCGGCGTCGTCGCGAAGGCGGTCGCCGCCTCCCCGGGGCTGTCGGACGAGCAGCGCGCGACCTACGGCGCGGCCGCCACCCGCGTCCTCGGGCGGATGCCGCCGAAGGCACTCGACCGGCTGCACGCCCACGTCTCGACCATGACCTTTCACCCGACCAACGAGGCGGTCGGGGAGGCGCTGCTGGCGTCCTACGGCGGCAGCGCGGCGGGCTCCGCGTTCGCGGAGCGGGTCCGCAAGATGATCGCCGACGGAATGGCCCCGGCCGGCGCGTACAGCACGCAGACGGGGGCCGTCCACGCCGACGGCGGATTCCCGGCCGGCAGCGGCGGCTGGATGGTCAGCAAGTCGCTCCCCGAGGCGACGCCCGCGCACATCTACGCTCACGAGTGGGGGCACGCCATCGACGGCCCGACGTTCGAGCTCAGCGCGTCGCCGGCGTGGCAGGAGGCGTGCGCGGCCGAGTTCAAGAACGGCCGGCTGACCGAGTACGCGAGCTTCAAGCCGTCGGAGGCGTGGGCCGAGTTCGCGCGGGCCGTGTACGCCGCCGACGTGCCGCTCGACCGGGTCGAGGCGGCGTTCCCGAAGGCCAGCGCGGTCTGGAAGGAGGCGGGACTATGGCCGGTCTGATCGACGACTTGTTCGGCGCGCGGGTCGAGCTGCCCGACGGCGGACACCTGGACATGCTCGCGCCACCGGTGGCGGAGGAGCTGCCCGACGACCCGCCGCCACCGAAGAAGGCCGACGATGCCGACTGACCCCCTCGCCTTCACCCGCCTGACCGCCCGGGAGGCCCGCCGCCGGCTCCTGGCCCGCGCGTCGAAGCTCCAGCCGCACCTCCGCCGCCGGCTCCCCACGATCGTCCTGGCGGAACTGGCGAAGGCCGAGCCGCTCCTGGCCGCCGGCGTCCGCGCCGGCCAGCTGCACTCCCACCTCGACGCCGCCCGCGAGTCGGTCCGGGCGCTCGCACTCCCCCCGACCAAGCCCCCCGCCGGCGGGCCCCCGACCGGCCTGGCGTTCCCCGACCCGCCCGGTGGCCGCCCCCCGGTCCGGTTCCCCCAGGTCGAGCGGGCGGCCGAGTTCGTCCGCTCCCGCCTGGCGACCACGCCGGCCGAGTTCGCGCGGCTCGACGCCGACGCGCAGCGGGCCGCGTTCACCGTGGCGCAGGCCGTCACGCTCGACGCCGTGGAGCGGGTCAAGGAGGCCGTCGCCGACGACGTGGCCCGGGGCGGTACGCAGAAGGAGTTCGCGGCGGTCGTCCGCGAGGCGTTGGGGGCGTCCGCCCTGGCCGACGCCCAGATCGAGGCGCTGTACCGGACCCACACGGCCCGGGCGTACAGCGCCGGCCAGCAGGACGTTCTCGACCATCCCCTCGTGACCGACGAGTTCCCCTACCTGGAGTACAGCGCGACCCACGACGGGCGGGTGCGGGCCGAACACCTGGCGATGGAGCAGCTGGGGCTCGACGGCACGGCGGTCTAGCGGCGTGACGGCGCCATCTGGCAGCGGTTCTGCCCGCCGTGGGGGTGGCAGTGCCGGTGCGTCGTGATTCCACTGTCGGTGGAGGACGCCGCGGCGAAGGGGGTGCGCGAGGCGAAGAAGTGGGAGGCGACCGGCGTTCCGCCGGCGTCGCCGTCCTGGGTGGCGAAGCTCCCCTTCGACATCCCGAAGGGGTGGGTGCCGACGGGGCGCCGCCTCGAACCCGTCGTCTGAGCCGCCGGGCGTTCCCGGGATACTGTCGGGCATGTCCACGCTGTTCGGGGGCCGCGAGTGCAGCGACCCCGTAGCCCTCTACCGATCCTGCCTCGACGCGAGGCCGGACCCCCTCCCGACCGACTGGTGGGGCGCGGCCAACCTGTTCCGCAACCCCCTCGGCCGCGGCCCCGGCGCGGGGGCGATCCTCCTCACGAAGGCGGACCTCGACGCCCTCGACCTCACGACCGACCACACCCTCAGCTTCGACGACGACCGCACCAGCGCGCGGCCCGTCGAGCTGAAGAAGATCACCCTCCTCCGCGCCCGCTGCCTCACCCCCGGCTACCGCGGCGACGCGCGGGCGGTGTACCTGTGCGAGGTGGCGGACCGCCGGCACTTCCTCGCGCAGACGCCGGTGGACCGCGCCTACAACGTGCGCGACGCCGCCGGCGAGGAGTACCTCGACGCGACCACGAACGGCGGCGACCCGTGGACGTGGCAGGAGGTGGTGGCCGACCTGTGGGACGCCCTCGGCCTGACCGACCCGTCCGCCCTCCCGTTCACCCCCGACGGCTCGCCGGAGAACCTGCGGTACCACGCCGCGGACGCCTGGGAAGCCCTCAACGACGTACTCGACCGGCTCGCCTGCGCGGTCAAACTCGACCACGTCGCCGACACGTTCAGCATCGTCCGCCTCGGCGACGCCGCCGCGGCCGGCGCGACGGCCCTCACGACCGCCCTGGCGAAGCACGACCGCGACGGCCTGCGCTCCTGGGACGCCTACCACGCCGAGCCCAACCGCGGCCGGCTCCCGGAGACGGTCCGGGTGCTGTTCCCGCGGCGGCCGGTGCCGACCGACGGCGGCTCGCCGTACTTCGCCGAGGACGTGACGCTGGCCGCGACGGCGGGCGTGGCGGCGGGCACCTACGTCCAGCTGTTCGACGACCTCACGGCGGTCGGCGAGGGGACGCCGACGAACGCCGCGGCGCTGACGACCCGGGCGGAGGAGCGGGCGGCGGACTGGCGGCGGAAGCGGCTCGGGTTCGAGCGCCGGCTGTCGCTCGTGTACCGCGACTTCCGCCCCGACCTGGTCCCCGGGGAGACGGTCGATCAGACCGCCCTAGACGACCGCGGCGGGCCGATGACGACGGTGCTGGAGGCGCGGCCGGACGGCAAGCTGGAGGCGTGGCGGCCGTTCGTGCCGCCGATCGGCGTGGAGCTGACGGCGGGCGACGCGGGCCGGGCCGACTGCCAGAAGGTCATGTCCGGTCTGCTCCGGGGCGACTGCCTCGTGTTCCGCCGCCGCCAGGGCGTCGGGTGGTGCGCGAACGTCACCCAGAAGAACGGCCCCGCGGCCTACCACCCGGAGAGCAAGTGCTGGGTGGCGAGCACCACGTTCCTCACCCACGAGGGGCGGCTCGCCACGATGTACTTCTACTACCTCGCCGTCGGCCTCGCCGGCATGGCGATCGTGGTGGCCCCGCCCGACGACGCCGAGGAGGGGACGGAGCCCGACGTGTACGTCGGGAAGTGGATGGGGTGCGTGGACGGGGGGCTGTCGTTCTCGTTCTCCGACGCCGTGTTCTGCAGCGGCGAGGTGACGGGCGGGTGCGAGGACAACTACTTCCGGGTGTGGGTGGCGTGCCGCGGGTGCGCCGCCCCCGCCCAGGTGTGCGCCCGGAGCGTGGGCAACCCGTTCCCCGGGGTCGAGGGGCTCGAGTACCTGATGACGTGCCACGGCTACGCCTACGGCACGGCCGGGCTCACGCCGACGGCGACCGGCTACCACTTCGAGTACGTCGCCAGCGGCGCGACGTACCCCGTGGGCCAGGTCGGCATTCACTGCTCGCAGGTCGGGTGCAACACGACCGACGGCCACGGCTGGGGGGTCGTCACCGAGGCCGACTACACCCCGGACGGCGGGTGGGTCTTTACCAACCCGGCGTACGCCGCGCAGGCGTGGAGCTTCGACCCGTTCTACCTCCGCGTCGGGTTCGACGGCGGCACCTACTTCGAGGCGTTCGGAGGCGCCTGCACCTGCGGGGAGGCGACGGGGAACCAGCCCCAGAGCCTCCACTACTCCGGCAGCCCCACATCCTACGGCCTGGAGGTGACGGGGGCGGGCGGCACCCTGGACGCCCTCAACGACGCCTTCCGGCTCTACTACAGCACGATCACCGTGCTGGGCGGGTGGGTGGACTACGGCGCCGACTTCGTCACGGTCCTGTCGGTGGAGAGCGGCCCGTACGCCGGCGGGGGCGACCCGGTCTACCGCCTCACGGTGTGGGACGAGTACCCGTCCGGGACCGAGCTGGCGGTGTTCGAGAAGCCGTACGCCGACTGGGTGGTGTGCGGGTCGAACACCCTCGGCCTCGTGCACACCGCGCCGGGCGGCACGGCCCCGGAGACCGTGACCGTCGAGCCGTCCGGCATCTGCTACGAGTGCCGCAAGGGGTCGGGGTGCGGGGTGGCCGACTGCGACGACGGCAGCGCGAGCGGCGAGCGGTCGCCCGGCAGCCTCGTCGTGGACGCCAGCGGCGGGGGCACCACCGACTTCGCGGACATCGACGCCAAGTACGGCCTGGCCTGGGTGGACGGGACCGCCACCTGGACGGGGACCGGAATCACCCTCCCGCTCGGCTACCCGGCCGCCAGCTACACCGAGGGCGGGTGGGCGGCCGTGGCGACCCGCACGGCCGGCACCTGGACCGTCGTGCTCAGCAAGGGCGGCACGTCGGCCACCTACTCCGTCTCCGGCCTCAGTACGGACTGCGGGGAGAACGTGGGCGGCATCCCTCTCACGTCCCAAGTCGGGACTGGCACCCCGCCGGCGACCGTGACGATCACGCCCTGCAGTGGCGCCGGCACGACCGACAGCTCCGACGGCTACTGCCCGGCGGAACTGATGATGATGGCGGTGGCGGCCGGCTTCCGCAACGCCGACGGCACCGTGCCGCTCGACCTGCGGCCGGCCGTCGGCCCCGGCACCCACGCCCGCCGGCTCCTCAAGGCGATGGGCCTCCGGGTGTCCGCGGGGTGCGCGTGCTCCGGCCGCGAGGCCCAGATGGACGTTTGGGGGGTGGAGGGGTGCCGCGCGAACCGGGCGGTGATCGAGCGGTGGTTCGGCGACGAGGCGGCGAAGGTGGGGTGGTTCAAGAAGGCCGCGGGGTGGCTCCGGGCCGCGAAGGAGGGGGTGGCGATCAACCCGCTGAACCCGGCCGGGTCGCTGCTCGACGAGGCGATCCGCCGGGCCGAGGAGGACGCGCGGCGTGGCATTTCCTGAAGGCACCCCCCTTGAGGGGCTGATCGTCGAGCCCGGCGGACTCGCCGGACCGGCCCTCACGTCGGGCGGAACGGGCACCGTCACGTCGGTGTCGATCACGTCCGCCAACGGGTTCGGCGGGTCGGTGGCGACGAGCACGACCACGCCGGCCATCACGATCACGACGAGCGTCACCGGGTTGCTGAAGGGGAACGGGACCGCCGTCTCGGCCGCGGTCGCCGACACCGACTACCTCACCCCCGCGACCGCCGCCTCGACGTACAGCGCCATCGGGCACACCCACACCTTCGCCAGCCTGACGAGCAAGCCGACGACGCTGGGCGGATACGGGATCACCGACGCGGCGGCGAACGGGGCCGACACGGGGTCGGGCCTGACGATGGCCACCGCCCGGCTCCTGGGGCGCACCACGGCCGGCACGGGGGCGGTCGAGGAGATAGCCGTCGGGGCCGGAATGACTCTCTCCGGCGGCATCCT
>Ga0190275_10002498_pt1 | contig 13211 bp, 11 predicted proteins | sample Popmic550T_FD_133745 | JGI IMG/M metagenome (GOLD analysis project Ga0190275, IMG submission 133745) | Populus adjacent soil microbial communities from riparian zone of Yellowstone River, Montana, USA - 550 T | ecosystem: Environmental > Terrestrial > Soil > Riparian zone > Trees stand | place... | reverse complement strand
CCCCGGCCCCGCCGACGCGCCGTTCATCCACCAGCGCGCCGGCGTCCTCCGCGCGACCGGCGACAACCCGCAGGGCGCGTACGAGGACCCGGGCCAGCTCGACACCGGCGGCGACGTCGCCAACCACGCCGACGACGTGTGGGCGATCGACTTCACCGTGCACCGGCTGAACGGGCAGCTCTACGGCTTCTGGTCGGGGTGGGAGAACAACACGCCGCTCGCGCGCACGCCGCAGTACATCTACGTGGCGCGCATGTCCGACCCGTGGACGATCAGCGGGCCGCGCGCGCGGATCTCGGCGCCCACCGAGAGCTGGGAGCGGCGCATGGATCCCACGGACGGGCTGGACCTGAACGAGGGGCCGCAGATCCTGGAGCGCAACGGCCAGGTGTTCATCATCTACTCCACCCGCGAGTCGTGGACGCCCGCGTACCGGCTGGGCCAGCTGCGCCTGAGCTCGCCGACGGCCGACCCGATGCTCCCCTCGAGCTGGACCAAGTCGGGGCCGGTGTTCGCGCAGGCGAACGGGGTCTACGGCCCCGGCCACAACGGCTTCGCCAGGTCGCCGGACGGGACGGAGGACTGGATCATCTACCACGCAAAGGTGGACACGGGGCCCAACTGGAACCGCGTGATCCGCCTTCAGCGCTTCACCTGGCGCGCGGACGGGTCGCCCGACTTCGGCGAGCCGGTCGCGTCCGGCGTGCGGCTGCCGGTGCCGTCGGGCGAGGCGTGTGAGCGCTGAGGGGCGGGGGTACGAGGTGGAAGACGGCATGAGCTTCCCCAGGCCCCACTTCGGCTTCGGCGTGCCGGACGCGCTCGCGGAGCAGCCGCACCGGCGGCTGAACCCGCTCACCGGCGAGTGGGTGCTGGTCTCGCCGCACCGCGCGCTGCGGCCGTGGCAGGGGCAGGTGGAAGAGGTGCCGGCGGACACGCCCGAGGCCTACGACCCCACCTGCTACCTCTGCCCCGGCAACACGCGCGCGGGCGGGCACCGCAACCCGGACTACGCGGGCCCGTTCGTCTTCGACAACGACTTCGCGGCGCTGAAGGCGGATTCGCCCGAGGTTCAGATGAACGTCGAGGACATCCTCGTCGCCCGCGGCGAGACGGGGGTGGCGCGGGTGATCTGCTTCTCCCCCCGGCACGACCTGTCGCTGCCGGAGATGGAAATCCCCGCCATCCGCGCCGTGGTGGACGTGTGGGCCGACGAGTACGCGCGCCTGGGGAGCCGGCCCGACATCGGGCACGTGCAGATCTTCGAGAACAAGGGCGAGATGATGGGGTGCAGCAACCCCCATCCGCACGGGCAGATCTGGGCGCAGCGCTCGCTGCCGATGGCCGCGGCGCGCGAGCTGGCGCACCAGGCCGAGCACTACCGCCGCCACCGGCGCACCCTCCTCGACGACGTGCTGCAGGTGGAGCTGCGGGCGAGGGAGCGCCTCGTCCTGGAGAACGACACCTTCGCGGTCTTCGTGCCCTTCTGGGCCGTGTGGCCGTTCGAGACGCTGGTGATCAGCCGCGAGCCCGTGGCCGACGTCACCGCGCTGGACGACGCGGGGCGCGACGGCCTGGCCGACGTGCTGAAGCGGCTGACGGCGCGCTACGACAACCTGTTCGGCGTCTCGTTCCCCTACTCGGCCGGCCTGCACCAGGCGCCCACCGACGGAGAGGACCATCCCGAGTGGCACCTGCACATGCACTTCTACCCGCCCCTGCTGCGCTCGGCCACCGTGCGCAAGTTCATGGTGGGCTACGAGATGCTCGGCGAGCCCCAGCGCGACGTGACCCCCGAGTCCAGCGCCGAGCGCCTGCGCGCCGCGTCGGAGACGCCGCGGGCGAGACGGGGCGGATGATGCCGGCCCTCTCACCGGCGGCTGAAGCCGCAGCAACAACTACGAGAAGCCTCGCAAACGGCGCGAGGCTCCACGGGCTGGGGGCGGCATCGCGGCTGCGGCGCATGATCGAAGTGATGCCAACCGAGACGCGCTCCACCCCACCCTGTCATCCTGAGGCCCGCCACGCCGAAGCCGCCGACGCACGGTCGCTCGCCGGCCGAAGGATCTATAGCCGGCCCGCGCGACAGGCCGGCGGTATCGCACTCCCGGGTTGTAGATCCTTCGGGCTGCGGGAGACTGTGCATTCCGCGGCGGTGCATGGTCGCCCTCAGGATGACATCGACGGCGTTAGGGACCGAGTTGCCTCGACGAGTCGGAGGCCGAGATGAGGCTGCTCGTGACGGGGGGAGCCGGGTACATCGGCAGCGTGGTGGTCAACCAGCTCGTGGAGGCGGGGCACGAGGTGGCGGTGATCGACCGGCTGTCGCAGGGGCACCGGCGGGCGGTGGACGAGCGGGCGGAGCTGGTAGTGGCCGACCTGGCGGACCGGGCGTCCATCGACCGGGTGATGGCGAGCCACCGACCGGAAGGCATCCTCCACTTCGCCTCGCAGACGCTGGTCGGCGAATCGATGGAGAAGCCCTTCCTGCACCTGGGCGAGAACGTGCGCAACGGGCTGAACCTGCTGGAGAGCGCCGCGGAGCACGGGGTTAAGCGGTTCATCCTCTCCTCCACCGCCAACCTGTTCGGCCTTCCCGACCGCGTGCCGATCGACGAAGAGGCCGAGATTCGGCCCGGGAGCCCGTACGGCGAGAGCAAGCGCATCCTCGAGCGGCTTCTGCACTGGATGGACGACCGTTTCGGGATGCGCTACGCGTCGCTGCGCTACTTCAACGCAGCCGGCGCCGTCTCGCCCGACCGCGGCGAGTACCACGATCCCGAGACGCACCTGATCCCCGTCGTCCTCCAGGTGGCCCTGGGCCAGCGCGAGAAGGTGATCGTGTACGGGGACGACTACGACACGCCCGACGGCACCTGCGTGCGCGACTACATCCACGTGAGCGACCTGGCCGACGCGCACGTGCGGGCGCTGCACGCGCTGGACGGCGGCAGCCGCACCTACAACCTGGGGAACGGCCGCGGCTTCAGCGTGCGCGAGGTGATCGAGACCGCGCGCGCCGTCACCGGCCACCCGATCCCCGCCGTGATCGGCCCGCGGCGCCCCGGCGACCCCGCCGTGCTGGTGGCGGCGAGCGACCGCATCCGCCGCGAGCTGGGCTGGGAGCCGAGCCACGACCTGCGCGAGATCATCGAGAGCGCGTGGGCGTGGCACCGGGCGAATCCGCATGGATATGGCGCGCGGGACTAACGCCGTCCGAGCCCGCGCGCCGCACCGAAGTTCCGACTCACCCCTGCAGCCCTGAACGGTAGATGGACATCGAAACCCACCCGCGCGACGCCGTGATCCACGGGTTCCACGAGCACTTCGGCGGGGGGCCGGCGTTCGTCGCGCGCGCGCCGGGGCGCGTGAACCTGATCGGCGAGCACACCGACTACAACGACGGCTTCGTGCTCCCCATGGCCATCGACCGCGCGGTGTGGATCGCCCTGCGGCCGTGCGCCGACCGCGGCGTGACCGTCCATTCGCTCGACTTCGCCGAGACGCGCTCGTTCAGCCTCTCCACGCTGGGGTGCAGCGAGGGCGGGTGGATCGAGTACCTGCGCGGGATGGCGTGGGCGCTGGAGAAGAAGGACCGCAACCTGGCCGGCTGGGAGGGCGTGACCGCCGGCGACGTGCCGATCGGCGCCGGGCTGTCGTCGAGCGCGGCGATGGAGCTGGCGACGGCGCGGGCGTTCTGCGCGGTGTCGGGGTTCGCGTGGGACGCGCGAGAGATGGCGCTGCTGGCGCAGAAGGCCGAGAACGGCTGGGTGGGCGTGCACTGCGGGGTGATGGACCAGATGATCTCGGCGGCGGGCGAGGAGGGGCACGCGCTGCTGATCGACTGTCGCTCGCTGGAGACGCGCTCGGTGCCGCTGCCGCCGGGGACCGCGGTGGTGATCCTGGACACCGCCACCCGCCGCGGCCTGGTGGACAGCGCCTACAACGAGCGCCGCCGCGACACCGCCGCCGCCGCCGCGGCGCTGGGCGTACCCGCGCTGCGCGACGTGAGCGTGCCCGGGCTGGAGCGCCGCGAGCGCACGATGGACCCGCTCACCTACCGCCGCGCGCGCCACGTGGTCACCGAGAACGAGCGCACCCTGCGCGCGGCCGAGGCGCTGCGGCGCGGCGACGCGGCCGAGGTGGGGCGCCTGATGAACGAGAGCCACGCAAGCCTCCGCGACGACTACGAGGTCTCGCGCGCCGAGCTCGACGCCATCGTGGCGCTGGCGCAGGCGCAGCCCGGCTGCCACGGCGCGCGGATGACCGGCGCCGGCTTCGGCGGGTGCGCCGTCGCGCTGGTCACGGCCGAGGCCGCACCGCGCTTCGCCAGCGAGGTCGTGGCGATGTACAAGGCCGCGGTGGGGCTCGACGCGAAGGTCTACGTCTGCTCGGCGTCGGCCGGGGCGTCGGTGGAGCGGGTCGATGCCGGGTCGGTGGCGCAGACGGCGGGGGCGTGAGCGCACCTGTTCGCGGCGCCCGCGACGGGCCCCGGCGCCTGCGACCGCGCTACCGATGGCGCGTGGTGATGAGAATCACCCCGTTCATCCCCCGCGAGCCGTAGATGGCCGTGGAGCCGGCGTCCTTGAGCACGTCGATGCGGGCGACCGAGGCGGGGTCGATCCCCACCAGCGCGGCGCCGGGGGAGATGCCGGCCACGGGCACGCCGTCGATCACGTACAGCGGCTCGCCGTCGGTCATCAGGCCGCCCGCGCCGCGCACGCGCACCGTGTAGCCCCCGTCGCCCGTGCGGCGGACGTCCACGCCGGCCAGGCGGCCCTGGAACAGCTCCTCGACGCGGGTGGCGCGCGCGGCCATCTCGTCGCCCTCCAGCGAGCCGACCGCGCCGGTGAGCGTCTTGCGCGACTGCGTGCCGTAGCCCACCTCCACCTGCTCGGGCTCAGGCTCGGGCTGGCGGCTCCCGGGCGACGGGTTGCCGGCGCAGGCGGCCAGCAGCAGCGCGGCGGCGGTGGCGGCGTATCGGGTGGATGACATCATCGTCTCCCCAGGCAGGGGGCGAGCCGGAGAGCCGCCACGGGGCGCGCGCGGCGGAGTGCCGGCGGCGCCTTCGCCTTCACGCCGCATTCGCCGCGCCAGCGCGGCGCGCGGGTGACGGCGGGGGCGATGGAGCGAGATCGTGCCCGACGCGGGATACGCGAACGGCGACGGGCGGACGGCGACGTGCGGCGGCGGCGATCGAGGCCGCGGATGAACACTAATGGCGGGAGGCTGCGATGACCACCATCTCCGAAGCACCAGCCGCGCAGGGCGACGCGCCGACTCCCCCTCCGACCGCGCGGTACGACGTTGCGGCCATCATGGGCGCGCTGTACGGGGACGGGATCCTGGGGCTGAAGGGCGCCTTCAGCCGCGAGTGGGCGGCCCAGCTCGGCGAGGACCTCGAGGTCGCCTACCGCGACGCGCTGGCGCGGCCGGGCGGCGCCGTGGGGCGCGGGCCCAAGCGGCACTACGTGGAGATCCATCCCGAGGACATCCGCGGCTTCCAGGAGCTGGCGACGCACCCGTGGGTGGTCGCCGTCTCCGAGGCGGTGCTGGGGCGCGACTACAAGATCGTGGAGATCGGCTTCGACGTGCCCAACCCGGGCGCGGTGGACCAGCCCTGGCACCGCGACTTCCCCGCCCCGCGGGAGACCACGGAAGGCCGCCGGCTCAACTCGCTCGCGTTCAACCTCACCACGGTGGACGTGTTCGAGGACATGGGGCCCTTCGAGATCGCGCCCGGCACGCAGTGGGACCTGGGCGAGGGCTTCGAGCACGAGATGTTTCCGCCGAAGTCTCTGTACCCGCGCTACCTGGAGCGCGCGCAGCGGAAGATGCCGACGATGGGCGACATCAGCGTGCGCTCGGCGCTCACCATCCACCGCGGCACCGCCAACCGCTCCGACACGCCGCGCCCCGCGCTGGTCCTGGGCGTGGACGCCCCCGACGCCCGCAACGCCGAGCGCCACGACCTGCAGTTCACCCGCGCCTACTACGAGTCGCTCCCCCAGTCCCTGCGCGACCACCTCACCTGCCGCGTGGTCGACAGGCTCGAGCCCATCGTCCAGGGCCACACCATCGAGGGCCTGATGATGGGCGAGGCGTGACGGCAGATCCGTCGCGGCCAGGGAATACGACGAGAACGGGCGGGCTCCACTCCGGAGCCCGCCCGTTCCTCAGTCTTCGGAGCTTACGACTCTCAATTGTAAGCTCCGGTGTGCGAGTCCCCCCCGCACCAATACGGCTTCGGGACCGAGCTACCAGCGCTGGGCGAAGCCGAGGCCGAAGAGGAACTCGTGGTCGCCGCCGAGGGTGGCGCGGGCGGCCCAGCCGTCGAGCTGCAGGTTGGGGGTGAGCCGCAGGCCGCCACCGGCGCGCACCTGGCCCACGCTCACCGCGCCGGCGCGGGTGGAGGTGCCGCGCGAATACTCGAGGTGCCCCATCCCCGCCTTGCCGATGGCGCTGCGCCCGGCCACCGCCAGCGTGGTCTGCCCGAACCGGTCGTCGGCGGCGATGGCGGCGCGGTGCGAGGCCATGCCCAGCGCGCGGAGGCCGTGCGGCAGCTTCCACTCAGCCGCCACCGCGCCCTCCGGCTGCCACGCACCGGCGCTCACGGCGCTGGCGCCCGTCGGCAGCGTGGCGCCCGCGGTCACCGCCACCGCCGGTATCCAGCCCAGGGCGTCGCTGAAGCGGTGCTTCACGCTCGCCGACGCATCGGCGATCCCCTCCACCGTCGTGGCGGGAGTGACGGTGCGCATGTACGACGAGAGGCCCACCCGCGCCTCGGTGCGCGGCCCGACGCCCACGCGGACCATCGTCTCGCCGAAGGCGTGGCGGGTGCGCTGGTCCAGCCGCGCGCGGCTGTAGCCGGCCTCGAGCTGCACCAGGCCGCGCGGCACGGTGCCGGTCGGCTTCGCGACGCCCAGGCGGCTGGTGGAGACGGGCGGCGGCGGCGTGCCGGCCGTGGCGCACCCGCTCGCGAGGAGTGCGACGGTCGCGGCGGTGGCGAGGCGAAGCCGGGTGCGGTATGGCGTGTTCATCGGGACGGAACCTGTGAGTGAGCTGATTTCTCAGCGAGAGCGTTGATTGAAGATGCCGGCTCCGCCGGCGCAGATCGAGGTGCCAGAACCCTCGACCGCGTCAGCCAGATCGCTGACGCCTCTGTCGGGAGACTGGATGTATGCACGAGGGAGTCGACACGCGCGAGGCAGCCACATCAAAACTACTTACATTTTGCGACGTAATCAAGACGAGGTATCAGCCGGTTGCGGACGTGTATGATGGAGTTCGTGCAGCTGCGGTAAGATGGACGAAGATGTCTGACATGCTTCCTTTCTCAAGATCGCCGGCGATCGCGAATGTCGGATCTCGCTCGTCCGCCGCACCGTTGCCGTGCCGTCCACGCATCGTGGCGGCGCACGCTTGCGCTCACCGCTCGCGGAGCTGCACCCGCGTGACGTCTTCTACGGCGCCCATCACGGCACGGAAGCCTTCCATCTGTCCCGCGCTCACCCTGGCGCGCATGTCGGCTTCCAGCGTCTCCAGGACGGCGGTGATGCGCTCGGCCAGCTCAACGCCCGCGTCGCTCACGTGGACCAGGAAGGAGCGTCGGTCGCCGGGGTTGACCTCGCGCCGCACCAGGCCGGCGCGCTCCAGGCGGTCGAGCATGCTGGTGAGCGTCGACTGCTTCATCCCGAACACCCGCACCAGCTCGCCGACGGGTGCCGGAGCGTAGCCGCGCAGGTAGGTGATCACGTGCCCCTCCGACGGGCTCACCCCCAGCGCCCGGGTGTGCGTCTCGAGGTACACCGAGATCTGCCGGGACGCCTTGTGCAGCGGGGAGAGGAAGTCCAGGGCCATGGCGCGTTCCGTTGGAGGCAGTCGGCTTCTGCGGAAATATAACGGTGACCGGATCCGCTCCCGGGAGGGTTGACGGGGAGCTGTCGACGCGGCAATATAATACGATATCGTACTAATTGTTGAGTGACGCAAGGTCGTCACGCCCCACCACCGCGCGCAGGAGGTGAGCATGAGCACAGCCGCACCCGCCACGAACCGCGACATCGAGACGTTCCGGCACCAGGCGCGGATGACCCACCAGGTCGTCCGCATCAACGTGGACGGCATCACCCACGAAGAGAGCCTGGCCCAGCCGCGGCCGAACGGAAACTGCCTCAACTGGGTGCTGGGCCACCTCGTGTGCATCTACGGCCGCGCGCTCCCGCTGCTCGGCCAGGAGCCGGTGACGCTGGACGGCGCGCTCGACCGGTACGACCGCGGCACCGCGCCCATCGTGGACCCCGCGGAGGCGATCGACCTGCAGGCGCTTCGCGCCGCGTGGGACACGGTCAGCGAGCGCTGGGACACCGGCCTCGGCGAGCTCCCCGCCGACGCGCTGGACCAGCCCGCGCCCTTCAGCCCCAGCGACAACCCCGACGAGACCGTCCGCTCGCTGATCAGCACGGTGGCGTTCCACCAGGCCTACCACGCGGGCCAGACCGGCGTCCTCCGCCGGATCGCCGGCAAGGACGGCGCGATCCGCTGACGCTCCGCCGGGCTTCGCATCCCGCGGAGGTCGGATCCGGGAGAAAAAAGACGCCGGGTGCGCGGAGATCCCGCGCACCCGGCGTCCTTTCCTGGAGTCACCGTCCACCCTGTGTCGGGAGGGGGATGCGAGGCGTCAGTTCAGCCGGAAGGTGACGGTGCCGACGAAGGCGGTCCGCCAGACGACGGAGATCGCGTCGCCCGCCGTGATCTTGTCCGACACGGGCCGGCTCTCCACCGCGGCCGCATCGCCCAGCAGCAGCTTTTCGTCGCGGGCCAGGTGAACGCCCGCGGTGACCAGGAACCGGTCCAGGAAGCCCGTGCCCCCGCCCAGGATGAACTCGGGCGAGACCGTGCCGTTCACCGACCGGGCCGCCACGCCGGCGCTGGCATGGAGCGACACGCCCGAGCTCCGCCAGTCCGGCAGGGCCACGTTCGCCTGCAGCACGGGCGAGAAGGCGAACCCGCCGACGCCGGGCGTGCGGTCCACGTAGGTGGAATAGGTGGTCTCGCAGGTGAAGGTGGCGCCCGCGGGGCACGGGCGGTTGGCGCGCTCGTAGTCGTGCAGGCTCGCCGTGCTGGCCAGGTACCCCGCGCTGAGGAACACGCGCATCCCGCGGCGGGTGGCCAGGCTGGTCTTCAGCTCGGTGGTGGCGGCCGTCGCACCGGCCTTCGGCCTCATCTCGGTGGTGCGCAGGGTGAAGTCCACCGACGACGTTCCCGCCGGGAGGTACGCCTCCGTCTTGAAGTGGTCCTGGTCGCGCGCGGCGGCCATCGCCCCCTCGGCGGTGCGGAGCTCCGGGATCAGCGTGGCCGTCTTCGCGGCGAGGGTCCCCGCGTCGGTCGTCGCCGCGTCGAGCCGGTTCTTCACCGCGGTTGCCGCCGGGGAGGGGCCGGCCGTGACCAGGCTGGCGCCGGCGGCGGCCAGCAGGGCTCGCGCGGCGCCGATGGTCGCGGGTGCGGCCACCAGATCCTGCCGGGTGGAGGCGTGCGCGTCCCACTCGTTTTCGAGCGCCTGGAACGACGCCGTCCGCGAGCACGCCGGCGAGTTCACCCTTCCCACCACCCCTTCCATCGTGGTGACGGTGGCGCTCAGGCTCTTCAGCTTCTCCTCGGCGCTCGTCACCGCCTGGGTGGCCTGCGCCAGCGCCTGGGCGCGCGCGGCGGGCGAGAGGGCGGCGCCGGCACCCGCGCCGGGCGCGGCGGCTGGCGCGACCGGGCCCTTCGCGGGCGGCGCGGCGGGCGCGGCCGGCTCCGTCGTCTTCGATGGCGCCGGCGCGCCCGGAAGCGCGCCGAACGCCGTGATCAGCTTCGAGAGGTCGGCATTGTCCTCCTTCACGTTGATCTCGGCGCTGTAGGCGTAGCAGAGCGGGTGAAGGTTCTCCACGACGATGGTGTACGTCCGCCCGGGCCGAAGCGGCAGGCCGGTGATGGCGCCGGTGCTGGCGGAGTAGCGTACCTCGTTCTGCGCCCGCGCCGGGTCCGGCGCGAGCGTGGCCAGGAGCAGGATCGCGGACAGGGCAAAACGTCGCATGGTCGTCCCTTTACGGGTGGGGGGTTCATCGTGGCGCCGGTGCGCTCGGCCCGACTGTGGATCGCGCTTCCCATTGGATGGCCGCGCCCCCCGCCATTTCGCACCGCCCCGCCTTCCCGCCGGCGTTTCCCTCGAATCCGCACCGCTCCTCGACCGGCGTGCACGCGACTCCAGCCGCCTCGACGCGAAATAACCGCGGCCCCTCATCCGCTGGGGAGAGGGGCCGCAAGAAATCGATCGACGCCGACATCCAGGACTCAGGACTCAGGACCTGGGCACCTGGAACCTCGCACCCGTCCCCTCACCTCAGCCCGGCACCTCCAGCAGCTCACGGTAGAAGTCGAGCGTCTGCTCCGCGATCGCCCGCCAGCTGAACTGCGCGAGGACGCGGGCGCGGGCGGCCTTGCCCATCTCCGCGCGGCGCTCCGGCGCGTCCATCAGCTCGTTGACAGCATCCGCCAGCGCGCGGGAGAACGCATCGGGGTCGCGCGGCTCCACCGAGCCGCCGCCTTCCGCCTCGATCGGCACCAGCGTCCCCGTCTCGCCCGGCACCACGATCTCGGGGATGCCGCCCACCCGCGACGCCACCACCGGCGTCTCGCACGCCATCGCCTCGAGGTTGATGATGCCGAACGGCTCGTAGACCGAGGGGCAGACGAAGATCGAGGCGTGCGAGTAGAGGACGATCACCTCCGATTTCGGCAGCATCTCGGGGATCCAGACGACCCCCACCGCCGCGTCGCGCCTCACCTCGTCCACCAGTGCGGCCATCTCCGCGCCGATCTCGGGAGTGTCGGGGGCGCCGGCGCAGAGCACCACCTGCACGCCGGGGCGCAGGTGCCGGATCGCGCGCACCAGGTGCAGGATCCCCTTCTGCCGGGTGATGCGCCCCACGAAGAGGATGCTGGGGACGTCCGGATCGACCCCCAGGCGGCGCAGCGTCTCGGGATCTTCCCGCGGCCGGTACTCGTCGGGATCGATCCCGTTGTGGATCACCCGCACCCGCGCGGGGTCGACGCCGTAGAGCGCCTCCACGTCGGCCTTCATCGAGCGCGAGACGGCGATCACCCCGTCGGCGTTGCCGTACGCCGTGCGCTCGATCCAGGTGGTCACGTGGTACGCCGAGCCGAGCTGCTCCACCTTCCACGGGCGGTGCGGCTCGAGCGAGTGCGTGGTGAGCACCAGCTTGGCGCCGGTGAGCGGGCGCGCCAGGCAGCCGGCCAGGTGCGAATACCAGGTGTGGCAGTGCACGATCTGCGGCGCGTCCACCGCGCCCACCATGGCCAGGTCGCGCACCAGCGCGTCCATCAGCCGCCCGTGGCGCGGGTCGCGCACGTCGATGCGCGCCGCCGGCGCCACGCCCTGGACGCGGAGGTTCCCCTCCTCCACCCGCTGCTCGCCGAAGGAAAGCACCTGCACCCGGTGGGCGCCCCCGTCGGCGCGCGCCAGCTCGCGGGCCAGGTACTCCACGTGCACGCCGGCCCCGCCGTACACGTGCGGCGGGTACTCGTTGGTGAGCTGGGCGATGCGCAGGCCGTCCGTCGTCCCCGCGCTCATATCACCGTGCCGTCGGGGATCTCGGCGTTCTTCACCACCACCACGATCCCGTCGCGGATGAAGAAGCCGGGGCCCTCGCCGTCCTGCACGCCGCCGGTGTTGGTGATCACGCAGTTGCGGCCGATGGAGGCGTTCTTGTCGATGATGGCGCCCTCCACCACCGAGTCCTCGTCCACCCCCGGCTGCGGCGGCCCCTCCACCCGGTTGCGGCTGGCGGGATCCTCCCAGCGGTAGTAGTCGGCGCCCATCATCACCACGCGGTTGATGCGGGTGCGCGCGCCCAGGTACGAGCGGATCCCGATCACCGACTGCGTGATGTCGCTGTCGATCACCACGCTCGCCTCGGCGATGATCGACGCGTCGATGCGCGAGCGGGTGATCTTGGCCGGGGGAAGCAGGCGCGCGTCGGTGTACAGCGGCATCTGCTGGTCGAACAGGTTGAACGCCGGCTTGGGATCGGTGAGCATCAGGTTGGTCTCGAAGAACGAGCGCACCGTCCCGATGTCGTTCCAGTACTCCTTGAACGGGTACGACACCACCTTCCGCTCGCGGATGGAGAGCGGGATGATGTGCTTGCCGAAGTCGTTGGCGTCGCGGTGCTCGTCCAGCAGCTCCTGCAGCACCTGGCAGTCGAAGATGTAGATGCCCATCGACGCCAGGTAGATGCGGCCGGCCGCCTCCATCTCCGGCTCCACGGGGCTCTCCTTGCCGGCCAGGTCGTCGAGCGCCGGCTTCTCGTGGAACTCGGTGATGCGGTGCCCGGCGTCGGTCTTGAGGATGCCGAAGCCGGGCGCCTCGGCGGCCACCACCGGCGTGGCGGCGATGGTGATGTCGGCGCCGGTCTCCTTGTGGTGCGCCAGCATCAGCCGGTAGTCCATCGTGTAGAGCTGGTCGCCGGAGAGGATCAGCACCTGGTCGTGCGCGTAGCTGCGGATGTGCAGGTTCGACTGGCGCACGGCGTCGGCGGTGCCCTGGTACCAGTGCTCCGACGTGGGGGTCTGCTCGGCCGCCAGCACGGTCACGAAGCCGCCGCGGAACCGGTCGAACAGGTACGAGCGGGCGATGTGGTCGTTCAGGCTCGCGGAGTTGTACTGCGTGACCACGAAGATGCGGCTGAGCCCGGAGTTGATGCAGTTGGAGATCGGCACGTCCACCAGCCGGTACTTTCCGGCGAGGGGCACGGCGGGCTTGGCGCGCTGGGCCGTGAGCGGAAAGAGCCGGGTGCCGGCGCCGCCGCCGAGGATCACTGCGAGAACGCGGTCCATTGAACGAGAGACGAGTGTGACGAACGCTCGCCCGCACCCCGCCGGACGACGGGGGCGGTGAGGTCGATCGTGCCTCGTGCAAGGTATCGGCCGCACCGCGCGCACGCACGCACCGGGTGTATCAGGCGCGCGTCGACGGCATGTCGGACGGGTCTCGGCCAAGGCCCCGCGGCCCTCACCCGGCCCTTCTCGGTCGGCGAGAGCCGAGGCCGTGGTGCGTTTCCGCGGCGCCGCTGGCCCTCACCCTGCCGCTTCGCGGCTGTCCCTCTCCCAAAACGACCTGGGAGAGGGACCGGGGGCGCTTCGCGCCGGCT
>Ga0190275_10002497_pt1 | contig 13213 bp, 10 predicted proteins | sample Popmic550T_FD_133745 | JGI IMG/M metagenome (GOLD analysis project Ga0190275, IMG submission 133745) | Populus adjacent soil microbial communities from riparian zone of Yellowstone River, Montana, USA - 550 T | ecosystem: Environmental > Terrestrial > Soil > Riparian zone > Trees stand | place... | reverse complement strand
CTGCTCCATGAAGCCACGGACGTGGAAGCGGTCGGCGTCGGGACGTCCGTGCACCAGCTGGTGGATGGCCCCGGGGAAGCCGTGGAAGGAGAACACCACGTCCACGTGGTCGGTGAACAGCTCCTTGAAGAAGGTGTTGTCGATACCGTGCGGGTGGTCCTGCGGACGGTGCAGCGTCATCAGGTCGACCACGTTGACCACCCGGACCTTCAGGTCGGGCAGCTTCTCCTGCAGCAGCTGGGCCGCCGCCACCGTCTCCATGGTCACGACGTCACCCGCCGAGGCGAGGACGACGTCGGGATCCCGGCTGCCGTCGTCGTTGCCCGCCCAGGACCAGATGCCGGCGCCGTCGGCGCAGTGCGCGATCGCCTCGTCGATGGTCAGCCACTGCTGCTGCGGCTGCTTGTCGATCACGATCAGGTTGATGTAGCTCTTCGACCGCAGGCAGTGGTCCCACACCGACAGCAGGGTGTTCGCGTCCGGTGGCAGGTAGACCCGGGAGATCTCACCCCGCTGGGTGATCACGTTCTGGATCAGGCCCGGCCCCTGATGTGAGAACCCGTTGTGGTCGTTGCGCCAGGTGGTCGAGGTCAGCAGGATGTTCAGGCTCGGCACCTTGGCCCGCCACGGCAGATGGTTGGCCTCCTCGAGCCACTTGCCGTGCTGCACGGTCTGCGACGCGCTGACCATGGCGAACGCCTCGTAGGTGGCGAACAGCCCGTGCCGACCGGTCAGGTTGTAGCCCTCGAGCCAACCGTGGCAGTTGTGCTCACTGAGCACCTCCATCACTCGGCCGTCGGCAGAGATCTTCACGTCCTCGTCGGTGACCTTCTCCATGAAGGCCCGATCGGACACCTCGAAGACGGCGCCGAGCCGGTTGGAGTTCGTCTCGTCCGGGCAGAAGAGTCGGAAGTTGTCCGGGTTGCGCCGGTAGATCTCGGCGATCATCTCGCCCATCCGCCGGGTGGACTCGACGGCCGTCCCCGGGTTGGTCAGCTCGACGGCGAAGTCCCGGAAGTCGGGCAGGTCCAGGTCCTTGGTGAGCAGCCCACCGTTGGCGTGCGGCGTGGCGCTCATCCGCAGATCACCCTCGGGGTTGGCGGCCAGCACCAGATCGACCGGATGGCCGTTCTCGTCGAACAGCTCCTGCGGCTTGTACGACTCCAGCCACTCCTGCAGGATCAGCAGGTGCTCGGGGTTGTTCTTCACCCCGGACAGCGGCACCTGGTGGCTGCGCCAGGTGCCGGTCACCTTGATGCCGTCGATCTCCTTCGGACCCGTCCAGCCCTTCGGCGTGCGCAGGATGATCATCGGCCAGTGCGGCCGGTGGTCGATCGTACCGGACGCCCGGGCGTCGGCCTGGATGCTCCTGATCTTGGCGTACGCCTCCCCGAGCGCCTCGGCGAAGCGGTGGTGCATGCCGGGCAGGTCGTCGCCACTGACCTCGAGCACGTGGTAGCCGTGTCCCTCGAGCAGCGAGCGGACCTCGGCGTCGGGCTTGCGCCCCAGCACGGTCGGGCCGGCGATCTTGGCTCCGTTGAGGTGCAGGATCGGCAGCACCGCACCGTCCCGGGTGGGGTTGATGAAGGAGATTCCCTTCCAGGATCCCTCCAGCGGGCCGGTCTCGGCCTCACCGTCGCCCACCATGGTGATCGCCAGCAGGTCGGGGTTGTCCATCACCGAGCCGAAGGCGTGCACGAGGGCGTAGCCGAGCTCTCCGCCCTCGTGGATGGAGCCCGGCGTGGTCACCGACACGTGGCTGGGGATGCCACCGGGTGCGGAGAACTGGCGGAACAGCCGCTGGATGCCGGCCTCGTCCCGGCTGATCGAGGGATAGATCTCGCTGTAGGTGCCCTCCAGGTACCCCGCGGCGACCAGCGCGGGACCGCCGTGGCCGGGACCGGTCAGGTAGATGCACTCCTGGCCGGTGTGCTTGATCAGCCGACTCACGTGGGTGTAGACGAACGACAGACCGGGGCTGGTGCCCCAGTGCCCCAGCAGTCGTGGCTTGATGTCGTCGTCGGTGAGCTGCTCGCGTAGCAGCGGGTTGGACTTCAGGTAGATCTGACCGATGGTCAGGTAGTTGTTGGCCCGCCACCAGGCGTCCATCGACTGCAGCTCCTCCTCGGTGGGAGCAGGCAGAACGGCATCGAGGGTGGCGTCGGACTCGGTGAGGCTGGTCATGCAGTGCTCCTGATCGGGGGTTCGAGTGGTCGTCCTACCCACTCGGCTGTTCTCCACTCAGTACGTCATCCTCGTGTGAACGCAAGATGTCCGCACGGGTCCTTGGTCCCGGCCGTTCCGTCGATCTCCCTTCATCATCCGTCTCCGCCGAAGGTCGTCCGGCCGTTGAGCTTCGTCGCCAGCTCGTCATCGACCCCGTCAGCCACCTGGGACATGACCCGTACGGCCTGGTGCAGGTGGGCGGGGACGAACGGACGGGCCGGCACCGACGTGGTGACGAAGACCCGGTCCCGGACCAGCTGGAACTTCACCCAGCGCGCCTCGACGTTGAGGTCGTTGATCACCTCGGCGGCGCGGGAGCGACCGGCGACGTCGTGGACGACCGCGGAGAACAGGACGACGTCCTGAGCGTCCGAGGCGATCCGTAGGAAGACCAGCGTCGAGCCGACCCGGATGACGACGTCGCCCTCGTCGTCACGGATCGGCGGATGCCCCAGGACGGCGGCCAGCTCGGCTTCCACGATCGATTCGAGCTGACCCCGGTCGGCCGGCAGCACAGCGGTCATGGCCACGCCGCGGGCGCCGCCCAGTCTGTCGAGCTCCGCAGCACGGGTGGCCACCGTGGTGGCTCCGTCGGGTCCCTCGATCGCCGACGGCTGCGGTGTGAGGATCTCGGCCAGCTGGTCGGGATCGAGGAAGACCGGGTGCTGCACTCCGTACACGTCGCGCAGGGCGCCGACGGCGAGCTCGGCGATCTCGTCCGCCGCATCCTGCGGCCGATCGAGCCAAAAGTCCGGACGGTCCCCCGCCGGTGGGTTCCAGCCGGCGGCCTCGAGCGCTGCGGTCTGGCTGTCACCCAGCTGATAGCTGTCGCCGAGCGCCGCGTTGGCGGCCGCCTCCGCACGCACGATCAACCGGGTGGGACTGGAAAGGCGCACGAACGGCGGCGGGTCGGCACTGGCCGAGAAGGACCGGATCGTCAGGTCCGCCGAGTCGTCGATCATCGAGATCACCTCGGCGAGCCGACCGGTGAACTCGGCCCACGCCTGGGCCGTGCTCCGATCGAGATCGAAGTCATCGATCTCCGCCACCGCCTCACCCCGCCGTCCGTCCGCTTCGTCGTCTCGATGGTGAACTTACCGAGCATCCCGGACGCACCTCGGAAGGGGGTCGCCCGGTCGCCGGTGTTCGGGCGGACGGTCAGGTCAGCAGGGCGGCGATCACGATCAGGGCCGGTACCGCCAAGACGGTTGTGAGGAAGATGGTGTCGCGGGCGAGGACGACGCCGGTGTTGTAACGAACCGCGACCGTGAAGACGTTCTGCGCCGTCGGCAACGCGGCGATGACGGTCACCGCGAACACGTCGGCGGGCGCCAGGCCGACGGCGTAGCGGGCGATCAAGAAGGCCACCAGAGGCTGCACGATGACCTTGAGCGCCACGACCGTCGCCACCGGGAGGCTCTCGGCGCCCGCGGCCGGCCGCGGACCGAGCCGAAGCGAGACCCCGTACGCCAGCAGCATGCCGGGCACCGCCATGTTCGCGACGAGCTGCAGCGGGTCGCCGATCAGCGACGGGATCTCGATGCCGGTGACGGAGAGGAGCAGCCCGACCAGCGAGCCGACCGTCAGCGGGTTACGAAACGGCCGGGACAGCATGTACCACAGCCAGGCGCGCCGCGACAGGTCACTCACCTTCGAGGTGGCCAGGTCGAGTGCCATCAGTCCGGCAGGCTGCAGGATGAGCATCTGGGTCAGCAGCATCGGCACGATCAGCGACGCATTGCCCAACGCGTACGCGGCGATGGGTAGCCCCAGGTTTCCGGCGTTGACGTACGCCGATCCGAAAGCGCCGATCACGATGTCGCCCACCGTCCGCCGCCACACGAGCCGAGCCAGCAGCACCCAGATGGATGCCGCGACCACGACGCTGCCGATCGAGGCGATCAGGTTGGCCGAGAAGATCTGGCTGACGTCGGTGTCCGCGAGCACCGTGACGACCAGGGCCGGGCTGGCCACGAAGAACGACAGGCGGACCAAGGTCTTCTGACCGTCGACATCGAGGATGCGCCACTGGGCCAGCAGGGCGCCCAGGCCGATGACTGCCCCGATGGTCACGAACCCGGCGAGCACCCCGAGCACGTTCTCGCTCTCCCCTTCGGTTGCCGGGCCCCATTGGTTGTCGGGCAGGGTGACCATCTTCGCCGCCCACGAACCGGAGGGCCGACCGATCTCACCTAGAGTGACGTCACCAGCGAGGAGGATCATGTCCGGCACCGTCGTCCCCTGGGCGTCTGATCCGAGCGCCCTGGCCGTGCTCCAGCCGCGGCAGCGGCGCTCGAAGCTCACCGTGATCACGATGGTGGTGCTGGGAGTCGCGCTGTTGATGGTCGGCGGTCTGCTGCTGCTGTCGGGCGATCCGTTGCCGCTGCTGGTCTCGACGCTCGCCTCGGCTGTCTGCTTTCCGCTGCTGGTCTGGTTCTTCTTCTGGCTGGACCGCTGGGAGCCCGAGCCTGCCCGCTACCGCTGGACCGCCCTGGTCTGGGGCGGCAGCGCCGCCGTCTTGATCGGGGCCGGCTCGCAGTTCGTGATGTATGCCTTCACCCAGTCCGAGTTCTGGCTGGCCGTGGTGATCGCGCCGCTGACCGAGGAGTTCGGCAAGGGCCTGTTCCTGGTGCTCGTCGTGTGGCTCCGACGAGCCCAGCTGCACGGCGTCGTGGACGGGATCGTCTACGCCGGCCTGGCCGGCATCGGCTTCGCGTTCACCGAGGACGTCCTGTACTACTCCAGTGCACTGGCCGACGGTGGACCGACGGAGCTGGCCGCGACGGTGATCGTCCGCGGCTTCTTCAGCCCGTTCGCCCACCCGCTGTTCACGTCGGCGATCGGCATCGGGATCGGCATCGCCGTCACAGCTCGTAGCCGGGAGGCTCGGGTGCTGGCCCCGCTGCTGGGCTTCCTCGTGGCGGTGCTGCTGCACGCGAGCTGGAACGGCAGCACCATGGTCGCCGAGGGTCGCGGGTTCCTCCTCGCCTACCTGGTGATCATGCTGCCCGCATTGGCCGTGCTCATCGTCTGGGCGGCGCGAGCCCGGCAGAAGGAGGGCCTGCAGCTGCAGCGGTCGCTCGACGACTGCGCTCGACGCGGCTGGGTCACCCCCGCCGATGTCGCTCTGGCGGCCAGCTTGGCTGCGCGCCGTACCGCCCGGCGAGCCGCCCGGCATCGTGGTGGCAAGCCCGCCGAGCACCTGATGGAGACCTACACCAACGACCTGACCGCGCTGGCCTTCCTGCACGACTCGGTGATGACCTCGGCGCTGCCACCCGATCCGAAGGTGGCGATGCAGGTGGCTGACCTGATCCTCCGGCTGCAGATCCTGCGTCCGTACGCACTGCCGTCCGAGGCCACCGGTCCCATCCCCGTCCTCGGTCCGCTCGGTCCGCCAGGTCCGCTCGCTCCTCGCTGACTCCCGCGGTTCCTGGCAGCCGTCGGCTGGCCCGGCGGGCACCTAGAGTGCGCGCATGCGTGTCAGTGCAGCCGTCCTCGCCTCCACCGCCGTCCTCGGTCTCCTCGCCGGTTGCTCCGGCGGCGCCGAGCCGACCCAACCCAGCCAGCCCGGCTCGGCCAATTCGGCCAGCAGCGAGGCGAGCGCGCCGACCTCGAGTGCTCCGACCTCCGCGTCAGCGTCACCATCGGCGACCGCCGCGTCACCGGCGAAGGGCACGACCGAGGTCTCTGCCGCCGACGGCACGTTGACCTGGACCATGCCCTGCGCCAACCCGCGGGACGAGAAGATCAAGGGCAACGAGGAGGACGCCAAGAGATTCCGCGACTTCCACGCGTGGGCCTGCGGAAAGGGGCCCACCGCGACCGCGGGCGTGCTGGTCGCCGAGCTGAAGGAGGCGCCGGCCGATGACGACGAGGCTCACCGCAACCTGGCAGAGGGGCTCGGCGGCATCGTGAAGACCGGCAAGCCCGAGCACGGCACCTTCCTGGGCCACCCGGGTGTCACCCAGGAAGCGGAGCTGAACGGACGATCGGTGGCCTACCAGGGCGTCTCGTACGGGAAGTACCTTGCGCTCTTCTTCACCATCCCGGGCGACGACCTGGCGACGCTGACCGACACCGTCACGATCGACGGCTGAGCGGGCGCCGCCGTCGCGCTACGCGGAGCCGGCTCGTTCTGCGAGCAGCACCGGGATCAGCCGATCCGTGCGCTGCTGGTAGTCCGCATAGGCCGGGTACGCCTCGACCGCTCGCTGCCACCATTCGTCGCGCTCGGCGCCCGACAGCTCCCGGGCCACCGCGTCGAACGGCTCCGGTCCGTCCTGAACGGTCAGGGCGGTCGGGTCGGCCTGGAGGTTGAAGTACCACTGCGGGTGCTTCGGCGAGCCGCCCTGCGAGGCGACCATGGCGTACGCGCCCTCGTGCTCGACCCGCATCAGAGGGTTCTTGCGCAGCTTGCCCGACTTGGCGCCTCGGGTGGTGAAGACGACGATCGGCAATCCGGTGTCGCGCAGTGTGTTCGCCTCGCGACCGCCGGTGCGCTCGTAGGTCTCGACTTGGTCCCGGACCCACGTCTGCGGGCTCGGTTCGTACCCTCCGGTCAGCGGCATAATCGCAGGCTACGTCGCGCTGCTGGACTGCGACCGTGGGTCTACCGCGTCCAGAAGTCGGCGGCACGGCGGCCCGGGCGGAAGCCGAGGTGCTCGAGGTGCGCAGCCGCCTCGAGGAAGTGCGCTGCCAGGCCGCTGCCGTCATGGTCGTCGCTACCGAAGCTGACAGCACGGCCGCCTTCCTCGGCCCACCACTGTGGGATCCAGGGCTGCAGCCGTCCGGCCGTGTTCATCTCCAGCGCCCGTCCGCTGCCGGCGATGGTGCGCATGGCTTGCCGGAACCCGTCCTCGAAGGGTCGTGGGTCGAACGGGCCGTGCTCGGCGACCGGCCAGGAGCGGACGGCGTAGTCGAGGTGGGTGAAGACCTCGAAGTCGCCGCCGTCGACCATGACCGGGACCTCGGCCAGGTACATCCAAATGACCGCGGCCGGATCGGTCAGCTCACGGAAGAGGGTCACCGGTTCGCTGCGGGATGCCCCCAACGGCAGGGTGTGCAACGAGCCGTTCACCCGGTCGAGCGTCGTCAGGTCCACGCGTGCCCGGGCCGCACGGCCATCCAGGTGTGGCTGTCCGAACTCCACACCGGTGAGGATCTGCAGCTCCGGAAAGAGCCGACGGCACCGATCGATGCTGGCCAGATACCCGTCCACGTCCATCGGCGGAGGCTGCATGAAGCCGTTCTGGTCGATCAGATGACGTTCATGCTCGGGGAAGTCCTCCGGCGACGCCTGCCAGCCGGTGAGATCGAGGTGCTCGGTGAAAACCAGGGCCGGCAACCCGATCCGGACCGCACGAGCGCAGGTTCGTTCCATCGTCCCTGCCGCGGACGAGCGCGGTCCGCCGGTGTCCCAGGAGTACTCGCTGTGGACGTGGGTGTCAGCAGGTAGCACCGTCACGTGACCTGGCTCCGCTCGCCGGCAGGAGGCCGCCGCGACTTCGCGACAACCCCCTGCCGATCCGGTTCGCTCAGCTGCAGCCGCTCGTGCTGCCGCAGCCCTCGCACACGTAGCAGCTACCGCTGGGCCGCATCTTCGTGCCGCAGGTCAGGCACAGTGGCGCGTCGACGCTCGTCCCCGTGATCGCCTCGAACAGCTCCGAGGTGGTGTGGGCACCCGACGGTGCCGGGCTCACCCCGCTCGACTGACTCACCTGCGCCGAGGTGCTTGCCCCGGTGTCGGTGTCGACCTGGTCGCCGGCGTCGTTCTTCAACGCCTCGGACTCGCTGAGCTCCTCGGCCTCCTCAGGAAGGTAGGACCCGGTCTCCACCTGCCGCTTGCGCTCGGCCGCGGTGTAGATCCCGAGCTCGGCCCGCTCGTCGAAGGTCAGGTAGTCCAACGCCAGCCGTCGGAAGATGTAGTCCATGATCGACTGCGCCATCCGGATGTCCGGGTCGTCGGTCAGACCGGCCGGCTCGAACTTGAGGTTGGTGAACTTCTGCACGTACGTCTCCAGCGGGACGCCGTACTGCAGACCGATCGAGACCGCGATGGAGAAGGCGTCCATCACCCCGGCCAGGGTCGAGCCCTGCTTGCCCAGCTTGAGGAAGACTTCACCCAGCCCGTCGTCCGGGTAGGAGCCGGAGGTCATGTAGCCCTCGGCGCCGCCCACGGAGAACGAGGTCGTCCGGCTGGGCCGCGACTTCGGCAAGCGCTTGCGGGTCGGTCGGTAGACGACCTTCTCGATCACCTCGGGCTGGGTGGCGCTGGCCTCCGCGGCGTTCTCCTTCTTCTCCGCCTTGCCGTCACTGAGCGGTTGACCGACCTTGCAGTTGTCCCGGTAGACCGCGAGCGCCTTGAGGCCGAGCTTCCAGCCTTGCAGGTAGACGTCACCGATCTCTTCGACGGTGGCCGTCTCCGGCAGGTTGACGGTCTTGGAGATCGCGCCGGACAGGAACGGCTGGGCGGCCGCCATCATCCGGACGTGGCCCATCGGCTTGATGGCCCGCTGACCCATCGCGGTATCGAACACCTCGTAGTGCTCCGGCCGCAGCCCTGGCGCATCGATCACGTGACCGTTCTCGGCGATGTACTCGATGATCGCCTCGGACGTCTCGGTGGTGTAGCCGAGCTTCTTCAGCGCCCGTGGAATGGTCTGGTTGACGATCTGCATCGAGCCGCCACCGACCAGCTTCTTGAACTTCACCAGCGAGAAGTCCGGCTCGATGCCCGTGGTGTCGCAGTCCATCATGAAGCCGATGGTCCCGGTCGGTGCCAGCACGCTGGCCTGCGCGTTGCGGTACCCGTTGGCCCCACCGATCTTGAGCACGCCGTCCCACGCCTCGGTGGCGCGCTTCTGCACGGTCGAGTCCAGCGAGCCGACCGTCCGCAGCGCGTCGTTGGCGGCCTGGTGCTTGCGCATCACCCGCTGGTGGGCATCGGCGTTGCGGGCATAACCGGCGTACGGGCCGACGATCGCGGCCAGCTCGGCCGACCGGCGGTAGGAGACACCGGTCATCAACGAGGTGATCGCCGCCGCGAACGCCCGACCGCCGTCGGAGTCGTACCCGTGGCCGGTGGCCATCAGCAGCGCGCCCAGGTTGGCGTACCCGATGCCCAGCTGGCGGTAATCGCGCGTGGTCTGGCCGATGGACTCGGTCGGGAAGTCCGCGAAGCAGATCGAGATGTCCATCGCCGTGATGATCAGCTCGACGGCCTGCTCGAAGCGCTCGGCGTCGAACGTGTCGTCGTCCCGCAGGAACTTCAGCAGGTTCAGGCTGGCCAGGTTGCAGGAGCTGTTGTCCAGGCTCATGTACTCCGAGCACGGGTTGGACGCGGTGATCCGGCCGGTCTCGGGGTTGGTGTGCCAGTCGTTGATGGTGTCGTCGTACTGGATGCCGGGATCGGCGCACTCCCAGGCCGCCTTGGCGATCTTGTCGAACAGACCGCGCGCGTCCACGGTCTCGATCACCCGGTTGTCGGTGCGGGCGCGCATTCCGAACTCGGTCCCCTCCTCGACCGCCTTCATGAACTCGTCGGTGACCCGGACCGAGTTGTTGGCGTTCTGGTACTGCACCGAGGTGATGTCTCGACCGCCCAGGTCCATGTCGAAGCCGGCATCCCGCAGCGCACGGATCTTGTTCTCCTCGCGCGCCTTGGTCTCGACGAACTCCTCGATGTCGGGGTGATCGACATCGAGCACGACCATCTTCGCCGCCCGTCGGGTGGCGCCCCCGGACTTGATCGTGCCGGCGCTGGCATCAGCACCGCGCATGAAGGAGACCGGCCCGGAGGCGGTGCCGCCGGAGCTCAACAGCTCCTTGGACGAACGGATCCGGGAGAGGTTCAAGCCGGCGCCGGAGCCGCCCTTGAAGATGAAGCCCTCCTCCTTGTACCAGTTCAGGATCGAGTCCATCGAGTCGTCGACGCTCAGGATGAAGCAGGCGCTGACCTGCTGCGGCGACTTGGTCCCCACGTTGAACCAGACCGGCGAGTTGAAGGAGAAGTACTGGTGCAGCAGCATCCAGGTCAGCTCGTTCTCGAACACGCCGGCCGTGTCCTCATCGGCGAAGTAGCCGAAGTCCTCACCCGCCTTGCGGTACGTCTTCACGACCCGGTCGATCAGCTGCTTGAGGCTGGTCTCCCGGGCGTCTGTGCCGAGCGCGCCCCGGAAGTACTTGGTGGTGACGATCGTGGAGGCGTTCACGCTCCAGAAGTCGGGGAACTCGGCGCCCTTCTGCTCGAAGACGACCTCGCCGGTCTTCCAGTTGGTCTGGACGACGTCGCGCCGCTCCCAGATGACCTCGTCGTACGGATGCACGCCGGCGGTGCTGAACACCGGGCTAATCCGCAGCGCGCTGCCACGGCCACGACCCATCCGCTTGTCGGAGCGCCCGTTGGTGGCGCGGGTGGTCTCGGTCATTGCCTGCCTCTCTGGTCGTGCTGCTGGCTGTTCTGCTGCTGGTGGAGCCGGGACGAGGTCCACGCGAGCCTTCCCCTGCTACGCGGACCCCGTCCCGGGGTCTGGGTGACGAGAGCCCTGCGGCGTCGGAGGGTCGACGCTCGGGCCAGGGGCCGTCAGGGTGGAGTGGTCCGCCCCGGGCTCCGTTTGTGTGGGACGAAGGCGCTGACCTTGCTGTCGGCGACCCGGTCGGGGATCAGGGGCTCGATGCCGAGCGGCTCGGACTCGGCGCGCAGCAAGGCGATCTCGGCCTCGAAGTCGTCGACGGAGTCGTACTGCCGGTAGACACTGGCGAACCGCAGGTAGGCCACCTGGTCGAGGTCGCGCAGCGGACCCAGGATCGCGACACCGACCTCGTCAGCCGGGATCTCCGGCTGACCCGAGCCACGGATGGCGTCCTCGACGAGCTGACCGAGCCGAGCGAGCTGGTCCTCGGTGACCGGACGGCCCTTGCAGGCCTTCCGGACCCCGGAGACCACCTTGTCCCGGTTGAAGGGCTCGACCACACCGCTGCGCTTCACCACGACGAGCTGCATCTGCTCGGTCGTGGTGAAGCGGCGCTCGCAGATCGGACACTGCCGACGGCGGCGGATGGTGGCGCCTTCGTCGGCCACGCGGGAGTCCAGCACCTTGGAGTCGGTGTGACGACAGTAGGGACAGTGCATCTCGACTCCTCTCCGGCCCGGCTGGGGATGAACCTGGGGACAGCCTGTGGGTGTCTCTGTGGATCAGTGTGGGTAACTGACCACTACTTGTGGATGAAACACACGGCTGTAACTACTAGATGTAGGTACCGTACGTCTCCCACCCAGTATGCGCAAGGGGTCTGACAGTGTCGTCGAACTCGCTGTTCGTTCCCTGGTCGCTCGCGTCGGGTGGTCCCGATGAGGCGGCTACAGGAGGTTGCGGAGGACCACGTAGACCGCAGCGGCGCCGCCGCCGAGGATCCACCAGCGGGTGGGGCTGATGCGGCGGACGGCGACCTGCCACCCGGCCGGCGGGCGCACCTTCGGGCCGCCCAGCGCTTCGACCATCCACAGCCCGCCGACCAGGACGCTGAGCACCAGGCTGAGGAAGACCAGCGGGTTGTACGCGAAGGCCGCGGGGATGTCGCCGTGCAGCAGCGCCGAGCCCAACCGGGTACCCCCGCAGAACGGGCACTCCCAACCGGTCAGCTCGCGGAACGGGCAGGGGAACCCGAATCCGGTGGTCGCGTAGAGGGCGCTCACACCGACACCGAAGGTCGCGTAGCCGATCAGCCACCTGAGGCCGCCGCCGGCCCGGAACGGGCGACGTTCGGGGGTCTCGACGGTGGACACCCGCCCATTCTGCCTCCCATCGGCTCAGCCGCGGTGGCCATCGGCGTTGGCCTACACTCACGCGAGTCGCGGCGGAAGGAGCGAGATGAGTGGCAACCACGAGGACCATGCCTCGACGCCGGGACCTCAGCCGTACTGGCAGCCCGGGCAGCCTCCACAGGCGACGCATCCCCCACAGTCGTACGCCCAGCCGCCGAGCCCTCAACAGACCTGGGCACCGTCTTCGCCGCAACCGCAGCTCTTCGGCTACGGGCAGCAGCCGTCGGGACCCGCCGTGCAGCCGGTCTGGGCACCGCCCGTACCCCGCTACCGCTATGCCCGCTGGCTTCGACGGGCCGGCGGCTACCTGATCGACTTCACCCCCGCGTATCTGGCACAGATCCCCTTCTGGATCGGCTACGTCATGTTCTCCGTTCGGCTCATCCAGCTCTCGCGCGCGCCCTCCACCACCTCCTCCGAAGACCTGTTCGCCGACCTCACCGGATCGGCGCTGAGGTGGATGATCCTCGGCGTCGTGCTGATGCTGGCTGCCATCGGCTGGCAGTGGTACAACCGCTGGTTGATCGGTGGCCGGACCGGTCAGTCGATGGGCCGGCGCGTGATGGAGACCAAGCTCGTGGCCGAGGTCAACGGCCAACCGATCGGGGCCGTCAACGCTTTCCTCCGCGACCTCCTGCACGTGCTCGACGGAGCCGCCTACATCGGGTTCCTCTGGCCGCTCTGGGACGAGAAGCGTCAGACCTTCGCGGACATGATCATGAAAACCGTGGTGATCGACCTACGCGGCCAGCCCGACCCGAACGCGGTGGCGGCCCAGGGCGATCGACCCGGCGGGCCGGCATGATCGCGATCACAGGGGCAACCGGTGCACTCGGCTCCCGGGTGGTCAGGCTGCTGGCCGGGCCGGACCGAGCTCTTCGGCTGTTGGTGCGCGACCCGGCTCGCCTTGCTCAGGAGACCGACAGCGAGATCGCGTTGATCGAGAGCTACACCGACGGCAACGGGCTCCGTGCCGCTCTGACCGGGTGCGACACCCTGCTGCTGGTGAGTGCCCGCGAGTCGGCGAACCGGGTGCGCGAGCACCGGACGGTGATCGAGGCTGCCGCCGATGCCGGCGTGGCCAAGATCGTCTACATCTCGTTCCAGGGCGCAGCACCCGACGCCACCTTCACGTTCGCCCGCGACCACTGGCACACCGAG
>Ga0190275_10002496_pt1 | contig 13213 bp, 11 predicted proteins | sample Popmic550T_FD_133745 | JGI IMG/M metagenome (GOLD analysis project Ga0190275, IMG submission 133745) | Populus adjacent soil microbial communities from riparian zone of Yellowstone River, Montana, USA - 550 T | ecosystem: Environmental > Terrestrial > Soil > Riparian zone > Trees stand | place... | reverse complement strand
GGTGGGCCAGGTGGCGTCGGTGGTGTAGGGCCAGGGGCGGGTTGCTGGTGTGAGGGGTGGGGCGGTGGTGATGAGCGGCGGCCAGGGGTCTGCGTCCGTTGATGTGGGTGTCGCGGCTGTAGTGGGATTGGGGCCAGGGCTCGCGGCGGTGCCCGGCGCCACCGGGTGTGTGAGGCCGGTGGTGCAGGGGTCAGTGTCCGGCGCAGGACATGCGCGGCTGGTGTCGGTGCGGGGAGTATCCGGCTCAGTGGTGGTTGCTGGTGTGCAGGTGGCGGTGTCCGGTGCCGTGGGGTGTGCGGGGCCGGTGGTGGGGCGGGTGTTGGTGTCCGGTGCCGCGGGGTGTGCGGGGTCGGGTGGGCTGGGTTGTCGGTGGCGGGGTGGTGGGTCGGCCCAGCCTGGGCGGGTGACGTGGACTTTGTTGTTGGTGATCTGGATGGTCCAGTGGCCGTCGTGGAGGGCGGTGTGGTGGACGCGGCATAGCAGCACCAGGTTGGTGATGGTGGTGGTGCCGCCGTCGAGCCAGCTGACCAAGTGGTGGGCGTCGCAGTAGATGGGTGGGGCGCTGCAGATGACGCAGCCGCGGTCGCGTTGGTTCAGTGCGTTGCGCAGGCCGTCGGTGACGAAACGGTATTCGCGGCCGACATCCAACGGTTGGCTGTCGGAGCCCAACACGACGGGGATGATGCCTGCGTCACAGGCCAGGCGGCGCACAGCGCCGGCGGACAGGCCGTGGCCGAAGACGAGGTCGCCGGTCGCGTTCTTCCCGGCTTGGATCAAGTCGTCCAGATCGATGACGACGGTGATGTGGGGTTTGGTGCCGCCGCGGGTGGGCAGGTCGCCGGTGCCGGCAGCGATGGTCAGCGCGTCGACGAGGGCGTCGGCTTGGCGTTTGCCGCGGGGGCGGGGATCGCGGTCGCCGTCGATGGTTTTGTGGGGTTTCGCGCCGGCTTGAATCAGTGTCTGGAACAGTTCGGCGTGCTCGCCGGCCAGGTTGCCGCCGAACTTGACGCCGTCTTCGGTTTTCTTCAACCAGAGGTCTTCGCGTTGGCGGGCGGCGTCCTCGCGCGGTTCGGGGCCGTCGGTGTCGAGGATGTTGCGGACCTGCACACCCATGGCTTGCAGGTTGCTGGGTGACATGTGCTGGGCGGCTTGGACCATGCTCTGTTCGGCCTCGGCCAGGTCTTCGGGCGGGACGTTGGCGCGGGCCGGGATTTGTTCCAGCGCGGACATGATCGCGCGTGCCTGGCCCATGTGCAGCACCACACCGCCGTTGTCGGGGGTGGGGGTGCCGGGTTGGGGGAGGGCGGCGGCGATGGCGGGGTATTTGTGCAGGTTGGTGGCGAAGGTGACGCGCCGGTGCGCTTCGGCGGCATCCAGGCGGTACCGCTCAGCGAGCAGGCGGGCGGTGTCGCTGGCACCGATGTGTTTGGCGTGCCCGATCTCGTGCAGCCGGGCGACGATTTCGGCGCCGTAGGTTTCTAGTTCGGCGATCTGTTCGTGCAGCGCGTCATAGGCGGACAGCAGTTCGCTGCCGCTCATCAACACCGCCGCACGACGATTCATACAGCTAAGGCTAGACGAGGTCACCGACAGTTCCGGGGCCGGGAATCCCTTATCCACAAGGGGAAAACGTCACACCGAGGAAACACGGAAAACGGATAGGCTATTCGGTGAGGACGCTGGTGATGAAGGTGCCTATGGCGGCCGCGCATTCGGGAGCGTGGGTTTCGAGGAGTAGGTGGCCGCCGTCGTAGATGTGCATCTCGAGGCGGTCCAGGGCTCGGGAGTAGGCGAGGATTTCGGCGAGGTCGAAGAAGGGATCGTGACGACCCCACAGGAGCAGGGCAGGAGGTTGGTACCGGGCGTGGTAGTCGGCTAGTTCGTCGAAGCGGGCTACGTGGTTGGCGTAGTCGCAGAACAGGTGGAACTGGGCTTCGATGTTGCCTGGGCGGGACATGCGTTCCCAGTCGAGGTGCCACGACTCGGGTCGTTGGAGGGTGTGCAGCCGTTCGGGTAGGCCGCCCAGGTACTGGTCGCGGGTGCCTTCGAAGTTCAGCCACTCGGGGAGCTTGGCGCGGTTGGCTTCGGAAGGGTCGGCCCAGAAGGCCTTGGCGTCATCCCATTGGCTGCCCAGGCCGTCCTCATGGGCGTTGCCGCTCTGGATGATCAGCCCGAGGATGCGGTCAGGGTGCCGGGTGGCGAGGTGGTAGCCGACCGGAGCGCCGAAGTCGTGCAGGTACACGAAGAACTTGTCGACGCCGAGCTGGTCGAGGAACGCCTCGATGATGTCCGCCAGCTTGGTAAACGTGTACTCGTCGATCGCAGGCGCATCGGAGAACCCGAAGCCCGGCAGGTCCGGCGCGATGACCCGGCTCACCTCGGCCAGCGGCGAGAGTACGTCGCGGAAAGTGTGCGACGAACTCGGAAACCCGTGCAGCAGCAGGACACAAGGCTTGTCCCGCGGACCGGCCGCACGATAGAAGACCTGCCGACCCTGCACCTCGACGTAGTGGTGCCGCGCCTTGTGAACCATCCGAACGAACCTCCTCCGACGACTGGCCTGTGTTCTCAAGCTCCGTACCCGATCCCCTCAAGCGCTAAGCTCTGCGCAGTCGGTCTCCTGGACGTCCCGTGGCGAATTCGCGGGCCCGTTGCCGGCAGCTACTCAAGGATTCCGAATGAGGCTGCCCGCAATCCGTTCATCCATTGGCCTCGCGCTGATACTTGCCGCCTGCAACGAAGTACCGACAAGCCCTTCGTCACCCCAAATGGATCGATCGCCGGGGATCTCCGGCGCCCTTGCCCAACCATTCACACTGAGGCTCCTCAGGTACCTCCGATCGCCTGCCAATGCGACGGGCGGCTCAGCCGTGGCGGGAGCGAGGTATCGGCGTCGCCAAGAGCCGCGTTGAGCTGCATCTGGGTCAGGAAGATGCTTCGAGAGAGGTCGGTACCGCGTAAGTCGGTGTCGCGGAGGTCGGCGCCGATGAGGTCGGCAGCCGTGAGATCGGCTTCACGCAGGTCGGCGGAAGTCAGATAGGAGCTGCGCAGGTCCGCACCGCGAAGGTCAGCGCCCCGGAGATCCGCGCCGCGCAGATCCGCGCCGCGGTAGTCAAGCGTGCCCGAGACCCCGCTACGAACGCGCTCACTAGTCCGCAACAGCAGGTCATTGACCCGCGACCGGTGGCCGGACATGTCGCCATCTGCGAGCGACTCCGGGCTCCCCAAGGACAGGCGTTCGATATCGGCGAGCGCAAGCCTGAGCTCGTCGTCGGCTGGCTCCAGCGCCACTGCCTCGGTCAAGTACCAGAGCAGTTCATGCAGCAGCCGTACCACCGCGAACACCTCGAACATCAGCGCGCCCGAATCCCCCGCCTGCCGCCAGTCACGGCCGCCAAAGGTCACCTGCGTGACCTTCTGACCGGCGCCGAAGCAGTCGTAGACGGTGCAGCCGGGAAAGCCGCCATCCTTCAGCCGGGCGTGGATGCCGCAGCGGAAGTCCTGCTTCAGATTCGGGCAAGGCGCGCCGGCCGGCTTGTCGATGGCGAAGTCGGCGGACGCCGTGATGGTCAGCGCCACGCAGCACAGAGCAGCGCACTGCGCGCAGTCAGCGCGCAGGTCCGGACGTACTTCGGGCTCGTGGGTCGCAGACATCTCCCTGCCGAGGCTAGGGGCTATCGCCGCGACTCGCACCGGTAACCCCAGGCGGGTCGTCGCATCCCCGCAGATGCGACAGCACTTCCCGCGCAAACGACGCAGCCGTTGGATGCCCGGAGTCGATGGCGAGTTGATAGGCCCGCTCCGCCCCAGCGAGGTCGCCCTGATCCTCACGAAGTACCCCGAGGTTGAATGCCGCCTTCGGGGCCAGGTCTGCGTGCTCGGAGTCGATCACCAACTGGAAGGCCCGCTCAGCCCCGGCGAAGTCCGCCCGGCCGTGGCAGAGCACGCCGAGGTTGACGCCCGCCTGCGGAGCCTGGTCGGCATGGCCGGAATCGATCACCAGTTGGTAGGCGCGTTCCGCACCGGCCAAGTCCTCTCGCTCCTCGCACAGGACCCCGAGGTTGACGGCCGCCTTGGGTGCCTGGTCGGCGTGCCCGGACGCGATCGCCAACCGCAGGGCATGCTCCGCTCCTGCTAGGTCACCCCGACCTTCGCGAAGTACCCCCAGGTTGAGCGCCGCCATCGGCGCCATGTCCACGTGCCCAGATTCGATCGCCAACTGATAGGCCCACTCTGCTCCAGCGAGGTCACCTCGACCCTCACAGAGCACCCCAAGATTGACCGCCGCCTTGGGCGCCTGGTCGGCGTGCCCGGACCCGATCGCCAGCCGGTATGCCCGCTCCGCCCCTTCCTGATCGTCACAGAGAATTCCGAGATTGACGGCCGCCATCGGCGCCATGTCCACGTGCCCCGATTCGATCGCCAACCGAAGCGCCCGCTCGGCCCCAGCGAAGTCGCCTCTGCCCTCGCAAAGCACCCCAAGGTTGACCGCGGCCTTAGGCGCCTGGTCGGCGTGCCCGGAGTCGATCGCCAACTGGTAGGCCTGCTCCGCGCCGGCGAAGTCGCCCAGATCCTCACGCAGCACCCCGAGATTGAACGCCGCCTTGGGCGCCCGATCGGCATGCCCCGAGTCGATCAAGAGCTGCAGGGCACGCTCCGCCCCGGCGCCATCATGCTTGCTCCACTCGGTCACCACCGCCCCCAACCCCCGGCGCGATGCAATCAGCGCCAGCCTTTCCACGGTACAGAACATCGCCCGCCCACGACCGGGACGCGCACCGGGCACCCCTGCGAGACCGTCCGCTCAGGGCCCCGCACAAAGAGGGTGTCAGGGGTCTGGGAGGCTTTGCTCGTGAATCGGTCGCGTGTTGCTGTTCTGGCCTTGCTTGCGGTGGCGGCGGCTTGGGGGTCGACGTTTTTCCTGACCAAGGATTTGCTGAACAGGATGGATGTCGCCGACTACCTGGCGTTACGGTTCGCGATCGCCACGGTGGCGTTGCTCCTGATCCACCCGCCGGCGATCTCCAAACTCAGCCGGCTGGATCGGGGCCGCGGCGTCGCTCTCGGTATCACGTACGGCGTCGCACAATTGGTACAGACCGAGGGGCTGCGGCACACGTCCGCGAGCGTGTCTGGGTTCGTCACCGGCATGTACGTCGTCTTCACCCCATTGCTCGCAGCCGTGATCCTGCGGCACAAGATCGGCCGGTGGGCCTGGGTCGCGGTCGTACTCGCCACCGTCGGCCTCGGCGTCCTCTCGTTGCGCGGCTTCAGCATGGGTACGGGCGAGATCCTGACGCTCGCCTCAGCCGGCCTGTACGCGCTGCACATCATCGGCCTCGGCGCCTGGTCCACCCCCTCGAACGCGTTCGGGCTGTCAGCGTTGCAGATGGTCGTGATCACCACCGTCTGCGCGATCGGCGCCGTCCCCGGTGGGTTCTCGCTGCCGACCGGTGCGGGAGACTGGATCGCGGTGGTCTATATGGCGTTGATCGCGGGGGCGCTGGCGTTGATCGTGCAGACCTGGTCGCAGGCTCACCTGACGCCGACCCGGGCGGCGATCGCGATGACGATGGAACCGGTGTTCGCGTCCGCGTTCGCCGTACTCTTCGGGACGGAGAGTGTGACCGCGCGGATGCTGATCGGCGGTGCACTGGTGATGTCGGCGATGTACCTGGTCGAGCTGGCGCCCCGGCGGAAGTTCGAGGCCGAGGTCCAGCACCTCGGCCAGTGACGGCCTGAAGGCAGTAACGGTAAGGACAGTGACGGTGAGGGAGGGATCGATGCGGGACAACAGCGCCCGGCGCGTGCGATGGTTCCCGTACGCCGTGATCGCGCTCCTGCTCGCCGTCCTGGCCACCGGTACCGGCGTGAACCTCGACCGCAACCCGCAACCCCAACTGGTTGCCGAGGGCATCACCGGACGCTCAGGCCCGATCGTGATCGAGGCGCCGACCAACTCGGCCGACCTCGCCCGCCCGGAGCTGATCCGCGACGCACTCGCCGAGCTGGACGCGCTCACGCTGCCCGACGGCGCGACGCTGGCCGGCTGGGACGGGCCGTGGCGGTTCGTCTGGCCGCGCGACGCGTCGTTCGTCGCGGCCGCACGCTGCTCGGTCGGACAGTACGCCAAAGCCGACAAGGTACTCGGATTCCTCAACAAAATAAGGCCGTCCGAAGGCCGTTGGGAGGCCCGGTACTCCGCTCCGGATGGCAACACACCCCAAGACGGCCGGCACCCCCAACTCGACGGCTCCGGCTGGGTGCTCTGGGCCACGTGGTTCTGCGCCGAAACCCGGGCCAAGACGGAGGGCAAGAGTGGGGCCGAATCCGCCGGGACGACCTTGGCGGAGTACTGGCCGATGGTGCGGGAGTCAGGCGACCAGATCGTCACGGAACTCGGTGCCGACGATCTCCCCGCGCCTTCACCCGACTACTGGGAACGCCCGGAGTCCAAGGTCACGCTCGGCACCATCGCTCCGCTGATCACCGGCCTCCGCTCCGCCCTCAAGATCGCAGCCGCGCTGAACCGCAGTACCGAGGTCACCTCCTGGCAGGACGCGCTCAGAAGGTTGTCGGCAGCAACCGACCGCGAGTTCGGACCCACCTACCCACGCACCCCCGCGGAAGCTGTCAGCTTCGTCGAGCCAGGAGTGGAACCGATCGGCCTGCACGGCGGCGCCGACGCGATCGTGACGATCCTCGGGCCGCCCTTCGCCCCCGCCCGCGACGTCGTGACGAAGGCGATCGAGCGGACCCACGACGCCCTCACCCAGCCCAACGGCGGCGTCACCCCGGGCGAGCAGTGGCGCGCTGACGGGGTCGCCTGGACCCCGCAAACTGCACTGTTCGCGCTGAGCGCCGCCGCGCGCGGCGACCGCAGTACGGCAGAGGACCTGCTTGCCTGGCTCGACAGGCACCGCACAGCGACCGGTTCCTTGCCGGAGAAGGTCAACCGCGACGTCAAGCCAGCAGGCGAGGCGCCACTGGCCTGGACTACGGCACTAGTAGTCCTCACCGCCTCGGCACTGGACCACCCGCTCCCGGTCCCCTAGCAAATCTCCATCACGTCAGCCGTCGGCGCCTCTGGGCGCGCAGTACTCGTCTCACTGGAGTAGAAGAACGCAGTCGACGCGATGTCGTCTTGCAGCGGCAGGTAGCGACCACCAGAGCGCCATCCCAGCGCCTGTACGTCCACCCGCAACCGTGTCCGGAAGCGGATCGGGTCAGGCAGGTGGAACCGGTACATCCCGAACCGCTGCTGGCTCTGGTACTGCCCGTCCGGCCGGATCACCTGCGGCAGCCCGAGGTATGGCGTACTGAACTCCGTGTAGCCGCCGCGATCCTCGCCGAGGTCGAAGTTCCAGGCACCACCGAAGTAGTCCTCCGTCCCGGTGCCACAGATGCTTGGGAACTCCTGGTCGCCATCCACGTAGAACTTGAACTCCCCCTCACCCCACCAGCCCGTGCTGTTCACACCCCAGGCCAGGTAGGTCCCCACGTAGTGCCCCGGCCCCTCCACCCCATCGAGCAAGGTGTGCACCGTCTTCGCCGGCAGCGGGTTGCTGCGACGCCACTGTGCATGCAGGTACGCCGCTCCCTCCGCTACAGCGCCCAGCCAGTAGTCCACCTGGAAGTACACGATCACTGCCGAGTCATGCGTGTTCTCCAGCGTCACCTGCGCCTGCGAGCGGAACGGCATCTCCCAGTAGCAGTTGAAGCCACCGTTGGGGTTCACTGCGACCGGCAGCGAGTTCACCTGAGCGAACCGCCCCCAGCCGGAGCAGAAGAAGTCCCCGACCGGCGCCTCGATTGCCGGCGCTTCGTCGCCGTCCCAGTGCCCTCGCAGGACCAGCCGACGCCAGTTGTCGCTGTGGGTGGTGAGCCAGATGTGAGTGATGCAGCCCGGCCCAGTGATGTCCGCGAGCGTCACGGTCTCCCCCGCCGCGATCTCGATCGACGGCGAGACCTTCCAGCCAACCCCCAGCTCCCGGGCAGCATGAGCGCCCGTTCCCTCCGTACGCCGACCGCCCTGGCCGCGCTCGCCGGTCGGGTTCTCCGGGCTGATGGAGCGGGTCTGGACATCGACGACCGTGCTGATTCCGGACAGGTTCGGAAAAGTCATGCCGCCGAGCCTAGGGGCCGAAACCAGCCGCAACGACGATTGGAAAACGATTTCTCGCATGCTGGGCGCGCTATATGCCCTTATGGTTATATTGGAGCCATGGAGACGAGACGTGGCGAGGTGTTCGGAACCGAGGACGGCCGGGTCGCGATCCGGTTCGTGCGGCTGCTGGCGCACCCGCCGGAGAAGGTCTGGCGGGCGATCACGGATCCGGAGCAGCTCGCAGCCTGGTTCCCGGCCTTGGTCGAGCTCGACCGGCCCACCGGTACGGAGCTGTTCTTCGGGGTGACGGACGAGCAGCGCCGCCGGTACGGGATGGCGGACGATCCCGACCGCACAGCCAACGGACGGATGCTGCGGAACGAGCCGCCGAATCTGCTCGAGTACGAATGGCTCGGCGAGATCCTGAGCTGGGAAATCACCGGTACTGCGGAGGGCAGCCGGCTCGTGTTCACGAATGTCGTGAGCGAGCCGGACACGGCCGGGCCGGCCGCTGCCGGATGGGAGGCCGGACTGGAGGTCGTGGTGGCCCAGCTGGACGGCGTACCGATCGACTGGTCGCCGTTCGAGCGGGCGGACGAGCTCGCTGCGCAGTACAAGTAGTCAGCAGGTGCGGATCTCGGCGTCGAGGCCGTGAACGAAGGACAGGCAGGCCCAGGGGCGACCCTGGTCTTTCTTGGCGCGGATGATCAGTGGGTAGGCGTCGGCCTGGCGGATCTCGGGGTTGCGTTCGGTCTTCAGCGAGCCGACCGCGCCACCCCGAGCCTCGGCCGCTGCCTTCACGTCCGCGACCGAGACGGCGCTGCTGGCCTGCTTGTTCGCGGCGGCCACGGCATCGTCGGCGACTGCGAGCGCGAACTTGATCTCCGGTGGCTCGGACCAGGTGGTCGACGTGACCGGGAAGACCAGGCCGAACATCAGCAGCCCGACGAACGCGATGATCGGCCGCGCCTTCCGCTCCTTGCTGGTCCACAGCACTGAAGCGCAGCAGAACGCGAGGAACAGCGTGAGGCCGCGCAGGCCCCAGTGCCGATCGAGCCGGCTGTCGACCGCGAGGGCGGCGGCCAGCGCGATCACCAGGCAGACCAGGGCGGCAGCAACCGCCCGAACCGGCTGCGACACAGATTTCATCCGCCGACCATAGAGGCGACTCGCTCTGGCCAGGACACCAGGCCTACAGTTCGAGGTTCTTCGAAGTGTGTTGGCAGTCGACAGCAGCAGAAATAGAGTCATCAGCATCCTGCGCACAGCAGGCACTCCCTCGAAGGCAGCTGATTTGCAGACCTTGGAAACTCCGGCGGACTTCCCAACCCAGGTCTCAGCGCGAATGCTGGCGCTGGCCGCGGAGCTGCCCGCCACCGCACAGCAGGTTATTGACGAAACCTGCTGGTCTGCGGGCAAGAACTTGCGATGGACTCTGGTCGAGGCCTGCGCCGGCCACACCCCCGTCGTCGCGCTGCCACCGTTCGTCGTCCAGTTCGCGGTCCGCGTCGCCTCGATCGTCGAGTTGTTGCAGCTGGCAGCTGTACGGCCGGGCGACCCGGTGCTTCTGGAGCTGGCCGCCACCGAGGCCGCCGCGCTCGGGCCGACGGTGGAGCGGACCGTCGCCGCCACGGCAGCCGACCTGGTCCACGGGGAGCAGGTGTTCGGTCTGGCTTGCGTTCTCGGTGGCCAGGTCGCCGGCCGGAGTGCACCCGACCTCGACGTCCTCGGCCGGTTCGGGAGGGAGCTGGGACTTGCCTTCCAGCTCGTCACCGACGGCCAGCGCGCGACGGCTGACGAGGGTTTCCAACGTGCGCTGGCCCAGCTGGACGAGCTGAGCGAACAGCAGGCGCGGGAGCGGATCGTCGTCGCTATCCAGGCGGAATGGCCCAAACTGCGGTGAGTACGCCCACTCCCGACGTGCTGGTGATCGGTGGCGGTCCAGCTGGAACCGTTGCCGCTACCAGGCTCGCCGGGATGGGCATTGCGGTGCTGCTGGTCGACGCGCCCGCCACCTTCAGACCGCCGTACGACGTGGTGCTCAGTGCAGCGACGATCAGCAGTCTGTCGCTCGACCTGCCCACCCGGCCGATGACCTCGTTGCGGCTGCGGTATGGCTCCGACAAGTCGCGGGTACTGTCCGTTCCTGACCTGTACTGCTGCGACCAGGCCATCTTCCGGGCTCGTCTGGTCCAGGCCGCCGTCGATGCCGGTGTGACCGTGATCCCAGGAGTCGCGGAGCTGTAGCCGGCGCAGTCTCGCCTGGTGGTGAAGGACGCCAACGGGACGGTCTTCGCACCGGACGCCGCACATGTCATCCTCGCAACCGGCCCCACCGGGTCGCTGACCGCGGCACCCTCGCGACAGGCGACCGGCCTCACGTACTCACGGATCGTCTACGGCTTCGGGCCGAGCCCTGAGTCGATGCTGTACTTCCCGGCGACACCCGACGGTGGCACCACCTCGTCTGCGTGGGTGGTCCAGGGATCCGGCGACAGCTGCACCCTGACGATCACCACCTCGACCACGGACCGGTCGGGCGAGCAACTCTTCGCCGACACCCTGGCCGAGCTGGCGACCGTCGAGCCGTACTTCGCCGGCATCAAGGAGACCTGCCCGGGGATCGGGTCGTTCACGAACTTCGGCTTCAGCCCGCAGACCTGCCTGGACCAGGGCCGGCTCCTGGTTGGTGACGCAGCCGGGCTGACGAACCCGTTCACCGGCGAGGGAATCAGCTACGCCGTACAGAGCGGCGCAATCGCCGCGAGCTGTATCGCCCAGGCGCTCGACGACCCGGCGCTTGCAGCCTCGCAGTACCAGCAGGAGATGGCCCAGACCTTCGTCGGGTACTTCGAAACCGATCCGCATGCCGCCCGCCGGTACCAGCTGGCCTGGCGCACGATGGCCGCGACGCTGACCGACGACAGCCCGTTCTTCACCAAGGCACGTCGCGCGATGATCCTGCCCGACGGACCGCGGGGCACCGGCAGCTGCCAGAAGATCGCGCTCGGCCCGGCGGATTCCTCGCTGGTCGAGTCGTTCACCGCCGCTTGTGACGCACTCGAAGTCGCCGCCGTCCGTACGGAGTGGCCGCTCCTGGTACAGCTGCTGGCCGCCAACAAAGGCCCGATGGCGCACCGGCTGCGTCCGGCCGTACCGTTCTTGGCAGCTGTCGTCGCAGACGGATCACCGCCACCGGCGGCCGCCGCTCCTGTGGCCGCCGGAATCGAGCTGGCGACGCTGGCTGTCCTCGCCTTCATCCGTTCACCTCAGGAACCGGACCAAGACGACCGCGGAATCGACTGGGCCCGGTCGGCTAGGGTCCTGGTCGGCGACTTCCTGCTCAGCGCCGCGACCGACCTGGTCGACGGCGTCGGCGACCCGTCGTTGTCCTTGACGTTCGCCAACTGGTTTCGAGAAATCAACGCCCTCCGCTCCGGTCGGCTGCAGCCCGAGGGACTACTCCGTACTCCGGCCGCCGAACTCTTCGGTGCGCTCTTCGAGTTCCCTTGTACAGCTGGCGCCGAGTTGGCCGGCCTGCGACCGAGCGTGGCGCGGCAGCTCCGGGATCACGGCTACCACAGCGGCAAGGCGTTCCTCTTCGCCGAAGACCTGCGCGCCCTGCATGGACGTCCGACCCGGCTCGACACCACTCTCGACCACCTGCTTCAGAGCGAGGTCTCGTCGCTACCGGACCTCCTGCCGGAGGTGACCGCCGCGGGCGAGCTCGATCGCGATCGCGCTGAGCTGGCTTTGCGCGATGCCCTCGCCGGCGAGGTGGCCCGGACGACGCTCAGCGGCCTTCCAGAGCAGTCGACGAGGATCCTGACCGCCTTCACCCAGGCCCTCGCTGAACCCTGACCAGGCTGCCGTTCGTCGCAGCGAATCGGCCGTTCACCGACAAGGGCCGGCGACAGGGCCAACGACTGTGACGCTGCTGGCAGATTCGATCTCGTCCCACCGCCCCGAGGGATTGGAAACCGCCATGGATCACGATGCTACGGATGACCATGCTGTTGAGGGCCCCGGCTCCTGGAGCGTTTCGCGACGCCGGGCCCTGCAACTGACCGGCGGTGTCGCCGCGGTCGGCGCCCTGCCTGTCACCTCCGCCACCGCCGCCCCTCGTAGTACCAGCGGGCAGGCCGTGCTGACCCAAGGCACCAACTTCATGGTGTCCGTTTCGCCCGACGGGCAGTGGCTGGCCTTCGACCTGGTGACTGCCATCTGGGTGACACCCGTCGCCGGTGGACGGTCGCGGCGCCTCACGGACGATTTGCAGGATGCGACCAGACCGCGGTGGTCGCCGGACGGGTCGAGCATCTACTTCCAGTCGTATCGCGACGGCAACTTCCATCTCTGGTCGATCCGGCCCGACGGGTCTGGACTCCGGCAGTTGACCAGCGGACGCTTCGACCACCGCGAGCCTGCCGTGTCACCGGACGGGAAGTCCGTGGTGTTCTCCTCGGATCGCGGTGGCAGCGGCAGCTACGGGATCCACCGGCTCACCCTGAGCACCGGCGCGATCGTTGCGTTGACCGACGATCCCAGCGAAGAGGCCGAGCCGGTCTACTCCCCCGACGGCCAGAAGATCGCCTTCACCGTCGACGCGAGCTCGATCGTCGAACTCGACCTGACCAGCGGCCAACGTCGTACCGCGGTGCCGGCGCGGACCGGGAGCAGCGTTTACGGGCCTGCGTACTCGCCCAGTGGGCAGCTCGCCTATGTGCGGCTGACCGGGCCGTCCAGTGACCTCATGGTCGGCGATCAGGCGGTGACGACCGGCAAGGACGTCTTCGCCGTACCGCCTTCGTGGGCTTCCGCCGACACCATCTTCTATACAGCCGACGGCCTGGTGCGTCGGCGGGTGGGTAACGCCGACAGCCAGATCGCCTTCACCGCCGTCGTTCCAGTGACAGCTCGTCGACCCCGCCCGAAGTCGCCGGACATCGAATCGCTCAAGCGCCGGCCGGTGCTCGGGATTGCCAGTCCGACGGTCTCGCCGGACGGTCGCTGGATCGCGTTCCGGGCCCTGAACGCCTTGTGGCTGGCGGCAACCAGTGGCCGGGAGCAACCACGCAAAATAGTTGCTGACGGCTACTTCAACTC
>Ga0190275_10002495_pt1 | contig 13216 bp, 11 predicted proteins | sample Popmic550T_FD_133745 | JGI IMG/M metagenome (GOLD analysis project Ga0190275, IMG submission 133745) | Populus adjacent soil microbial communities from riparian zone of Yellowstone River, Montana, USA - 550 T | ecosystem: Environmental > Terrestrial > Soil > Riparian zone > Trees stand | place... | reverse complement strand
TGGTCGGGCTCCACTGGGGCCAATCCACCGACTTCTTGCACTACGGCGGGGCCGGGTACGACATGCTCGGCTACGACCAGTGCAATGACCCCGCCTGGACGTCTCAGCACGCCTTGCCGACATTCCAGTTCGATGCGGCCGCGAAGGACATGAGCCAAGCGGAGCTACTGAGCCAGCTACCTGAGCTGTTGAGCGCGCATCGCGACGGGATCACTTTCGACCGGTTCTTTGCAGGCATCACGAACCAGTGCCCGGTGACGTCGGAGATCATGAAGGATGTGCTCGACAAGCTGGCGGAGGAGGGCGAGATCGTGGTGCGGGACGCCGCCGGAAAGAAGCGGGCGCGGAAACGGATCGGCAAGAAGGATGACGTCCTGAGCCCCCACTCACAGTTGCGAATCCGCTTCACTTGAGGACCGCTCGGGTTGCCACTCCGCAGGTGACCCGCCTCGTCATCCGCGAGAGAGGCCCTTCACGCCGCCTCTTCAGCCTTCGAAGGCTCGGGCGGTGCGGCAACGCGGTCCCTCCACTGGTGCGTGCAAGCCCGGCACCGGTACTTCGTCTCGACGTACTTCCCGTCCGCCTCCTCTACAGTCTTTCTGGCCCGGAACAGGTGGCTCGTGGACTGGCACTTGGGGCAGCAACGCTTGAGGCGTTCGGGCGGCGTCATCTAGTCCGGCTCCGGGCCTTCAGGTCGGCAGTCTGGGGGGTATCGGCAAGCGAGACGGCAGGCTGGACGAAACCGGAAATGGCTGAGAAACCTTGAGCCAGCAGTTCGCACTGAACTTGGCTGTTTGCCTCTCTCGCTCGCCTTCGGCGTTCGCCGGTGAGGATGCCGCACACGCCACTCCACCAACCGATAACCAACTCGTCCCCCGGCTCTACGGCAAGGGTCACTGGTCAGGAGGAAGTTTCGGCCGACCATCGGCGACTGTCGTCGTCGCTGTCGCTGGCAATTCGATCGCGGATGAGCCGATTCTACCCGTGACGGATGCTGTTGCAAGCGGCCACCGGAATCCGCCACAAAACATCTCGCAATCCGTCTCCGGCACGGCTACACTTTCCATGGCTCAGGACGGATCGCCCATGATTTCCCGATCGACCCGATCGCCACCCACTCCAGCTAGGTTGCCCTCGTCGGATTGCGCGCCCGTGAGGTTCTGCAACGCGAGGCAGTCCCCGAGCGACCGACACGGAGGACCCCCATGTAACGAAGTGCCCTCAAAGGCACCAACCCGTGCCGACTGCAACCCCGGCCAAGGTGCCGGGAGGTGTGCGTACCTCTCCCTCCACGAGGCCAAGGATGCTCGACCAATTGACAGGGACCTTCACTAGGGGAAAGGCGACGGCTGTCGCCCAAAGGGCGCTACCCGAGGCCAGTGACCGCCTGATGGGCATTCTCGTGAAGGCGAGTACGGCCCGCGCCTGGCAGGCGGTTGCGGACGAGTTCAGCAAACTGCTCAACGGGGTCCACACGGTGCTCTTCTTGGTACCGATCAGGAACCCGAGCTCGCTTGTCATCAAAGCCGTGTCCGGGGGGCCCAAACTGTCGGAACCGCCGGCCACACTCAAGGCTGAGATCAACCAGCACGCCACAGAAGGGCAAATCGAACGGTGGTCCGAACGGGCTCAGGAGTGGTCGGAATACACTGGCCAGTCGACCGCAGAGGTGCTTCAGATCAACCTCCGCGATCGTCGCGGTCACCTCTTGTCCGTGCTCATTGCTTCCCATCCGGCAGGTCGGCACTTTGGCCCGGACGAATTGATAACAGTCGCTGACCTTGCCGCGAGGGCCGGCGTCCCCCTCGATCTTCTGCGGATATTCAAACTCCTTCGCCACGCACGCCACAGCATCCACCGAGCTGTTGAGCCGGGGGGGATGCTCGTGGCGACACTGCGTGCGGCGGAGGCCATCATACGTCCCGGACGCGCCTGGCTGGCGATCCCGGATGGGTCGTCCGGCATCACTTACCGGCACCGAAACGGTCAGGACACACTGGTCCCTCTGCCTGAACCCCCACCCACCCCTACCCTCACTGCCGCGATGCTGCAAGAGTCGGCCGAGGCGCTTCGGGACCCGACCCGCGCACGTCGGCCTGACGGCTCGGGGATGTATGCCCCGATCGTGTGGGAGGGACGGACCGACCCGGTGGCGATCCTGGCGATGACGCCCCTGCCAGGTAAGACGTTTGACGAGCAAGACTGGGATCTGCTGTGCTGTGTGGCCAAGCACGCGGCCAGCGACAGCAACCTGGCGGCCCGGTCTTTCCTTCCAACCGAGTCGCCAACCGCGTGGACCGACTACGCTCGCTCGCTCGTCGAGGACATCCGTAAGGCGCTTGAGTTCGAGGGGGGGTTGGTCTACCTCGCGGTTCCGAGGACTCGCGTACTTCACGGGTTCGCTGGTAGCGGGACTCCTGAGGCCCGCGACGTGAGTTACAACCAACCGTGGGTGTTCCCGATCAAGCCCGAGTCGGACCAACCGCATTCCGCGGCGGCATTCGCCTACAGTAGTCTGGACGGCAAGGCGTGGCCTGATCCACATAACTCGAATGGCGAAGTGAACCTGGAGGGTCTGGAGAAGTTCAAGATTCGCGGCTCGCTCGTCGCTGTCCCACTGGCCGTCCGCACCGGGGATGACGAACCGGATCGGTTCGGATCGCTCGTGTTCTGGGCGAACCGTGTGTACGGGGCGCACGAGCAAGCGGAGTTGGACCGCCTGCGCCTCCTCGCCTTCTCACGCGCCGAGGCAGCTGCCCGGCAACTCCGCCACGCGATGTTCACCAAGACACGCGATCAGCGGGAGGCCCTCCAGCGCGAGATGGCACGTGTCATGCGGCAGATGCTGATTGAGACCGACTTGGAGAAGAACCTGGGTGCGGTCTTGGAGGCAATCGCGCGGCTCTCGTTCCCGCGCGTCCGGCTCTACAAGTTTAAATACTCCAACAGCTTTGTCGGCTTCGCATCGGTCGGCATGGCGGATGCGTGCCCTGATCCTGACGACTTCGGCAAGATCCGGCTCCTCGCGGTGGAAGGCGACGTGGCCCCTGTCAACTACTACGCGAAGCAGATGTACGACGGAGTTTGCGCTGCCCGCCTGGCTGCTGCTGACGTGACCCGGAAACCGGCCGGCAAGGGGATGCCCAACGGGCTTCTGGCCCAGGTCCACTACCCCGCGCCCGACCGACCGCTCGCCCCGGAATGTGCCCGCCTGGGTAAGGACAGTCGCAAGCCCTGGGCCGAGGTGCCGATCGTGTTGGGGGGGAAATTGTATGGGTTGATCGCCGCCGACTTCCATGGTACAGGGCGGGAGATCCGTGACGACGACCTCGAAGTGCTTGATACGTTCGCCGGGTTAGCAGCCCAGGCGTACCAGATTCATGAGAAGCGGGGGGTGCTGACTAATCCCGAAGAGCTTTACGCCCAGGTAGGCCCCGACCAAGACGAAGAACTGGTGTACCGGCGAATCCTCTTGTACGCGTGTCACGGGGAGGATGGACTAGGGTTTTCGCGGGCGGCGTTTTACTCGGCCGTCTCGGATGCGCCGGATACGTTCGAGTTACGCCAAGCAGTCGGGTCGCAGACGAAGGAAACCTTCCTTGACATCGGGAAGTTGGTCTACCAACGGTCCCTGGGGGAGATCCTTCTCGATGCCAAGCCTGATAAACACGACCTCGACTTGAATGATACGTTGCGCAAGCGCGGGTCGATCACGCTCCCGCCGGGTGGACTCCCGTCTATACCCTTAGTCGTTCGACGTGGGGAGGGATCGGAGTGGAACTTTCTCTGCGACGGGTTCGATAGTCCGGTGGTGCTGGTAGCCCCGGTCCGGTTTGCCCCTGCCTTCCGGGGTCTGATCGTTGTCGACCGCGCATGGCAGCACCAATGGGAAGGGATTGGGGTCGGCCCAGATGACGAACAGAACCTGGCAACGTTCGCCCGACACACTGGTGAGATTCTCACGCGTTACAAATGGGCTCGCAGGCAGGGAAGTTATGTCGAGAGCTTGTACTCGAAGATCGGTCACGAACTGACGGAACCGATGGACCTGTTGCGCGGTGCCATTTACCGGGCGAAACGAGTCGGCCCGCCTGCAACGAGGTCGCGAGGCATTCCCGCCCGCTCGGACGGCGAAATTGACGCCGCGCTCGCGGAACTGTACTCGACCTTTAAAGGCATACTTCTCTGCGGCGACCTGTCGAAGCAGACGCTTGTCCGGGTCAGCGGAGGCGACGTGTCATACGTGGCAAGGGATGAGGCGGGTAAGCGAGTGCCGTCGGCTTGCAACTTCGGTTACAGGATCGCCGCGGGGGCAGAGTCGGTGCACTTAAGTGCGAACATCGACAGCCTCCGGCTTGCGGTGCGGGAATTGCTCCGGAACGCGGTCTCGCACCTGCCGGTCTCGGTTCAACCGGAGAAGGCGGTGGACCGGGAAATTGTCGTTGAGGTAAACTGGCCGATCCGTTACGATGGACATACTTCCGCCATTGAAGGCGGGGACCACCTGGAGATCGCCGTTTGGAACTCTGGCCAACCGATCTCGGACGAGTCGCGACGCCAGTGCGATCGAGGCGAGAGTGTTCGCAGTAGTAAGGGACCCGATCGCTACGGCATCGGCCTGCTGCTCGTACGCCACATCGCTGAGGTGCATTCGGGTCGGTTCTTCTTTGACCCGAAGAGGACCGACGGCACACGGGCTGTTCTTTCGATCCCGATTACTTCACCGCGGGGAGGTATCACGTGAACCGTCCGGATTATACGGTCCTTCTCGTCGACAACGCTTCGACTGTGCTGGACGAGTTGGAACGGACGGTCGTCTCGATGGGCTTCCGCGCCGTCCAGGTGGCTTCCACCAACCCAGTCGTTAGCGCGAAGCGATTCTGGGAGCAAGGCGGGTTTGACGCCGCCATCGTGGACTTAAGCATGCCAGACCCGGCGGTTCACCCGCCGCGGCCGGAGGGACCGACTGTTGGGCTAGATCTGATCAAGTGGATGACCACGACACACCCCGATGCACTGGTGGTCGGCATGAGCGGCCATTGGGGCGCGACCGACGAGGTGGATACTAAGGCCCGTGGTGGCGCTGCTTTCTTCCACCGCGGGTCCGGGTGGCGAGAGCAATTCAAGGCACTGGCGACCTCACATGCGGAAAGGCGTGCCCAGGCCCCACCGCACGACGAGTTCGAGCGGGTACTCGCAGACGAGAGCACCCTCAGGGCCTACGGGGGCCAGGTGGTCGCCACCTACCGCGGCCGTATCATCGCTTCTGGCGAAGACTACGATGATGTACTTGTCGCCCTGCTTGAACTTCGCGACGCCCCGCCCATCGACGATATGACATTCGTGCCGGTCCCGCCGTTTATTGCTACCGCCGATTCGGATCTCGCGTGGTGCCTGACGGACTCAGACGCACAGCAGAGGGCAGGCGGGCTGGTTGCGGCTGTGGCGGAGGGCGTGGTGTGGGGCGCCGGGAACTCTCGGGCGGAAGCGTCCGAAGCCGCGCGACATCGCGCGGACTGCCCACCGCCGGACCGGCTCACATACGTCCTGATCCCCCACGTCCAGACGTCGTAACGTGGAGTTCCGGTGATGGCTAACCCGCCCACGCCCAGTACGCCTAACCCGCTCCATGCGACAACCCGACCGCGCGTGCCGCTCTATCCGGCGGCAGTGCCCCATTATTTGGGGCCGTCGCCGGTCGTCGTCGCAGACATCGCCATCCAAAACCGGGCCGGTGTGTATAAGAGAGGGTTCGCAGCCCTCTCTAGCTCCCTGGCGCTGTCGGTCATCCCGCCGGGGATGTCGACGCTCCTGGGGGTCGATTTCACTTCCGCCCCGCGTTGGGGCTCGCAGACGGTGCCAAATTGGTGTAACGAGCCTTGTGACATCGGCACGATACGAATCCAATTTCCAGGGTGTACTGGCACACTCAGTACATATTATCTCCTGGTTCGCCGGCCCCGGAACGCGGCCCCTTGGATGGGATCTCGTCTCCTTCTCGGGACGCAGTTTCTAGCTCAAGAGCAAGGGGAGGTCTGGGTCGATTTCGCTTCCCCCTCTTATAGTCCCCGCCGCCCCTTCGGCGAGCTTCGACTATGAGGATGCTACGAGCAAGGTGTTATGGATTAGACCATTTACGTGACTCCACTGCACCAGACAATCGCGATATGATCTTGCAAGATTTGCCTGCTTGGCGAAGAACGACCCCACGGCTTTCTCCTGGATGACCACTTCCACTTCCACTGCCTCAGATCACGGGCCGCAGCGAGTTTCACAGACTCGACCGAGTTCCCGCCGCGAAGGGCGAAGTGCCGCTTCGTGCCGGCGGAATTCTGGCACGTGATGACTGTGGCGACTGGGGTAGGCGATACGCCCGTGTGACGACACCGGTCCTCGTCGTCCTTGTTGAAAGGTATTGCTCCCCGGCGGGCTGCTAACCCGGCCCGAGGACGGAAGCGGCCAAGTCGTGCGCGAGGTCGTACTCCGCCTTGAACCGGTCGGCGATCGCCTTCCGGCGGGCGGCGTTCTCGACGTCCTGCTGCGTCGGCCCGCTCACTTCGATACCCGCCCCGCCCAACTCTTGGGCGACTCCTCGCCGCGCAGCATGGCGAGTTCAATCTCAAGCAGCGTAATTCGCTCGGCCTGCTTCTCGACCAACCGGTACGCGATCGCCGCACGTTCTCTGCGACGGTCATGACGAGCGGTTTCCGGTCCACCACCATGGGTTCATGAGCGGATTTCAGGGCCGTGCCCCAGCCCTCCCACTCGCCGTCGAGGTTGTGCGACTTGGGGAAGCTACTCCCGAAGACCCACATCATCTGGTCGCGGATCTCGAACCCGGCGTCCTCAACCCCCGAGGCCAGCCGGTGGTACGTGCGCGGGCTGCCGAACGAGAGGAGGTGGCCGCAGGGCTTCAACACCCTGCGGAAATCCGTCGCCCACTCCCGGGTCCATTTCTGGAACGTCTGGTTGGCGGACAGTGAGAGGTCGTACGTTCACGCGGCGAACGTGAGGCCGTCATGCCGCTTCCAACCGTCCGGGCGTAACGTGTCCTTCCGCGTCACCTGGCGCATCGTCCGGTCGATGTCACTTCCATCCAATTCCTTACCCATGAACCGGATACCATACGGGGGGCGGTCAGGAGCCCGCGAGAGACGGCAGCGGAGCGGTGGGGCAAGCTGAATTACGGAGGGTACGTTTGCGGAAGCCGTCTTCCGCTTGAGCCAGCCGGCTGCGGGCTCAGAACCCATCAGTCAGACGGCAAGGAAATTGAGGCAGAGGAGTAAAGGCGGCACAACCCGACCACCAGATGTCGGGTATCAACGCAGAATGTGGCAATCTCAGTAGACGAGTGAAGGGCTGCCGGTAAAAGGGATGGTAACGCCCAACATCCCCAGGTGAGAAACATGGCGAAGAAGAAGGCTGAAGAGGCTCAGGAAGCCGCAGGCACTGCCACCGCTGAGAAGATCACCAAGTCGGAGGCCGTTCGCCGGGCCGTGGCCGAGGGCGTGGACAAGCCCACAGACGCGGTGGCGTTCATCAAGGAGCGCTTCGGCGTCGAAATTTCGGCTCAGCACTTCAGCAGCATCAAGAGCCAGGAGGCGAAGAAGGCGGGTAAGCCCGGCCGCCGGGGCCGGAAGCCCCGCGAGGCAGCTGCGGTTGTGGCCACGCCCAACGGCTCCCGAGTAGGGAACCGAAACCCCGCCGAGTTGGCGCGTCAGGTGAAGCAACTGGTCGAGTCGTTCGGGGCAGAGGCGGTACGGGACATGACCGCGGTGTTTGAGCGATAGGCGGATCGCCGACCTCCGCGTTTGCCACACCGCATGGCGGGGCCAGCACTTCAGCCCCGCTCACGATCACTTTTTGTTGGTCTTGAACTGTTCAGCAAGGAGCTTAACCCGGGCTTCGAGCTTTGCATGAGCATCGCGCAGGCGCTCACTCGCATTCCGGACCGCCTGGCGACAGCTTTTCAGGTCGTCGCGGTAGGTCGGGTTCTCTGCCAAATCCTTCACCGAGAGGTCGTCTCTCGACCCGCAGTACTTCTGCGTGATCTCAGTTGCGTGAGCGATCCGCTTCCGTGTCCTACCTTCGCGCTCGTCTGGCGTCTCGTCGCCCCCTAGGCCAAGGGGCTGTCCGGCCTGAACAGCGAGGCTGAAATAGCTGAAGCTCGGCGTCACTGGATCAACCAGCTGATTATGCTCTTCAATGGCCTTCTCGAACTCGGCCGCCGCCTCCCGATATTGGTTCAGAAGGACGGTGAAAGTCGGGTCGTACTTCGCGGAGAGCGAATCGAGCGAAGGCACTTCCCCCGGGCGAGGAATGGTCAAAATGTAATCGTCGCTCTGTCGCTCGGGATCAGACTTGCCCTCCGCCTCCGGCCCGGCAGAATTTGACCAGAGGAAGTGCCCATAGAGCGCAGCGTTGATCGACTCCCACTTGCTGGCGAAATACGGCTTCAGTTCCGTACGTCGCTCGGTCGCGATGGTTCGGCGGAGGTTGTAAAGTCCGAGGAGTAAGGAGGCGACCGCGATCGATCCCGTCACGACATCCTTCGTCGCCAGCCCTCCCTCCGCATCCGCAAACAGCGACATCTCTTCCTCTCCGAATGACCGGGCTAGTCAAGCATTCTAGCCCGAGGGATCAGGGTTTGACACTTCCGCGATTCCGCGCTACTCAGGACTTGCCCTCACCGGTTCCGTTCAGGTCCGGTGGGGGTACAAAACCTGAACAGCGAAAGGACATCGCATGCCGAGAAAGAGAGCGGTCAAACCGCAGCCCACCGAAGCAGCACTTCAAGCAGACGCAACCGCCGCTCACGAAGCTCAACTCGCAGAGAACCCGGTAGCCCATCCCCTCACTGCCGCTGCAACACCTGACGCCCAGGACGAAGGCGTCCCGCTCTACCCTTCGACTCCGCCCGAGCTCCTCGCAGGCCCTGCCGCCGACCCGTTCGATGCTGCGATAGCCGCGCGGGCCGAGGGACAGTTCGAGGTTCCTCCTGCCGAGACACCTGCTACCCATCCCGAGCGTCCCGCTCACCACGCCGAGCCAGCATCCCACCACGGCCACCACGAGGAAGGCCCACACGCCCACGAGCACCATCGCCAAGCCCCGACGCATCACGGTGCCTCGCACGCCCACCGCGAGCAGTCTCGCCGAGCCGACCCATTCCCCTTCCACGCAGTGCATTTCCCAGACGGGTTCAGCATCCGCGTGCAGGAATCGGACAGCCGGAAAACCGTGGAAATCCAGTTCGGGGATGGCTCGCGCGCGGCTCAACCCAAGAACTTCGGCCCGATCAAGGATGCCCTGCGCTCCGCTGGTCTCCACTGGAACGGCGAGTGTGCTTGGGTGATCGACCTCCTACCGGAACGAGGCTCGTTCCATCAGCGCGAAGACGCTAAAGCGAAAAATAAAGCGATCCGCACGAAGATCGAGGAGCAGGTGTTACCGCAGGTCATCGGGCTGGAGGAGGCCGCGAGGGGGCCAGTTGAGTTGACCGACGGGTTCCGAGAGCGAATCGGTAAGGCAAGCACCGCGAGATAGCCTAGAAAGATGTTAATTTCGCAAATTCTATAGAATCCACAGGTGCTCGTGAAAAATGCCCTTGGCAGCCGAAAGCACCGCCCTGACCTGTGTTCCCGCAGATCATCGGCGTGGGCGGAGGCCTTGATCCGCTCGACCGTCTCAACGAGGCGGAAAATCATAGAATTCTTCCCCGCCTCGCCTGATGCGATCTCGCATTATGGTTTCCAGATCGCCTCTCGCCATCCACATTGAGTGGCGCGCGCGACGAGCTGCGCCATGCAAGGCCACGGTCGCGCAAGCGGCACACAATAGGCACGCGACCACGCCAATTGCCGCTAAGCGCAATGAGATATCATCACCGTGACCTTGCTGGATGCCAGTTGATATCCAAACGGCGACGAGCACTATTGCTGCAATCAGGCAATTGCACAGCACCACGGCCCGTGTAAGCCAAAGGGATCTATTGGCGAAACGAAGAAAGGCTTTGCTGTTAATCTCGAAATGGTAAAGACCCTGATATGGGCCAAGGTCGGTTGCTGAAACAGCCTCGATTCCTGGCATAAGGCTCTTGTCAAACCTGTGTATAAAGCAAAGCGAGCTTGCGTCGTATATGCTCATGCTTAGCGTAATTAACACGCTCCCGCTCTCGACGCGAATCACGTCGATATCATCTTTCGCTTTTATTAGACTCTTTAGCAAAGTAAGCAACGATAACAATTGATTGGTTTCGTCAAATTCGTGGATAGATGCAGCATATTTAATCTGCACTTCAATGCGGCCCGGCGCCCTTGCAATCGCCCCTTGATTTGGCAACAGGATCGCACCTGCGGGTAGCAGATCCTCCACGGGGACAGCAAACGCCTTGGCCAACTTGCTTAGGGTACTGATGAGTACTGGCGATCCCTGCATCAGGCTGTTAATCGTCCGAGTCGAGCAGCAGGCGCGTTCGGCCAATTCCCCAACCGACCACCCCTTCTTGATGCGGAGGGTCTGGATTTGATCCGTGTTGGCCTGGAATGTTCTCTGCTGTGGCTGGGCCATGCTTAGTACCCGTTGCTCCGAGAACGCGTGAGATTTCTCTCGGTTGATCTCAAGCTGCGGGGAGCTTTCCAATCGTCTCGGCTATTCTCATGTCACGCAGCCGGTTTGGCTGCGTGCGGCGGCTTTCCGAGAGCTTTCTCATCTTATCGGCCCGCCGCGAAATCGTCCCTTCCACGCCCGAGGATTGAATCGTGTCCGCCATGCTCCCCCAGCCCCCCGGCCAACCCGAGGCCACCCCGCCGAAGCCCGCGCTCACCCGCCTGATTCCGCTGTGCCTGATCGACCTCCCGTCGGACCCGATCAACCCGATCGACTGGCACCACGTCGCCAAGATGGCAGCGGGCTACGAAAAGGGCGACCCGATTCCGGCGATCACCGTCTTCCCGGTCGAGGGCGGGCGGTTCGAGATCCTGTTCGGCCAGCACCGCTTCCACGCCCGTAAGCGCGGCGGGTTCATGGACATCGCGGCCACCGTCCTGCCGTCCCGGCCCGAGCCGCTGCAGGCGCTGGCCATGCAGTTCAAGGAGAACAACGACCACCGGGAACTGACCGGGCAGGAGCGTGCCACGGCGTTCTTCCGGGCGAAGAAGCTCGGCGGACTGAAGAACAAGCAGGTGGCGGCCCTGTTCGAGGTGTCCGAAGCGACCGTCTCCCGCGACCTGAGCATGGGGAAGAACCTCCACCCGACCCTGAAGGATCTGGTCGCCCGGCTGGAACTGGTCCCGAAGGCCGCCTGGGCGATCTCCCGGCTGCCGTCGGACATCCAGGTCGCCTTCTACGAGGAGCACAAGGGCGAGAAGGCCGAGGCCATCGCCGAGGCGGTGAGCGACAAGCTCGACGTGCTGGCCGGGCAGAAGCCGAAGAAGCCCAAGCCGGTGCCCTTCTCCGTCCCTGGGCTCAAGGGCATGTTCACCGTGTTCGACCTGGCCAAGGTGCGGGCCGCCCTCGCGCAGGTCGGCGAGGCCGTGACGAAGATCGAGAAGCACTCCCTACCGTTCCCGTCCCTCCCAACCTTGCTGCGGGGCACCTGAACAACCTCGGTTCGTTCGCCCACTGACCCATTCACAACACGGGCCGCTTCCGGCTGCCGTAGGCGGCCCCGTGGGAGGTACGTCCATGTTCGTCGCTCGACTCTGTCTTATCGCCACCGTCATCGTCGGCGGTGGGCTCTGCGCCGCCGGCATGATCGCCGGGGCCGCCCAGGTGCCACAACTCGTCCTCGTGCCCGTCGCGTGGCTGCTAATCGTCGGGGTGCGGAAGAAGTTCCGCGGTTCCGGGTGGGTGTTCGGAACGGCTCGCGTTGCTGACCACGCTGACCTGCTCCGGGCTGGCTACTTCGGCCCCCGCGGGTTGCTGGTCGGGTGCGTCACGCCGCTCCCCTTGCGGCTCGGCATCGCGATGCTGTTCAAGTTACCGTGGTGGGCGTCGGAAGGGGCTGTCCGGGCCTTCTTTGACGCGATGGGCAAGCGGCCGCAGTGGGTCAGGGTCAACCGGGGAACGCACTGCCTGATCGTCGCGCCGACCGGTGCGGGCAAGGGTGCGGGGATCATCGTCCCCACGCTGATGACGGACCCGGGCAACTTCGTGGTGCTCGACCCGAAGGGGGAGTTGTTCAAGATCACGGCCGCGCATCGCCGGCGGATGGGGCAGGAAGTCGTCGTCATCGACCCGTGGCGGATGGTCACGCAGAAGCCCCATTCGTTCAACCCGCTGAGTCGGATCAACGCCACGTCGCCGACCAGCATTGACGATCTCCGTGCCCTGAGTGCGGCGCTGGTGGTCCGCACGGGCGAGGAGAGAGAGCCGCACTGGAACGATAGTGCAGAGGGCTTCATCGGAGCCGCTGCGGCATTCGTAAGCGCGGGGGCGACGCCCGAGGAGCGGAACCTGCAGAGCGTGGTTGCTACGCTCAGCGACCCGAACGAACTCGCCATTGCGATCAAGGCGTTGGTCGCATCCGGTGATCCAATCCTTCAGCGCATCGGTGGTCAGCTCGGATACTTCGAGGGCAAGGAACGCGGCGGGGTGCTCACGACGACTAACCGGCACCTGCGGTTCCTCAGCACGCCCGCGGTGATGGAGAGCACGTCGTCCACGTCGTTCAACCCCGGCAAGCTCGTCACCGGGAAGATGACGGTCTACCTTGTGATGCCCACGCAGTACCTGGCCTCGCACTCCGGCCTGCTACGGATGTGGGTCAGCGGGCTGATGTCGGAGTTCACCCGCGCCGGACAGACGGAGCGTCACCGCTGCACCTTCCTCCTCGATGAAGCGGCCTCTCTCGGTCATATGAATGTTATTGATAACGCCATCACGCAACTGCGCGGCTACGGCTTGAGGCTGTGCCTCGTTTACCAGGCGGTATCGCAACTCAAGGAGTGCTTCCCCAACGGCCAGGATCAGACGGTCCTCGCCAACATGGACACGCAGGTTTACTTCGGCACGAAGGACTACGCCACGGCGGAGTACATCTCGAAGCGAATCGGCAACTCGACGGTGGAGAACTGGTCGGAGAGCGGCGGATCGAGCACGAGCACTTCGATTGACGGCGAGGGCAGGCAGAGCACGTCACGGTCGCGCAACGACGGGCACAACGTCGCCGAGGTGCAACGTCCCCAACTGTTTCCGGACGAGGTCATCGGCCTCG
>Ga0190275_10002494_pt1 | contig 13220 bp, 12 predicted proteins | sample Popmic550T_FD_133745 | JGI IMG/M metagenome (GOLD analysis project Ga0190275, IMG submission 133745) | Populus adjacent soil microbial communities from riparian zone of Yellowstone River, Montana, USA - 550 T | ecosystem: Environmental > Terrestrial > Soil > Riparian zone > Trees stand | place... | reverse complement strand
CTCGCATAGAGCGCGTGCTCTTCCTCGAAATGACGCTGCGCGTCGCTGAGCCTTCCGACGCTCTGCAGTGCATAGCCGAGCTTATTGAGGGCGAAGGCGAGATCGGCCTGCTTCTGCACGTCGCCCCGATCGGCCTCCAGGCGTGCGCGGCTCACCGCGAGCGCGGGCTCGTATTCGGCCAGAGCCCCCTGAAAATCCCCCTGCGTCTCGAGGATCGTGGCCACCGCACTGTGGCCATACGCACGCTCGACCTGATATGTGTCGTTCGCCGGGTTGGCCGCCGCGAGCTTGACGGTGACGTCGCGGTATTTCTGCAATTGCGCCAGCGCCTCCTGGTACTCGCCGCGCAACCGCCCTACGTTGCCGATCCAGAAATGACTTGTCGCCAGCGCGAATTGCACGTCGTCCGACGCGTCTTTCCGTTTCGCGGCCTCCGCGGTCAGCAAGAGCGCGCGATTGGAGGTATCGAATGCGGCATTGAGCTTCCCTTGGGAAATACGCACCTGGGTGAGCTGATGAAGCGCTTTGGCGTGCTGGATCAATTCGGCGGTCGACAGGGTCTCCGGCTTTGCGGAGCCGGTGTACGCCAGCGCACGCTCCGCGACGTCGTCCAGAATGTCGAGTTGACCGACCGGTTCCAGCTTCTGACGCAAGTCGCCGAGCATGAACTCCAGCAGCCCCTCGGCCTGCGCCCTCCGCCGATCGGCCTCCGCGCGCGCAGCGACCGCGATGGCGCGCTCGGCGCGCAGGTCGACCGTGTACCGCCAGGCGCCGAGGAGCGCGATCACGGCCAGCGCGGCGACGATCGCCTGGCGAGCGATGCGCTGCGGCTTCACGTGGAGAAATTTCAGCCGCTCGAGCGCTTCGACGGCTGTCGGGCGGTCGGCGGGGGCGAACTGCTTCAGGCGGCTGAGCAACGCCGTGACGTCGCGCGGCGCTCCTTCCACCGGCTCGGTCGTGCCGCGGGCGACGCGGAGGATCACCTCGCGCGCGGTCAGGTCCTCCGGATGCGGCTCTTTTCCTGTAAAGAGCCTCTGCAGCAGCAGGCCGAACGAGAACATGTCGCTGGCAGGGGTAAGGGACTCGCCGCGCGCCTGTTCGGGACTCATGTAAAGAGGAGTGCCGAGGGTGATCCCCACCGCTGTGGCCAGAAACTCGCGGCGGCCGGCGGGCGTACTGCCGAAAGCGTCGCTGAATTGCGGCAGCGCCATCGTCTCGGCGATCGCGGTCGCCTCCTCCTGGCGCACGCCGATCTTCAGTACCGCCGTCTTGCCCGACGACTGGCGCGCGCGCTGGAGCCAGCGGGCCAGGCCGAAGTCGAGGACCTTGACCTCCCCTGCTTTCGTCAGCATGACGTTTTCGGGCTTGAGGTCGCGATGGACAATACCGGCGCGGTGAGCCTGGACCAGCACTTCGGCGATGGCCGAGGCGATGCGCAGCTTTTCGCCGTGCGTCATCCTCTCATTGAGCGCGTCGTGCAGGGTCCGGCCGTCGATGTACTCGAGGACCAGGAGGTCGACGTCGCCCGACTCGATGTAATCATGAATGCGGCAGATGTTGGGGTGGTCGAGCCTGGAGAGTGCCCGCGCCTCACGCAGCAGGCGCTCGCGCGCCTCTTCGTCGAGACGCTGGTCGGCATTGAGAACCTTCAGCGCGACCTTGCGCTCCAGTTTCTCGTCGAAACCGGCATAAACATCTCCCATCCCGCCCTGACCGACAACTTCAGTGACGCGGATATGACCGAAACGCCGGCCCATCAGCTCCATTGACTGAACCCCGGAAATCCTATGTGGTGTTTAGACCCGCGGCATTGTAGCGCGCATCGCCTTCGGCCGGCTCAGACCTGCGCGCGGACAAAATGCGCGGTGGCTTCGGCGGCGATGACGAGCTCGAACGGGACGTTCACGAGCGGATGGATGGCGTTATAGGTGTGACTGGCGCCGTGAAGGATGAGCAGAGAGCCATCCTCGCACGATCCGGCAATGTTTTTCCCTTCTTCCACCGGCACGCTGTCGTCTTTTGCGCCGTGAATGACGAACAGCGGGGCACGAAGCCGGCCGGCGGCAGCGAGAACGTCGAGCCGTTCCCCGTTTTTCTCGACGTCGTCGAGGACGGCGATCGACTGGCGCATGACCTGTTTCGTCCGGGCGTTCACGATCTCGAGGAAACCGCGCCCGCGCCAGTCGCGGATCGTCGCTTCGTCCCAGCGGTCGCAATGGGAGATCGGGCTCCAGGCTACGACGCCGTGAAGATTGGGAACGTCCGACGCTCCGAGAAGGGCCACTGCGCCGCCGCGGGAGTGGCCGACGAGGAAGGTCGGCAGTGTGGGGTACGCCGCCTGCGCGTGGCGCACGACGGCCCGCAGGTCGGCGAGCTCGATGGAGTAAGTGTCGTGCTCGAAGAGGTCGAGCCGGCCGAAGGTCTCGGGATCGTCCCCGATCCCGCTGCGCGACATGTTGAAGCGGCACACCGCGAGCCGATGCTGCAACAGCCGCTCGCCGACCCAGGGGAAGAAGCCCCAGTCCTTGAAGCCCTTGAAGCCGTGAACGATGACCACCAGCGCAAGAGGCTTCTCCGGCGCGTCGAGGTTGCCGCGGATCGGAAGGCCTTCGTCGGACAGAATCGTAAAAGCAGGCATGAGGTATGAGGTATGAGTGAGGGCGTTCGCTGATACGGCGCGTTCACGCCTCGACTCTCACGTTCGGATGAGGCACGAGGCAGGCCAAGCCTCTACTCATACCTCATGCCTCGTACCTCGTACCCGGTCAGACATTGAAGCGGAACAGGATTACGTCGCCGTCTTTGACCTCGTAGTCCTTTCCTTCACTGCGCATCTTGCCGGCGGCCTTGGCACCCTGCTCGCCGGAGAGGGCGATGTAGTCGTCGAAACCGATGGTCTCGGCGCGGATGAAGCCGCGCTCGAAGTCGCTGTGGATCTTGCCGGCCGCCTGCGGGGCCCTGGAGCGGCGGTGGATGGTCCAGGCGCGCGCTTCCTTCGGGCCGGCGGTGAAGAAGGTCTCGAGGTCGAGGAGCTTGTAGGCGGCGCGGATGAGGACGTTCAGGCCCGGCTCTTCGAGGCCCATGTCGTGAAGGAACTCGCCGCGCTCGGCTTCCGGAAGCTGGGAGATCTGTGCCTCGAGCTCGCCGCAGATGACGACCACCTCGCCCCCCTTCGCGGCGGCAACGGCCCGCACTCTCTGCAATAGCGGGGTCTCCTGTCCGAGGTCGTTCTCCGATACGTTGGCCACGTAGAGTACCGGCTTCATGGTGATGAGGCTCAGCTCCGCGAGCGCTTCCTGCTCCGCGTCGGAGAGATCGGCGGCGCGCAGCGGCGTCCCCTTCTCGACCGCCGCGATGGCCTTGGTCAGCGCCTCGGCCTGGGCGACGTACTCCTTCTGCCCGACGCGGGCCAGGCGGCCGATGCGGTCGTTGCGCCTGGAGAGGGCGTCGAGGTCGGCGAGCAGGAGCTCGGTCTCGATGACCTCGATGTCGCGCTCGGGGTCGACGCTTCCCTCGACGTGGACGACGTTCGAGTCTTCGAAGCAGCGGACGACGTGCAGGATGGCCTCGGTCTCGCGGATGTTTGCCAGGAACTGGTTGCCGAGGCCCTCCCCTTTGCTCGCGCCGCGCACCAGGCCGGCGATGTCGACGACTTTGAGGTCGGTGAAGACGGTCTGCTTGCTCTCGGCGAGCTGGGCGATCCGCTGGAGGCGGGTATCGACGACCGGAACGATGCCGACGTTCGGCTCGATGGTGCAGAACGGATAGTTCGCGCTCTGCGCCCCCGCGGCGGTCAAGGCGTTGAAGATGGTGGATTTGCCGACGTTGGGAAGGCCAACGATTCCTACTGAGAGACCCATGCGGAGCGCGCTAACCGGTGGGGGCTCAGCGTGATTCCAGAGGGTAGAGAGAGAACGAGAGATGAGTGATGAGAGATGAACGATGAGCCCCGCCCCGGTCTCCGTTCATCTCTCATCTCTCATCTCTCATCTCTCGTTTTTCATCGCTCTCCGGGCCCCTTCCACCGCCCCGATCAGCCCGACTTCCTCGTTGACGATCAGGTCGACCGGAATGGTCTCCATGAGGTCGCGGAAGCGGCCTTTGCGAAGGAAGGCTTCGACGAAGCGGCCGTCGGTAAACCAGCGGACGTTCTTCGCGGCGATGCCGCCGGCGAGGAAGACGCCGCCGCGGGCGAGGACGCGCAGGGCCATGTTGCCGGCCTCGGCGCCGTAGAGGTCGACGAAGATTTCGAAGGTGTGGACGGCGCGGGGATCTTCCTTCTCGGCCAGCTCGGCGATCTCGGCCGGGGGAAGCTCCTCTCCGCCGAGGAAGGTAAAGATGTTGACCAGGCCCATGCCGGAGACCAGCCGCTCCCAGCTCACGTGGCCATAGCGGGCGTGGAGCTCGAGAAAGAGGCGGGTCTGCTCCTCGTCCTGCGGAGCGAAGTCCTGGTGCCCTCCTTCGCTCGGCACGACGTGATAGCGGCCGCCATACGGAACGACGATCGCTTCGCCGAGGCCGGTGCCGGCGCCGAGGATGCCGATCGGGGCCGCGGCATCGCGGCGGCCGGCGTGCAGCGAGAAGAGGTCTTGCTCCCCGAGCAGCGGCACGCCGAGGGCGATCGCGTAGAAGTCGTTGATCAGCGAGACCCGGCCGATGCGGAAGGTGTCCCGCAACGCGCGTTCTGCGATGTTCCAGCCGAGGTTGGTGATCTCGGCACCGCCGGCGTACACCGGACCTGCGACGGCGAGACAGGCCACGTCGACCTCGCCGGGCAGGTGATCGGCGAATTCGCGCAGGAGGTCGTCGAAGGTCGCGTAGGCCCCGCTCTCGTAGCGCTCCTCCCGCGAGACCGACCCGTCCGGTTCGACGCAACGCAGCAGGGTTTTGGTTCCGCCGACGTCTCCGGCGAGGATCCGCATGGGGGCATTGTAGAAGGCAGAAGTCGGAAGGCAGAAGGCAGAAGGTTGACGAACTTCTGCCTTCTGCCTTCTGCCTTCTATACTTGCACCATGGGTCCATCAGCCGAAGACGACTCGGCGGCGCTACCGCCGATTGGTGGATGTGTCGTCGTGGAAGACGCCTATCGGGCACATGCGACGATGCTGCGCGACATCGCGCGCAGCAAGTTCAACGTGCCGCCGCACGACGTCATCGGCGTGGTGAACGAGGTCTTCACGGCGTTCATCCTGCGGCAGAACCACGTGCGCAATCCGCGCAAGTGGCTGATCGGGGCGGTGTGCCACGCCAGTCGCGCCTACTGGCGGAGTCACACGCGGGAGTCGCCCCTCCCCACCGACGTCGGCGACTATGTCGACCCGACCACGGTCGACACCGAGGGAATCATCGTCGACCGGGTTACGATGGCCTCGGCCCTCCGTCAGGTAGGTCCGAAATGCCGGGAGGTGCTTCGGATGTACTACGCGGAGGGCTACTCGACCGCGGAGATCGCGGCGAGGCTCAACACGACGAGCGGTTACGTGACGCAGCTCCTGCACACGTGCCGTAACCGCGTGCGCAAGGCTCACTGCCTCGCGCCGGAGGACGCAAAGGGTTGAGTCAACACTATGACGAGCTCACGCTTCAGGATTACCTGGACGATCCGGAGGCATTCGCGAGCCGGAAAGAGCTGGAAACGCACCTGACGGTCTGCGTCGTGTGCGCGGAGCTGCTCGAAGAGCTGCGCGCCTTCGAGGCCACGCTGGCGACGGAGGCGATCTGGGAGCTGGCCGAGGCGGGCGGCGAAGAGCCGCCGCCGGAGATCCGCGCGGTGGCGGAGTTGCTGACGCGGGAAGACCGCGAGGCGGAGACTCTGCTCGAGCCGCTGCTCGGCAGTCCGGCCTCGTTCCGCCGCGCCAACGTCCCGGCCCTCCCGCTGATGCGGACCGCCGGGGTGATCCGGCGGCTGACGCAGGAATCGCGGGAGTTGCGCGAGCGGCAGCCGATGCATGCGCTGATGCTCGCCGATGCGGCCATCGCGCTCAGCGACCAGCTCTCGCCGAGCCGTTATCCGGAGACGCTGGTCGACGAGCTGCGCGGCGGAGCCTGGCTGGAGCGGGGAAACGTGCTCCGATACCTGAGCCGCTACGCCGAGGCGCTCGACGCGTGCGACATCGCCGCGCGGGCCTTTTCGCAATCGCCGGTGCCGGTCTTTTCGGAGGCGCTGGTCGACTATCTGCGCGCCGTCATCTTCGTCGAGCTCGAACGGACCGCCGAGGCCCTGCGGCTGGTCCGGAAAAGCGCGCGCATCTTCCGCCAGTTCGGCGACGACGAGCGGTACGTGAACACCCGGATGGTCGAGGCGACGCTGTTGTTCGACGCCTTTCAGTACCGCGAGGCACGGGATCTGTTCCTCTCGCTGGTGCGGATGGCGAAGAGTCTCGGCCAGGCGTCCACGCTGGCGCGGCTCTACGGCAACGTCGCGAACTGCCAGTTGCGGCTGCACGACCTGGAATCGGCGGAGCTCTACTTCGCCCGTGCGCTCTCCCTCTACGACGCCCTCGGCCTGGAGACCGAGCGGGTGCGCACGCGCTGGAACATCGCCTGTCTCCGCATCGCCGGAGGGGAGATCGAGGATGGTCTGGCGCGGCTGCGCGCGGCGCGGCGCGAGTTCGAGTCGCTCGGCCTGCGCAGCGATGCCGCGCTGGTGACGCTCGACATCGCCGAGGCGCTGCTGGCCCTCGGCAATCCCGCCTCCGCGCGCGAAGCGGCCGATCTCTGCGCCGCGGTGCTGGAAAGTTTCGCCGCGGTCGGCATGACCGGCCACGCCCTCACCGCCCTCGCCTTCCTGCGCGAGGCCTTCGACGAAGGCCGCGCCACTCCCCACCTGGTCCGCCACGTCCGCGAATACCTGGAGACGCGGCCGGATCAGAGCGGGAGACCGTTCCTCCCCCCCGCCCAGCCGTAGAACGGTTACTGGTTACTGGTTGCTGGTGCCTTCTGAGGCCCAGGCGCTGCAGCCCAAGGAACCAGCAACCAGCAACCCTCACCGCCCCCCATAAGCTTTTTCCCACTCACGACACTCCTCCGGTGAGGGGCCCCTCCATCAACTCGCCCTTGGCGGCAGAAGGAGGGGTGCGTGCCGGAAGTCATTCTGGTCGTCACGACGCTTGTGGTTCTTTACCACCGGTTGTCCATCCCAGGCACGTAGAACCAGGCAGTAGAGGCCGGGCGGCGGGTGAAGCTCTTCGAAGTACTCCTTCGGGACACTCACCTCACTCGCCGCCCGGCGCAGTTTTCGCGGACTGCATTCATTCCTGTGCATATTTTTTGCTTGCCCTCACCAGCGTGGCGGGTGTGAGGCGAGCGCTGGTGATCGATGACGACGCGGGAATCCGCGTCCTGGTCACCCGGATTCTCGAGCGCCACGACTTCGCGGTCGAAGCGGCCCGCGACGGCGCCGAAGGGATCGAGAAGCTCTCCGGCAACGACTACGGCGTCATCGTCCTCGACCTGATGATGCCCCGCATCGACGGCGTGGCCGTGGTCAAGTACCTCACCCAGTATTGCCCGGAGAAGCTGCCGAACGTGATCGTCACGACCGCCTTCGGCTCCTCGGCAGTCGAAAAGGTCTGCCCGCCGGTGCATCACTTCCTCGAAAAGCCGTTCGACGTGGCGAACCTGGTGGCGCAGGCGATCGACTGCTGCCGCGCGAGCTGAGGCCCACCCGGCTCGCTCACGGCCCGATCATTCCGTGCACATTATTTTGCGTCGGGCGTGAAAACATCTAAAGAACGGGGGAAGATCACGCAAATTTGTTGCATTGACCGCAAGTAGGAACAGGCTCACTATGGCGAGCATGGTCGGAGAGAAACTTCGGGAAACGCGCCTCGCGCAGCAGCGGTCGCTCGCTGATGTCGCGGGGAAAGCAAAGATCAGCGTGGCAACGCTCTCGCGCATCGAGAACGCCAAGCAGTCCCTCGACGTCGGATTGTTTCTCCAGCTCGCGCGCATCCTCAACGTCCCTGCCCACGAGCTGCTCGGAGACAACGGGGCCGGCAATGACCAGGTCGATCCGCTGGTCCGGCGCATTGCCGCACTCGGCGCGCGCGAAAGGCTCGACCTCTGGCGCGACCTGGCCAACGAACGGCGCGCCAGCCTGGCGAAAAAAAAGGGCGGCGACGTCCGCCACGTCGGTCAGCAGGTCGAGGAACTGCTCGCCCAGGTCGACTTTCTGCGCGACGAGCTCGAGTCGGTTCGAAAACGCGTCAAGCGGCGTTAGTTCTCGGCGGGGGCTCCGATTCTGGTTTCCCGCTTGCACTCGAACTCGCCATGCTTGGACGGAAACCGAAAACGCAGAGCGGAGCAGGCACGGTGGATGGCGGGCAGGGACGCGGCGTGCCGCTCGGCGGCCACGACGATCGCCCGCCCACCGGTTATCTCTCGACCGAAACAGACGAGATCGAGCCTGTCGACGACGACCCCGATCAGTTCTGGGAGGAAGGGGATCCCGCCGACCGCCGGAAGGATCCCCTGCGAAAGCCGTAAGACTGACTAAGGAGACTGCGCGGCCAGAACCGCGCCTCGAGCGACAGGCGTGCCCAAGGCTTGGCCAATTAGCGTTGCCGGCCGTGCCGGCTAGGCCGTTGCCGCGGTGCTGCACGCGCCCGTGCTCGTGCAGCAGGAGGCGGACTGGGTCGACTGCGGCAGGTTGTCCTGCAGGACGACAAACGCTTCCCACTCATTGCCGTCCGGGTCGGCCACCCACGCCTTGTTCTGCACGGCGTAGCAGCAGTCGGTGCCGATCTCCTCGCGCGTCTCGAGCCCCATCGACGCCCACCGGTCGCGGTACGCCAGAACTTCCTCGGTGGATGAGAGCTGGATGCCCATGTGCGACAGCGCGCCGGCGTTGTCGAGCGCGACCACCTCGTTCAGCGTGAAATTCAGCGGCGGATTCTGCACGTCGAACTTCGCATAGCCGGTCCGGACCTTCGCTGGCTCGATGCCGAAGAGCTTCTTGTAGAAGGGGATGCTGGCCTCCACGTTCCGGACGTTGATGCCGAGGTGAGCTTTGAGAGCGGTGATCTGAGCGTTCATGGTGTTGTTCCTTTCATATGCGTCGAACTGAATGTAATAGCAATATGGAGCCGCGAATCACATCTGTCAAGATGCATATGAAAGAAAGGGCCGAGGGCCAAGGGCCGAGGGCCGAGGGCGAGGGTGGAGAAAGCGGCATTCGTGACGCTCTCCTCCCTCGGCCCTCGGCTCTCGGCCCTCGGCCCTCTCCCATATACACTTCCGGCCCTTGGATCGCGATCTCCGGCAGCGGCTCGAAACGTTTCTCCGTCCGTTCTACCAGGACCTCGACGGCGCGTCGCGGTTCGACGAGGTGGAGCGGATCGCCGCGATCGCCCGGAAGCTGTATGTGCCCGAGGACGCGCGCGCGTTCGAGCTGCTCCTCCTCTTTCACCGGCTGGGACGCTGGCTGGAGAAGGTCGGCAATCTTTCCCGCACCCTCCTCGGCGTGCCCGGTTTGACGGATCAGGAACTGCGGCAGACCGCCGCCGCCATCCGCCGCCTCGACGCCCCGGTCACCGAGGGAGAACGCGCCGTCGCCGCGGCCCTGCTCATCGACGCCGCCGGCGTCCGCGGCCTGACCGAGTTGTTCGGCCGCGCCAGACGCGAAGGCAACTCCCTGATGGACGTCCTCCGCGCCTCCCTCGCCGACGCCGCCGTCCCCGAATGGCTTTCCCCGCAAGCGGAAGCGTGGCTTTTCGCCCGGCGCGAGGCGCGGAGGGAGGTTTGCCGGAGGTTGCTCGAGGAGCTGGCGCTGGACGATTTGCGATAGGTTGGTTGCCGGTTGCTGGTGAGGATGCGCATGACGCCAGACCCCACGCAACACGCTTCACCGTGTGCTGCCGTAGGCAGCAAAAGATCTGTAGGCCCGCCCTTCAGGGCGGGTACAACGGCGGCCACCCGATTCGAGCCCGCGAAGCGGGCGGCAGAACAGGCGCTCTTCTCTGTCGCCCGCTACGCGGACTCACGGGATGGGTCGCGACCGGAACCCGGCCTAAAGGCCGGGTCTACAGATCTTTCGCCGCCTTCGGCGGCTTCAACACGACACAAGGCGTCAAATCACTCAGTACCTGACGCCCAGGCCACGATCCCAAGCAACCAGCAACCGTCTTCACCGCACTTCGCGCAAAAACCCATCCAGCGCGGCATAGAACTTCTCCCCCTGCTCCAGCCACGGGAAATGCCCGGCCTCATCGAGCATCACCAGCTTCGAGCCGGGAAACGTTGCGTGGACTTCCTCGGCGCTCTCCAGCGGATCCTGCCTGCCGTGGATGACGAGGACCGGGGCCTTCACTTTCTCCAGCCCTTCACGGATGTCCAGAGCCATCATCTGCATGACGATGCCCCAGAAGACGCCGTCGTGGAACGAGTCCTCCGTCATCTTGTCGGTGAGGAGGTGCGCCTTGGAGCGGTCGTGAAAGTAGGGCGGCGTGCGCGCTTTCATCCGCTCGGTCATGGCCAGGCGGGGATTCGCCTTGACGGTCTCGGGATCGCTCCACTTCCTGACCAGGGCCGCGTCCTCGGCGGTCGTCCGTGCGGTGAGGTTGGTGTTGAACTTCGGCACCGATTCCAGCGTCGGCCCTCCGGCGTCGATCAGCGCCAGCGCGCGGATCCGATCCGGATGCTGGCGCGCGTACATCATGGAGAGAATCCCGCCGAACGAATGCCCGGCGAGGGTCAGCTTCTCGAGCTTCAGCTCCTTCCGGAGCGCCTCGAGGTCTCCGACGAGTGACGGCAGCGCGAGCTTCCCGTCCAGCTTCTCGACGACCGACTTGCCGGTCCCGCGCTGATGGAAAAGCACGAACGAATACTTGTCGCGCAGCTTCTCCGCGATCGGCCGCAGGTACTCGGGCGAGAACCCCGGACCGCCCGACAGCAGCAGGACCGGCTCTCCCTTCCCCACGATCTCGTAATACAGCGTCGTCCCGTCATGCGACTCGAACGTCGCCGCGGACAGCGGAAGAGTGAGGAGGAGAAGAAGGAGAAGGACGCGGCGCATTGGCCGCCATTGTACGGGCGGCGCGGGCGAGCTCAGATCCGCACGACGCCGGCGCGCTCGTACACCTTCGACTCGATGAAGGTCGTCACCAGAGACGGGTCGAGCAATCCGTCTTTGACTTCCATGTTCAGGATGTCGAGGGCGCGCTCGGTGGTGATGGCACGCTTGTACGGGCGGTCGCTGGCGGTCAGGGCGTCATAGATGTCGGAGACGGTCATCATCCGCGACTGGATGGGGATGTCGTGCGCGGCGAGCTTGCGCGGGTAGCCGCGGCCGTTGAGCTTCTCGTGGTGCGCGTAGGCGATCTCCGCTACCTTCGACAGGTCGCGCGTCCAGGGGATCTTCAGCAGGAAGTTGAAGGTGTGCGTGACGTGGCTCTCGATCTCCACACGCTCGGTGGCGTCGAGGTTGCCCTTCCGGATCGAAAGAATGCGCGCCTCTTCGGGGTCGACCAGCCGCCGGTGCTCGCCGCGGATGTCTTCGTAGTTCGACGATGCGAGCTGCTGGAGGTAGTGGAAGTCCCCCTCGGGGAGCACCGTCGGCTCGTTCGACTGGGCGATGAAGGAGAAGTCCTTCTGCAGCTTCAGGATCTTCTCGGCCGTCTCGGCGTCGAGGTGCGCGCTGAACTCGTCGTAGCCGGACTTGCCGTTCTCCAGGAGGTAGTCGACCTTGCGGCGATTGGCCTCGTTCTCGATCGACTTCATCACGAACTCGAACCGTCCCCGGATCGTCTCGAGCTGCATCGGGTAGAGCTTCTTTTCCTTGATCAGCACCTGCTCGCGGACGCCGACCTTGCCGAAGTCGTGGAGCAGCGAGGCGTAGCGGATCTCGCGGACCTGGTCGGGAGTGAAGCGAACCTCGGCGAATTCGCCGAAGTCGATCCGGTCGACCACCCGTGCCAGCTCGACCGTCAGGTCGGCGACGCGGAAAGAGTGACCGGAGGTGGTCGGATCGCGTTGTTCGATCGCCGTGACGGCCGCGGTGACGAAGCCCTCGAACAGACGCTCGATCGACTCGTACAGCAGGTTGTTCTCGACGGCGACGGCGGCCTGGCTGGCCAGGGCGCGCATGATGTCTGCGGTGTCGTCGAGGAACGAGACCACGTTGTCGGGGACGGTCTCCGCCGTCAGGCGCGCCTTCACGCCGATGCGGCGGCGGTTGATGAGCTGGAGCACACCGATCACGTCGCCGGCGTGGTTGGTCATCGGGAAGACCAGCAGCGAGCGGGTGAGATAGCCGTTCGTTTCGTCGAAGGAGCGGTTGATCTCGTACTCCGCCTCGGCCGGCAGGTTGTACGCGTCGTCGATGACCAGGGTCTCGCCGGTCATGGCTACGTAGCCCGCGAGGCTCTTGCGCGTGATCGGAAGGATCTTTTCTTCGAAGCCCTCGACGTCGATGGAGTCGTTCTGGGCCAGCTTCCAGCGCAGGACCTTGTTCCCGTCGACCTCGTCGAGGAGGTAGAGCGACCCGGCGTCGGACCGCGACAGCTCGCGGGCTTTGCTGAGGATCATCGTCAGCAGCACCGAGTGGTCGCGCACCGTCGAGAGCGCCGAGCCGACCTGGGCGACTTGCTGCAGTTCCCTCGTCCGTTCGCTGAGTTGCTTCTCGAGCTGATCGGCACGCTGCTTCTGATAGAGAGCCTGGTAGGCGCGCTTGATCCCGCCCAGCAGGACGCCGGTGGACGGGTTCTGCGGCAGATGGAGGTAGATGCTGTCGTCGGCGAGCCATGCCGGCTGCTCTTCGAGACCTACGCCGACCACTGCCGTACGCGAATCGAGCTCGAGCGCCGATCTGCGTCCGTTGATGATGCCGGGATCGACGAGGAGGACGCGCAGCGACGAAGTATCGGCCGTGAGGATGTGGTCGAGACTGTCGAGAAGGCTGGACGCAATCGACTCCCGGCTCAGCACGTCAGCGTACTGAGCGATCGGGAAAGACTGCGAGTGCAATAACGTCAGCGTCTGCATGTCTGTCGTGACGTCGGCGTGCAACGATGAGGCGAGTGGGGTTCTTCCACTCGCTGCCGGCACCCATTATCGCACTTCACGATGCAGTCTCAGAGCCACGGCTCGTCGCCCGAGGGGCCGTAGATCGAAGGCACCTTCCCGCCCACCATCCGGAGGTAGACCGAGAACTGGCCGCGATGGTGGATCTGGTCGTGGAGCATGAACCAGAGGAACTCGAGCGGCGGGATCTCGCCGGTCTG
>Ga0190275_10002493_pt1 | contig 13224 bp, 14 predicted proteins | sample Popmic550T_FD_133745 | JGI IMG/M metagenome (GOLD analysis project Ga0190275, IMG submission 133745) | Populus adjacent soil microbial communities from riparian zone of Yellowstone River, Montana, USA - 550 T | ecosystem: Environmental > Terrestrial > Soil > Riparian zone > Trees stand | place... | reverse complement strand
GCGGGATCCCGCGCGGATGATGGCGTCCTGGTCGGCCTGGATGGTGCCGAGCACGTCTCGCATTCGGGCCGACCGGTTGCTGCCCAGACTGGCGATGAAGGCGGACTGGTCGTCGAGCGCGGCGTGCCCCTCCAGCCCGCCGGGAGTGAACACCTCGTCCCAGTAGTCAGTGATCAGGCCGCGCGTCCAGCGGAACCTGCGGCGGCTGGCCAGGCCCATCGGGTTGGCGTGGGTCGCTCCGAAGAACGGCTCCGCCGCCGGTGAACGCCAGTCGATCATGAGTCGGCGGCCAGTACTGTCCGTGAGGCCGAGCCGGCCGATGTAGACGGGCTCGGGGTCGTCCGCGCGGACGATGTGCCCGAGGCACAGGTCCAGCCCGAAGCGCCGCAGCGTGCGCAGCCGGGTGGTCAGGCGGTGGATCTCCAGGTCGCGGTCGAGCGCCTCCTGGCCGGAGCCACCCGGCGCCTTGCGTGCGGCGTCGAGGCGGCCGGACAGGTCGGCGATCGACTGCTCGAGGCTCTCCGCGATGGCCGCGAAGTGCTTTTCGTCGCCGCTGATCAGGGCCGGCGCGGCCTTGGCAGCGAGCTGGTCGGGAAGGTCGAACGCAGTGGTTTCGAGGGAATTCACCCGCATTTTCGCGACTCCCGCTTTCGTTGAATGAGGCATCGATCGACGATTGTGCGGGACGACCGGGGGCTTGCGGCAAGTCCCCCTGTGCGCTATAAATTAGACATGGCAAGGGAGATACTTTCCTTGCCATTCGTGTTTTCCGGCGGAGTGTTTCTAACCACAGGCGGCCTTGTCCAGGAGGGCCTCGACGGCGTCGTCGAGATCAGCGGTGTGGTTGGGCGTGAGTGCGACGGAGATCTGCCGCCGCCCATCCTCGGTCGAGAACGACCAGGCCTGGTACGCCAGCGCGTCGCCGTCGTTGCCGTACAGCCGGATCCCGCAGCTGGTGTCCAGCCAGGCCAGCCCGAGCCCGTACTTCCGGCGCTCGTCACCCGGCGTCTTCATCTCGTCGAGCAGCCGCGGCGGGACCAGCCGGCCGTCGAGCAACGCGGCGACGAAGCGGTTGAGGTCTCTGGTCGTCGAGATCAGCTCGCCACCGGCGCCGAACAGCGACGGGTTCATCTCCGTGAAGTCGACGAGACCCTGCTGGCTCGGCAGGTAGCCGTGCGGGTGCGGCCCACGAATCCACGGCGACGTCCCCGGTACTGCGGTGTCGCGCAGCCGTAACGGCCAGATCACCCGGCGCTTGATCTCCGTGCCGTACGAGCGGCCGGTCACGCTCTCGACGATCTGGCCGAGCAGGATGTAGTTGGTGTTCGAGTAGTCGAAGACCGCACCGGGCGGATGGGGGCCCGGTGGGTGAGCCAGTGCGCGCTGGATGAGCTCGGTGGCGGTCCAGGTTCGGTAGCGGTCGGCCAGGAAGGCTGGGTCCGTCGGCATCGGCAGGGTGCGCTTGTAGTCGTACAGACCGCTGGTGTGGTTGAGCAGGTGGCGCACGGTGATGCGGTCGCCGTTCGGTACGACTCCTGGCAGCACTTTCTCCACGGAGTCGTCCAGCCGGAGCCGTCCCTCGTCGACTAACTGCAGGACGACGGTGGCCACGAACGTTTTCGTGATGCTGCCTACTCGGAACCGGCCGTGGGCTGGTACCGGGCGGGTGGTGTCCCTTTCGGCGACGCCGCTTGTCGTGCGCCATACCCGTTGCCCGTCACGTACCTCCACGAGCGCGCCCACTGCACCGGCGGCCACGATTCCATCCAGCTGTTCCTGCAACCCGGCGGGCTCCTTCGGCGTCGCAGCGGCTGGGGCCACGATCACCGCCGATAGTGTCGCCGCAACCACTAGTACCCGAAGTACTCGCTTCATCCAGAACCTCCCGTGAGCCAACAAGTCCTTAGCAGCCTTGCTGAGTGGGAGGAGGCAAACATCCGGGAATGCCCTTGGCCCTCCCCGGGAAGCGAGCCAGGGGCCCATATTCTGTTGGCGTTTCGAGGAGGGTTTGTGACTCGTTTGATCAGGCTGGTTCATCGGGTGCGGCAAGTGTGGTGGAAGGTGCGGAAGCCCTCGTCGTACGGGGTGAAGGCGTTGGTGATTCATCCGGCTGATCCGTCGCGGTGCTTGGTGGTGCGGCATTCGTATGTGGATCGGGACTGGTGGGCGTTGCCCGGTGGTGGGTACAAGCCGGGGCGGGAGACGGCGGTGGAGGCTGCGATCCGGGAGGTTGGAGAGGAGCTTTCGGTGGTGATCGCCGAGCCGACTGTGTTGGAGACCTTGACCAGCACGGCGGAGGGGAAGGTCGACAGCTTGACGATCGTTCGGGCGCGGGCTGCGGCTGAGGAGTTTCGGTTGTCCGCGGAGCTCAGTGAGGCTCGGTGGGTATCCACCGATCTGGCGGAGTTGCCGGCGGATGCGTTTGTCTCGCGGTGGCTTCGGATTGCGCTGGCGGCTGATCGGGCCGACTAGGGTCTGCTTTGTGGCTAGGAAACTGCGGGCGGGGCAGCGGGCTGAGCTTTACGTGATCGAGGTGGCTTCGGGTGAGCGGAGGCTGGTTTATGAGTCTTCGGAGTTGTTGTTCGAGGCACCTAACTGGGTTGGCGACTGGCTGATCGTCAACGGGGACGGCGGGTTGTTCCGGGTGCCGGTGAGTGGTGGCGAGCTCGAGCGCATCGAGCTTGGCGGGGTGCCGGAGATCAACAACGATCACGTGGTCAGCCCGGATGGCGAGACTGTCTATGTGTCGGCGGAAGATGGGCACCTGTACGCGGTACCGCTGGCTGGTGGGGTTGGCCGGCGGGTGAGCAACGACAACGGGGTTCACCATTACCTGCATGGGATTTCGCCGGATGGAAGCCGGCTGGCGTACATCGGGTTGGAGAGCAGGGATGGCCGGCGGATCACCAATGTCTATACGGTGCCGGCTGGTGGCGGGGTTGATGTTCAGGTCACCGATGACGAGTTTGCGGATGACGGTTCGGAGTACGGGCCGGATGGGTGGATTTACTTCAACTCCGAGCGGGCGGGTCATGCGCAACTGTTCAGGACCAAGGACAACCTGGTCGAGCAGCTGACCTTCGACGAACGCGTGAACTGGTTCCCACACCCCGCGCCAGACGGTTCCGCCATCGCCTACGTGAGCTTCCCACCCGGCACCGAAGGCCACCCCGCCGACATCCCCGACGTCCACCTCCGCCTCCTCCACCCAACCGGCCCGCCCCAAGACCTACTAGCCCTCTACGGCGGCCAAGGCACCATGAACGTCCCCAGCTGGTCCCCCACCAGCACCTCCTTCGCCTACGTCACCTACCCGATCGCAGCTGTGGATGAACAGAGGCGGACGGAGCGCTCGACCGAGTAGTCTCGGGTTGTGACCGCACAGCCGCACCAGGATGCGCCGGACGACCCGGCGGAGATCTTGCGTGTGCTGCCGGCCAAATGGCATGAGCAGTTCTTGCAGGAGTACCACGGCGCCTTGGACGCGGCTCACGAGGTTTGGCGTTTTCAGCAGCTCCGCGACGTGCTGCATGTCTGGCGGCTCCGCGCTGCCGCCTACTCGAGACCCGGGTTCGAAGAGGCCGCACAGGCCGCCCGCGAAGGCCGGGACGGCGAGTTCGTCCCCGCAGATCAAGTCATCCCCGGATGGACCGAACGGCAGTGACCTATCGCGTGGAGTTCCACGCGTCCGCACTCGCCCAGCTCGACGGACTACCCCCAGAGGCCTTTGACGCTCTGGTGGACCAGATCGTCAAGCTCGTGGACGCTCCGTGGAACGCTCAGCCGCTCTCCCCGAGCGAGCCGCACTTTCGCCAGTGTCAGTTCGGAGGGCTCGGATTGCTCTCCTTCTACCTCGATGAACAGCAGGAGTCGCTGCGGATCTTCGACGTGACTTGGGTTGGCTGATTGCCGACGTGCCTCCGCCGCAGCCGGTGGTGGCCAGCGGCGGAGGTGGGGGGTCAGGCTGCGATTGCAGCCTCGGTGAGGTCTTCGGTGGTGGGTTGTAGCTGGGGGGAGGCGAGGGTTAGGAGGACGTTGGCTGCGGCGAAGCCTGCGGCTACTAGGAGGCCGCGTTCGAAGCCTTCGACTAGGGCCTGTTGTGGTGGGGTGCCGTTGGCTAGGGCGTCGGTGGTGCGGGTGATGGAGAGTGTGGTGACGATCGCCAGGCCTAGTGCGCCGCCTACCTGGTACATCGCGCTGACTACGCCGGAGGCGGCGCCTGCCTCGTGGTGTTCTACTTCGGAGACTGCGGTGATCTGGCCTGGGACGCCGACACCGAGGATGCCGAAGCCGAAGATGACCAAGCCGGGTAGGAGTTCGCTGGTGTAGCTGCCGGTTGCGTCGGCCTGGGAGAGCAGCAGTAGGCCGATCACGCTGAGCACAGCGCCGGACAGTTGTACTGTGCGCGTACCGACCCTCTGGACCAACTGTGAGGCGAGTACTGCGCCGATGATCGCCGCGCCGCCCATTGGCAGGAAGTGCACGCCGGCCTCGAGTGCGGAGTCGCCGCGCACCTGCTGCAGGTAGATAGCAGTCAGGAAGAACATCGACAGGAAGCCGGCGCCGTTCAACGCCAGTGCCCCGCTCGACACGCTCAGCGCCCGCGACCGGAACAACCGCAGCGGGACCAGCGGCGCCTTCGAGCGCGCCTCCACCATCACGAAGGCGACAAGCAAAGCGACACCAGCGGTGAGCACGAAGAGCACCTCGCCCGATCCCCAGCCCTTCGGCTCCGACCGGACGACGCCGTAGACGACGGCCAGCAGACCGGCAGTACCGAGTACTGCGCCCGCGGTGTCGAAGGCGCGGTTGCCGTTCTCGTTGTGCCGGGTGTCGCGGATGAAGACCGGGATCAGCGCGACCAGGCCGATCACGATCGGTACGTTCACGAAGAACACCCACTGCCAGCTCAGCGCATCGACCAGCAGCCCGCCGGCCACCACCCCGAGCGTGCCGCCGAGTCCGGCCAGGCCGCCCCAGACGCCCATCGCGATGTTGCGCTCCCGGCCGTGTGCATAAGTAACAGTCAGGATCGCGAGCGCGGCAGGTGACAGCAACGCACCACCCAGCCCCTGTACTGCGCGCGCCGCGATCAGGAACTCCGGCGAGTTCGCGAACCCGGCCACCAGCGAGGTGATGCCGAAGAGCACCAGGCCGCCGACGAACACCCGGCGCGGACCGAGCAGGTCGGCCATCCGGCCGCCGAGCAGCAGGAAGCCGCCGAACAGCAGCGTGTAGGCGTTGATCACCCATTGCAGGGAGTCGGCGGAGAAGTTCAGGTCCGCCTGGATGTCGGGCAGTGCGACGTTCACGATCGTCACGTCGAGCACCACGATGAACTGCGCTAGGGCCAACACCGCAAGGGGTGCCCAGGGACTGCGTCGCATGTCTGCCTCACCGAAGATGTCTACATTGTATGTATACGCTGTATGCGTACGTGGTAGACATTAAGTCTACGTTGTAAACTTGTCAACGTGCCCCCCACCAGCAGCCAGACCGCCAAGCGGCTCGACCCGGACAAACTCGCCGCCAGCGCGCTAGAGCTCGCCGATGTCGAGGGCCTCGAGGCCGTCACCATCCGCAAGCTCGCGCAGCGGCACGAGGTGACGCCGATGGCGCTCTACCGGCACTTCAGCGACAAGGAAGACCTGCTGGCGGCGATCGGCGACCGCATCTTGGCCCAGATCGACCTGCCGAAGCCGACCAGCGAGCGCTGGGACGTCCAGTTGCGGACGCTGCTGACGGCTTTCGTGCAGGCGCTGCGGCCGCATCCGAAGGTGGCCGGCCTGACGTTGTACCGGATCCTCATCTCCGAGCCGGGCCTCGCGCTCGGCGAGCGGACGATGGAACTGCTGGTCGAGGGCGGCTTCTCCGTCGACGACGCCGCCGAGGTCGGCAGGCAGTCGCTCTGCTCCCTGATCACCCTGGTCACCACGGAGCCCGGCTCGAACGAGGACACCGATCCGATCGCCCGCGAGGACGCCCTCCGCGCCAAGCGCGCATCTCTCGCCGCGCTGTCGCCACACCGCTATCCACTGATCACCGCGGCCGCCGACACCCTCATCTGCCCGGCCTCGACCGACCGGTACTACGCCCTGGGCATCGACCTCGTCGTAGCGGGGATTCGCGGCGTGCTGGCGGATCTGGGCGACACACACGCCGCTGCGTCCCAGCAGAAGTAACACGTGGGGTCTACGCTCCGAAACGGAGTCAGACCATCACACGGAGGTGCTGTCATGGCGGGGAAGTTCGAGCTGTACGAAGACAAGTCGGGCGAGTACCGGTTCCGCTTGAAGGCCGGCAACGGCGAGGTGATCGCCACCAGCAGCGAGAGCTACAAGACCAAGGCGGCCGCGCTGAACGGGATCGAGTCGATCAAGAAGAACGCCGGCGACGCGAACGTCGACGACCAGACTTCCTAGTAAAGAACAGAACGGCAGGAACTCCCCGAAGCGGAGCTCCTGCCGTTCTGTCGTCTCCGGACCGGGGTCAGAGCCCCAGCTCGTGGATGACCGGCCGGACCTCGACGCCCAGACCCTCGATCGAGGCGTCCGGGATCATCGCGGCCAGCTCCTGCGCGCGTTCCGGGGTCGCGCAGTCGAGCAGGTAGTACCCGGCCAGAAACTCCTTGGCCTCCAGGAAGGGCCCGTCCGTCACCGCCGGTACGCCGTCGCGCACCTTGACCACCGACGTCTTGGCCGGCTCGGCCAGCGCCACCGTGCTGTGGAACTCACCGGACTCCTGGACCACCTGCAGGAACTTCTCGTGCCCGCTGAAGATCGCCTGCTGCTCGTCCTCGGTCAGCGCGGTCAGGACGTCGGGATTGATGTTGAGCACGACCAGGTATTTCACGGAGCTCTCCTTCGCCGTCGACTCCCGGACTGGGAGCCTCTCGTGATCAGTACGGAGCGGGCTCCGCCACTTTGACATAGCGTCGCGACATGACTGAGCTGACTCTCGCGGATGTGCAGGCGGCGGCCGGACGGATCAAGGGATTCGCGCACCGAACGCCGGTACTGACCTCGCGCACTCTCAACGAGCGGGCCGGCGCCGAGGTTTTCCTGAAGGCGGAGAACTTCCAGCGGATCGGCGCCTTCAAGTTCCGTGGCGCCTTCAACGCGATCAGCCGGCTGACCGCGCAGCAGCTCGAGCGCGGCGTGTTGGCGTACTCGTCGGGCAATCACGCCCAGGCGGTGGCGCTCGCGGCCCGGCTCGCCGGGACGACCGCGGTGAACCTGATGCCGAAGGACGCCCCGCCGACCAAGATGGCCGCCACTCGCGGGTACGGCGCCGAGGTGGTGACCTACGACCGCTACACCCAGGATCGGGCCGCACTGGCGAAACAGCTGGCGGACGAACGCGGGCTGACCCTGATTCCGCCGTACGACCACTACGACGTCATGGCCGGGCAGGGCACGGTCGCGCTGGAGCTGATCGAGGAAGTCGGATCGCTCGGCGCTCTGTTCGTACCGATCGGTGGCGGCGGCCTGATCGCGGGGTGCGCGACGGCCGCGACCGCGCTGACGCCCGGGATCCGGGTGATCGGGGTCGAGCCGGCCGCCGGGGACGACACAGCCCGGTCACTGGCCGCCGGCGAGCGGGTGGAGATCGGCGTACCGCGGACGATCGCTGACGGCCAGGCGATCGCCACCCCGGGCGAGCTGACCTTCCCCATCGTCCAGCGGCTGGTCGACCACATCGAACTCGTCAGCGACGACGAGATCCGGGCGGCGATGAAGTTCGCCTTCGAGCGCCTGAAGATCGTTGTCGAGCCGAGTGGCGCAAGTGCGCTCGCGGCGCTGCTGACCGGGCAGGTCCAGAACCTGCCCGAGCGCGTCGGAGTGGTCCTGTCAGGCGGGAACGTGGGCCTGGACAGATGGCTGGAACTGCTCGGAATGCCCTGAGCTCAGGGAGGCCTGAGTACGGACTGTGCCCGTTGTCACACAGAGCCACCGGCCACTGTGACCCGGGTCACTCAGATTTGCTGTGTGGCCGCCTGAGCCACGCTCAGATGCGCTCAGGACACCTGGTGTTCACCACAGGTCCCTGAGCCGTCAGAGAGCCATTCAGGCCCTTTCGGGAGGGTCTGTGCCGATCTGAGGGTTTGCGTCGTGATCATTCTGTTATACAGTCGTCGGCGGTTCGACAAATGCGCCGAACTGCGAGTGTGTCAACGCCGAGTCCTGCCAGGACACACCCGCTCCCCTCGAACACCACATGGCAGGAGTGGGGGACCCAGGAAGTTGGGTCCCGACCGTGAGTGGTCGGGTCCCTGGGGTGAAGTCCGCGGGAGCGGACCGGGCTATTGTTTCTCAGCCCGAACCCGACAGCTAACTTCACAGGCGTCGGGAGACAACCATGCCCGTCACTGCCCGACGGACAGCGCTTCAGGGCGCCGTCAGTCTGACTAGCGATGCCAGTACCCGGTCCACCGGCCGTACGTTGGCAAAGCACCGCAAGGTCACCAAGTCCACGAGCGCCCCGCGCGCCGCGGCGGCCGTCCTCTCAGTCGGCCTCGCAGTCGGAGGTGGAGCCGCGATCACCGTGGTCGCCGCCCCGCAGACTGCGGCAGCAGCAACCACTTCCTCGCTCACTGCCGCTCAGGTCCGCGGCAACACGAGCATCGCCAGTCGCCCCCTGATTCGCTTCCGCGACTCGGGCAAGACCGTCAAGTACATCCAGAAGACCCTGCGCCAGCCGCAGAACGGCTACTTCGGCAACAGCACGGTGGCCGCGGTCAAGAAGTTCCAGCGTTCCTGGGGCATCAAGACCACCGGCTACATGAGCAAGCCGACCTGGAACCGCCTGACCTGGGCCGCCAAGCACGGCGTGCTCTACGGCAAGAAGGGCGGGTCGAGCACCACCACGACCTTCCGCGCCAAGGTTCTGCGTGAGGCCGCGAAACTCAAGGGCACCCCGTACCGCTACGGCGGCACGACCACCCGTGGCTTCGACTGCTCCGGCTACACCGGTTACGTGTACAAGAAGGCCGGCAAGAAGCTGCCTCGTACGTCGCGTCAGCAGTACAGCGCGACCAAGCACATCAGCCGCAAGGCCGCCAAGCCCGGCGACCTGGTGTTCTTCCGCAGCGGTGGTGGCGGCGTCTACCACGTCGGCATCTACGCCGGTTCGAACATGCTGTGGCACGCCTCCAAGCCGGGTAAGCCGATCGGCAAGGCAAAGATCTGGACCAAGAGCGTGGCCTTCGGCCGCGCCTGAGGTTCCAGCCCGTCAGCCGGCCCCGACTCCCCCCTCTGGCCGCTGACCTGACAACCGGCCGTGGCGTCGTCGCCCCACCCCTCCGACGACGCCCCGGCCGGTTGTCCCCTCTCCAGCGGTGACCTGCCGGCAGCGACTAGGTGTCCAGCAGGCCGGCGTCATGGGCCAGGATCGCGACCTGGACCCGGTTGGTGGCGTTGAGTTTCACCAGCACCCGCGAGACATGGGCCTTCACGGTCGCCTCGCTCATGAACAACTCCCGGCCGATGTCGGCGTTCGACAGTCCGCGCGCGACCGCCGCCAGGACCTCGCGCTCCCGATCGGTGAGCGCTAGCAGCCGCTCCCGGGCCGTCCGCTGTCGATCCGTCCGCGGATCCGCGGCGAAGTGCCCGATCAGCCGCCGGGTCACCGCCGGCGAAAGCATCGCGTCGCCGTCGGCCACTACCCGGACCGCCTGGACCAGCTCGCGTGGCGGCGTGTCCTTCAGCAGGAAGCCACTCGCTCCGGCCTGCAACGCCCGGAACACGTAGTCGTCCAGATCGAACGTGGTCAGCACGATGACCTTCGGCGGATCAGGCAACTCCTGGACCTGCCGGGTGGCAGCCAGCCCGTCCAGCCGTGGCATCCGGATGTCCATCAGGACGACGTCCGGCCGATGCTGCCGAACCATCGCAGCCGCGTCAGCGCCGTCATCGGCCTCGGCAACCACCTCTAGATCGTCGGCCGACTCCAGGATCATCTTCAGCCCCGCCCGGACCAGCGCCTCGTCGTCCACGATCAACAGCCGCGTCATCGATCTCCTTCTTTGCCATCAGACTCTGCAATCTCTGACCCCACCCCACCACCCCGGTCAGTAGGGAAGCCAAGCTTCGACCTGCCACCCGCCGTCCTGAGTCGGTCCGGCGTTGAGCCGTCCACCGGACAAGGTGACCCGCTCGCGCAGTCCGACGAGCCCCGCGCCGGAACCCGGCAACAGTGAATCAGCCGCCACCGGCCGGACGTTCGTCACCCGCACCGTCACGCCGGTCCCGGGCGCGCCGTCCACCAGTACCTCGGTGGAAACACCTCGCGCGTGCTTGTGCACATTGGTCAACGCCTCCTGGACAACGCGATAGACAGTCCGCCCGACCAGAGCCGGTACGTCGTCCGGCAGGGTCAAATCACTACTCACCTGTACGCCGGCCGAGCGCGACGCCTCGACCAAGCGGGCCAGGTCGGCGGCACGGGGTACCGGCGCCAGGTCGGCACCATCCTGGCTGAGGTCGGTTCGCAGGACGCCGAGAACCTCGCGGAGATCTTCCATCGCCTGCCTGGCTGTCTCGCGGATCAGGCCGGCGGAGCTCTCCACCTTCTCGGGGCCGACGGCCGGGTTCACCTCGAGCCCGCCGGCGTGCAGCGCGATGAGCGAGACCTTGTGGGCCAGTACGTCGTGCATCTCCTGCGCGATCCGGGCGCGCTCGCCCAGCCGGGCCTGCTCTGCTCTCAGCTCGCGCTCCGACTCGGCCCGCTCGGCACGATCTCGCAGGGACACCATCAGGTCCCGGCGGGCGCCGATGTAGGCGCCGATGGCAACCCAGGTGCCGATGACGAACGGGCCGGTGAAGATCGACGCGATGGTGTCGCTGCCGCTGCCGTTGCGGTTGCCGAGCACGAACGCGGCGTACCCGCCGAAGGTCAGGATGGCCAGCGTGAGGTCGCGACGACGGATCGCGAGGGTCAGCAGCGCGAGACAGACCGGCATGAAGATCGCGACCGTGCCCATTGCCAGCACGCCGATGATGGTGACGATGACGGGATACCGGCGGCGCCACCACAGTGCCAGCGAGGCGACCACACCGATGCCGAGCACGAACCAGTCGCTGTTGGCCCAGCCCGGCTGACCGTTCGAGGTGGCTTGCAGGACGATCGTGAGCAGGCTGAACCCGACGTACATCAGGTCGCGGAAGCGCGGGGCGTGCCGGACGAACCAGGCATACCAGCGCCGCAACCGTTGCATTCAGCCAGCGTAGTGGCGGTACGTCCTGACTTACGTCCCTCTTCCGGTGGGGTTCAGGGTGCGTCCCTGACGACTTAAGTAGGGGGTGACTGCAGCCGGTCGGTCGATGTGGCGGGGTGGGTCGGGCCGGAAGAGTAGCGGTCATGATCACCGTCGAGAACCTCAGCAAGCGCTACGGCAGCACCACGGCTGTCAGCGACGTCTCCTTCACCGTCGAGCCAGGCAGCATCACCGGCTTTCTCGGCCCGAACGGCGCCGGCAAGTCCACCACCCTGCGCATGCTGACGGGACTCACCCCGCCCAGCGCAGGGCGGGCGACGATCGCCGGTAAGAAGTACGCCGACCTGCCGAACCCGGGGCGGGTCGTCGGAGTCATGCTCGATGCTGCGGCTCAGCACCCGGGTCGTACTGGCCGCGAGACGCTGCTGCTGAACGCGGCGCTGCTCGGCGTACCGAGCAGCCGTGCGGACGAGATGCTGGAGGCGGTCGGGCTCACGCCGGCTGCGAAGCGTCGGGTCGGGCAGTACTCACTGGGGATGCGGCAGCGGCTCGGTATCGCGGCTGCGCTGCTCGGCGACCCGGCTGCGCTGATCCTGGACGAGCCTGCGAACGGCATGGACCCTGAGGGCATCCGGTGGATGCGTGGGCTGCTGCAGGACTTCGCCTCGCGTGGCGGCACGGTGATTCTGTCCAGCCACCTGCTGGGTGAGGTCCAGGCGACTGTGGATCGGCTGGTCGTGATCGGCGGCGGGCGGATCGTCGCCAACGGTTCGCTGGAGGAGTTGCTGGCCGGTAGCGGCACGCTGGTCCGCGGCCTCGACCCGGTAGGCCTGAACCAAGCACTGACCGCAGCCGGGCTGGCTCTGGAGCCCTTGTTCGACGGCGCACTCCGCGTCGACGCCACTGCCGAGCAGGTAGGCCGCGCCGCAGCCGCCGCCGGCCAGGTCCTGCTGGAGCTGCGCGAGAGCGACGGCGCCGGCCTGGAAGAACTCTTCTTCCAATTGACCTCCCCCACCGCCGCAGCTGCCTGATCCGTCCCTTCAAACTCCTGGAGTTTCTTCACCATGGCTATTACTGAAATCACCTCACCGGTCGCGGCGGCGGCTCCGGGTAAGCACCGGGCTGCTGTTGCCACCTCTCTGCCGCCCGCGCGCGGCCAGTCCTTCCTCAAGCTCGTCATCATCGAGCTGCGCAAATCCGTCAACACCCGCAGCGGTCAGGTCCTGATCCTCGGCATCCTCGCCCTGGCGCTCGCCGCACTGACCTGGGAGCTCACCCATCTGGGTGACGGCAAGCAGGCCTTCGACGGCTACCTGGGTGCCGCGTCGACCGGCGTCATGCTCCTCCTGCCGGTGATCGGCGTGATGGCGATGACCAGCGAGTGGACCCAGCGAACCGCGCTGACCACGTTCACGCTGTCACCGCGCCGGATCCGCGTCCAGCTCGCCAAATTCGTCTCCGCGATCGTGCTGAGCGTCGTCGTGCTGAGCGTCACGGTCGTACTCGCCATCGCCGGTACCGCCCTCGGCGGCTCGTTGAGCGGCGACGGCGCCTCGTACGCCGGATTCGGTGGCGCCCTCGCCGGCGCCTACCTGACCACCGCCCTGAACGTCGTGATGGGTGCCGCCTTCGGTGCCGTGATCGCCCAGACCGCGGTCGCGATCCTGGTCTTTTTCGTCGCCCCGACCGCCTGGGCGCTGGCCGGCCCGGCGCTGTTCAAGAGCAACGCCGACTGGCTGGACGTGTTCGGCGCCTTCGGCCGGATCGCCGAGCGCAACCTGAACGGGATGATGCCCGAGACGCTCACCGCGATCGGCGTCTGGATCGTCCTGCCGACGATCGTGGGACTGTGGGCAAGCTCACGTCGTGAGGTGAAGTAGCACCCTCGTAAGGGGTCAAAGACGCGGGAGGCCTGGCCGGTTTGAGGGGATCGGTCCGGCCTTCCGGCCTGTCATCGGAGCGGTTCAGGGGTCCAGCCAGGGGGTCGTGCGTGGGTTGGGCTCCGGCTC
>Ga0190275_10002492_pt1 | contig 13228 bp, 10 predicted proteins | sample Popmic550T_FD_133745 | JGI IMG/M metagenome (GOLD analysis project Ga0190275, IMG submission 133745) | Populus adjacent soil microbial communities from riparian zone of Yellowstone River, Montana, USA - 550 T | ecosystem: Environmental > Terrestrial > Soil > Riparian zone > Trees stand | place... | reverse complement strand
CTCGTAGAGTTTCTCCATCGCCATGTATTCCTGCGTTCCGGAAAGCGTTCCCGAGATGTTGCGATAGAAGCGGTTGGCGATGATCCTCTCGGCTTGTTCGGGTGTAGGCGCGTAGCGCGTGACGACCTTGTCGAAAGTGGATTTCGTGTCCAGCATCATTGCGTAGAGCTCACCGGTCGGCTCCAAGCCGGCGGCAGAGAACTTCGTCTTCGGAACCTTCGTTGGCTCGCTTGATAGTTCCTTGAGACCGAGCGATGAGGCAAGACGGCGTGCCGGGTCGATCGTGAGCACCGCGGCTTTCTTGCCTTCTAGCGCGGCGCGCAACCCGATCGCCGCAGCGGTGGTGGTTTTCCCAACGCCGCCGGCCCCCGCGCAGACGATGATCTCCTGCTTCTGAACCAGTCGAGAGATAGCGCCGGCGGAACCGTTCACAGCTTCTGCACCTGCTCTTCGATCACGTCGGCGAGATTCTCGACGTCGGGCAAGGCGAGTCCGGCCGAGAATAGGAAGGGAAGCTCCACCACCGGCTGACCCACCCTCTTCTGCAGCTCACTCAGATGCTCGGTCTGGATCTTGCGGCGGGCTTCCAGGAAGCGTCCGTAGCCGAGCAGGGCTTCGACGTCGTCGTCATCCAGCCGGAGACCCACGGCCTGGGCTTGCTCGACGAGTGGGGCTGCGTCGCCACTTGCGATTATCGACTCGAGATTCTTCTCTTCTTGCTCGTTGAATAGCTCCGTGTAAACGGCATTAGCGAAGACGACGCCGGAGTTGATCCCGATCTCGCCTTCCAGGGCTGCCGCAGTCTCGAGCGTTTCGGTTACGGGCATTTCCTCCGCGAGAGTCACGAGATGCACGCGCGTGCGTTCGGGATCGCGCAGCATCTCGATCAACCAGTCGGACTGTTTCCGCACGGGCCCAACCCGAAGTGCGTCCGACAACCCCATGGGGGCGGACAGGAACGTGAGCATGTGTCCTGCCGCGGGGGCGTCGACGATGATCGTGTCGAACTCGTCTGCGCGTCCACTTCGGTCGCGTTCCAGATACCAGATCTTCCCCAACACCAGGATGTCCTTGAGCCCCGGCGCCGCGGTCGTTATGTAGTCGACGAAGTGAGTGCTCGTGAACGCTTTTGAGATCCGTTTCATGTGGTACTGGACGTCGAGATATTCGGCGAGCGCTTCATCGGGAACGATGTTCATCCCCCAGACGCCCGGCGCGATCTCACGCGGTTCGTAGGTGAGCTCGGCCCCCCCGAACAACCGAGGAAGCGTTCCCTTCCGGTCAACCTCGGCTATGCAGACCTTGTGTCCGGCTCGGGCGGCCACGACGGCTAGCGCGGCGGAGACGGTGGTCTTGCCAACACCACCCTTGCCGGAAACGATCAGGATCTTGGGCTTGAGGAGCTCGTCTATCTGCACCGCTTCGTTCTACCCCACGCGTTCGGTCTTGATCGCTGGGAGTGGGAGCATGGGAATCGTGAAACGTGCTCTGAGACTCGTGGTGTGGCTGACTCTGGTTGCCGCCGCCCTCGTGCCGGCCCATGCCGCCACGGCGCAAGAGCCCGCATCGGCGGTCGACGTCGTGGAGGTCGAAGGGATCATCGATCCCACGAACTTCGAATACCTGCGTTCGAGACTCCAGAGCGCTCAGGACACCGGAGCTCACGCCGTCGTCATCCGGTTGGACACCCCGGGCGGGTTGGACGTTTCGATGCGACAGATCATCCAGGAGATGTTCGCCTCCGAGGTTCCGGTGATCGTTTGGGTTGCGCCGCAGGGGGCCAGGGCCGCGTCGGCCGGAACGTTCATCACTTATGCCGCACACCTGGCGTACATGGCCGAGGCTACGGAGATAGGTGCGGCGTCACCGGTGAATCTCGGTTCGGATACCTCTTCGGTCCTCGAACGCAAAGTAACGAATGACGCCGCTGCATTCATCCGGGAGCTCGCACTCGAGCGCGGTCGCAACGCGGATTGGGCCGAGTCGGCCGTGCGGGACGCGGAAGCCATCGGAGCCCGGGAGGCGGCCGAGATCGGTGTCGTGGATGGGATCGCTTCCAGCCTGCGCGATCTTCTGGAGACCCTCGACGGGCAGACCGTCGAGCTCTCTTCGCGTTCGGTCACCCTGGAAACGTGGGATGAGACGGCCGCGAGCGGCACGGGGGCCCCAACCGTCACGATCCGCTTCCAGCAGATGAACATCCTCGAGCGGGTCTTGCATCTGATCACCGACCCGGATGTTGCTTTCTTCCTCTTGCTCCTCGGGATGTTCGGGATCATCTTCGAGCTCTACAACCCCGGTATCGGGTTGGCGGGGATCATCGGGGTCGTTGCGCTCTTGCTCGGCTTCTATTCGCTCACCGTCCTGCCGACGAACTGGGCAGGTGTCCTTCTCATAGTGCTGGCGGTCGGCTTCTTCTTGGTCGACCTCCATACGGCGGGGCTTGGGGTGTGGACGGTCGGGGGCATCGCCTCGCTCATCGCAGGCGGGCTGCTGCTGTTCGCGGGTGTGGCTTCGACCCTTCGGGTTGGCGTGTGGTCGTTGATCGCTGCTGTTGTAGTGACGCTCATCTTCTTTATCTCGGTGATGACTGCTGCGTTGCGGGTGCGGCTGCGGCAACCGATCACCGGTAACGAAGGCATCGTGGGCATGGTTGGTGAGGCCAAGACCGACATCGCCCCTGAGGGCACCGTTATGACCAAAGGGACACTTTGGCGGGCCCGGACGATGGAAACGGGGATCGCCGCGGGATCCAAAGTCAAGGTGATGGCCAGTGAAGGCCTGGTGCTGCTGGTCGAACCGTTCCACGAGACTCACGAGGGAGTCCAGTCGTAGTCTCGACACTGCCAGTGGTTCTACCAAGGAAGGGGTAGCCAATGCCGTTCGTGATCGGCGCCGTGATCGTCTTCGTCCTCATGTTCCTCTCGTCCGCCATTCGGATCGTCCAGGAGTACGAGCGAGGCGTGATCTTTCGCCTGGGTCGGGTCGTCGGCGCGAAGGGGCCGGGACTGTTCTTCATCGTGCCGATCATCGATCGGATGGTGAAAGTGAATCTCCAGACCGTCACACTCGACGTGCCGCCACAGGACGTGATCACGAAGGACAACGTGACCGTCCGGGTCAATGCCGTTGTGTTCTTCCAGGTCTTCGAGCCGGTGAAAGCCGTGGTCGAGGTACAGAACTACCTATTCGCTACGTCTCAGATCTCTCAGACCACCTTGCGTGCCGTGCTGTCCAAAGTCGAGTTGGACCAGATCCTCGGGGAGCGCGACCGCCTGAATCAGGATCTGCAGCGGATCATCGATGACCTCACGGATCCATGGGGTGTCAAGGTCGCACTCGTCGAGATCAAAGACGTAGACCTTCCGCAGGAGATGCAGCGGGCCATGGCCAAGCAGGCCGAGGCGGAACGTGAGAAGCGCGCCAAGGTCATCATCGCCGAGGGTGAGTTCCAAGCGTCCGAGAAGTTGGCTCAGGCCGCCGCCGTCATCGCCCGGCATCCGATCGCCTATCAGCTCCGTTATCTGCAGACGGTTAACGAGGTCGCAGGGGACAAGAACTCAACGCTTGTGATCCCGATCCCCATCGAGCTCCTACGTCCCTTCCAGGCAGCTTTTGGCCAGGACGCGTCAACGTTCTCGCCGGGTGACCTAGGAAGCGCAGGTGTCGCAAAGCCCGAATAGTTCGGCTACGTGACTCACATCGGAGAACCGGTGTCGACGCGCGACCGAATCGACCCACTCTTCGATCGGTCCGGCTTCGATCTCGACCGAGCGCTTGCAGCGAGTGCAAACGAGGTGATGGTGGTGACCGGAGGTGGTGCACTTCCGGTAGATGGCCTCGCCGCGGGAGGTGACTAGCGAGTCGATCGACCCGCCGGCGGCTAGAGCCTGGAGGTTTCTGTAGACCGTAGTTAGTCCCACACTCGACCCCGAGGCTCTCAGAGACTCGTGCAACTCCTGGGCTGTGGTGAAGTTGTCGGCGTCCTCGAGCGCCCGGAGGATCTCGGCGCGCTGCTTCGTAGAGCGGGTCATTCGACGACCAGTAGCGCGGCCATCACGGCCATGCCCCCGATAAGAGCGACCAGCTGAATGGTCGACTTCCCCGGTTCCGGTTCCTTGTGTAACTCAGGCAGAAGGTCGGTGCTGGCGATGTACACGAAGGCACCCGCCGTGAAGGGAAGCAGCAGCGATTCGACGTCGGCGATCGATACGAACGCAAGGGTAAGCAAGCCGCCGGCGACGGCGACGAGCGCACTGAGGAAGTTCAGAAGCAGGGCGCGCCGCGGTTTCACTCCAGCGTGGATCAGGATGCCGAAGTCACCCAACTCCTGAGGTATCTCGTGCAGTGCGACCGCGATCGAAGTGGCGATCCCCAGCGGCATCGACACTAGGAAAGAGGAGGCAACGATCGCGCCATCGACGAAGTTGTGGAGAGCGTCTCCGACGAGGTTCGTCGTCGCGACCGGGTGGATCACTTCTTCGTGTGGGAAGTGGGCATGGTGCCAGTGCAGCAACTTCTCGAGGGCGAAGAAGGACACGAGGCCCGTGAGCACCGCGATCGAGGCACCGAGTCCGAAGCCGTCGCTTCTCTCTGAGACCTCCGGAAGGATGTGCAGGAACGCATCCCCCAAGAGGGCTCCCGCGGCGAACGGGATCAACAGGATCATCGCTCGCTCGATCTGCTTGCTACCCAGCGACAGGACTAGCACCCCGACCAGAGAGATCGCGCTTATAGCGAGCAGCGCAAGGAGGGTTGGTATCCAGGGGGAGGCGGCGTCCACCGGCCCAGGTTAGAAGCTAATGAAAATGATTGTCAATAAGGATTACTTGATGACCCGGAAGAGGTTCGGCGCTTGCGTGTAACCGTTCTCTTCGATCCGCAGGCAGGGGGTGTCCTGTACGACGTTCCAGGCGAAGGCGTCGGCGATCGCGTTGCCGGCAGGGGTCCAGGGCTCGAGCTTGACCTTGACCACGGCATCGCCGTTGGCGTCGGTCATCGAGTGACCGAAGAGGAAGACGTCTCCGACCCGCAGGCCGATACCGACATTGATGTCCGGGGCGGGCTCGGTCATCGGACGTTCGAAGGGGATCCCATTGCCGAGAGGATCTTCCTCGGCCGGCCGGGTGACGTTGACGAGGACCTGGGCGGTCTCGCCGACTTTGTAGAGCTTCTTCTTGGCTTTGATTTCGAGCTTGAATGTCTTCAGCGAGACGGTTTCCATCGCGCAGCCGGGGGCCGAGACGGCCGTCGACGGGGCACCGACCAGCGTGACGGCTACCAGTGCCGCCGCGAGGCTCATCCCGATCGAACGAATGCGCATCTTCATGTCTTTCTGCATCCTACTTTCGTTAGTGCTGGTGGCCGTAGTCGAACAAGTCGTTGGGGTTCTTCACCTTCCCGACGATCGGGAGGATCACCTGGGTCAGGCCCTCGCTCACCCGGATCTTGAGGTTTACGCAGCCAAGGGGATCGGTGTCCGCGCAGGCGTACGGCTTGGGGATCATCCACTCGTTGATCTCGGTCGAGAAGTTCAAGCCGATGTGATGGCCTTTCTTGAAGACGTAATCCTGCGGCTTCTCGACAATGGTGGCTTTGAACGGCACCCCCGGCTTGATCGGGACCTGCTTCTCTAGACCATCCCGGTAGCGGGTGTCGAGGAAACCTCGTGTGACCGAATAGACGGCATTCGGCAAGCACTCGGGGTTACTCCCCACATGCTGCCCTGCCTCGATGATGTGGCACGCCATGTCGATATCGACGATCGTCGGTGTGAGTGTGATCCATTCGCGCCGCGTCTCGAGGTACGCCTTGACCTTGATCTCGCCGAATATCCGCGTGTCCTTCTTGAGGGCCGGCGACTCGAACCACCACCAATCGTGGTTGGTCCGCGAGTGGTGGTTGGAGTGAGACTCGGTGTTGATGCTCGTCGAAGGGAACTCGGGGTCGTCGAATGCCATGAGCCCCGTGATCGGCTTCGTCGGCAGCAACTTCGAGTCGTAGTCGTTGGGGTCCGTCCGTGGAGTCTTCTGTGCGTACAGCTTCACGGGCGTGGTCTTGACCTTGTTCGCCGAGAGGTACTTCAAGGCGCCGTCCCAGTTGGAGGTCTCCGACGTGATCTTCGGAAGTTTCTCGATACCGTTGTCGATCCCCATCAGGTAGTGGTCGAACCACTTGTCGACGACCTGGTCATATTTGCCGTCCGGGGTTCCATGACCCGTCCAGCGGTCGCCGAAGAACATCTTGGCGTTCGGGTAGGCCTTGAACATGTCCCAGCCGTTCGCCTGCTTGACGTTCCAGTCGCCCCAGTTGTGCGAGACGAGAACGGGAATCTTGACCTTGTGGGCGAGTCGTTCGTAGTCCCGCTCGATCCAGAACTCGTCGTAGTCGGGCGTCTGGTCGTATCCGTGCTCGGTGTGAGTGAGCTCGTCACACGGGGTGACGCTCGAAGCAACGCGGTCGGCCCAGCTCGGGTCCTCAACGTCGACCGGCGGCGGGATAGCGAAGCCGAAGTCGAAGAGCAACGGCGTGTCGACGCCTTCGTCGGCCGGGTTTTCGTTCTGAAGGTTGTAGCGGATGCCACCCGAGAACGCGTAGTCGTACCAACGTGCGATGGCGGCTTCGGGGATGATCGTCGTCAGACCCTTCGGGTGCATCACGGCCGCCGCATGTTGCGTCGTGCCGTTGTACGACGCACCGATCATTCCAACCTTGCCGGTCGACCACTTCTGCTTTGCGAGCCATTCGACCAAGTCGTGTGCGGTTCTCTTCTCGCGATCGCCGCCGTAGTCGTAACAGCCGCCCGAGTTTCCGGTGCCCACGACATCCGCGAAGACGACGTGGTAGCCCTTGGGAACCCAGCGGTCGCGTCCGGACTCGCGCCCGAGGACTGAATAGGGGGAGTAGGTCAGGATGACCGGGCCCTTGACGATCTTGCCCTTCGCATCGACTGGGTGAGCGATCTCGGAGTAGATGTCGCCGTCTCGCGTCGGCACCACTGTCGGCACCATCGAGATCGTGTAGGTCTTCTTCGCAGGTGCGGCCGGAGCTTGCGCGGCCGGGAGCACCGTTGCGGCAAGCGCTGAGATTAGAGCTAGTGCTGTAATCGCATTTCGACGCATCTTTAGATCAGATCCCCTCTGGTCGTTTCGTCCGGTTCATCCCTTGATTCGAACAGCCTGCCTCCGCCGGATGTTCCGGTCCTGATTGATTGGTTCTCCGGCCCCCTCTCCAGTCCTGCATCACGGCGTGGGTATGGGGGTCGGGATCGGGCTTCCGGAGGGCGTAGGGGCTGAGGAGGGGGTCGGGCTCTCGGAGGGGGTTGGGCTCTCGGAGGGGGTTGGGCTGGGGTCCGGCACTTCCGGCTCGCTGGGGGCAAATGGGTCCGGCATTCTGAGCTCGCGAGCCAGGGCCGTGAGGCCTCCGACCAGGTTCAGACGTCCACCCGCCACGACCTTCGAGCTCAAAGAGGGTGTCCCGACCGATCCGACGATCAACGCGTAGCGGATCTGCGAGGGCCGGGCGTTGGGGGCGAAAGACCATAGGAGCGCGGCTGCGCCTGCCGCCTGAGGGGCGGCCATGGACGTTCCGCTCAGATCGTCGTAGTCACTGCTCGAGTACTGCGTGAGGGCGCAGCGGATACGCACGTTGTCGATCCGCACACCGTCACCCCGCACTGCCCGGTTGCTAACCATCCGGAACCGAAGGAAGAGGTCCCGGCCCCCCGGGATGTCGGTCTTGATCGTCTGCCAACCGCGCGACCGTCCCGTGAAGCCCGTCAACTGAGTCCACCGGGATCCATTCTTGGACGTTTCGATCAACAAGCCGTCGGCACCCGGTTCTGTGTCCAGCCGGAGCGAGAATTCGAGGCCGCACCCCGACGCTTCGGGCACGACCACCGGCGACCGGGATTCGAGCCATGAGTTCGTGGAGTTCCTGTAGCGACCCGCCGGGCTGTCGGCCATATACGCACCGAGCGAGTCTCTGTCGGTCGCCCATGAATCCTTAGACCCACCGGTTACCCAGCGAGCTCCAGGGTTGGTTTCGAAGTCTTCGTTGAAGACCAACTGCAGATTGGGCATCGTGCTCAGGATCTCGGTTCCTGGGGCCGCGACGTCGACCGTTCGGTCACCGTAGTTCGAGAAACCCGCGAGCCGGCCGCGGTTGTTGGTTGCCGCGACACACAAGATGTTCGTGTCCGGATAGCTGCAGGGGTAGTTCGGCTTCGAATCGAGGTCGCTCCCGCTGTTTCCGGACGCGACCACGAACAACGTATTGGGTGACCGTTTGATCGCAGCAGCCATCGTGCGCGAGTTGTGTGGACCACCGAGACTGGCATTCACGACCTTGGCCCCCGCACGGCGGGCGTAGACGAATGCGCTTGCCAGGTCGGCTGCCGTTCCTGTCCCATCCAGCTCGAGGATCCTCAGCGGCAGGATGCTGACGTTCCAGTTCACGCCAGTGACACCGATCCCGTTGTTCCCGCGGGCTCCCAGCGTTCCGCTGACGTGTGTGCCGTGCCCCAGGAGATCGGAAGGGTTGTTGTCATTGCCGATCCAGTCCCATCCGCGCCAATCGTCGACGAAACCGTTGCCGTCGTCGTCGATCCCGTTCCGTTGTTTCCCGTCGCCGAACTCACCGGGGTTGGTCCAGATGTTGTCGACGAGATCGGGGTGGTCGTAAGCGACACCACTGTCGGCTACTGCGACGACCACATCCTCACTGCCCGTTGTTACATCCCACGCTTCGGGCGCGTCCAGGTCGATGTCGCCGATGGGATCGTCGAGTGCCCATTCGTGGACGGCAAGCGGATCGTTGGGAGTCTCCGTGGTCTCGTAGATGTAATTCGGTTCCGCATAGAGAACGTCCGGCCGTTGTTCGAGAACCTCGATCGCATCGGTCATATCGGTGCCGGGGGCGACCTTCATCACTTCGGCGCCCCGGAGCGGTAGCCGCTGGATCAGCTCACCGGTTACCGAGAAACGACTGATCTGACGAATGAGCGCGGGGAGGCCCGGGCGATACCTAACGACGATCTCCCGTGGAGCGTGTGGCGCGGCGACGGCAAGTTTGTCAACGGGCGATGGCTTGGATGCGGTTGCCGGATCAGAGGCCTGCGCGCTCGGGTGGGCGGCCCCGAGGCTCGCCACCAGGAGGAGCACCATCAGGAGGCGCGCGGAAGGTTGGGGAGTCGTCATAAGGGGCCTGTGGAACAAATTAGGACAAAGGGTTTTGATTGGGTATACGTAGTCCTACGTAGAGGCCAGCCTGGGCCCGAGGATCTCGCTCGGTACCATCTGGGCGAGTCAAATCGGGAAAGGGTCGCGGATGAACATCACCTTCACTCCCTCGGAGAAGCCCACTCTGGGGGTCGAGATCGAGGTCCAGGTCGTTGACGAGTCCGGAGCACTGGCTACCGATACGGCCGCAACGAAGATCCTGTCCGAGCTGGGCGAAGGCCCCGGTTTCAAGCACGAGCTCCTTGAGTGCTGCATCGAGGTCATCACTGGTGTGTGCCAGGACGTCGGTGAAGTGCGGGAGGACCTGGACGGCAAGATCAAGCAACTGTCCAGTGTGGCGGAAGGTCTCGGCTACCGGATCCTGTGCACCGGCACGCATCCGTTCTCCTCATGGTCCGACCAAACCGTGTCCCCCGACCCCCGTTACTACCGGCTGATCGAGAACTGCCAGTGGACCGCTCGTCGGTTACTCATCTTCGGGATCCACACCCACGTCGGAGTGGGATCTGGTGAGGAAGCGATCGCGATCTCCCGAAGTCTGTCGACCTTCATCCCTCACTTCCTTGCGCTGTCTTCCTCGAGTCCGTACTGGCAAGGCCGCGACACGGGTCTGTCCTCCGTACGGTCAAAGATCTTCGAGACCTTGCCGACCGCGGGGCTGCCTTATCTGCTCGACAACTGGGGTCAGTTCCAGAGGTTCATGCGCACCCTCATCGGGGCCGGTTCGATCCGTTCGATCAGAGAGGTCTGGTGGGACATCAGACCTCACCCCGGATTCGGGACGCTTGAACTTCGCATCTGTGACGGCATCCCGTCGATGGAAGAGCTGTTGTCGATCGTTGCGCTATCGCAGTGTCTCGTGGTCTGGCTGGGCGAGCGGTACAACGCGGGCCTCGAAGTCCCCGAGCATCTCCAATGGACGATCCGCGAGAACAAGTGGCGGGCCGCCAGGTACGGGCTCGATGCCGAGATCATCAGGGACGAGGAGGGCAATCTGATCTCGCTGCGTCGTTCCATCGGGGACCTGGTCGAGAAACTAGAGCCGTGCTCGCAACGACTCGGTTGCTATGACGAGCTGATGGGCATCAACTCGATCCTCGAGCGAGGTACGTCGGCGACCCGCCAGCGCGAGGTCTTCTCCGAGACCAAAGACCTGTCGCGCGTAGTCGACTCGCTCGTTAATGAGTTGAAGACCGGTAAACCGAAGCCGCTGGCGAACCGCGACCTGGTAGGTGGCGGGCCGGTGCATGGGGATCCGATGCGGGGCGAAAGAGGTACCTAGAGCGTCCCGGTAGCTCTTATCGCCAGCACCATCCGGGTGGGGGGATGTCCTTCGTGCTCGTTGCCGTTCTAACGTTCGTCTTGACGATGGTGGTTTGGCGGTCCTGAGCTTGAGTGACCGTTTGAGTTTGAACATCGCGCCGCGGCGGGACCTTGCAATCGCTGAAGAACATCTGTGCATCCCATCGCTCTGTCGGGATGGGCACGTTTGCGATGATCGGGTAGTAGGCGAAGAACCAGCCAGCGCTAAAAAGGATCGTCAGTCCCACTGCAACCTTGCGCGCCTTCCCCTTCGCCAGGACGCCAACTACGTAGGAGATCGCGAGACACATGAACGGGATCGCCGGCAGCATGTAGAACAGGAAGACCGCCGTGCGCTGCGGGGCGAGCACCACCCATGCGAGATACGTCGTCGCGAACCCCATCAGGATCAACCCCTCGGGTTGACTCCAATCGCGATTCTTGAGCCAGCGGACGAAGATATAGCCGAGAGCAACTACGGACGGCCACCAGACAAGCGGATTACCGAACGCATAGATCGATGCGTGCTGGGCTCCGGTCTGCTCGCTCCAGTACAGCAACGGGCGCTTCATCGCTATCCATGAGATCGGCGGTGATTCGTAGCCGTGGTGGGAACGCAAGCCGCGGTGGAACGTGAACGCGTTCGTCTGATATTCGACCCACTGACGGAACCATGAATTGTCGGCCAGTGGTTGCAGAACTGCGCCATCGAGGCGGCCGATGTACGAAGCCACGTACAGGACGAATGGCAAAGCTCCGAGGAACAACACGATGGAAAGGCTTTCTTGTTTCAGCGTCTGGAGCAGCGCGGTGCCCCACCCGTGCTCTTTCCGACGGCCGACTTCCCACACGAGGGTTAAGAGGATCACTGCGATGAAGATCAACCCTCCGCTCCACTTGGACGCGGTGGCAGCTCCTGCCGCAAGCCCCGCAGCCAGCCGCCATGGCCGAGATAGGAGGCCCGTTTTTCCGTCTGCATGGGCGCGTTTCTGCATGTGGTCGCGGTCGTACGCGAGGAAGAGGAATGCAGCGATTCCGAACGTGGCGGGGAAGATGTCGAGCAGAGCGGCTCTCGATTGGACAAAGTTCAGCGGATCGAACGCGAGAAGACCGGCGGCGACCGCCGCCGCGAGCGTCGAACGGAAGATCTTGCGCGCCAACAGGAAGAGGAGGATCACACCGATCACTCCGAACACCGCTGCCGCGATGCGCCATCCCAACGGATCTGCCCCCAGCACTTTGACGCCCAGCCCCATGATCCACTTGGCCAGCGGCGGATGCACCTCCGCCGGCGGGTGCTTCGGATATCTGCACAGGCTCTCCGTGACGCCCACGTAGTGGCAGGCCTCTTTCGCGTAATACACCTCGTCGAAGATGAACCTCTTCGGAGAACCCAACCGGAATATGCGCGTGACCGCAGCCAGGGCGGTCACCCCGAACAGCATCAGGGAGTCGTCGCCGCCCCACTCGCGTGAATCACTCGATGGTTTCTCTTTGGGTTCGTGCTCGTCAGACACGCCGGGGAGCATAGAAGGTCATGCGCGCGGTCCCAGGAGTCTGTTGTCACCTTTGCGGATGGTGGCTCCCGTTGCATCCAGCCATTCCGCCAAAGGGACAGCGTATTTCCGCGACGTGGCGAGAAGATCTCGGATCTGGGCGACGGTCATCGGTCCATTCGCTTCGATGTGCGCCCGCACCAACCTTCTTGCTTCGGCCGCTCGACCGGCCGTCAAGAAGTAGTTGCCGATCCTCACGAGCTCTCCGGTACCGGTCAGCGCGTCGAGGATCTTTCTATCGGCGCCAAGATCGTCAGCGAGTGGTGGATTGAAGGCCGAAGCTTCAAGGCGTTCGAGCAACGAAGATCGCTGGCTGTCCTGCACCTCGTCGAAGCGAACCTTGTGAGACGCCAGCCTGAGGTTGGACCCTTCTTCGACCACGCCGTCGATGGAGCTGACGAGTGCGTCGAATGCCCCCGGGTCGCCCGGCCAGACCAGGTTGCGAGCGGTTGCCTTCGGCAAGCCGCCGGCGAGAGGATCACTCCGATGGTGCTCGTCCAATGTATCGACGAGGCTGTCGCTTAAGCGAGTGAGCTCGTCGGGTGCGACGACGAGATCACCGAGTACCGGGATCTCAGTGGGTAACGAATGGACGCCTGTTCGCATCCGAAGGGTGTCCTGTTCGATCGCTCTTTCTGTCGCAAGGAGAGCCATTAGTGCCCCGACGGCGTCCGCGTTCGTGAGTTTTTCGAGCAGCGGCAACAGCATGGGGTCCCGGCGTTCGAGCGTTGGGAGGGGGTCAAGAACCAACCCACCTCCGAAGGTGAGGACGCGACCAGCATCTCGCAGCACGAAGCGGTCCCCTCGAGCAAGCGGCAGCGCGTCCCTCAGTCTCAATTCCGCATACCCACCGGCCCCCGGCCCGATGCGGTCCGTCCCGATCAGCCTGATCCGAACCGGAGTCTCAGCTGCCCCGACATACATGAGATGGGCGCCCTTCTCGGTTAGCTCGTGATCGCGACCTGCGATCGTGGGGTCCAACACGCGTATCGACGCGTGCAAACGGTTGGTCGGGCGCCACCTACCTGCGGACACGATCGCGTCGCCACGTTCGGCCCCCTGTCTGTCCAACCCGGCGAGGTTCAACGCGGCCCGGTTGCCGGGGCCGAGCTTCTCTTGCTCCTTCTTGTG
>Ga0190275_10002491_pt1 | contig 13230 bp, 8 predicted proteins | sample Popmic550T_FD_133745 | JGI IMG/M metagenome (GOLD analysis project Ga0190275, IMG submission 133745) | Populus adjacent soil microbial communities from riparian zone of Yellowstone River, Montana, USA - 550 T | ecosystem: Environmental > Terrestrial > Soil > Riparian zone > Trees stand | place... | reverse complement strand
GAGGCGATGGGCTGGGGCTTGCCCGTCGTCGTGAGCGACGGAGCGCCCGGCCCTCTGGAACTCGTGGAGGACGGCGTGACGGGCCTCGTCGTCCCGGTCAACGACGCTCGCGCGCTCGCCTCCGCGCTCCGTCGGCTGGCGCGCGACGAGGCGTTGCGCCGTCGTCTGGGCGAGGCCGCGCGTGAGCGCGTGTCGGAATACGCGCTGCCGCGCGCGCTCGACACGTGGGAGTCGGTCGTGGGGCTGAGGGGCTGAGCCGCCGCGCGAAAGTTTAGCTTCCCGATGTCTACACGTCCCGCATCGAGAGGGCGTCCGGTTGATCCTGAGTCGCCGACGCTGCGCGAGAGGATCGCCGTGCTGCGCAACGTCCCGCCGTTCGTCCGCCTCATCTGGCAGACGAACCGTAGGTTGACGGCGGCGATGGTCGCGCTGAGGCTGGCGCGCGCCTTCGTGCCCGTCGCCGTCCTCTGGGTCGGGAAGCTCATAATAGACTCGGTCGTCGCCGCGCGCGGCGGCACGCTCGACGTTTCGCAGTTGTGGCGTCTGGTCGGCATCGAGATCGCGCTCGCGCTCGCCGGCGAGATGCTCTCGCGAGTCTCCTCGGTCGTCGAGAGCCTTCTCGGCGACCTCTTCTCGAACCGCACGAGCGTCATGCTCATGCGTCACGCCGCGCGGCTAGACCTCAACCAGTTTGAAGACCCAGCCTTCTACGATCAGCTCGACCGCGCGCGCCGCCAGACCACGGGGCGCATCGGCCTGCTCGCGCTCCTGCTCACCATCGGGCAGGACGCGCTCACACTCGCCTCGCTCGGCGCGGTACTTCTGGTCTACAGCCCTTGGCTTCTGCTTCTGCTCGCCGTGGCCGTCGTGCCCGGCTTTCTGGGCGAGGCCCACTACGCGTCGCTCGAATACTCTCTGCTCTACCGACGGACGCCGGAGCGACGGCAGCTCGACTACCTGCGGCTGCTCGGCGCGAGCGACAGGCCCGCGAAGGAAGTGCAGATGTTCGGCCTCGCCGCGTGGCTCATCGAGCGCTACCGCTCCCTCTCGGAAAAGTTCTACGAGGAGAACAGGCGGCTCTCGATACGCCGCGGCGTAGTCGCCACGCTCCTCTCCGTCGTCGGGCTGCTCGGCTACTACGGCGCATACGCCGTCATACTCCTGCGCGCGGTGGGCGGCGCGATAACGCTCGGCACTTTGACCTTCCTCGCGGCCTCCTTCATGCGTAGCCGCGACATCATACAGCGGCTGCTCGCGGCGGCTGGCGAAATCTACTCGCAGTGCCTCTACCTCGACGACCTCTTCGACTTCTTCAAGACGAAGCCGACGATATTCACGCGCGAGGGCGCGCTCGAAGTGCCGAGGCCGCTGCGCGAGGGCTTCGTCTTCGAGTCGGTCGGCTATCGCTACCCCGGAAGCGAAGCGTGGGCGCTGCGCGGCTTGAGCCTCACGCTGCGACCGGGCGAGCGTCTCGCGCTCGTCGGCGGAAACGGCGCGGGAAAGACTACGCTCGTCAAGCTGCTCGCGCGCCTCTACGACCCTACCGAGGGCCGAATCCTCCTCGACGGGCGCGACCTGCGCGATTACGACCTTGAGAGCTTGCGCCGCAGCGTCGGCGTCATCTTTCAGGATTTCTACCGCTACGACCTGCGCTTCGACGAGAACATCGGCGTCGGCGAGATAGAGCGCGTGCGCGACTACCTCGACTCTTCGGACGGCGTAAGCGACGCGCGCACGGACGCGCTCGACGTTAAAACGGACGCGGGCACGGCGACGACCGAGGCGCGCGCAGCGTTGACGAAAGAGAGTGAAGGCGACGGGCCGGCGAAAGGGAAGAACGGCGACGGCGACACGCCGCCCATCATCGTCGCGGCGGCGGAGAAGTCGCTCGCCGCGACGCTTCTCGCGCGCCTGCCGGAAAAATACAGGCAGATGCTCGGTCGCCGCTTCGAGGGCGGAGTGGATTTGTCGGGCGGCGAGTGGCAGAAGATCGCGCTCGCTCGCGCCTACATGCGCGACGCGCAGGTTCTCATACTCGACGAGCCTACCGCCTCGCTCGACGCGCGCGCCGAGTACGAAGTCTTCCGGCGCTTCGCCGAGCTGATGCGCGGGCGCATGGCCGTCATCATCTCGCACCGCTTCTCGACCGTCCGAATGGCCGACCGCATCGTCGTCTTAGACGAAGGCCGCGTCGCCGAAGAGGGCACTCACGACGCGCTGGTCGCGCGCGGCGGCCTCTACGCCGAACTGTTCGCGCTACAAGCCGCGGGCTACCGCTAAAGCCATTGCTCGCGACAGGTTTATACATTCTTGAGTGAAGGGGGAGAGTAGTTCACCGCAGAGGCGCAGAGGGCGCGGAGGGGGCGCAGAGAGAGTTCAACCCTCTGCGCCTCTGCGGTGAACTTCTACCTACTTAAAGCCCAAGAGCTAATAGACCATGCTGCGCTCGAATGAATTGAGCGCGCCGCCCGCGCGTGCTAATATCCAATAAACAATCCCCCGAAAAAGTAATTGGAGGGCCGACGCCCCCGAACGTCGCGTGCCTGTCGTTGCGGGCGTGCGCGCAACCTCGACGCAATTAGTAATCTAATACCGGGAACGAGGAAAGGGAGATACGAACATGGCACAGAGCGGAGCAGCAGAGAGCAATACTTTGGAGCAGATTATTGACCGCCTCGCCGACTTCGAGCCGGTGAGCGCGCCCGTCATCAGTCTTTATCTGAACGCGCAGGCGAACGAGAAAGGGCGGCAGGACTTCGACCGCTTCCTCCGCAAGGAGTTCTCCGAGCGCGCGCGCACATACGCGGCGCACACGCCTGAGCGCGAGAGCTTCGACCGCGACGTTGAGCGCATCGGCGAGTACATCGCAAACGAAGTCCGCCCCGAAACGAACGGCGTCGCCATCTTCGCCTGCGCGGGCGCGGACGACTTCTTCGAGGCCGTCCAGTTCGCCGCGCCGATTGAGAGTCACCGGCTCTACATCTACAACCAGCCGCACCTCTACCCGCTCGCGCGCCTTATGGATCAGTACCCTCGCTACGCAGTCCTGCTCGCCGACACCAACCGCGCGCGCCTGTTCGTCATGGGTCGCGGCAAGACCTTGAAGTCCGACGAGTTGAAGAACGTCAAGACGAAAGGCTCGAAGGTCGGCGGCTGGTCGCAGATGCGATACCAGAGGCACCTTGAAAACTATCACCTGCAACACGCCAAAGAGGTCGCCGACCAACTCGAAGCGGTCGTGCGCGAAGACAACGTCGAGCACATCATCCTATCCGGCGACGAGGTGATCATTCCTCTACTCAAGGAGCAGTTCACGAAGGCCGTCGCCGACAGGGTGGTTGACGTGCTGAGCCTCTCGATTGACGCGCCGGAGCATGAGGTTCTCGCCGAGTCGCTCGCGGCGATGCGCGAGCAGGACGCCGTTTCGGACGTTGAAAGGGTCGAGCGTTTGATGAACGAGTACCGCGCGGGCGGCCTCGCCGTCGTCGGCTCGCAGGACACGCTCGAAGCGCTCTCGATGGGGCAGGTCGAGGAGCTTATCGTCACCGCGAGCCAGCAGAACATCGAGGGCGACCGCGAGGACGTAGCGATTCTCTCCGAGAGCGAAGTCGCCGAGCCTGTCGTCGCCGGCGAGGACGGCGGCGCGGTGGCTAACATCGAGCCGGACTCCTTGATCGTCGCCGACGACCTCGTCACGCGCGCGCGCCAGACTTCGGCGCGCATCACCTTCATCGAAGACGCGGCGCTGCTCGCCGAAGTCGGCGGGTGCGGCGCAATCTTGCGCTACCGCATACAGCCGCAGACGACCGACTCCGCGCCGCAACCGCAACACGCCTGACGCACGCGCCTGAGCTTGCGATGGCCGCGCCGCAACCGATAAGAGCCGCCGCGATTTCTCATGTCGAATCGCGGCGGCTCTTGATTCTTCGGCCCGGCGACCCGGATGAGCGCGCACCTTCGCGCGAAGGAGCGCGCGAACTTTCGACAATCCCCTGTCGTAAACCGAGGCACGCCGTCGAGACTTAGGAGTTTCTTAGTCCCCGTCTTAAATTCTTTCAACGCGCGAGGTGAAGGCTTCATGTTTTGTCCGCGTTGCAGCCAGCAGGCTTCCGACGACGTGCGTTTCTGTTCGCGGTGCGGCCTCTCGCTCGACGCCGTGACCGAACTCGTCGAGTCGGGCGGCTACCGCGCGAGCGCGACGGGCGAAGGCGCGCTCGCGCTTACGCCGCGCCAGAGAGGCACGCGCAAAGGCGCTTTGATAATGGTCGCGGGCGTGACGTTCGCCGTCCTCGCGGTGCTACTGACGCTCTTTAAGGAAGACTTCTTCGTCCTGATGCTCCCCGCCGCGCTCGTATTCACAATCGGCCTCATGCGGATGCTCTACGGCTTGCTGCTCGAAGACGACTCCGCGCGCTCGAAGGCCGCGAAACGCGCGCCGGCGACGACGCACGAAAAAGCCCCTCCGAAACTCGACCGCGCGAGCGCGCGCGGCGCGCAGCTTCCCCCGGCGCGCTCCGTGCCCGCCTCCGTCTTCACGAGCGTGCGCGCCGACACGAGCGACATGGCCGCGCCGCCGAGCGTTACGGAAAGCACTACGCGACTGTTGGAAGAAGACAAGTGAATTGGATGTGCAGGCGAAAACGCGAGCGTCCGGCATCGTTATTAGCCCCATACAAAAAAAAATGGCGGCCACTGGTGGCCGCCATTTTAAGTTGGGCTGGCGAATTGCTATTTGCCGGTTAGCTTTGGCACAGAGAAGTTGCCGCCGGACAACTGAATAGGATCAAAGGTCAGGGCGAGCACGAGGTTGCCGCTCGGGTCCGTAACGCGCAGCCCGAACCGATCATTAGTTCCCGGCTCGCCGTTGTCTATTACCCTAGCGATGAAGGTGTGGCTGCCCACCCCGTTGACCGTTGCCTTGCCCGTGGGCTTGGCTTCGTTCCCTACTATCGCCATGCTGCCCATGGCGTTGCTCTTAACGACGACATCTCCTTCGGGCCTATGCTCGACATAGAGCAGCGACCCTTGGGCGTTGCCGTTCTTAAGGTACTTGATGTTCAGGCCGACGTTGGCCTCATAGCCGTTGTGTATGAGACGGCCTCCGCCCGACACGAATCCGAGCGATGGGTCATAGACAGTGAACACGGTCTTGCCTGAGCCTTGATAGTAATCCCCGTTAATCGTCAACGTCACATCGTAGACGTTCACGGGAACATTCGTCAGGGTGGCGCAGGCCGTGCGCGTCGCGCCCACGCCTCCGCCGCTGAAGCTGTACGCGACCGCCGCGACGGACGCGCCGCCTCCGATTGGCGTCGCCACGACGGTAACGCTGTTGATGTTTGAAGTGTCGCCGGGGCTGCCGTCGCTCTCCTCATTGATGTCGAAGCAGAGGACGACGGGGCCTGCGGTGCCGCCGGGCGAGTTCACCTTGACCGCGCCCGGGTTCGAGGCGGACGGACTCACGTCGGCATCCTCCTTCGACACCGTGAGCGTGCCGGTGTTGCTGCTGTTAAGGAAGGCCGAGTTGGTGCTGGTGAAAGCCGCCGTGATTGTGTGCGGCCCGGCGGCCACATCAATCGTGTAGCTGGTCGTAGCCACGCCGCCGGAATCAACCGGGACGGGCGCACCGACGGGGTTGCCATCAACCGAGAATTGGACGTTGCCGGAGATGGTCTGATCAAGGTAGGTCGCCGGGCTGACGGTCGCCCTCAGCGTGACCGGATCGCTGTACTGCCCGGAGGCAGCGTCAACCGCTACTGATGTCGCAGTCGGCTCCTGTACGGAGAGTATCTGGTCGTGCGCTCCGAACGCATTGTGATGATGCAACAAGAGCAGCCCCTGCGATGCGTTCGCAAGGTAGTTGGCTTTATTGTAAGCGACCGGAATGCTTCCTTCGTTGACATCGGCGTATAGCGGCAACCCGGGTACTCCTCCGGTGAGGTTAAAGCCGGGATTGGCCGCGTCGTAAGTGAGAGCGGTCATGCTATCTATTGTGCCGCCGAAGCCGCGACTGGTAGCCGCGATGCGATATCTGAACTTGGCATTGGCCGTGGTCAAACCGAGAGCCGAAGCCGACACCGGGATGACCATCATGTTCGTGTTGTGGGGTACGGTGTCGAGGCTAGACGCCGCCACGTTGTTGATGAAGCTATCGGCGGTAAACGCAGCCGTAAATGGAGCGGGACGCCGCGCCGAGACGAAGACATCAAAGTTATTTCCATTTGCGTCCGCGAATGCCGTGTTGATGATCTGTACGTCGTCAGTGCCATTCATGTCCCGATCAATGAAGATATTGAAAGTGACATCGCTCGGCGTAGACCACTGGCCGTGCGTGGCTATGGCGAAGAATATCTTGGTGCCGGCGGCGACGGAGTTCGTGGCTTTGTAGTCGCTCGTCACGCCGACCGACTTCAGGTCAGCATTTCTCGCCGGACTCGTGGCGGCTATATTGGCAGGGCTGATGCCCTGCAACTCGAAGGCGCTCACGAGTGAAAGCTCATCAACGGGGAAAGCGTTGCCCGTGTTGACATCTTGGCCGGTCAAGCCAACGTCGGTTGAGCCTGTCGGCCCTGTGAAGAGGACGTAGTTGTGGTCGGTCGTCATGTTAGACGCCGGGCGCGGGGCGGCATAAAGCGGGAGCCGCAGCGACGTGCCGCCCGCAGGCGTCAGCGTCAGGTAGCCCGACTCCTCGCTCATGTAGTGCCGAGGATTGTTCCCTTGTGTGGCCGCCATCGTCACGTCGCGTGGATGCTTCATCGCGGCAGCGTTGGCCGTCAACTGTACGGGGAAGGTGACGGAGCCGCCTGCGGGCACTACGATGTTTGTGCCGTCCGGGAACGAGTAGTCCACGCCGGGCCCTATGCTGAGCGAGGTAAACGGCGTAGTCCCGTCGTAGGGGCCAGTGTAAGTCGTGCCGTCAACGTTGACGCTAAGCCCGGCGGCGCTCCCGGCCACGTGTGTGCCGTGGTTGGTGCAGTCGAGCGGGTCGGGGTCGGGGATGGGGGCGTTTGCGCCGGTGTAAGCGTCACCCGCGAAATCCATGCCGCCGACAACCTTCGCGGTGGGGAACGTGCCAGGCTCTATGATGGCTCTGTTGTTGCTCGTGTACGCGGCGGAAGTCCCCGGCCCGCCGAAGTCCGCATGCGTGTAGTCAATGCCCGTGTCAATGATGCCGATTTTGAGGTAGTGGGTCATTTTCAGTGTCGAACAAAAGACGCCGGACAATGTGGGTGACGTTCACACTGTCCGGCGCGCAAACTTTCTCTCAAGTAATCTCTAGGCCAGCTAACCTCCCGTCGCTTTGCCGCTACCCCTTGCGAGCCCGTAAAGAATTCCGTCACCCGGCCCAAGCGCGGTCTCGAGCTTTAGCCGCCCGCGGCCCGGGGAAGGCCGGTGGCGGGCGCGTTCGTCAGTTTAGTGCGTCATCGCCTGCCGATGATTGTTCATCTGGAAGACGCTCGGCAGGTTGACGAGTTGGTCGAGGTCGAGCGCGCGCCGCTCGAACTCGTTGAAGGTGCGGGTCGGCGTGCCGTCGACCGGATCGACCACGGTGATCCCGGTCATGAAGCCGGAGAGTGCCACCGGCGTGTTGAAGGCGCCCGGCTTGACGTGCGTGAAGGTCGTCCCCGTCTCGGTCGTGTGGCACGCGTTACAGGTGTTGAGCGAGAACTTGTGGCGCGCCTCGCGGTTGTTGATGGTGACGGTCGGCCCGTCCCGCCAGGAGTTGTCGTCGGGCGGGAAGGAGTTGGACAGGTTGATCACGTCGGAGAAGCCGCCGAGGAAGTTCATGCCCTCCCAAATCTCGGGCACGTCGTGGCGCTCCTGAAGGATGAGTTGGGTCTTGTGGTTGATGAAGCGCGCGGTGGTGTCGGCCACCCGCCGCGTGGTGTCGGGCGTGAGCTTGACCGTCACCATCCGCAGTTGACCGGCGTCGAAGCCACTTGAGAACAGGCGGAACTCGCGCAACTGCCAGTCGTCGTCCGGCGAGGTGTTGGCGAGGGCGATCTCGTTGGTGCGGAATTGGTTGAGTGCGCTGCCGTTCGGCTTCGAGGGCGCGACCCCGGCCGCCGCGAACTGCTCGGTGATGGCTTGGAGGGCGGCGTTGAACTGCGGGCCGAAGCTCATCGCGCTGAGGTTGTACCACTGCCGCGCCCAGTCGCGGACGGCGTTGCCCTGACGGTCAATCCCGTATTCAAAGATGACCGTGAATTGAAGCGTGCCGCACCCGCCGTTTGGTGCCGTTGGCCTCCTGTCAATCGCGCTGAAGACGAAGCGGCCTTCGCCCGCGTCCCTCCCGCCGAAGCCGTTGTTGCGGCGCAGGTCAATGCGGTTGACGATGGAGAGCAGACGGAACGGCGCCTTCGACAAGTCGAGCGGCTGCCCCGGCCCTCCGCTGGCGGCCTCCCACGGGTCGATGATGATGGTCTGCATCTTCTGGCGGACGGTAGGCGTGAAGCCGTTGACCGTCGGCGGCGCGAGCCACTTCTCCAACATGTTGCGCGTGAAGACGCGCGGGTCGATGCCGGTCTGGGTCTGGTTGGCGAGCTGCGTCATCAGGTAGCCGAACGTCCACTTGCCCATCGGCGTCCCGGTGTTGGCGCACACGTTGTGCGTGCGCGAGGGGTCTTGGATGACGCTCAGGTCGCGGATGACGAGCGACTTCTCCGGGTCGATGGAGGTCGACGTGCCGATGCGGTAGAGCGGCACCACGTCGCCGGGTTTGACGTTGTTGTAGTTGACCTTCTGATACTTCTTCTGTCCCGCGAGAGCGCGCGACCTGAAGGCGGGCACGTCGATGGTCGAACTCGTCGAACCGCCGCCGCCCGCCGCGGATAGGCTCATCGACTCGAAGGAGGTTTCCGATATGGTCGGGTAGGCCTCGGGCTCGGGCTCGCCCGGCGGCTCCTCCGCGGAAGGCACGTATTCGCCGCCGCCCGATTCGCCGCCGTCCGAGGTGCCGTCATCGACGGGGTAGGAGTCGGCGCTCGCCAGATTCATGGACTCGGAGGACTCGAACGTGCTCGAGTTCTTCGACAAGCGAGCCTGATTGTCGGCGAGTTGCTTGAAGTCGAGGTTGATGATCCCGGTGTACTTCCCGTCGCCGGCGGCGCTGTCGCCGCCCTGCCCGTCGTCGCGCAGCAGCACGTCGCGGTCGTCGATGACGGCTGTGACTTGCGAACCCAAATTCGAGCCCGCCGCGAACCTGACGAACAATTTCGTGTTACCCTGCGCGGTGGCCGCGCTCAGGGGGGTCGCCGACAAAGAAGTAATCTCCGGCGGATTCTCGCCCAAGTCGGTGGCGGTCTGTGCCCCGGCGATGCGTTCGCCGGGCAACTCTGAACCGTCGAGCAGGCCGCCCACGAGCAGCCCGACCGCGACAAGGATGGCGAGTGCCTTGAGAGTGTTTGTTTTGTTGAGTTTCATCTTGTCTCCTTTAGGTGATGAGAGCTGACTGCTGGGACAGCGCCCAGCTCACCAAGGGCCGGCGGGAGTTCGCTTCCCTGAGGGTGCTTGAAGAGCAAGGACACTATGCGCGCGCCACGCCCCTTTGCGATACAAGGCGCGCTGAAAGTGAAGTTTACTTCACGGGGTAAGAAAGGCGCGTCCAGCTCCGTGCGAGCGCACGACGCCATGTAGCGTTAAACTTCGCCCATAACGACGCCCTGGTACTCGTAGTTAAGTTCGGAGTGACGCGAGGTGGCCGGAGTGTCAGTGTGCCCGCCACGTCAGAGAGACACCGCAGGCACCGCCGGACGGCGGTCGGGTGGCGAACAGTCTGATTTCACGCCGGAAGTTAAAGCTCGACGACGCGCGATGAGTCACGTCGATGGTTTTGGGGCACAGGGATAATATCCTCATCCGGTTCGATGTCAAGTTTAATCTTTATTAGGTAGGTATAATGGGTGGTGATTCAGAATTTATGATGAGGTAAAAGCAGTCTTTCTGATAGCCAAGAAGATAAAGGCTCAACTGCTTTGCCAAAAACAGCCATCATAAATTCTGAATCACCACCGATAAAACAGAAACTCGCTTCCACCACGAACTTCTTCGGACGCTCGCGTTTCCGCCCCATGCTGAATCCGAATCTGCTCTAACGTGAACGCCGCCGCGCTCGCTTAACGTAGATCATCATCTGCGGGTAAACCTTCGCGAGGGCGAACCGACCGTCCGGCTCGACTCTGAAATCGCCCCCGTAAAGAACGAACATGCAGCGAAGAAAAACGGGCGCGACATCGTTCGGCGCGCTGATGTTCGAAGCGCGGATTATCCCTGCAATCTTTCTCCCGCCGACGAGCGATCTCTCCCAGCCGTTGACGTGATGAATTTTCGTCAGCTCGTCCAAGCTTTTCGAGTCATCCCATTCCAGAACGGCGCGCGCGTAGTTGAGCATCTCGGCCTGCCCGTCTTCCGAGCGTCCCATACCTCTGGCGGCTTCCAGCCCGTTCGTCAGGTCAACCAGTTTGTCGAAACCCGTCCGCCGCATCTCGCCTGCGAAAACCCTGTGCTCGATCATGCTCACGAGGTCGTTGACGTTCGACTGCTCCACGTCCACGGCCAAACCTCTTTTCGTTTTCACGGTCGTCGAAAAAAGAAACAGCGGGTAGCCGCGCGCGCGCAGGCGCAGGTGAAGAAGCTCGTGCGCGATGACCGCCTCGGTCGCCCTCGCGCCCTTCGCCCTGAAGCTCTCGTCAACGCGCAACACCGCGCCGCCATTCCTCGTGATGTAGCTCAAGCCCAAAGTGTAATCGCCCCCCGCGTCTCCGGGGTCAAGCTCGGCGAACTCCGCGTAGGTAGCTTTACCGAGCTTGTTCTCCACTTCATTCAGCCAGTCGGCAACCTCCTTGCTGAGCGTGACGCCGAGCAACGTGCGCGTCTGCGACTTCTGCGTGGCCGCGCAGGGAGAGCAAAAACAGATCAACAGACAGAAGGCCGCCCCGAATGTTTTCAGACGAGGCGCGCACGTCGTTGATGAATTTTCTTTCACGCTCTTACTTAGTCCCAACTTCCGTCTCACATTCTTCCATCACACCGTCGCCCTCATACGTTATTTGACGAAGGCGACGACGCGCAGAGGGCCTCCCGTTCCGCCTTTGATCTTCATCGGCAGCGCGATGACGTAGAAATCCTTCGCGGGCAGCCGGTCGAGGTTGGCGAGGTTCTCGAAGGCGGGAATGTTCTTATCGAAAAGGATGCGGTGGCTCTCGAAGAGTGTTGACTGTCCCGTGTCTATGCTCGGCGTGTCGAGGCCGACGGCTTTGATCCGGCGGTTGGCGACGAGCCAGCGCGCGGCTTCGGGGTGAAGGCCGGGGAAGTGCAGCTTCGGGACGGCCTCCGCGCCGCGCTCGTCTGTGCCCATGTAAGTCTTTCGGTCGGGCCAGCGCCGCCCGAAGCCCGTGCGAAGTAGGAGAATCGCGCCCGCGGGAATCTGCCCGTGTTCTCGCTCCCACGCCGCGAAGTCTTCAGCCGAGACCTCGTAGTCCGCTTCCCGTTCGCACTTCTGCGACACGTCCACTAGGGCGGCGCTCCCCATCAACTGTTCGAGCGGGATTTGGTCTACGGTGTTGCGCCCCTCCGCGAAGTGATAGGGCGCGTCAATGTGCGTGCCGCCGTGCTCCGCGGTCGAGAATCGCTTCGCGGCGTAGAAGTAGCCCTTGTCGGTTGCGCCCTCGAAATCCTTCTCAAGCCTGAAAGGCTCCGCCGTCGGCCAGTAGACGGTCTGCTCGTCGAACGTGTGCGAGAGGTCAACGAGTTTCCCGGCGAAAGGGTCGGACGGCGCGGGCCGGCATGAAAGCAGCAACAGCGAAGAGACTATCAGCGCGAATCTTCTTTTCAACGTGTGTGCCTCCGCTAAAGCTTCGGATTCGGAATCGAGCGCATGCAAGTTTACGCTGTCCGCGTGCGAGCGCAAGCGTTATGAAGGCTGACGAGTTGGCTTACTTGAGCGGCCAGCCGCCGTGCTTTTCGATCTCGGCGTCAATTTCGCTCATCAGTCGTATGGTTTCGGCGAGCGCGGCGACGACGCGCTGGTAGTGGTCGAGATCGTCGAAAGTAAGCTCGCGGCCTTTGCGGTCTTTGAGCCACTTGTGGGCGACCTGATAGCCGCCGACGTGGAAGTTCCAGACTTCGGGCGGCACGCCCTCGAAATACTGCTCGCGGTTAATCCAGACGCGCCCCTCGCTGGCGGCTTCGGCTTCGCCCGGCGCGGTGTAGCGCACGGTCTCGACGTTGTTGTCGCCAGCGCGCGGGTAAGTCGCGATGGGCGGGGCGTGTCGCTCCAAAAGGTGAAGTCCGACGAGTTCGCCGCCGTGCGCGCAGAGGGCGCGGAAGAGTTCGGGGCTGGAGGTGAGAGGCAGGCGAGGGAAGTCAATCTTGAGAAACTCGGCGTAGCGCGTTCGGTATGTGGGCGAGTGAAAGACTGCGTACATGTAAGCGAAGATGTCTTCCGGCCCGAGGGTCTGCGCGAGATCGCCTTTGCCGTCCGCGACGAAAGACATTTTCAGCCGCGCGGCGAAGTCCGCGACGAACTCCGGCGCGAGATTGGGGCGACGACCGCCGGGCGCGTCGGTTGTTTCATCTGTAAAAAGACCAGTCCTAATAGCGTCGGGATAGAGGTAAAGGGGAAAGAGGGCAGATTGGGTTGTCCTCTCACCACATTTCGTTTCGATCATCAATCGTGAACAAAAGAAATGATCGGGAGATTGCGATTTGTTGCTACGGGCTGATACTAAACCTAAATTCCTCCCGTCTATCATGTGTCTCATTACAGCATAGACGGGCCAACGTATTAGTGAATGATGATAGAAAAGATGGCGAGTATCAAAGGGACGGTAAAGTAGTATCGTTAAGTGTTCACCAACATCTTTCATTGCTTTTACCATATGCCAAGACTCTAAAAGACTTCTCTCTCGTACATCTCTTAGGTCATATTTAGACTTCGCACTTTCAAAGTCCAAATTCCTAAAGTCTAGAATGCGCTGATAAACTTCATCTCTATTAAATCCGGTGACGAATTTGTCTCGTGAGGTAATCACGCCCGTATTGTTAATAGTGAAGATATTCGGCACACTCCAACCACTTTCATATTCAACTCGTAAAACAGCGTCTTGGGGCACGAAGAGATACAGACCGTTGCATTAGAAAGTTAAGTTTTTATTGATAAGCCAGCCCCAGCAAAGAAAGACCTGATCACATGAGGCTTGCTTCTCAATCGCATCATCGCCAGAGTGAGTT
>Ga0190275_10002490_pt1 | contig 13232 bp, 9 predicted proteins | sample Popmic550T_FD_133745 | JGI IMG/M metagenome (GOLD analysis project Ga0190275, IMG submission 133745) | Populus adjacent soil microbial communities from riparian zone of Yellowstone River, Montana, USA - 550 T | ecosystem: Environmental > Terrestrial > Soil > Riparian zone > Trees stand | place... | reverse complement strand
CGAACTGATATTGGCCGATGAAGCCTGCGAAGTGGCCACTGCCCTGCACCGCTGTTACGCGGCTGAAGGACCGGCCGAACGCAGCGCGAATCGTGCTCTTATCATCCGGCGCATACGCCAGACCTATGCGCGGACCCCATCCGCCATACCAACCCTTAACCAGCGATCGGGTATTCTCGCGGCCTTCTCCGAAACCGGCGAACATCAGGGCTCCAGGATAGCCGTCGGCGCCTGGATTCGGACGGGTCGGATTAAAGTCGGAGTACTCGTCGGTGCCCGATACCGGAGGGAGGGTAAATTCATAGCGCAAACCGTAATTGATAGTGAGCTTTCTCGTGATGCGCCAGTCATCCTGCGCATAGAAACCGTGATACTTGTACTTCTGATTGACGAGACGAATCGTCTCCGTACGGCCGAGAATCGCATCGCCGATCAGCAGGGAGGCGAAGGCATTTCCGCCATTGGCCGGCGTAGTTCCACCCGGAACGCCGGTGCTTTGATAGCTGAAGTCGGCGCGGCCGGAGATGTCCTGTTGGCCGAAGCCGTTGGCGTTCTGCTCATGGAAGGAGTAGCCGAACTTCATCGTGTGCGATCCGCGGATGTAGCTGAGGTCGTCCTTCATCGCCCAACCAGGCTGTTCGGTACCGTTGTAAGTTGTGCTATTCCAGCCCGTGTACTCCGTCATCGCAATGTTCGGAAAGTTGACGTTGCAATCTACCGCGCCCTTCATGCAGACTTTGTCCTTCCAATTCATGCCGGTGGCGCCGGAGTAGCTGTCTTTCCGAAAAGAATTCTTGAACCAGGAAAAGTGGTTCACAACATTAGCGTTGAGCGTGTAATCGTGCGCAATGCGGAAAGCTTCCGTATCCCAAGCCTGGATCTGGCCATTCCATAGAGGAACCGGCAATCCGGGAGGGCCCGCCGGACCTGGCTTGTTACGAAACGTCGTCATATTCCAAAGGAAGCTGAGTCGCTGCTTGTCGCCGATCATCTGATCGCCCTTAGCGCTCCACTTGTCGGTTGGGGTAACCAGAGTTCCACCAGTGACAATGTAGTTGTTTCGCACGTACGCGCTGGTACCCGGAACGGCTCCCCGATTCGGAGTGATGGCCTGACCGTACGGAATGACAGCCTTGCTGAGGGTGGAGAAATCGCTCACGGGTATTTGGTTATTCGGATAGACGTCGCGAATAAAACCGCTGCCATTTGGGTTCGGACGTTGTGTCCGTGGATTGTAGATTGGGATCTGCCGGTTGTTCTGATCGACCCAATTCGAGAAATCGCCGCGATACATTTCGGCAGTTGGAATCGTGAGGATAGTATCGTTCGATCCAACCCGATTGCGGAAGCCTTCAAACGAGGCAAAGAAGAATGTTTTGTTACGGCCGTTGTAGAGTTTCGGAATGACTACGGGACCACCTGCCGTGACGCCGAAATCATTCTGGCGATATACCGATCTGGTCCGCGCGAAGAACCCGCGCGCGTCCATCGCATCGTTGCGAAGAAAGTCGTAAGCGGAACCATGGAATTCGTTCGTTCCCGATTTGGAAGCGAACGTCATCACTCCGCCGCCGGCTTGGCCATACTCTGCCTTGAATCCGTTGGTGTCGACAGTAAACTCGGTCAACGATTCCACCGAAGGTGTATTCAGCGCCGCTTCGGCTGCGTCGGAGGAACGGTTTGTACCCACAGAATGGCCGTCAAGAGTCGCATCCCACGCTGCCGCTTGCCCGCCTCCAAGCGAGAGCTGTTGATCGTTACCCTTTTTTGCTTCGGGCGCAACGGCAACCAGATTAAAGGGACTTCTCATGGCGCCGCCAACAACCAGCGGAAGCTCATCGACCAGCTTGTTCTGCACTTGCGTCGAGACCTTCGCGTTGTCTGTTTGAATGACAACCGCCGAAGCCGAAACTTCTACGGTCTCACTCACCTGCCCAAGCTGTAGTTGTATGTCGCTGCGCAGAGTGGATGCAGCGGCGACGATAACGTTTTCCTGAACAAATCGCTTGAAGCCGGGAGCTGTGATTTCGATGCGATAGGTACCAGGACTAAGATTTGGCGCGTTGTACTCACCCGTTGCGCCGGCAACCGTATTGACGGTAGCGTTTGTGTCCCGATTGATGATTTTGAGTGTCGCCCCAGCGACGGCTGCGCCCTGGGGATCTGAAACGATACCAGAGATATTCCCACGTTCGCTCTGTGCGTATAAACCGTGCGTATACAACAATGACGCTACGACAAGCGCCATGGAAAGACGTCTACCCATACCCACCTCCAAAAGATGCGCCCATTCATATCACGGATGAGGAGGTCACTGCAAGTTTTGCGGCATTTTGTGCGGCAAACCGAGAAGTGGATCTTCCGCTGAGGAAAGGGCATGACCAGAGAGACTGCTGCAAAACGGCGGCATCGGAGCGCAAGCCCGTTATCGGCCAGTATCGTCATGGCGGCGAGTTCGACCAGCACTACCGCGGCGTTGCGAGCAAGGATATGTCTAGGCGAAAAACGCGGCCCGAGCATAGACCACCAGAGCAGGAACGCACATTCGCTACGTTGACCCGCACAGAATGCCGACTCTCGCTGGCGCATCTGTTCGCGTTGAACGCGAGGGTATGGGCGAGGTAAATAGAAGTAGAATGCTACTGCGGGGCTGAAAAAGCAAATCCAACTGCGGCCAGCAAGCATAGGAAAGCTAAAGCATGATTCCAGCGCAAAGTCTCACCCAGATATAGGAACGCGAATACTACGAACACAATCAACGTGATTGATTCTTGGATCAGCTTCAGCTGATAGGCTGTGAACGTACCGTAGCCAAGGCGGTTCGCGGGCACTTGAAGGCAGTATTCGCCAAATGCGATAAGCCAACTGACAACGATAGCGGTGAATAGAGGCGTTTGGCGGTGCTTCAGATGCCCATACCAGGCGAAGGTCATGAAGACGTTGGAAGCGATAAGCAGCAGCACGGTTTTCATGGGTTTTAACCACTGTAAATCCACTGGAACAGCGGTCCACATTCTGTTAGCTCATTAGCGACTTAACTCTGCTCTGTATGGGCAATGCCTGCTACCGAGACTAGAATGACCATATTTTTGAAAGCCGGGATCACCCTTGCAAGAAGCCGCAATCTAGCGACGCAATAGACTGAACCCGAAATATTTCAGTACTGGAACTGCATCAGTCGCCTACTCGAGCAAGCTACGCCGATGACGTGGAGAGCTGTCTCTTGATCGGAAGCGCACGGATACGTTTTCCTGTTGCCGCGAAGATGGCGTTGCATATGGCAGGCGCGATGGGCGGAACACCCGGCTCACCGACGCCTGCCGGCGGAGCATCGGATCTCACAATGTGTACGTTGGTTACCCGTGGGGCCTGGTTCATACGCGCGACCTGATAGCCATCGAAATTGCGTTGTTGGATCCGACCTCCGGCTGCCGTCACTTCGCTCAACAACGCAATGCTGGTTCCGAACACTGCGGCCCCCTCAAATTGGGCTCGGACGAGTTCCGGATTGATTGCCAAACCAGGATCTACGGCCACGTCAATCCTGGGAATCCGAACCTCTCCCGCAGGTGTTACTTCCACTTCCACAACGGTGGCGACATATGACAGGAAACTGCGATGCGCTGCTATGCCAAGCGCTCGCCCGTTACCAGGCTTGTGATTTGCCCAGTTCGACTTCTGGGCGACGTGTTCAATTACGTTTCTCAGGCGTGCTGTGTCGAAGGGGAATTTCGGATTGACGCGCGTCGCATTTTTCAAACCTTCTTTGCCGAAGTCGATAGTTCGGGGCTGTCCGATGAGTTCCAACAGGTATTCGACGCGATCGCGGCCTGCAGCAGCTGCCAATTCATCGGTGAAGGATTGAACGCCAAAAGCGTGATAGATATTTGCGACTGAGCGGAGCCAGCCGATGCGTACGTGCGCTTTCGCGGGCCCGTTTTCCACACGAAGATTCGGTATCTGGTAGGGAATATCGGTCCAGCCCATACCGAGTTGAAATCCGCCATACTGCTCATTTGGATCGTTCTGCATCGCGATCGGAGGAAAAACCGTCCGCTGCAGCCATGCGGTGGGCTTTCCGCCTTCGCCCAGCACCGCTTTCATGTAGAGACTAGCGGGCGAGTGGTAGTAGTCGAATTGAATGTCGTCTTCGCGGCTCCAGACAAGCTTCACGGGTTTGCCGACCTGACGTGAGATAAGGGCTGCCTCAGCAACATAGTCAGGTTTCGATTTGCGGCCAAAACCTCCGCCGAGCAACGTAACGTGACAAGTCACGGCATCTTTGCTGATGCCCAGCGCTTTGGCAACTGTGTCCTGCACCGCCTGCGGATTCTGCGTGTTGGCCCAAGTAACTACTTTCCCGTCTTTGAATTCAGCTACTGCGGCCGGCGGCTCCATCGGAGCATGCGCTAGCGCGGGTGTGTAGTACGCTGCTTCAATTACCTTGCCACCTGTTTTGTTGAATTCGGTGTCCACGTTTCCCATCTCACGAACGACACGCCCGGGTTTGCGAGCTGTTTCGTCCATAGCTTTCCGATAGGCAACCGAATCGTAAGAAGCGTTCTCGCCCAGGTCCCAGTCTGCTTTCAGTTTTCGACGGCCTTGCAGCGCGGCCCACGTGCTGTTTGCGATGACGACGGCGCCACCAAGCGGCTTGAATGCAAGCGGCGGCTGCGCAACGTCGAGCATCACGACTTGTTGAACGCCGTTCACTTGCTTTACGGCGGAGTCGTCAACTGTGCGGAGTTTGGCGCCCATCACAGGAGGGCGCTCGATTGTGGCGTAAACCATGCCCGGCATTTTGGCATCAATGCCGAAAGTGCCCTTACCCCGCACTAGATCATCAAGATCCGCCATGGGCATGTCCTTGCCTATGTAGCGAAATTGGTCAGGAGTCTTAAACCGGGTCTCGTTCTGCGCCGGAGCGGTTGCGGACGACAACAGCGGTATCAACTGCGCATAAGAAATGCGGCGGTTCGTCTTTGTGTGGACGACGAAATGATTTCGGCCCTGAACCTCACCCTCGGGAACACCCCATTGGCCGGCTGCGGCGCGCTCAAGGGTTGTCCGGGCAGCCGCTCCTGCTGAACGCATCGCATCGTAGAAATCTCGAACCGAGCACGAGCCGTCCGTGTTCTGCGATCCGTACTTAACGTCACCCAGAGCCTGGACGATGGTTACGCGTGCCCAGTCCGCTTCCAGTTCGTCGGCGACGATCATCGGCAGACATGTGCGACAGCCCGTCCCCATCTCCGAGCGATGGGCGATGATCTTCACGTCGCCGTTCGCCTCGATGCCGAGATAGACACTGGGGTCCCAGCGCGTGGCATCACCGGCCGTCGCAGCTTGCTGTGCTCTGGCAACAGAATTGGCAATTGGAGCAGACACCACGAAAGCCGCAGCGGAAAAGATATGGCTCAAGAATTCCCGGCGCGAAGCAGAAACAATTTCCACCTTCATACCTTCACCCCCGAAGCAAGCTTGATCGCCTGGCGAATGCGCTGATAGGTTCCGCACCGACAGATGTTGCCCTGCATCGCGGTGTCGATCTGAGCATCCGTGGGCTTAGGTGTCTTCTTCAGCATCGATGCCGCCTGCATAATCTGCCCGGTCTGGCAGTAACCGCACTGAGGGACGTTACACGCCTTCCACGCTTTCTGCAGGGGATGGTCGCCCTTCACTGCGAGTCCCTCGATGGTAGTGATGTTCTTTGCCTCAGCCGATTTCATGGGCGTAAGACAACTTCGGGCGGCTTCGCCGTTGATATGCACGGTGCATGCACCACACAGGCCCATGCCGCAGCCGTATTTGGTTCCGGTCAGGTAAAGCTCGTCGCGCAAGTACCACAAAAGGGGCATTTCCACGTCGCCCTCAAACTGCTGTGGTTTTCCATTTACGTTAAGTCGGATCATTGATTCCTCGGTAGCCCCCGGTTATGCTCATTATCGACGCCGCCATTGAAAAATGCATTTCTGACGTTACTGTGAATCCAAGAATTAGCTCATTCGCCTCGAGAAGGACCTTCGCCTGGCAACTCCGGCGCAAAAGTTGCGCTTCCACAATAGAACCGCCTATGTTGGAAGTATCCTATCCATGACTCCGCAAGAGACTGCCGAGAAACTCGGCCTCACCTTTGAAAAACAGACGCCAGGGTACTTGAACCTCTGCATCCGTTCGGGAAATCAGCTTATCAGTTCCGGTCACGTCAGCGCGGCTAAGGGCAAGCTCGGCGTGGGCCTTACCACTGACGAAGGCTACGCAGCCGCCCGCGACTGCGCTGTTAAGGTCCTAAACTCTGTATGGAACACACATGGGACTTTGAATGGATTGCGCGTCATCAAGGTTCTCGGTTGCGTGAACTCGGCGCCGGAGTTTGTCGAACAACATTTGGTCATTAACGGAGCTTCCGACCTGCTTCACGAAGTATTCGGCAAGACAGCGGATGGCTACCACGCGCGCTCCGCTTTAGGGTTCGTGTCGCTGCCGACGGGCGCCGCAGTCGAAGTAGAAGCCGTCTTCGAAATTAAGGACTAGGTCATCACTGGATTTCGAGCATTGCCTTCCAAGCAGCCTCGTCATGACCGATGCTAATTCGGTTTGCGCAGCGAACAAAGGGCAGCCGAAGCAGTTTCGGGTCGCGCTCGAAATGGCCGAGTAACTCCGAATCCGTGAGCTTCATATATTTGAGACCTGCATCGATGTATGCTTTTCCTTCTGTGTCGAGGAGACCGGCGAGACCGAAGCGATCGATGAATCGTTTGATCTCGCCCGGAGACATCGGCTTCTGTTTCAAGTCCACCATATGAAGGGTAATGCGACGCTCCTTGAAGAAACGTTCGGCGGCGCGGGTGGCTTGCGAGTTTTTTAGACCGAAGATCTGAACGCTGAGCATTTGGGAGAAGTCCCAGGCTACCGCGGTAGGAATCAGATTCTTAGTCGTTATTCCGTGATGTCGTAATCGAAATAGATCCGATCTTCGCGCGCCCGTGACTTAAAGGCGGTCCAGTCGGCTGCCGGGCTATTCTTGAACTTCTCCATGTCCGTCAAACTTGTATCGGTCTGAAAGACCCGACCGCATGCTTTCTTTAGAAGCGCGTCCTTAATAGCCTTCAATGGGTGGTCCCACCCATTTTGCGTCTCGGCCCATGCGCGGACTGCCGTTATCATTGCGGTGAACTCGCCGGCATAGTCGCCCTCTGCCATCCACGATAGGTTGGCGTGCGCATCCTGAGCCTTGCCGTTTAGTGTCGCGTTGTGACTTCCGTGGTGGCCGACTTTGTAGAGAACAGTTCGAGAGAGCAGATCCTTTGCGGTGACTTTCTTGTTGCCATCGGTCCAATCCTTCTTCGACCAGGAGACCCAATTTCCCCGCTGCGCATCGGCGGCGAACAATAACACTTTGCCACGCTTGCCAAGCTCGAAGGCAAGAACCAGGCTCGCGTTGTTTGTTTGACTGTTCATTGCCAGCGCTAGCTGGTCCGCGGAGTGGAGCCAGTCTTTATCGATCCGCCGCCATACCGCGTTCCCTTCAACCTCATTCGGACCAGGCTGAGGGATTCCAAGCGCTATGGAGGGCGGAGTCGTATCGTCTCCGTACACCTGGGTGAAATATCCGCCATACATCGAGTCAGTCATCGCCTCAGGCTGGGTGATGCAGAACCGCTTCGCAAATGGCGGTTGTACTCCCTCACCTGCGGCGGCAACGGCGAAATAGTTCCCCGCTGATGCAGCTCCAAGCGTCAGAGGATGAAAGCCTTCATCCTCTGTAGGGTTAAGATCAGCTATCGCATCTGGATCGCGCGGCGGACCGAGGGCAAAGACCCGCACATCTTTCGTACCGGGTACGGTCAAGATCTTTTCATGGGGTCGTATATATCTCACGTCCTTAGAAAGGTCCTTGAAGACTTTCATCGACTTCTTATTCATCGATTCACCTGCCGCTTTCAGCAGCCCTTCTGCTGTGGCGGCATTGAAACTGACGGTGTCGTCCCCACCCAACTCGAATGCCAAAAAGCTGTCGATTTTCTCGACCGCCTTATCGTCACCCGCCGCGGCGAGCCGGTTCCTTGCTGCGAGTAATCCCAGTAGTTTGTCCTTGAACTTCTTCCGCAAATCATTGGCGAGGTCATCACTGGGATCTTCTGTCCAGGCAAGCCAAGTCTTGCCGATCGTGATGCCCGTGTAGTTGGCTTCTGTGATGCCGTTTACATGGTCCTGATGCTCGTGCGTGATCACTGCAATATCGATGTGGCCACCTGTGGCGGCTCGGATGTTTGCGGTGATCTCCTTGATCTTAGTGTTGATGAAATCAGGCGATCCCGGTTTGTAGCCGCAATCGATCAGAACATAGACCGGTGTGCTTACTTTCTTGCCTCGGAAGGCAAGAAGAAAGCAATCGCCGTGCCCGGTTCGGTACATGCGCACGGTCGCGCCGTCCTTCGGGGGAATCAATCGCGCCGTGGGCGGAGGGCTTGGGTTCTTGGTTGCAACTTTTTTGGCGGCAGTTTTCTTCGTGGCTGTTCTCGGAGGCATTTTACTCTCCTGTGTCTTGGTGCAGCAGGGCAAACGGTTCACGCGCTTGCAGCGCCGCGCGCGCGCTGTCGAACGCGTTGCCGGGCTGAAGCTCACCAGTAAGGAAACGCCGTAAGCGTGCGAGTTGCACATCGTCGGCGATCGTACCAGGGGTACGTATGACGCGGCGAACTTCCATCGTCACGGGATTGAGCAGAAGCGTGCATCCAGCGCGATAACGGAAGTCTCCCTTGTCGTTCTCAGAAAACTTGGTTCCCGGCTTATCCATCTTTTTCTGCTTCTCCGGATCCAAGTAACCTCGACGGCGCTGAGTGATTTCCACGACAAAATCAGTGGCAGTTCCTCCCCGCGGGCTCCTTCTGATAGCGCTTCGTACAGAGTGAACTTCCACTGAAACACGATCGCTCGTGGATCGAAAGACAGTGGGTGGCGGTTTATCTTCGTCGAGAACAAGGCCAATGGCGGGAGCTAGCTTTCTACCCGGACCCTTCATCAACCAAAACCAAAGTGAGGCGGCCTGCTCCCCGACCGCTTCCCAAGTCTTATATCGATCGCTTTCGAGATCCCACGAAAGCTTTGCGTGCTTCTTGGACGCAGAGCGCGAGCCGGCCACCTGTTCGGGATCGTCAATAGGCCGTTCCTCCATGAATAGAGCTCGCAAGTCATCGTGATGGATACGGACGCCAGCTTCCTCTTGCATGGTTTCGCCTGTGGGCCATAGAAGGGCTTCCACCGACATGCTGCGCATATTGTTCGGATGGATCCCCCATTGGCGAAAACTCTCGACAAAAGCCAGCCGGTAGCCATGCACGTCCTCCGGATTGAGATCGTAATCGGCCGTGACAACACCGCGCAGATAATCCCCGAAAGTGATGCCGACCGGCGGGCAGTAGTCGATGGCGCGGATGCACATCTGCAGAATGTACTGGGCGGTACGTTCGGCTTCTTCGGCAAGACGGTTCGATAGATCCGGATGAATATCTCCGTCTCGCAGCACGCCTGTCCCTTCGCTGGCGATGCGATAGAGGTCGGCGGTACGAGCCCGGTAGATTTTCAAAAAGGCGCTGAACACCGCTGCAACCAGAATCGCGCCTCTCTCATGCGGTTCGTGGGTCTTGTCCAGAGCGCGAACGTCGGGCTGGTGCGGTTCCCATTTTCCTGTTTCAGGATTGATGCCGCCGAGAGCGTCCCGCAAAGCGCTGCCTCTGCCCGAAGCCTTTCCGAACTGTTGCGCCAATTGGCCCAACAGATTCTCGCCTGCCAGATTCCCTCGCGTGCGAGAGATCTGATCGCGAAGGACACCGGGATAGGCAAAGTGTTGGAACAGCGCAACAATATCGGCAAACGCTTCATGAAACGCCAACACATCGGGGTTTACAGGCTCATTGAATCGTGGGTGAACACCATCGAGCAGCGCATGGGTTGTTTCATGGGCGATGATGTCATGCGACAGACAGGTAAAGACGATGGTTCCCGGCGTGTTGAACGCGTCCTTGATGCTTACGGGGAAATATCCGAACAGTAGAGCCTTCTTCGCTGGGCTGTAAAAGGCATTCCTGTCCCTTAACGCATGTGGATAGATGCGGAGCCGGCGAACGAACTTCGCTTCCTGTGGAGTGGGCCGATGCGACGACCAGAGCGCAACACGGCCAAGTGCCTGTTCGAAATGACGAATCGTGGTCATCGCAACGGCATAGACCATCTGTTGATGAAATTGCGGGTTCGATTCCGACGGGGCCAACCCATCTTGCGCAAGGATCCGTGGATCATTCAGATCGACAGGCTTGTAAAACGCCTGGCTGGCCGGATCGGCATCGACGACTTCAATGTATTCGCCGGTCGGGCCAGCTTGCAGCTCGTTTTCCCAACGCACCCCAATCGTGATTTCCCCAATTCCCGCGGTGTCAACCCGAGCGGCGAGGCTAGGATCGAACGGGAAGATTCGCAGACTTCGCGCGACAGGTTCGGGTACAAGGTCTCTCTTCGTCATGCAGATTCATCCTCTGAAGGCAATTTCGAAGTGTATATCAACACTTGGAAAAGCGTGGAGAACACAAAGGAAGGGACAGAGACTCACAGACAATTTCAGCACTCACCAAAAACACGAAAGCGAGCAATACCTAGATCGCCCGTTAATACCTGCGCGCAGTTGTACCCGGGAAGTCCGGTGATATTTCCACCGGGATGGCTACTCGAGCCGCATAGATAGAGATTCGGCACGCAGGAACGATAGTGGCCGGCGCCGGCAAACGGCCGTCCCGCGCCGGTCTGCCCCTCAGAAAGGGATCCAACGAGCAGATCTCCATAGCGCATGTTCGGCAGCGTTCGCTCGGTATCGAGCGGTGTCTGGACCGAATAATCGAGAAGTGAATCCCGAAGACCCGGCGCAAATTGTGACCAGACATCCAGCATGCGCTGCCCGTGAGTCTCCCGCTCCCGGTCCCAATTCTCAGGATTGCCGCGCAGCTTATATGGAAGTTTCTCCCACATGAACGCCGTATGCTTGCCCGGCGGAGCCTGAGAGGGATCGAAGATTGAAGGACAGGATCCCCACATCACCGTCGACGAGATTTCGCCGCTTTCATGCTTGCTGACAATTTCGTTGAACTGCGCCGAATCCTCCAGACCGAGGATGGTCATGAAGGCCTCGCTCACATTAGGACACCGATCAGTCGCCGTGTACCGAGGCGCTTCCGTCAGATTGACATTCAAAGAGAAGAGGGGGGCGAGAAGATTGAATCGGTAAGCAGTAGCCTTCTCTCTCCATGCGGCAGGCAATACACCTTCTCGGATCAATTCGACAAAGGTCTGAATGGGATTCAATCCGGAAGCGACAAAAAGACTCGCCCGGAAGTAATTTCCATCGGTAGTCTCGACACCGACGGCCCGGCCATTCTCGATGACGATCTGTCTGGGGAGAGTATTGAGACGAATTCCACCGCCTGTTTGTTCGACTGCCGTGACAAACGCTTTGGCGAGTTCGGCAGACCCTCCGACGCACATCTGAGCCTTATGGCGGCTGGCGAGCAAGGCCGGGATATGGTGTCCAAAACCAGGAGCACGGAGATCAACTTCACGTAGTCCATTGAAGAAAAGCAGGCCGGCGCGGATGACTGGATTCTCGAATTCAGAGTGGACAAACTCGATAGGAGATAGCTTGCTTACTGCAAGAAGCCTGCGCCCCTCCGCAGAGCGCTCCCATCTTCGCATTCGCTCGTCCACAGGAAGAGGCGGCGCCATGCTTTCCGGCCCTAAAATGGATTCGACAATCGGAAGAAATTCGTCGCGCCATCTACGCAGCGCCTTCGAATCTTTTGTACTGAATCTTGCGAACGATTCAATGGTGCGCTCGAAGTCTGTCCACCACTCAAGGACATCACCGTTACGAAGGAGGAGCGCCACATTCAGCGGAGGCTCAATGTAGCGCGCTCCAAGGCGCTCCAGATCGAGATCCTTGTACCAGGGCATCTGATTAATGGCACGGTGATAGAAGGAGTGTGTGTTGTGCAGAAAGCCAGGACGACGCCGGTCTTCGACCGTCGACAGTCCGCCGCCCGCCACCGAACGCCGTTCGAGACAGAGGGTCTTCAAGCCCGCGCGGCCCAAGTATGCCTGCAACACAAGGGTGTTGTGACCGGCGCCCAGGAGGACGCCATCGTACTCCTGAACGCTCGGCATGTGGGGGGCTATTTACTAGCGGTAACCGTAATTTCGATGCGCGCCGTACCCACAAGTTTTGCGACACCGACGGTAGTCCGCGCCGGACGAGGCTCCTTGAAGTACGTCGTATAGACCGCGTTCATTCGTGGAAACAACGTCATATCGGTAAGATACACCTGCACAGCGACCGCGTTATCGAAACTCATTCCCGCCTCTTTCAGGACAAGACCGATATTGTCGAGGGTCTTCTTTACTTCGGCCTCGAACTCTTCCGGGATCTGACCTGTCTTTAGGTCGCTGCCGGTCTGTCCTGCAACGTAGAGCGTGTCGCCGACAAGAATGCCGGGACTAAAGGGCCGGCCGGTTGGGAACTCCTTCGGTTGAATCACCTTCTTCGGAGCGCCGCACAGCGACGCAGCCAAGACCAGGCACAATAGAGCAGTTGACACAAAGCGCATATTCAGAGCTTACAACTTTGTGCTTAGAATCACCGCTTGCGGCGCATATTTGAGCGCCTGGAATTGCGATGACGCGAAACCCGCATTACGGAACATGGCTTCATACTCCGAGAATGTATAGGCATCTCCACCAATCGTCGACGCCAGCATCATGACCGAAAACGAGGCTTGGATTGGTGGCGATATCCGGTCGTCATTCGGCACAAACTCGAGCGTGACACAACGCCCTCCCGGAGCCAGCGCCGCATGGAATCGACGTATCAACTTCTCACAAGTGGGTGGATCGAAATGATGCAGGAAGTTCGTAATCAAAATCAAATCGTAAGGTCCACCCAAATCTACTTCGAACGCATCGCCAGGTAGCGTGGTGTGTCGGTCAGCGACTCCACATTTTTTGGCGTTCTCAGTAGCCACTGAGAGCACATTGGGCCAATCCAATGCCGTGATGTGCGCCTCCGGGTTACGTTGAGCAATGGTGATACCAAAAATGCCGTGTCCTGCGGCAACATCGAGCACCTTGATCTTTCCCTCGCCCGCAACCAATTCAGCGATCTCGGCGGCCGCAGGAGCCATCATCGGCAT
>Ga0190275_10002489_pt1 | contig 13234 bp, 9 predicted proteins | sample Popmic550T_FD_133745 | JGI IMG/M metagenome (GOLD analysis project Ga0190275, IMG submission 133745) | Populus adjacent soil microbial communities from riparian zone of Yellowstone River, Montana, USA - 550 T | ecosystem: Environmental > Terrestrial > Soil > Riparian zone > Trees stand | place... | reverse complement strand
TTCAGTCCGTTTCCCAGTCCGATTGCAGGCACACCCCAGGATTCCGGGTTCGCTGGTGTAAGGCCAATGATTCCGAGTTCGCTTGCGACATTACGAATCCCGGCGAAGTGCCCCAGACGATCATTGTCGAAGTTATTCCAACCGAATCGAGCTTCATTGACTTTCGTGGCGCCGAACACTCGCGTATTCGACAAAACCGCTTGCTGTACCTTTGTTTCCACCCGACCGGCAACGGTCTCAAACGCCGGAGAATCGCCGACGTATTCATCGCCCCAGCTGTAGCGCCCGAACCAGTTCGACGTGGAACTTTCCGTCCAGTCGATGCGCTGATTGAATTGTTCTGCCGAGATAGGACGACTGACGTTGCGCAAGTAGTTGCGGAGTATACTGTTTCCCGGCACAGCCGGCTCTGGGTAGAACTCAAGCAGCTTGATGGCGATCGGATTCATGCGGCTGCGGGGAATGACATTGTTCGGAAACTGTGTCGCTGACACTGCACGTACCACTCCCTGATCGCTGGTAGTGTAAACACGAGTCAGCGGATCGTAGATGGCGCGTTCCTGCCCGGAGAAATCGCCATTGCGCATGGCGAGCGTCGGCACGCTGGCGGTCTGTTGAATTGTCTTCTGGTCCCGCAAAGCTTCGAAGTTTGACATGAAGAATAGCCGGTCTCGTATCAAACGACCACCGAATGTAAAGCCGAATTGGTTTCGTCGAAACGGGTTCTGGAGACCATCCTGTCGCCATTCTTTCGCGTCGAAGACGTTGTTCCGCAGGAACTCGAAAGCGGTGCCATGGAACTGGTTGGCGCCTGACTTTGTTGTCGCGCTGATTTGCGAGGTCGCTCGCCCAAACTCCGCAGAGTACACGCCCGTCTGCACCTTAAACTCTTGAACGGCGTCGATGGAGGGTTGGATGACGTACGAATTGAAATTCACATCGGTATTCTCAATACCATCGAGAGTGTAGCGGTTGAACTCGAGCCGCTGGCCCGCGATCGATAGTGACGTGCGGCTACGCTCACCGCCTTGTAAACCACCTGACCCGCCGGCGCCACCTTCAGTTGTCACGTTGGGACTCAGGGCGACCAACTGGAGATAATTGCGCCCATTGAGCGGCAATTCAACGATTCGGCGATTCTCAATCACCGTTCCGAGCGCGGTACTCTCCGTGGATAGCAACGGCGCCCCTGCAGTAACTTCGACCTGCTGCGTTGCATCACCCACTTCCAGAACGAAATTGATACGAGCCACCATCCCAACCTGAAGATTGACGTCCGGCCGGCTGGCCGACTTGAATCCCGTGTTGGTAGCAACAACATTGTAGACACCGGGAACGAGATAGGGAGCGCTGTAAGCGCCGTTCTCATTGGTCGTAACTCGACGCGTCTGATTCGTGGTTGTACTGGTAATTGTTATGACGGAACCGACCATGATTGCGTTGGATTGATCCGTCACTGTTCCTGTAATTTCGCCGAAGTTTTGCGCCATTGAGGCAGATGCGAAAACGACGGCGGACACACACAAACCGGCGATTCTGCTGCGCATAGCACTAAGACTTTATCACCGCACTCAGCGGCTCAGAATCAGAGCTCGGATTGCGAGGCAGGCATCGCGGACATATCGGGTCGTCAGGGATTTGCCCCGAGCACAACAGACCATAGGTCTGCTGTCTCATCGGCTTGCCGTCCCCAGAGATACTCCTCCGCTTCCCGTCATTGTGGGTCTTGAGCACCTTGGTTTTAATCTCGCGGTTCTACTTTACCCACTCGACGCCCTGGACTCGTCGAGAGCTTGCGTTGCGTCTGTGTCCCTGTAATGTCCGTAATGGAGAGGCCCCTCTACCGGGCTTTTCTCAACGTGTTGAGAATGTAGGGCACCACGCGCAGTAACGATTTCGCTGCCGTCCTGCTGTGGGAGTGGTTCTCATTCGAAAAAGGACCTGCGCGGCAAGCGCGGTATTGGCGACATCATTGGCCCATGACTCGAGACGCTCTGCTTGCCGTGCATAGGACGTCTCTCCACCATTCTTTCCTTGCACACCACAAGCCACTTAAGGCCACATGTCGATCGCTATTCTTTCGAGACCGGCTTTCGGCTCAGCATAGAAGCGAGAAGCGGCAGCTAGAGCGACGACCAGCACGCATTGAATGCGCAAAAGTGCACGGGCAGTAACAGAATGCAGCTACAACAACGGCCCTTCACTTATCAAAGCAATTTCTTGGATGAAAATAGGAACAGATCAATCACTGAGACGTCGTTCAAAGGAATACACATGTACCATGGGTTCACATATCCCGAACAAATGCTCCGATGATTCCGTATCCTGCCCATGAGACAGATACCGATCGTTTACGTACTGTTCATGCTCGGTCCTCTACCGTTGCGAGCCTCTGAGCCGATCACTGCCGCCAATGTAAGTCGTCTAAAGGTTGCTTGGACATACGATACGGGCGACTCGATCATCCCACTTCGGGCAGGGCGTAGAACTCCACGTTTCGAGGCTACGCCAGTCTACGCTGACGGCAAACTCTATTTGGCGACACCTGCCGGCTCGGTGATCGCACTCGACGCGGAGAGCGGCAAGGAAATTTGGAAAGTCAGCTTGCGGGTCAACCCGGATGGCAACTATGGCGATTACGCTAATCGTGGCCTCACATTGCATAAAGATCGTTTGTATGTCGGTACCGTCGATGCCCGCCTGGTGTGTTTGAATCGTCGAGACGGGGCACTCTGCAAAGGGTTCGGGACAGGCGGTCAAATCGATCTCACCATCGGACTGAGGTCAAAACCGAAATACACCGGTGAGTATGGCCTAACATCGCCGCCTGCTATCTACAAAGACATTGTCATTGTCGGCTCTGCCGTCGCGGATAACAGCCGGCTTCGCATGGCTTCGGGAGAGGTACGCGCGTTCGATGCTGCAACCGGTGCGGTTCGATGGACATTTCATCCCCTGCCAGAGGACTCGCCGGTGGGCGGAGCGAATACCTGGTCCCGGATCGTCGTCGACTCTCAGAATGGACTCGTCTATCTGCCAACTGGAAGCGCTAGTCCCGATTACTTCGGCGGTTTACGCGCAGGAGATAACCTGTATGCCAATTCGATCGTTGCGTTAAGAGCCGACAGCGGCAAGGTTGCCTGGCACTTTCAAACGGTCCACCACGATTTGTGGGACTATGATGTCGCGTCACCGCCAGTACTCTTCCCCAGTAAAGGTGGACCGGCTGTCGCCGCTGGTTCCAAGACCGGCCACTTGTTTTTGTTCAATCGTCTAACTGGCGAACCCATATTTCGAATCGATGAGAAGCCGGTCCCCGCAAGTGACATTCCCGGGGAAAAAGCTTCTCCTACGCAGCCGTTTCCCACACTTCCTCCGAGTCTTGTCCCGCACTCGATCCGCGAGGAGGATCTCTGGGGAGCGACACCTGCAGACCTGGAAGCATGCCGCGCAACGTTCCGTTCGTTACGAAACGACGGCATCTTCACACCACCTTCTCTGCAGGGGAGCTTGATCGTGCCGGGGAATGTAGGTGGGCTACATTGGGGCGGAGCCGCATGGGATCCTGTGAACCGGCTGCTGATTGCCCCCGTCAACCGTTTTCCAGCCGTTGTCAGGCTTATTCCGAGAGCGGAGTTTGCCGAAGCCCGGAAAGCGCACCCCGATCGGGAAACAACCGAGCAGGACGGAACTTCGTTCTCGATGTCTCGACACTTCTTCCTTTCGCCATCGGGTACTCCTTGTATCAAGGCGCCGTGGGGCGAGTTGGTTGCGGTCCATCCTGATTCAGGCAAGATTTCTTGGCGCGTACCGCTTGGTGAGATCGGCCCGGCAAAAGGTGCCGTGAATTTGGGGGGGCCCAGCACAACGGATACCGGCATTGTCTTCATCGGCGCGACAATAGACGGTTATTTCCGAGCATTCGACGCCAAGGATGGCCGTGAGTTGTGGAAGGCGAAGCTCCCGACTAGCGCGCGTGCAACACCACTGATATACAAAACTGAAAAAGGCCGCAGCATGGTCGCGATTGCAGCGGGCGGGCATGATGTTCCGGGGGTGAAGTTGGATACCAAGCTTGTCGCGTTTGCATTAGCTGACTAAGCCTGAAGGGAGCGCTGTGCAACACTCGGGAAGACGTGATGCCTTTAAGACAGGATCCCGTAGAAACGTCGGCCGCGCGCGCGGCTAATCCTGGTGTGGACTTGGAAGTACTTCTTCTGGATGACATGTGGATCAGGCGCGTCGGATCCAACTACTTTCCGGACCCGGAGTATCTCAACCACGACGATAGAGCCTGGCCAAAATGGCTCACACGCTCCGACAAGTTTCTTCGAGACGCTACAGACTATTGGTTTCACCTCTACAAGCCGGAACCCGGGGACACGATCGTCGACATCGGCGCTGGCCGTGGAGAGGACGTGTTCGCGTTCTCCCATGCTGTCGGACCGAGAGGACGCGTTTGGGCCATCGAGCCCCACCCGGTCTCCTATGCAGCGCTGGTAACGCTTTGCCAGTTAAATAAGCTCGATAACGTGACGACTGTGAATCGGGCTTGCGTCGACACACGGGCGTCGCTGCAAATCGAGAGCATGCCTGTATGGGAATCGAACTACGTACGCTCAGGCGCTCCCACGCCGACGAGTTATGCGGTGCAAGGACTGCGTTTCGATGACATCGCCGCTCAGCACAAAATAGATCGTATCGACTTCATGAAGATGAATATTGAGGGAGCTGAGCGCGCGGCCCTTCCTGGCTGTGTTGGGGCGCTTCAAAGAACTCGGTTCGCCTGCATAGCTGCCCATGACTTCCGGGCGGATCGGGGAGAAGGAGATCAATTTCGAACGCTGCCATTCGTGCGCGACTTTCTTAAAGGAACCGGTTTCTCGCTCGTCACTCGCGACGAAGATCCCCGATACTACGTTCCCTATCATGTTCACGGAGTCCGTTAAAGTTATTTTGACGCTGAAGCAGGCACTTCGTTTACGCCTTGTGCTCCCGCGCAATGTATTGGATTTGAATCTCGATCAAGTATGAATATGGAATCTTTCCGCTTTCGCGCGAGCTTCGAGCCAATGATTCCACCGATGACCGGGAAGGTAGCATAAGTAGCTAAACCCGCGGTCTCGGCTCCAGCGAAGGCAATGGCAAGCGCAACCGGGCCGCCAACCAGCGAACCAGCAACGACCCCTCCGAAAATAGCGACTCCGAGTCTTAAGCGACTGGCCGTTTTTTCGGAGATCCTCACCAACCGCACACTGCAGATCGGCACAGATGGAGTGTTCTTCACTAGAAGGGACGAGTTCGCAGTGCCACGCAGTTTCCCGACCGTGACCTTCCCATCGATGGAAACCAATTCTACCGGCTTGTTCACGAACTTTTTATCGTTGAACAGAATGACCGCATCAGATTGGGTGATGCTCTTAACCAGCACAATCTCAGCACGACTTGCCTGCGGCAGAATCATCAACACGAGCAAAAGAATGACCATTTTGTCCATGCCTGCATTCTCAGGCGAAAGCGCTTCGATAATGCTGCCACTTAGGACACTTGCTCTGCTGTCACACGTCGAAGGTCTTTCAGGAAGCTTTCTGAGACGATACGAAACACTACTGGCCGGATATTTTCCGGTAGCTCGGCGGAGGTAATTACGTCTGTCGCAACAATATCGCAAGCAGCAAGGCCGTCCCGCCAGTTTGGCTGTCGCGCATCACGCTGCACAACGACATCAGGCGCAAATCCCAGCGCGGACAGAAGGGTGGATGACCACCGCAGAATCGATTCGGAGCGGGAGGCTACCCCGATAAGAGCGTGAGACGCGGGCCTCATTTGGCCAGCCACGACATCCTGCATCGCCTTCAGTTCGATGCATCGAAAGTTTCTGAGGAAAAGTGACTCGGCAATCCGCGAAGCGTGAGCAGAACTCACCAATACACAGGTGTCAGTATCAAGTTCACCTTCGATTCCGAGCATGTTGTCGGCAGAAAAGAAAGGCACGGAAGAGCCCACCGCCTCCCTGATCTCCGCCGCCACAATGCGAGCAAACTCGATGTCTGGATCGATCACGACGAACTTGTGAGTCACAGCATTTCGTCGGATGGCTGCAAAGGAATCGAGCAGGGCCTCACGCGTGAACCCCCGCGCAACACCTTCATCGATACAGCCTCGTACAAATTGTTCGACGCTGCTCTCTGTCTCCCCGAAACGACCAGCGCAAACAAAGACACCGCTTCCGTGTTTTTGTGATACCCAGCCCCTCGCTGCAAGATCCTGGTAAACAGCGCTGACGGTATTCGCATGAATATGGAGCCGCCTGGCGAGATCTCTCACGCTGGGCAGCCGCTCACCCGGCGCAAGTCGACGGCTCAGGATACCCAGGAGTAACTGAGCGCTGAGTTGCTCGCGAATCGGTATCGGCGTTTCACGGGAAAGCCAGAATCGCACAACTACCGCCGATGAATCCGCACCAGCTCCCGGGTGACTGCCGCCACATTCGGTTTGCCGCACATGGCCATGTTTCGACCAAGTTCACTCTGAAGCATCTCGAGAACGGCCTTGACCCCGTCGGAACCGTAAGCCGCAAGACCCCACATCGCAGGCCTTCCTATCAACACGGCTCGGGCGCCCAATGCAAGCGCCTTCAAGATATCCGTCCCTCGCCGGAAGCTTCCGTCTATCAAGACAGGAATCTTCCCGTTCACCGCCTCCGTCACGGACGGAAGCATCTCAATCGGATCGGCGAACCCGCTTGTATACATCCCGCCATGATTCGAAACTACGATCGCCTGCACGCCGCTTTCTACAGCCGAGCGAGCCTCATCCGGACTCATGATCCCCTTCAGGACCAGCGGCGCTTTCACACTTCGCTTCATATCCTGGACTAGAGGCCACGCCATCTTCAGATTCCCGATGGCCTGCAAGCGGGCGGAACCCGTATTCGTTCGATAAGGAGCGCCTACCGTTAGACAAACCACCTTGCATCCTACGTCGACAGCTTTCTGCGCGGCGTCGATCGTGACCTTTATATCTGCGTCTGGATAGAGCTGATACCACACGGAAGACGACTTCGCTTCCGCAACGATCTCCGACAATTGCCTGCTCGACTGACTACTAATGACAAGAGCGGTCTTCGCCGCCGAGGCTCCGCGGGCGGTCGCGAGCTCACCTTCAGGATGAAACGCCTGTTGATTGGCGATCGGAGCAACCAAAATAGGCGCGAACATTTTCTCGCCAAGCAGTTCCGTCGTCAGATCTAGTTGGGTGACGTTAACCATCAGTCGCGGCCGGAATGTGATTCGCTCCAGTGCTCTGCGATCTGTCCCGGCAATAATTGCATACACGTTGTCAGGTAACTTCCGGCGCGCCATCGCTTGGACTTCAAATGCATTGACCAATTCGGCGAGAGGCGCGATTCTTCCGCGCGGCTCGCCAATGAGTTCCTGCCCCGGAAGCACTGCCGGCGCGGATATCCCCATACTCAAGACAGTACGCCTCGTCAATTTCATGGGAAATCCGTCCGAACTGCAATGCGATCGATCGACTTAAGTGTTGGCCTGCCCGCCTGCGCCATCGTCATCGTCAACTCGCTTTGCAGGATCTCGAGTACACGTTGGACTCCTGGGGCTCCATAGGCGGCCAGGCCCCATCGAGGCACGCGGCCCAAACACACTGCTTTGGCCCCAAGCGCTAGGGCCTTGAAAACATCGCTTCCCCGCCGGAACCCGCTATCGATAATTACGGGAATACGCCCTTTCACGACGTCAGTGATCTCCGGCAGCACCTCCAGCGTCGCAGGACCATAGTCGAGCGACCGTCCGCCATGATTAGAAACCACGACACCGTCCAACCCATGCTCCATGCATAACTTCGCGTCTTCCGGAGTGACAACACCCTTGATCAACATTGGCACTTTCACGAACGGCCGAATCTGATCGATGAATGTCCAGTCGTACCAAAGTCGTGTGTCGAGGATTCGGTAAGGATTGCTTTGTGTTGTCGGTTGGCCACGAGTGCTTGTGCGCCGGGAGGCGGAACTGGCGGTTACAAGGCGGCGATTGTGTAACTGACGTTCGTAATATGACGCCTGCTGGTCCACCGTCACTACTATCGCGCGCGCTCCTGCTGCCTGCGCGCCCTCGACGAGTTCACGACTCGCATCTAACTGCTGCCTGGGATAGAGCTGGAACCAAATCGGGCCCTTTCCCGCGGCCACGATTTTATCGAGCGGAAAACTGGCGTTATTGCTCACAATCATCGGAGTCTCCGACGCAGCCGTAGCTCCTTGATTCATCGCCAGTTCACCCTGAGGATGAAGCTGCGCCTGTCCCGCTGTCGGAGCAATCATGATTGGGAACGCGAGTTTCGTTCCCAGCACTTCGGTCGCGGTCTGAATCGACGAGACGTCCACAACACTCTTCGGCACAATCGTTACCCAATCGAAGGCTTCGCGATTCCGGCGAAGCGTGAATTCACCGTCGACGCCTTGCGCCGTGTAGTCGTAGGCGTCGCGCGGGATTTTTGCGTAAGCGACCGGCTCGAAATCGAATGCAGTAATCAGCTCGTCCATTCCGGGCACACGACTATGATCCCGAAACGTATCCTGCTGACCGAGCAAACGGGAGGAGCCCGCCAAAAACCCCGCAAGTCCGCATAACGCATCGCGCCGTGTTGAACTTCGGCGCCAGTTTTGTTCAATATTTCTCACGACTGTATGGCATCGATGATCCTATCACCGCTGCCATCATGATTTATCGTAAACAGCTATCGCAGCGCATCGCTTATCGTTCGAGCAGTTCCGTTGCTTGTACTCTTCAAAGTTTCACATCGGGACGTTTTTACATTGCCGAGGCGCCGCTTTGGCCTCGACCGCACCGAGAGCCTGGCCTTCGTCCGCGCGAGAAACACCTCCACTCGTGGCATCGAACCTCGAATTGTCGAGGGCTTGAAGGCACTTGAATCGAATGCATTTACAATCGTCGACCTCATCCGCGACAAGTGTGAGTTCCGCATGTACCGTTGGAACCTCGATTTCGCATCGAAAGGCGCTAAACGAACCTCTCTAAAATAGACGGCATGACCATTCGGGCGCTCGTCATCTTTTTGTTGTGTCCCACCTTGTTCTGTCACACCGTCTTCGCGCAGGAAACGCTGGAATCTCGCACACAGCGCTACCTTATTGATCTCATACGATTCGATACTTCGAACCCACCAGGAAACGAGACGATCGTCGCCGAATACATCAATCGCGAACTGACAAAGGAAGGACTTCCCTGCGAGATCCTCGGAGGAGATCCAGCACGGAGGAACGTCATCTGCCGCTTGAAGGGAGGCGCCGACAAGCGGCCGCTGCTACTAATGGCACACAGCGATGTCGTTCCCGTGGACCCGAAGCTTTGGACCGTACCCGCCTTCGAAGGAATTGTCGAGGGTGGTTTTATCTACGGCCGAGGCGCAGTGGACACGAAAGGGCTCTTGGCTGCCGAGATGGCAGTTCTGGTGGAACTGAAAAGGATCGGAGCCCGCCTAAATCGCGACTTGATTCTGCTAAGCGAGGCGGATGAGGAGGCGGGTTCAACCGGGATTCAGTGGCTGATCCGTAACGCCTGGGACAAGATTGACGCAGAGTTCGCGCTGAATGAAGGTGGCGGACAGCGCATGACAACGGACAAAGTCCGAGTCTTCCAGGTGCAGACGTCGGAGAAAATACCGACGCGCGTGATTTTGGTGGCCAAAGGAACTGCGGGTCACGGATCTCTGCCGCGCAAGGATAACGCTGTGGCCCATCTTGCCCAGGCAATTGCAAATCTAGTAAACGCCGATCAGCCGGTCCGGCTAAACACGACCACGCGGCGATACTTCCGGGAGTTGGCGAATCTTGACGAATACGCGTGGCTGCGGCCGCTCCTCGGGAAACTCGAAGATGCGAGCACGACGCCCGAAGCGGCAAATCAGATCGGCGAGCGCGATGACGAACTCGGAGCTTCACTGCGAACCACAATCTCACCAACGATGTTACGAGCGGGTATGAAGGTTAACGTAATTCCAAATGAGGCCGAGGCCCAGATCGACATCCGTCGGCTGCCGAACGAGACGAAAGAAGAGGTCTATAAGCGACTGCGAACGATCATTAACGATCCGCTGGTCGACATACACCCCGAACCTGGCCAGCAAATGCCAGCAACGGAGCCGAGTTCGCTGACAACCGATCTATACAAAGCGATGGAACGGGTTTTCACTGCGGTGGATGGCAAGAAGTTGGTTGTACCGTTCATGGCGCGCGGGGCCACCGACGGGGCTTTTCTCCGAGCTAAAGGTATGGCGGTCTATGGTGTTCCGGTCTTTCTGCGTCCCGGGAACGAGGCACGGGCACACGGAAATGATGAGCGAATCAGTGTCACTGCACTTGCCGAAGGGGTAGGACTGCTGGAAAAAATCGTAGCGGAAGTGGCCGTTATAAAATAGTCTTGACAGTCCCAGACGCAGATTTTATAATCTCAATAGAGTCAAGTTAGGAGATGAACTTTATGCCTTTACTCAAATACGGACCATTCAATGACGTCGACGATATGCCTGGTTTCCGCCAGATTCAAGACACTCTGAACAGGTTTCTTACCGAACCCAATTCGCGCCCCTGGACACCGGCCGTTGACATCCTCGAGACCGAGAACGACCTGATCTTGAAAATGGATGTACCGGAAGTCGAGTTGAAGGATGTCGACATCCGCTTAGAAAATCACACCCTGACCGTCAAGGGAGAGCGGAAGTTCGAGAACTTGGCGGATAGCAAGGCGTATCATCGGATTGAGCGGAGTTACGGCTCCTTCGCACGGACGTTTACGTTGCCCGATACTGTTGATACTGAGAAGGTTCGCGCGGATTACAAGAATGGTGTGCTGAGCATTACGCTTCCGAAGAAAGAAGTGGCGAAGCCACGGACGGTCCGCGTCGAAATCAACAATAACTAAAACGGTCGAACAGACATCCAAATGATGAAGGCGGGCGGTCGCGAGATCGCCCCGCCGCCTTTTGGGAGAAACAGGAAAAATGAAAGCAAATGGGTTGAGAACGGCGGCGCTGCTGGGCGGGCTCAGCGGCATGCTGCTATTGATGGGGCAGATGTTCGGCGGGTCGAACGGACTGCTCATAGGATTGATGCTCGCGATTGGCATGAACTTCTTCAGCTACTTCTTCTCAGAGAAGATGGCGCTCTCGATGTATCGCGCCCAACCGCTTACGCCAACGGAAAATACTCAGATTTATAACCGCGTGTATCCGATGGTTCAGGAGCTTTGCCGGCGAATGGAAATTCCGGTTCCAAGGCTCTGGGTTATTCCAGAGCACTCTCCGAACGCATTCGCGACCGGTCGTAATCCGAGCCATTCCTCAGTCGCTTTCACAGCCGGCTTGCTGGAACTGATGAACGATCAAGAAGTCAAAGGAGTACTCGCGCACGAGCTTGGACACATCAAGAATCGCGACATTCTTACTAGTTCTGTCGCGGCAACAATCGGCGCTGCTATCACTTACTTTGCTCACATGTCGATGTTCTTCGGCGGCCGGCATGATGATGAAGATTCGAACCCGATTGGCGGCCTGTTCATGATGATCTTGGCCCCGATCGCGGCGACTGTGATTCAGATGGCAATTTCGCGCACCCGAGAATTCTCCGCCGACGCCACTGCGGCCAAGTATTGTGGCACTCCGGATGGTTTGATTAGTGGATTACAAAAGCTCGAGGGCTGGTCTCAACGCATTCCAATGCACGCGGAAGCCGCAACGGCTCACATGTTCATCATCAAGCCTTTCACTGGTTCGGCGTTGATGAAGCTCTTCTCCACACACCCTCCAACGGAGGAGCGGGTCGCAAAACTGACCTCGATGCGCGGGCGGCTGGCAGCCGTCTAATGCGGTCGGTCAAGGTAAACCGCAAAGCAGCTGATCGCATCGCCTCGGGCCACCCGTGGATATTCGCAAGCGACATCGTCGATCGCGGGGGCGCCGAGGCGGGTGAAGCCGTTCAAGTTCTCGACTTCAAAAATCGAATCCTCGGGACAGCCCACTATAGCTCCTCTTCACAAATCACCCTTCGTCTGCTTTCAACGAAGTCAGAAGAGATTAATTCCTCCTTCCTCGCTAACCGCCTCCGCGCCGCAATTGAACTTCGCGAACGTTTGGTGTCCGATTCCAACGCCTGTCGCCTCGTTTATTCGGAAGGCGACCGGCTTCCTGCGCTAATCGTGGATCGCTACGGAGACTATCTTTCCATGCAGACCCTGAACCAGGGCATGGATCGGATTGCGCCCGACATCGTCTCCTGCCTCGAAGAGTTAGTTGCGCCGAAAGGCATCATCGCGCGCAACGACGTCGCCGTGCGTACGCGCGAAGAACTACCCATCGAGACGAAGATCGTTTCCGGCGACGTTCCCGTTCGTGTCGACGTAAAGATGAACGGACTTGCATGGCACGCGGACCTGGTCCAGGGGCAGAAAACAGGGGTCTATCTCGATCAGCGGGAAAACTACCTGGCGGCTGCACGATATGCGCGCGGTAATGCGCTCGATTGCTTCACTTCCACGGGCGGTTTTGCACTTCATCTCGCGCGAACCTGCGACAGTGTAGAAGGGATCGATAGTTCCGAGCATGCCATCCGGTCGGCCGAAGCCAACCGCGACCTCAACAGCATCTCGAATGTCACGTTCAAAGAGGCTGACGTTTTCGACCTGTTAACCGGATATTCAGGATCGAAGCGGAAATTCGATACGGTTGTTCTCGATCCCCCGGCCTTTACGAAATCGAGACAGGGCATTGACGGCGCGATGCGCGGGTACAAGGAGATCAATCAACGAGCGCTGCGATTGCTGGATCCCGGAGGCGTCCTGATTACCTGCTCCTGCTCGCATCATTTCAGTGAGGCGATGTTGTTGGAAGTTCTCGCCGAAGCGTCACTCGATACTGGGAAGACCCTGCGTATCCTGGAGCGCCGCGCCCAGGCCCAGGACCACCCGACCCGGCGCGATGACGTCGAGCGTGGCTGCTCGCTTGGCCAACACCACGGGATGGTGGATCGTGACGGGCGAGACCATCGACACCAGCCTGATGCGCGGCACCAGTGCACCCAGCGCTGTCAGAAAGGTCCAGCACTCGTGTGCGTCACCGTCGCCCGGGGTGTTGTCGTCGGTCTGCGACATGAAGTGGTCGGCGAACCAGAAGCTGTGGAAGCCCGACTGCTCGGCCCAGG